>Ga0307478_10001675_pt1 | contig 18637 bp, 15 predicted proteins | sample atmos_gasesECM4C_2_FD_203713 | JGI IMG/M metagenome (GOLD analysis project Ga0307478, IMG submission 203713) | Hardwood forest soil microbial communities from Morgan-Monroe State Forest, Indiana, United States - atmos_gasesECM4C_05 | ecosystem: Environmental > Terrestrial > Soil > Temperate... | reverse complement strand
CGCTCGACTTTTGTTTCAAGAGCTCCAGCCCGGCCCGGCTCTCAGCGGCGGCTCCGTCTGCGTCCCCGAGTTGCCGCAGAACGGCCCCCAGATTCGTGTGCGCTCCCGCAAAATCCGGCTGCAAACGAATGGCCTCCCGCAGCGCGTCGGCCGCCGGCTGCAAGTCTCCCTTCTGCTTCAGCACCGAACCCAGGGTGTAGTAAGCCTCCGCATAATCGGGTTTTGCCTTTATCGCCGCGCGCATCTCCGCTGTTGCCGCTTCTAGTTCCCCCTGCTGCCACAAGGTCACGCCAAGAGTGTAGTAAGCATCTGCCAGCTTCGGATCCAGCTCTTCAGCCTTCTTGAATTCGGCAATCGCCTCCGGCAATCGATCTTTCATCTTAAGCGCCAGTCCTAGGTCGTAGTGAAGCGTGGCGTCCTGTGGCGCTAGTTTCAACGCGGCCTGAAAATGAGCTACCGCGGCGTCAAAATCCGTCTTCTGTAAATAAGCGTCGCCTAGATTGCCTTCATAGCCGGCGTCGTTTGGTTTCAGTTTTAGCGCCACGCCAAACTCCCGAATGCTGTTCTCCGCATCGCCGGTCTGTAGCAAAGCAAGACCAAGGTCATTGTGTGCATCCGCACTCTCCGGCCGAATCTTCACAGCTTCCCGGAATGCGGCTAGCGCATCCTCTCCGTTTCCCAAACGCTGCAGCGAAATCCCCAAATGTTTCTGCGCGTCCGCATTCTGGGGATCCAGCTTCACCGCGGCCTGGTATTCCTGCAGCGCGGCGTCAGCCGCTCCCTTCGATTCGAGCGTTTGTCCCAGGTAGTAATGCGCCAGCGAGTTTCCCGGCTCCAGGCTTGTGGCCATGCGCAACTCGGACTCCGCTCCTTCGATATCCTTTTGCTGCAAGCGCAGGACGCCAAGATGCAAATGAGCTTGCGCAAACTGCGGCTGCAGCTTCAGCGCTTCAGAAAACTGAGCCGCCGCGTCCTCCGTCTTCGATTGCTGAACCAAAACAGATCCGAGATCATCATGCAGCTCCGGCCGGTTCGGTTCGATTTCGATCGCGCTCTGCAATTCCGCGGCAGCTCCGGCGGCATCGCCGGAATTCGAGAGCACTTTTCCCAGGATGTGGTAGGTCTCCGAGTCCTCTGGTGCCAGCCGCACCGCTTCACGCGCCTCGCGGACTGCGCCCTGCGTGTCCCCTTTTTGCATCAGCGCGCTGGAAAAATTCATGTGCGCTTGCGCAAAATCGGGTTTCAATTTCACTGCCGCTTTGAACTCGGCAATGGCCGCATCGGTTTCTCCCTGCACCAGCAAAACCCATCCGAGCGAATTGTGCGGTTCCGGGCTCTGCGGAACCAACTTCACCGTCTTTTCAAACGCCTCTCGCGCCCCCGCTAAATCCCGCCGCAGCAAAGCGGCAATTCCCTGGCTGTAAATCGCATTGGCCGCAGTGGCATCGGAGCCAGCTTTCGACTTCTCCGATTGCGCACGTCCCCCCGCGCAGTCGAGGAGAAGCGCCGCGGCAAGCGCGCCAATTCCCAGCCCCATCCTCAATCCGCGGTGTCTTTTGAAAGAGTGCACGTCAAATCCCAATCCATTTTGCCGGGCAAAGCTCAGGCCGGTGTTGCGCCTTGACCCTGTTTTACCCGCACCTTAGTATGCCAAGAGTTCATGATTTCCGGTCCAACTCATCGTTCGCGGTTCCATTTCAAACTCTCTTGGATTTCGCTTGCTCTTCTTTTGCCTCTTTCTTTTTTCTTCAGCGCCGCGCAGCTCCCAAAAAGCAATCCCAAGCCTCTCGCTCATTTCACCGACATCGCCAAAAAAGCAGGTCTCACCGACGCGGTGGTTTTCGGCGGCGTGGACACCAAAAAATACATCATTGAAACCACCGGAACCGGCGTCGCCATCTTCGACTACGACAACGACGGCTGGCCAGACATATTCATTGTCAACGGCACAAACCTCGGCGCGCTTCCGTCGAGCAAAGCCCCCACAAACCATCTCTACCATAATAATCATGACGGGACTTTCACCGACGTCACGCTAAAGGCCGGCTTGTCCCACACCGGATGGGGCCAGGGCGTTTGTGTGGGCGACTATGACAACGACGGCTGGGAAGATCTCTACGTTACCTACTACGGAAAAAACGTCCTCTATCACAACAACGGCGACGGCACCTTCACCGACGTGAGCGAAAAAGCTGGCGTCGCAGGCTCCGGCAAAGCCTGGGGCAACGGCTGCGCCTTCGTCGACTACGACCGCGACGGCCATCTCGATCTCATGGTCGCCAACTACGTGGACTTCGATCTCGCGACTGCTCCCGCTCCAGGCGACCGCTCCACGTGCATCTGGAAAGGCGCTCCCGTGATGTGCGGCCCGCAAGGACTGCCCGCCGCAAAAAACATTCTGTACCATAACAACGGTGACGGGACGTTCGAAGACGTCACGAAAAAAGCCCACATCGACCAAGCCGACGGGCATTATTCCTTGAGCGTCTCCACGCTCGACTACGACGACGATGGCTGGCCCGACATTTTTGTCGCCGACGACAGCACCGCCAGCATTCTCTATCACAACAACCGCGACGGCACTTTCACAGACGTCGCCATCACCGCCGGCGCCGCTTTCAACGAAGACGGCCGCGCGCAAGCCGGCATGGGCTCAACCGTTGCCGACTACAACGGCGACGGCAAGCTCGACATCTTCAAAACAAATTTCTCCGACGACACCGCCACTCTCTATCGCAACAACGGCAACGGCACCTTTGACGATGTCACCTATCCCGCCGGCCTCGGCCTCAACACCAAGTATCTCGGCTGGGGGGCCATGTTCTTCGACTTCGACAACGACGGTTGGCCCGATCTCTTGCTAGTCAACGGCCATGTCTACCCCGAAGTCGATAGCCAGCATCTCGGCAGCACTTTTCAGGAGCCGCGCATCCTTTATCACAACAATGGCAAAGGAACCTTCACCGACATTTCCGCCGACGCCGGACCAGGAATCACCACCGTAAATTCTTCGCGTGGCCTGGCCATCGGCGATCTCTGGAATGATGGCCAACTCTCCGCCGTGATCAGCAACATGAACGCGCCACCCAGTTTGCTCGTCAACGATGTTCGCAACCGAAATCACTGGATCGCGTTTCACCTGATCGGCTTTTCTTACGCCGCAGCCTCGCAAAAATATCGTTCCGCTCGCGACGCCACTGGCGCGCGCATCACCATGAAAGCCAGCTCGCGCATCTTCGTCGACGAAGTCCGCAGCGGCTCCAGCTACGATTCGAACAACGACATGCGTGTCCACTTTGGCCTCGGCTCGGCAACCAAGCTCGACTCTGTGCAAGTTCGCTGGCCCAGCGGCCTCGTCGAACAATTCGAAAACCTCGCCGTGGACGCGATTCACACACTGAAGGAAGGTACCGGCGTCGCTGTCAAGTCTCAGCCTCAGAAGTAACTCGCTGCTTTTCGCGCAGCGTACTAAAATCCCCTGGTTCAACGTGACGCCCCAATGAAACCGAAAGCAAAACGCCAACCTGAGGCCGAGGCACAGCCCAAACAAGTCAGCAAGTCATTCCAAGCCACCCTCGAGCGCCTGCGCTCAAACCTCGGCTGGGTCATCATTTGGATTCCGTTTAACGTTCATAAAATCTGGGGAACGCGCGGGCGTTTGCGCGTAAGAGGCGAAATCAACGGCTTCGCTTTTCGCACGTCGCTCTTTCCCACTCGCAAAGGCGAACACTTTCTGCTCGTAAATAAAAAAATGCAGGCGGGCGGTCATGCATCCGAGGGCACAACGGCGGAATTTCATCTCGAACCCGACACCGAAGAACGCGTCGTTGTCGTGCCCGCCGAACTCAAACGCATCCTTGCGGAAGATAAATCCTTTCGCCGATGGTTTGATGCACTGAGCTACTCCATTCGCAAGTGGATTTCGGACTGGATCGTGCAGCCCAAGAGCGCCGCCTCCCGCGTCCGCCGCGCCGAACAAGTCGCGGAACAACTCTTCTCGGCCATGGAAGCCGAACGCGAACTTCCGCCCGCGCTGAAGTTGGCCTTTACGCGCGATTCCCGCGGCCTCGAGGGGTGGAACCTCATGTCACCGTCGCATCGTCGCGGACAGTTGATCGCCATCTTCTACTATCGCTCGCCCGATGCTCGCGCCCGCCGCATCGAGAAAGTAGTAGCTGAGGCTGTAGCTCTCGCGGAGAAAAAATCCAATAAGTAAATCTCTGAGTCCAGCTGTCGGCTACTTCAAAACATCTGCGCCAGCTTTCGCACACTGCGCATCTTGCGCGCTTGTCGCGCCAGAAACGCCGATTGCTCCCACAATTTTGCCGTCCATCACCAACGGAATACCACCCTCGATGGCAACGACTCCCTTGAGGCTCAAAATGCGCTGCCCATCTCCCCCGCCTGCCAGAACGTCTTGAAACGCCTTCGTCGGCCGCTTGAACAAGGCGGCGGTCCGCGCCTTTTCGATTGCCAGGTTCGCGCTTCCGATTTGCGTGTTGTCCATCTTCTCGTAGTAAATGAGGTTGCCACCGGTGTCGACGACCGCCACCGCCACGGTCCAGTGATTTTTCTCCGCTTCCGCCAGCGCAGGCGCCGCCGCTTTCCTCGCATTCTCCAGACTGACAGGCCCGCCCAACGGATTTGGCATCTGCGTCTTCGCAATCGCCAATCCGCAAAGCAAAATCATCGCCGCAACCGCCGACCTCGCCACAGTTTTCCGCGACATTACTCTCTCCTCCTCTAGTTTCGCTCAAAAAAATCAGTCTCTTCACACTCGCATCCGCGCTTGATTGCGATTCCAAGCGCGCCACTCACTCCTCGCGTTTAATCGACACATAAATCGGTCCCGCCCCCAGCATGCTGACCAAAAACCACGTGAATCGCCCCGCGCGGCTCATGGTCTGAAATTTCAAGTGCTCTCCGGGAGCGACATCCAGCTCAACCGTTTTCCAATTCCATGTATTATCAACTTGCAGGCGGTGGCGTCCCGCCGTCACTGGCACCGAGATCGTGTCCCCATAAAACAGTTCTCCGACACTCTCTCCATCCAGCTTCACTATGATTTGACGTTGTTGTACGTCTTCCGGCGAGCGTCGTCGAATCGTGATCGTAGCCTGCGCTTCTGGGGCTGGAGTAGCCACTTTCGTTCAGTCCTCTGGTAGCCTTCCATGCTACCCTTCCCCGCATCGCGCCGACAAAAAATTCCGGCTGTCCCAGATCAATTCTCTGCGTCAAGCAAACCTCTGGTACAATCCCGTCCATGAACCGACGCACATTGCTCCAATCGCTACCCGCTGCTGCTCTCCTTTCAACGGCAGCTTCGTCCGACGCTGCGCAACCCTCGACCACCGTCTACGAGCTCCGCGTCTATCACACCTACGAAGGCAAGCTCGACGATCTCCTCCGCCGTTTTCGCGAACACACCATGCAACTCTTCGAAAAACACGGCATCAAAAACGTCGCCTATTGGACTCCCACCGATGACCCCCTCAAAGGCAAAACGCTTTTCTATATCATCGCCCACCCCAGCCGCGAAGCCGCCACCGCCAACTGGAAAGCTTTCGGCGACGACCCCGAATGGAAACAGGTCCGCGACGCTTCCGAAGCCAACGGCAAACTCGTCGAAAAAGTCGACTCCACCTTCCTAACTCTCACCGACTTCTCCCCGCCCCTTCGCTGATATCCTCGATTCCTCTTCTCTGTGCCTTCTGTGCTCTCTGTGTCCTCTGTGTAAGCTTCTGTCCTTCTATTTCGTAATCTTCGCAATAAAAACCGAATACGGTTCCATCGGCAATACCGCAAACATCCCCTTCACCTGTTTGTGAAAACTTGTCAGCAAAACCTCCAGCTTCGGCTCCCGAAAGCCCGTCGGGGAAAGATCAAACGGCACCCTCTGTTCCACTGCCGACATATTCAGAATGACCAAAACCGCTTCACCCTTGATCCGCCGAAGGTACGTCAACACATTCGGATTATCTTCGTTCACCGAAACATAGTCTCCATCCAAAAGCGCCGGCTCGGAATGCCGCAGCGCCAGCACCTTCTTGTAAAAACTTAGCACCGACTCAGGATCCTTCGCCTCGTCCGCCACATTATGCGAACTCGCGCTGGCCGGCACCGGCAGCCACGGCTTTGCCACGCTGAATCCCGCATTTGCCGAGTGATTCCACTGCATCGGCGTGCGCTCTCCATCGCGCCCCTTCTCGAGAGGCCATCCAAGTTTTCCGATCGGGTCCTGCACGTCGTCCTTGCTCTTCGGATCGTTGTTCTCCATCCCAATCTCTTCGCCGTAGTACATAATCGCCGACCCGCGTAAAGTCAAATAAAGCGCCGCCATCATCTTCGCGATGTCATCGTTGTGTATCCCATCCCCATAGCGCGTGTACGACCGCACGATGTCGTGATTTGTAATCACGTAAACCGGCCAATGCCCCGCCGCATTCACCGCCGCGATATGCTTGCGATACTCATCCGCCGACAGTCCCTTAAATCCCGTCATCATCAAATCCATTGGCATCTGCAGTTCGTCGTTCTTCGCCCCGTAGTAGTCCTTCAACTGGTCGACGTTGCTCGTCCACGTCTCTCCGATCAGCACCGAGCCGTATTCATCCGCTGTCGTCCTCAGCTTCTTCATCGCGTCATGCACTTCCGGCAATTTCTTGTTGTACTTCTCATCCATGTTCGGCCGCCCAAACTTATCCTTCCCAGGCAGCACCGGATTGTCGGTCAGATTCGGATCTTCATACAGCGTATCGACCGCATCCAGACGGAATCCCGCCACTCCTCGCTTGTACCAAAATCGCGTAACATCCAGCATCGCCTTTTCCACCGCGGGATTTCGCCAGTTCAAGTCTGGCTGCTCTGGATAAAAATAGTGATAATAATATTGCCCCGTCTTCGGATCCAGCTTCCACGCCGATAATCCGAACGTCGAAAGCCAAGTATTCGGCGGCTGCCCCGGGCCTTTGCCGTCTCGCCAGATGTACCAATCGCGATGCTCCGAAGTCTTCGACGACCGCGAATCGATAAACCACTTGTGCTGGTCTGAAGTGTGATTCACCACAAAATCCAGAATCACCCGGATGTCCCGCTTCTTCCCCTCGGCCACCAGCTTGTCGAAGTCTTCCATCGTCCCGTACATCGGATCGATCGCTTCATAATCCGAAACGTCGTACCCAAAATCCACCTGCGGCGACGGAAAACACGGCGTAATCCAAATCGCATTCACTCCCAGCTCTTTCAAATAATCCAGCTTCGCCGTAATCCCCTTCAAATCGCCGATGCCGTCATTGTTGCTGTCCGCAAAACTCCGCGGATAAATCTCATAAAACACCGCATGCTGCCACCAGGCATGCCCCTCCGCATCCACGCCCTTCTGCTGCCCTCGCGACTGTGGTGCACCTCCGAAAGCCACAAGCAACCCCGCCATCGCAACGATGGCCCTGCTCAAATTCTTTCTCATTGCTGTCTCCCCTCGGTCGCTCACTCGGACGGACATTCCCCTATTCACGCTTCGTCTTCACAGTGCAAAGTTGCTTTGCCATCACTTTCTTCGTTTTTTGCTGCTCACGCATGGCCCGTTCCAGTTGCCAAGCCAGCACACGCTTGATGGCGGTCGCCTCGGCTTCCTCCCGGATTCCTTCTTCATCCAGAAAACTGTCGAAGCTTGATCCGTCGCAGACTGCTTCCCTTCGATTATTCCTTCGATTCATCTGCACTGCCTCACGCTAAGAATTCTGACTGCCGCGGGGCCGAACGACGCGAATTTTCCGCTCCGTAGCAACTACGAAACATCCAGCCCAACCATCTGTATTTTCCTTCTGAAATAGTTCCGCGATCCGCTCCACCAAGTCTCTGCGGCTTGGCGAGCGTAGCCGCACCAACAGAATTCCCTCGTGTGACCCTGGTGTAAATTTTCGCAGGTCTGAGAAATCCAGATCCTGCGTAACGAGGAATCTCGATTCCTTCTGCGTTGCTTCCCAAATGTCCTTGTCCGATTGACCGGCAAGCCGTTCGTCGAACAATGTGTGGACCTCGTGCCCGAGTTCTCTCAGCGCGACCGCCAGCCGAAGAGGTAGATTCTCGTCCAACTTGATCTTCATCGAATCTGGGGGGTTGCAGGGAGAGGCAGGTCTTCTTCAGCGGAGGCCGCAGCGAATGCGATGGCCGCTTGAACGTCCTCGGCTTTCAGGCTGGGAAAATCCGCGAGAATCTCTTGAGCGGAATCCCCCGCAGCCAAGCTGGCGAGTACGGTCCGCAGAGTAACGCGCGTGCCCTTGAACACAGGCTCTCCGCCGCAGATTCCACCATCGCGGATGATGCGCTCTTCGTAGATGTTCTGATCGCCGCTTGCGCTGGCCATTGTATTGCCCAACCGTGCCTGCTCATCATATCACCGGCAGCTGCGCATGCGACTTACTGTATTAACTCGCTGAATGTGCACTGGGCTTCCAGCTATTGCTTCACAAATTTTCGGGGCACCCGAGGCGGATGCAGAAAAATCACCACTCGCTGGTGTGGATAATCCTCGCGTTCCTTCGCTGTAAAGTGAATCCGCAGTTTCGCGCCGCCTGACGAGTCCTTCACCAGCTCCGCTCCCCGCACGGAATCGATCAGACCCGGGTTCCACACCGCTAAATCGTAAGTTGCTCCCGCACGACCGGCGGTGATCAACTCCATTGGTGCTGCCACATCTCCCATCTCTTCGGATAGAATCCGCAAGTCCGAACTCGCGCTTCCAAGTTCCGGCAGCCGGAACGTATACGACACGCCAAAATCATTCGTCACTGGGATCCGAACGATGTTCTTCCCTTCTTTCAACGTGACTTTTATTTTCAGGTGATGATGCTCCGCCGACATTTGTTGGTCAAAGCTTTGTACCCGGCCATTTACCTCCACGCGCCCCACCAGTGCGGAGTTTGCCAGCGCAGGCTCGAAATCCAGCGCACATTCTCCGCCCGTGCGTGTTACTTCCAGCGTGATTTCGCTCAGAGTCTTCTGGTAGCTTAAATTCAGCACGCTGTCGCCCACCCGTACATTGTTGATCTTGAAGTTCGTCCAATCCGCCGGAACATGCGGCACAAACGTCAGCAACTTTTTCGTCGCGTCCTTTTCCAACCCTAACATCCCCTTCAGCAATGGGCTTACCACCATCGCCGCCGACCAAATCTGGTGCGGCGAGCTCGTCGAAAGCGGCTGATAATAATCCCCGGAAAGCACTTCCGTCACGTGCCCCAGCGATCCGTCGAGCGCCAGCAGCGCATTCGCTCGTAAGTTCTCATAAGCCGCGAATTCCTGGTGATAGCGATACTCTGCAACCGCCGCCCAGCCCGTAAACAGCGGCCAAACCGATCCGTAGTGATATCCGCCTCCGCTATAAACCGCCGAGCGATTCGAAATGATCCTCATCCCCCAATCCGCTTGCTGATCCGCATCCGCCAGTTGCCGAATCGTGGAAATTGCCGTCGCGTCGTTCGGCAGCCCAAACCACATGGGAACAGTCGTCAGCACCGTCGGCTCGTCCACCTGCTTGTCGTTCTTGTCCAGCGCAAACGCGAAGCGCTTCTTTTCGGCGACCCAAAAGCTGTCGTTCACTAGCGGCCATTGCTTTTCGAATTCATTTTCCAGCGCCGCCGCCGAATCCGCTTGCCCCGCAAACCGCGCCAAATTCGCAAGCGCCCGCAGCGCCGCCGCGCCCAGCCCGCTTTGGTAGAACTCGCTCTTCACGGGTAGCAGCGGCCCGCCTTCCACCCACCCGTGTCCCACTCCCTGATTTTGCGTCAGTCCCCGCGCGTCATACGTCGACTTCAAAAACTGATACGCCTTCCATAAACTTGCCCACTTCTCCTTCGCGAAAGCCGTGTCGCCGCTGTTCACCACATAATCGTTCACAGCAATGATGTACAGTGGCGTCGCATCTGCCGATGCATACGGATATGGATAACCCTTGAACCAATCGACAAAATTCGCGCCTTGCGAAATTTCGTGCGGAATCTTCCCGTCTTCCCGTTGAAACTTGCTTACGAATTCCAAAGCCATCTTCGTGCTTGCAAAATCGCCCGCGGCATTCAGAGCAAATGATGTCCAGAACGAATCCCGCCCAAAATACCAGGCAAACCCGGGCCGCTGGCTCTCCCCCGACGTGCGGTATCCCGCCACCAATCCTGTCCCTAAGAACGGATTGGTCACCATGCCCTGCAACATGCTCACCCTCGACCAGTCGTAGGCTCGTTGTAGCTGTTCGTCCGGCAGCTCCACATTCACCGTCTGGCTCAGATAGGTCCGGTAATACTCCGCCGATTCGCGCAGCATATCCCCGTACCCAGAACTAAGCCGCCGATACATACTCTCCGCATCGGCCCGGCCCGTCACAGACCCTGCTATCACGATGATTTGCGAAGCCTTGCCCTTGGCAATCACCCCCAGCCGGAACGAATTCTCCTGCGACTCCGAATAGTTCGTCTGAAATTCCACCTCCGCGTTTTCCGCGCCAGGCGACCCCACAATCGCGGCAAACTTCCTCTGTTCTTCTCCAAAGGCAAATGCCTTCAACCTAGCGTCCCATCCTATATATGTCGCTCCCAGCGCCGCCGGCCATTCCAGCTGAAAATCGCGGTGAAACACCGCTTCAATCTCGAGCGGACTCTCTGTTTCTACTTCCAGCAAAATCAACGCCCCCGGTTCGCGTACCGGCACAAAAAAAGTCTCTCGCACGGAAAATGTATCGCCCGTGTAAACAATGGTGCTCGATTCCGGTCGAGTGATTAGCGTCCGCGCCAGTGAATCCGCGGCGAGTGTTTTGCCATCCACATGAAATTTCAAATGAAAGTCGCGGAAAATCTTCAGAGGATAAACCCACGCCTCTATCCGCCCCGCTTCATTTCCCAGCAGCCCCGCCCGCGTTCCCAGTGCTGGCAGAAACTCCCACGGCCGGATCGCCCGCGTCAGTTCCAGCAAGCGTGCTGGCTCGTGTGCGTTGGCTGTCTGCGGGGCCTTGGCAGGCGCTTGTACTTGTGCGTTTACAATCGTTGCCCAGAGAAAAAGAAGTAGCGCTGCGCTAAAGATACCCGCGCGAAGCAATTGCCTCATTCGAATTGGCCTCTTATATCGCTCACGGTAGGAAGGTCCCCGCACGAGAGAACCATTGATTCTCTCGCGCTCCTCGGATTGAATCATCATTTGGCCGTACAATATGGAGCAGCGGCAAATCTTAGCACGAGGCAAACCCGGGAAGGTATCATTCCATTTGTCTTCCTCACGTCGCACATTTCTTAAATCTCTAAGCCGCTCCGCGCTCGTCCTCCCGCTGGAAAGCGCCCTTGCTCTCGCGCGCCCTCTCCGTTCGAATGATTTTCGCAGGTGGTCCGCCGCTGATTTTCTAGGTGACTCGAACCAAGCTCCCGCGGCCAATTCGAACCAAACCGCCGGACCCAATTCGAGTCAATATCCGCCGCCACCGAAAGAAATCGGCGTCAGCTTCATCAACGTAGCCCGCGAAGCCGGCCTCAACGCAAAAACAATCTTCGGCGGAGAGCACAAAAATAAATATTTGCTGGAAACGACAGGCTGCGGCGTCGCCTTCTACGATTACGACAACGACGACTGGCTTGATATTTTTCTGGTGAACGGTTGGCGCCTCGAAGGTTTTCCCAAAGGCCAGGAACCTGTCTCGCATCTCTTCAAAAACAATCGCGACGGGACCTTCACCGACGTCACCGCAAAATCCGGTCTCCTCCATTACGGCTGGGGACAGGGCGTCTGCGTCGGCGATTACGACAACGACGGCTTCGACGATATTTACATCACTTCGTTCGGCAAGAATGTTTTGTACCGCAACAACGGAAACGGAACCTTCACCGACGTCACCGAAAAAGCCGGCGTTGGCACAAACGGCAAACGCTGGAACACCGGCTGCGCGTTCGTCGATTACGATCGCGACGGCCACCTCGATCTTTTTGTCGCAAATTACATCGATCTCGATTTAGCGACCGCGCCTCTGCCCGAATCCGGCCCCTGCAACTACAAAGGAGTGCTTGTCGCTTGTGGCCCGCCGGGGCTACTTGGCGGAAAAAATATTTTGTTCCACAACAACGGCGACGGCACGTTCACCGATGTTTCCGAGCGCGCCGGAATTCTCCAGGCCAACGGAACTTTTGGCCTCGGCGTGCTCACCGCCGATTTCAACAACGACGGCTGGCCGGACATCTACGTTGCGAACGACTCGACGGCCAGCGCACTTTATCAAAACAAAAAAAACGGCACCTTCTCCGACGTCGCCATGGAAGCAGGATGCGCGCTGAGCGCGGACGGCAAACCCCAAGCAGGCATGGGCGTTTCCGCCGCGGACTACGATCTCGATGGAAACCTAGACATCGTCAAGACAAATTTCGCCGGCGACACGCCGTCGCTGTACCACGGGATCGGCGGCGGAAATTTCGAGGACGCCACGTTTCCCGCCGGGCTCGGCAAGCACACGCAGTACCTTGGCTGGGGCTGCGGCTTTTTCGACATGGACAATGACGGCTGGCCGGACATTTTAATTTGCAACGGCCATGTCTATCCCGAAGTCGAGCAGTTGCGCACCGAGGCCGGTTACGCGCAGCAGAAAATTCTCTATCGCAATATGCGCAACGGGCATTTTGAAGACGTATCCTCGCAGGGCGGCGCGGGCATCATGGCTCCGGTGGCGTCGCGCGGGGCGGCGTTTGGCGATTTTGACAATGACGGCAACATCGACGTGGTCGTGAACACGGTCAACGATTTCCCACAGCTGCTGCGCTGCGATTCGCGCCTTGAAAATAATTGGCTGAAGATAAAAACGATCGGCACAAAATCGAACCGCAGCGGGATCGGCGCGCGTCTGCGCTGCGTGACGCACCCACCCGGAGAAACAAAGCCGCACCAGCAAATCGACGAGGTGCGCAGCGGCGGCAGCTACATTTCGCAAAATGACTTGCGCGTGCACTTCGGCCTTGGTAGAGCGGAGAAGGTCGAGCTGCTGGAAATTCGCTGGCCAAGCGGCGCCGTCGACACGCTGAAGGATGTGAAGCCGAACCAGATGATTGTAGTGAAAGAAGGGGCAGGAATTGTCCGTTCCGCAACGTTTGAGCGGCCAAAGCAAAACGTAGAGCCGAAACCCGCCAAGCCGGCCACACCCGCCAAACCAGGTAATTCTGAGAAGTAAGGAGCTGCCGAGAATGTGTTTTCCCAAGCACAAAACATTTTTGACGCTCGTTTTCTTCGCTGCCGCTTTGAGCTTCACAGCAGATGGAATCCGTTTCGCGCCCGGCGACCAACACCTGCCGTTCGGCGCGTTTCGGCGGGCATCGGAAACTCCGATTCTTTCTCCCAGGGGCGCTAGCTGGGAATCGGCAGGCGTGTTCAATCCGGCGGTCGTAAGCTTCGAGCCGACGTTTTGGCTGCTCCACCAGACGAAAGTCGTGACGCAGAGAACAGTGATGCTCTACCGTGCGCAGAATGAGGCGGGCACGTCGCGGATCGGTTACGCCGAGAGTATGGACGGGATTCATTTCACGCGGCGGGCCGAACCGGTCCTTTCTCCCGAAGCGGACTATGAAAAAGACGGGGGCGTCGAAGATCCGCGGCTGCAGAGATTCGGCGAGACGTACTACCTGACGTACACCGGATACAACAAAAAAGATGCGCAGCTTTGCCTGGCCACGTCGAAGGACCTGTTTCACTGGGAGCGCCAAGGAGTGATTCTGCCTGCGTACAAGGGCAACTGGAATGTAGCGTGGACGAAGTCCGGCGCGATCGTGCCGGAAAAAATCGGCGGAAAATACTGGATGTACTGGCTGGGAACCGCGGCGGACAAGACCGACCAGATGGGACTTTCTTATTCGGACGATTTGATTCACTGGACGGAGGCGACGCAAACTCCGGTGCTTCGGCGACGGCCGGGAAAATTCGATTCGCGCGTGGTCGAGCCGGGGCCGCCTCCCATTCTGACGCCTGCGGGAATCGTGCTGGTCTATAACGGCGCGGACGACGAGCTGGTGTATCGCACGGGAGTTGCGGTCTTTGACCGAGCCGATCCGCGAAAACTGATTTCGCGAACGGATGAGCCGGTCTTCGCGCCGGAAAAAGAATGGGAGAAAGTTGGGCAGGTTCCGAACGTGGTGTTTGTCGAGGGCATGGTGAAGTGGGGCGGCAAGTTTTTGTTTTACTACGGCGGAGCGGACAAGTTTGTGGGAATGGCGGAGGCTGATGAAAAGATGAGGTAACCTGGGTGAGACTGAAGACTTCAGGGGGATTTTAAGAACCGCCAGGCGCGCAGGCATGACTTACTTGGGCGGCAAAGAATACGCCCTCAATCACAAAATCCATTATAGCATATTGGTGAATATTGTCAAGAAATAAACAGCAAGTTCTTTGTTTAGTATAGGATGACAAAAGCGACCTTGCGACGGATGGTCCGAAGACGCGAGGATTGAAGAGGCAAGAAAATGAAAGACCCACCCTTGCACGAACCAAACCCGCAAGGATGGGGCACACGCGAAGATATCAAATTTAGGCAAGCCAGATCGGAGAATAGAATGAAAGTCGAAATTGTTCACTGCCCGACGTGACAGAACAACAAGGTAAAGGTCACGAGTCTCGTGAACCTCATTAAGAATCGGCTGAATGTGGATGTGGTGCTTGTGCCGGGAAAGACGGGGCAGTTTGATGTGGTGGCGGATGGCGAGAAGATTGCCGAGCGAGGAGGAAACTGGCTTACGCGGAGCTTCGGCGCTGGGTATCCCGACCTGGAGAGCGTGATCGAGAAGTTAGAGAATCACCGAACGTGACGCAGCCTGATTGATCCCCCTCTGGTTCTCCGTTGCTTGGCCATTGCCGTGGAGACGTGCGGAAAACTCTAAAGACCCAGGTTCGAACAACGAACCTCAGGCAAAGAGCAACGTGGTCCTCGTGGGGCTCCTGGCGGCGCCCGGTCGATTACGATGGAAGACGACCTATGCAGCTCCAGATGGCTTACTTTGGCCTTGGAATGCTGTCCTGATTTCGCCTTCGGGTGGACTTTCCAGACGTTCGAAGATGAGCTGGCATATTCGTGTCCTGTTCGGGACCAACTTCAAATAGAACATTCGTTCGAGTGAATATCATTCAAATACGGCTGGCCATGAGACTGTGGGAATATGTGGAAAAGTTAGAAACCTGAGGTGCGAAACCGGCAATAGGGCGCAGATGATTGTTACCGCGTGCGGCGGCGACGGCCACGAGGAACGCGAATAGGAAAGGCAGTGGGGGCAATATCTGAGACGGGATCGGTTTGATTTATCAATTCGGGTGCATAGGTGTAGAAGTCAGAATCGTCCAGCTTGCGAAAACTCAGGTTCGTCCAGAATTTGGCAACCCTGGCAAAATCAGCGATGCGCTTCTCTTCAAAGCCCGGTTCTTGGCGGAGCGCTTTGCGTGATTTGTCTTCCCAGTTCTCGTATTGAAGAGGAAATGGCTTGCAAGTTACGAGCCCACAACTGGATCCAAACGTTGCAATGCTTTCGCGCACCACCTGAGCACCAATCCCCTTGCCTCGAAAAGTGGCGTCGAGTTCGATTCTCTCGATGAATAAGACATCCGGTTCGAGTATTTGGCCATTGTAAAGCGACTCGACAGAACGGTTCCAATCGTCTGTCTCCACATCAAACAATGCCTCATAACAGTCGAAGACAGATTGGCTTATCGAATCCATCGCTTCGAACAAGCTCACCCGCTCGTTCAGGGCGCGACCCCTCAATACGAGGTACGCGTGGATCGCACCAATCTTGGTCTCTTCGTCCGAGTCGCCGACGCGAACGAGAATTTCGCCGTCGATAGCAGGGATGATGCGGCTAGGCTCTTCATCCTCACAGCCAACCTCAATTGTAAATCGGATGGTGGCCATCGTTGAACCCACGAAAAGGGAGCAAGATTGTAGCCTGCATCCGCGGGCTATGCAAATGATTGGTATATATCCCATTAATATACAGCATGAATTGGGCCTTCAACTCCTGCTTTCTGATCTGCATCCCGTAAATCCGTCCGGCACGCGAACAACACGTTTCGCGGGGGCATATTTGCGCGAATGAGCGGAAATCTGAAGGCGGAGAGATTTTTCTCTACGCGGGCCGACGACTCTTTGCAAGAGCAACGTGGAAAGAAAAAGCCGGCCTGCTCTGCTCGAAATGGCGGTGGGGGGAGTGAAGGGTGGGGAGCCTGAGAAGCAGGCACGGCTACGTCGACGCAGAGGGGATCGTGGTCGCTGAGTTTGGACCAGGTGGCGTGGGTGCCGACTTCGACGGTTTTGATTTGGGCGGCCAGTGTTGGGGGAGGAAGACGTAGTCGATGTGGTAGGGGCGATTATTGTGGTGCCAGGGATAGCGGATGTGGGATGACCAAAGCGCAGAGAGATTTCTCTCTGCGCAGACCGACCACTTCGCAGGAGCGAAGCGGGAAGAAAAAACGTCGGCCTGCTCCGTTCGAAATGACGGTGAGGCGTGATTGGCCGCGCGACGACGGCCGGCGGTTAATTGTTGACTCCCATTTGGGTTAGGAAATAGGCGTAGTCGAAGGCTGTTTCGTGGAGGCGGTCGTAGCGGCCGGAGGCGCCGCCGTGGCCGGCGGGGTTCATGTTGGTTTTTAGAATTAAAGTGTTGTGATCGGTGCGGAGGGCGCGCATTTTGGCGACGTATTTGGCGGGCTCCCAGTACATGACCTGGCTGTCGTTGAAAGAGGTGCGCACGAGCATGTTGGGATAGGGCTTGGCTTCGATGTTGTCGTAGGGAGAGTAGGTGATCATGTAATCGAAGGCCGGCTTTTCCTTGGGATTGCCCCACTCCTCGAATTCGGTGACCGTCAAAGGCAGAGATTCATCCAGCATGGTATTCATTACGTCGACAAACGGAACGCCGACCAGCGCGGCGTGGAATAAATCGGGGCGCATATTCAGGACGGCGCCCATCAAGAGGCCGCCAGCGCTGCGCCCTTCGATCACCAAGCGGTCCTTCGAACCGTATCCCTGAGCGGTGAGATATTCGGCAGAGGCGATGAAGTCGGTAAACGTGTTTTTCTTGTGCATCATGCGGCCGTCATCGTGCCAAACCTTGCCCATTTCGCCGCCGCCGCGAATATGGGCGACGGCAACGACCACGCCGCGATCGATCATGCTGAAAAGGTCGGAGTCGAACCCGACGTCATAGGGGATCCCGTAGGAACCATAACCGGTGAGATAGATGGGGCCCTTACCGTCCTTCGTGACCCCTTTCAAGTGGACGACGGAGATGGGGATTTTGACGCCATCGGCGGCCGTGGCGAAGATTCGCTCGACCTGATAGCGCGTACGGTCGTAGCCGCCGGGGACTTCTTTCTGTTTCAGCAAGGTGGACGTGCCGCTGGGCAGATCGTATTCGAAGACGGACTGCGGAGTGATAAACGACTGGTAGCCATAGCGGAATTTGGTGGTGTCGTATTCCCGATTGAGGTACGCATAATTCACGTAAGCCGGTTCGGGAAATTCGATGCGGCGGGAGTCGCCGGTTTGCAGATTGGTGGCGCGAATCTGCGGCAGCCCGTTTTCGTGTTCGTAGGAAATGAAGTAGTTTTTGAAGAAGTCCGTGTCATCGATCATGACGTTGGCGCGATAGGGCACGACTTCCCGCCAATTCTTGCTGCCGGGATCGGAAACCGGCGCCTTGACGAGACGGAAATTGCGCCCGGTGTCGTTCACACGAATATAAAAGAAATCGCCGTTGTGGTCGGGGTAGTACTCGACATCTTGTTTGCGAGGCTCGATCAGTTTCCAGTCGGCCATGGGTTGGCCAGCTGGAATGTAGCGCGCTTCGCTGGTGGTGTGGCTGCTAGAGATTAGTAGCAAGTAGGCTTTGCTGCGCGTTTTGCCGGCGCCAACTTCAAACCTTTCGTCTTTTTCCTCGTAGACCAGCGGATCGGGGCCGGCTGTGCCGACGGCGTGACGATACAGCTGATAGGGACGCTTGGAGACGGCATCCTCAACAGTATAGAAGATGGTTTTGTTGTCGTTGGCCCAAGCGACGGAGTCGACGCGCTCGGCGTGGTCGACGAGATTTTTGCCGGTGCGCAAATCCTTGACGGCCAGGTTGAATTGGCGGAAGCCGGTGTTGTCCGTGGAGTAGGCCAACAGATTTCCGTCGTCGCTGACTTCGAAAGCGCCCAGGGACATAAACTTCTGGCCCTTGGCCAGTTCGTTCACATCGAGGAGGATTTCTTCCCTTGCGTCCATGCTGCCCTTTTTCCGGCAGCGAATGCCGTACTGCTTACCCGCTTCCGTTCGCACGTAGTAGAAATAGGCGCCGTCCTTGTAAGGGACTTCGACGTCGGTTTCCTTGATGCGGCTGAGCATTTCGCCGTAGAGTTTTTTTTGCAGGGGTTCGGTGGGCTTCATGACCGCGTCGGTGTAAACATTTTCCGCTTCCAGGTAGGCCTTCACTTCGGGATTTTTCTTTTCGCGTAGCCAATAGTAGTTGTCGATTAATTTGCGGCCATTGATTTCCGTGGTTTTCGGCTCTTTCTTTGCTACCGGGGGCGCGGGGAGAGAAGAAGTGGTGTCGGCCGCGGGGAGTATGAATACAGAAGTGAGGACTAGAAATGCGAAGGCCAGAAC
>Ga0307478_10001674_pt1 | contig 18639 bp, 14 predicted proteins | sample atmos_gasesECM4C_2_FD_203713 | JGI IMG/M metagenome (GOLD analysis project Ga0307478, IMG submission 203713) | Hardwood forest soil microbial communities from Morgan-Monroe State Forest, Indiana, United States - atmos_gasesECM4C_05 | ecosystem: Environmental > Terrestrial > Soil > Temperate... | reverse complement strand
TAGCCAGCGGCCCCACATGATCGAGCGATGTCGATAAAGGAAAAATTCCGCGGCTCGCCACGCGCCCGTAGGTTGGCTTGAGCCCCACACAGCCACACAGCGCCGCCGGCTCGCGAATCGATCCCGCGGTGTCGGTCCCGATAGCCGCACACGCAAGTCCCGCGGCTACCGCCGCCGCCGATCCTCCCGACGATCCTCCCGCCACGCGCTCGACATCCCAGGGATTGTGCACGTCGCCGAAGTAGCTCACCAGAGAACTGCCGCCATAGGCGAACTCGTGCAAATTATTCTTGCCAACGATGACCGCACCCGCGTGCCGCAGCCGCCGCACCACTTCCGCATCTCGTTCCGGAACCCGATCCTGATGCAGTGCACTTGCCGAAGTCGTGCGTACTCCCGCAGTGTCAATCAGGTCTTTCAGGGCAAGCGGAATCCCATGCAGCGGTCCGCGCCACTTTCCACGGGTGATTTCCGTCTCCGCCGCCCGAGCATTTTCCAGAGCGCTCTCTCTGGTCACGGTAATGAATGCGTTGAGTGCGGGACTCAGCTTCTCGATCCGGTCCAGGCAAGCGCCCGCAATCTCGACTGGAGAGATCTCCCTTCGCCGCAGTGGCTGGGAAAGCTCGGAAATTGTCGTAATCAGCATCAACCAGGTGCGCCCATTGTAAAGGCTCGGCGCAGTCTCCTCGATGGTCCCATGCCCTCGGTGGTGAAACCTGTACAGCAGTCCTATAATCATCAAGGCGAAGTTTTTCTGGGGGCCCCAAAAATCATGGCAGAGATGACGATCGCACCCGTTGCGACGCACGGTTTCTTTGTGGACGGCCGCTGGAGAGAAGACGGCGACCTCGTCGAAATTAGAACACCGTACGACGGCAGCCTCATCGCCCGGGTCATTCAGGGTCGCCGCGAGCACGCCGAAGCCGCCATTGCCGCCGCGGTGAAGGCGTTCGGTACCACGCGGCGCTTGCCCGCGTTCGAGCGCCAGCGGGTGCTGCGCCGGATCTCGGCATCCATCGCCGAGCGCAAAGAAGAATTTTCCCGCACCCTCGCCCAGGAAGCCGGCAAGCCCATCAAGGGAGCACGCACCGAGGTCGAGCGCTCCATCTTTACCTTTAATGTCGCCGCCGAGGAAAGCACGCGCATTTATGGCGAGTACCTTCCGCTTGATTGGCAGGAATTTACCGCAGGACGCTGGGCCATTGTCCGCCGCTTCCCGCTCGGCCCCATCGCCGGCATCACGCCGTTCAACTTCCCTATTAACTTAGTCGCGCACAAAGTCGCGCCTGCGATCGCGGCCGGATGCCCCATGGTATTGAAGCCCGCTCCACAAACTCCGCTCTGCTCGCTGCTTCTGGCCGAGTGCGTGCAGCAAGCGGGGTGGCCCGACGGCGGCCTTAATGTCTTGCCTCTCTCAAACGAAGATGCCGGCCTGCTCGTCACCGACGACCGCATCAAGCTCATCAGTTTTACCGGCAGCGTGCCAGTCGGCTGGGACATCAAGCGCCGCGCCGGAAAAAAGAAAGTCCTCCTCGAACTCGGCGGTAATGCTGCCGTCATCGTTCACAGCGACGCCGATCTTGCCTACGCTGCCGATCGCTGCCTCACCGGTGGATTCGCCTATGCCGGCCAGACTTGCATTTCGGTACAGCGCATCCTGGTTGAACATTCGGTCTATGGAAAATTTACCGACCTTCTGATCGAAAACGTGAAGAAATTGAAGGTCGGCGATCCGCTCGACGAATCGACCGATGTCGGCCCGCTCATCCGCGAAAGCGACGCTGTTCGCACTAGTATGTGGATCGAAGAGGCGGTCCGCTCCGGCGCACGCCTGCTCTGCGGCGGAGGCCGCCAGGGCCTCGTCGTTGAACCAACTATCCTCACCGGCACCAGGCCCGACATGAAGGTCAACTGTCAGGAAGTTTTCGGTCCGGTTGTCACCGTCGAACCTTACAAAGATTTCGATCAGGCCGTGCGACAGGTGAACAACTCGCCCTTTGGCATGCAAGCTGGCGTCTTTACGCGCGACGCGAAATTGCTTTTTCAAGCCTACGAAGAATTAGAAGTGGGCGGCGTGATTGCCGGCGACGTTCCTTCATTCCGGATCGATCACATGCCTTACGGGGGCGTGAAAGACTCCGGCCTCGGCCGCGAAGGACTGCGCTACGCGATTGAAGAGATGACCGAGCCCAAGCTACTCGTCATGAACTTGCGCTGAATTTGCCACCGAATTGTGCACGCGCGAATCTCTCCTCCTCGCGCGATTGCTCCAAACCCGCAGGCGATTCAGCTGAAGAATGCAATATTCAATTCTTGCCAGTTGAAAAATTCAATACTGTGTTTTTACGCGGTGTTCGCTTCGAATTTTTTTCTTCGTCAAATTCCAAAAACCCGCGACAAAACCCCAGCGAAGTATTTATAATTTTGCGTTTCACATCCGAACACGAGAAGACCAGTGGGTAGTTTTCTCTTTCGCATTTAAACAACGTTCACAAACAGGGACGATCCGCAGGGTCTCTTTAAGCCAGATCTAACAAGAGAATGCCGCAGATTTTTCATCGCAGCACGAATACTCTGTCGCGCGCCACTATTTTCGGCGCTGTATTCGTGATTGCCGCCCTGACTTTGGTCGGATACGCGATTCAAGGGTCGGGCTACGTTACGTACGCTGGCGTACGTAAGCCGCAGCCAGTCCCATTCAGTCATCAGCATCACGTAACCGGATTGGGCATTGATTGCCGCTACTGTCACACTTCGGTCGAGAATTCGAGTTTCGCCGGCATTCCTCCGACTAAAACCTGCATGAATTGCCACGCGCAGATCTGGACCAACGCCCAGCTACTCGAGCCCGTACGCGCCAGTTACCGCTCCGGCGAGTCGCTGCAATGGACGCGCGTCAACCAGCTTCCTGACTTCGTTTTTTTCAACCACAGCATTCACGTAACGAAGGGCGTGGGCTGCAACACCTGCCACGGCCCCGTCGACCTGATGCCACTGATGTATCAGCAGGAATCGTTGCAGATGGAGTGGTGCCTGGGCTGCCACCGCCATCCGGAAGAGAACTTGCGCCCGCGCGACCAGGTTTTCAACATGCGCTACCAACCGCCGGCGAGTTCACATCCGGTGGTGGTCGACGGACAAAGTTATACGGACCAGGGCGAACTAGGCAAGACGCTGATCAAGAAATACAACGTCCGCAGCGTCAGCGATATCACGAGTTGCAGCACGTGTCACAGGTGAGCATGGGGAGTATGAGTGGATTGAATAGATTTGTCATCCTGAGCGGAGTGATTGCTTTGCGGAAGGGAGCAATCACGGAGTCGAAGGATTGCGCGCCTGCCGACGCAAATGGATGGCGATGCGGGCGTCCTGACGAGGGTTCAAGGGCTGGGGAAAGAACACCCTGCGGTGGAGTTGCAGCGGTGTGGGAGAAAAGGGATCCTTCGACTTCGCTCAGGATGACATGTGGTTTGAGTAATTGATAATGGAGACGCAAAAACAGAACGGCGGCCAAACTGAGGAGATTTGCCCCGGCAAACGGCTGGACTTGGCCAGCGTGCGGGAAAAAATCGACGCTGCCACGGCCCACGATGCTGCTGAAAAAACCGGCCCGCAATACTGGCGCTCACTGGAAGAACTCGCGGGGAGCGATGAATTCCAACAAGCCCTGCACCGCGAATTCCCCAAAGGCGCCTCGGAATGGCTCGATTCCGTCTCCCGTCGCGGATTCCTCAAGGTCATGGGCGCGTCGCTCGGCCTCGCCGGCATGACGGGCTGCGTCCGCCTGCCGCTTGAGCCGATCGTCCCCTATGTTCGCCAGCCGGAAAACGTTGTCCCCGGCCGCCCCATGTACTACGCGACGGCGGTTACGCTAGGCGGATACGCGAGCCCGGTTCTGGTTGAAAGCCATCTGGGACGTCCCACAAAAATCGAAGGCAACGACCTGCACCCGGCCTCGCAAGGCGGCACCGACATCTTCACGCAGGCCTCCATTTTGGGACTCTACGATCCCGACCGCTCGCAGACGATCACGTCGCTTGGCGAGGAGCGGTCGCTGACCGCATTCCTCTCCGCCATCCGGGGCCCTCTCAGCGCGCAAAAAGCGCTGCAAGGTGCGGGCATCCGCATTCTGACAACGACAGTCACGTCGCCGACGCTCGCCGACCAGTTGCGCAATTTCCTGAAGATCTATCCACAGGCCAAGTGGCACGTCTACGAGCCCGTCAATCGCGACAACGTGCTCGAAGGCGCAAAGATAGCGTTCGGCCAGCCTGTCGAGACGCGCTACGATTTGTCGAAGGCCGACGTCATCGTTTCACTCGATGCCGACTTCCTCTACGCCGGATTCCCCGGCAACACTCGGTACATCCGCGATTTCGCCAAGCGCCGCGATCCGGATAGCGGGAATATGAACCGCCTCTACGTGACCGAGAGCACGCCGAGTTCGACGGGAGCGAAGGCGGATCATCGGCTGGCGCTGAATGCGTCTGATTTTGAAGGCCTCATGGCGAACCTTCAAGAAATTTGGGCGCTTCAGTCGACCTCGCTATACACCCTGACGGATGATTCGCCAAACCATAGGGTTAGGTTCATTCATGCGCTCGCTGGTGACCTTAATCGGGCTCACGGGAACAGTGTAGTGATCACTGGCGATCATCAGCCACCTGCTGTGCACGCTCTCGCTCATGCGATCAATGCAAAGCTCGGCAACGTCGGCAAAACGGTTTTCTACTCCGATCCGGTTGATGCTAATCCCGTCAACCAGACGGAGTCAGTCAAAGACCTTGTCGCCGACATGCTCGCCGGCAAAGTCGATCTGCTGGTCATCCTCGGCGGCAATCCGGTTTACGACGCGCCAACCGACCTAAACTTCGGTGACGCTCTGAAAAACAGCAAGATTCCCCTTCGTGTTCATCAAGGTCTCTATCAAAACGAAACCGCCGAACTCTGCCACTGGCACGTGAACCAGGCGCATGAACTCGAGGCCTGGGGCGATGCGCGCGCCTATGACGGCACGGTCAGCATCATCCAGCCCCTGATTGCGCCGCTTTATAACGGCAAGAGTGCGCTGGAACTCATCGCTCTGCTTTCCGGTCAAGCCGACGCAACCGGCTACGATCTTGTACGCGCCTATTGGCAGAAGCAGCACACCGCCGCCGACTTCGAGCAGTTCTGGCGCAAGTCGCTGCACGACGGCTGGATCGAAGGAACAGCATTCACTCCAAAGTCTGTGACTGCGAAATCGGCTGCCGCGGCAGCCGAATCGAAGCCCGCCGATCCCAACGCGATCGAGCTCAACATCCGCCGCGACCCCACCATCTACGACGGACAATTCTCCAACAACGGCTGGCTGCAGGAATTACCCAAGCCGATGACCAAGCTCACCTGGGACAACGCCGTCCTCATCGGGCCCAGGATGGCGGAGCGGCTCGGCATCAAGACCGAAGACGTCGTCGATCTCGAACTCAACGGCAAGAAAGTCACCGGCGCCGTCTGGATTCAAGCCGGCCATCCCGACAACTCTGTCAGCGTCACGCTCGGCTACGGGCGCAAGCGCGCGGGCCGCGTCGGGACTGGACAAGGCTACGACGCCTATGCGCTGCGCACCAGCGCTGCACCATGGATCGCCACCGGCCTCCAGATCCGCAAGACCGGCGCGACATACAAACTCGCGTCCACCCAGGGCTATCAGACGATGGACACGCCCAACGGAGACACTCGGCCGTTGGTCCGCGAAACTACGCTCGAGGAGTACCGCAAAGAGCCCAACTTCGCGAAGGAAGAAGAAGTCCCGGCCGAGCTCACGCTCTACAAGCCATATCCCTATAAAGAAGAGGCGTACGCCTGGGGCATGGCCATCGATCTGAACAAGTGTGTGGGCTGCAACAACTGCATGGTGGCGTGCCAGTCCGAGAACAACATTGCCGTCGTCGGCAAAGAGCAGACTGTCATCGGCCGCCACATGCACTGGATTCGCATCGACGCCTATTACCAGGGCGACCGCGACAATCCCAAAGCCTTCTTCCAGCCCGTGCCTTGCATGCAGTGCGAGAATGCGCCCTGCGAAGTCGTCTGCCCGGTCGGCGCCACGAATCACTCGACCGAAGGCCTGAACGACATGGTCTACAACCGCTGCGTGGGCACCCGCTATTGCTCGAATAACTGTCCTTATAAAGTTCGGCGCTTCAATTTCCTGCTCTTCCAGGACTGGGACACGCCGCAATACAAGATGATGCGCAACCCAGACGTCAGCGTGCGCAGCCGCGGCGTCATGGAAAAGTGCACCTACTGCGTGCAGCGCATCAGCGAACACCGCATCGATGCCGAGACCGCGTCCGTGCGCGAAGGAAAAGAAATCAAAGTCGGAGACGAGTTGCAGACCGCCTGCCAGCAATCGTGCCCGGCGGAAGCGATCATCTTCGGCAATATCAACGACCCGAATAGCAAAGTTTCGAAGTTGAAAGCGCAGTCGCGTAATTACAGTCTGCTGGGCGAGCTGAATACTCGTCCCCGCACAACGTACCTGGCCGAAGTTCGCAACCCGAACCCGGAGTTGGGGTAGTCGATGCGGAGAAGTGCTGTTGATGTGCACAATTTTGATTGTCATCCTGAGCCCCGCGTTCTTGGCGGGGCGAAGGACCAATGCAATTCGCCGGCAGCATCGGTGTCGCCGACGAGTACAGAGATCCTTCGGCCCGCAGAACGCGCGGTCCTCAGGATGACAAAGAGATAGAGATGGCTGAGCAATACAAATCGCCGACCGATCTCGAAAAGGCCCCAGTCATCGAACCGGGCTACACCTTCGCCACGGTTACGGAAAAAATCAGCGCCATTGTGCTGACCCGGCCCGCAACCAACGGATGGTTCGTCGGCTTCGGCATCGCCTTCATGCTCACCATGATGATGCTGTTCGCCATTGGATACCTTTTCCTCAAGGGCATCGGCATCTGGGGCGTAACCATCCCCATCGGATGGGGCTTCGCGATCGTCAACTTCGTCTGGTGGATCGGTATCGGCCACGCCGGCACGCTCATCTCCGCCATCCTCTTATTACTGCGCCAAGCCTGGCGCAATTCCATCAACCGTTTCGCCGAAGCCATGACGTTGTTCGCTGTTGCCTGCGCTGGAATCTTTCCCGCCATTCACGTCGGACGCCCCTGGCTCGCGTACTGGCTATTTCCCTATCCCAACACCATGCGCGTGTGGCCGCAATTCCGCAGCCCGCTCATGTGGGACGTCTTCGCGGTCTCAACGTACGCGACGATTTCCGCGCTCTTCTGGTTCACCGGACTGATCCCGGACCTTGCCACCTTGCGCGACCGTACTGAGAACCCTGCGCTCAAAATCATCTACGGCATGCTTTCGATGGGATGGCGCGGCTCGGCTCGCCACTGGCATCGCTACGAAACGATGTACCTGCTCCTCGCCGGACTGGCAACGCCGCTGGTGCTCTCAGTTCACACCGTTGTCAGCTTCGATTTCGCCATCGGCATCGTTCCCGGATGGCATACCACCATCTTCCCGCCCTACTTCGTCGCTGGCGCCATCTACTCCGGATTCGCCATGGTGCTGATGCTGGCCATCCCGATCCGCAAGATTTACGGCCTCGAAGATTTCATCACCGAGCGCCATCTGCAGAATTCGGCCAAAGTCATGCTCGCCACCGGCTTGATCGTTGCCTACGGCTACGGCATAGAAGCTTTCATGGGATGGTACAGCGGTGATCGCTACGATGCTTTCACGCTGTGGAACCGACTGCACGGACCCTACGCGGTCCCTTACTGGTCACTGCTGGCCTGCAACATTTTTATTCCCCAGGTGCTCTGGATTCGCAAACTGCGCACCAGTCCGGTCGCACTCTTCTTTATTTCCGGCGTGATCCTGGTGGGCATGTGGCTTGAACGCTTCATCATCGTGGTGGTCAGCCTGCATCGCGACTTCCTGACTTCGTCCTGGGGCATGTACTACCCCACGCGCTGGGACTGGATGACTTACATCGGCACCATCGGAATGTTCCTGGCCGCGATGTTCCTGTTCCTGCGCGTGCTGCCCGCAATCTCCATTTTTGAAATGCGTACGCTGCTCCCCGAAGCCGAGGTGAAAGAGTAAAGCCATGAAGCGCGATCCCATCTACGGCATCATGGCGGAGTTCGATACCGCGACCGCGTTGGTCGAAGCCGCGCGCAAAACCTATCAGGCCGGATACAAGAAGATCGACGCCTACAGCCCCTTCCCCATCGAAGGCCTGGCCGAAGAAATCGGATTCCATCACGACGAAGTTCCGCTCGTCGTACTCATTGGTGGCCTGATCGGCGGTTGCAGCGGCTACCTGATGCAGTGGTGGATGTCCGCCGTCGATTATCCGCTGAACATCGGCGGCAAGCCGCCTCACTCCTGGCCCGCGTTCATCGTCATCACTTTCGAGATGACGATCCTGTTCGCCGGAATCTCCGCGGTCTTCGGCATGCTGGCATTGAACGGATTGCCCATGCCCTATCACCCGGTATTCAACGTTGCGCGCTTTTCGTCCGCATCGAAAGATCGCTTCTTCCTGATCGTGTTCTCCTCCGATAAGAAGTACGATCCCGCCGGCACCAGAAGATTCCTCGAAAGCCTCGATCCGCGCTCGGTCTCGGAGGTGCCCAGCTAATGCTGCTGCTCCTCCACAAATTTGGAAATAATATTTGGCTACTTCATCCTGAGCGGAGCCGTCTTTCAGGCGGAGCGAAGGATCTGGCGGGGATCGCAACAGGTCTAGACCGCCCTGTTTTTGTCCTGACGATACTGACGCTGATCGCCCTGTCGTCTGCCTGCCGCCTCGACATGCACGTGCAGCCGCGCCAGAATCCGCTCTCGCGCAGCGACTTCTACGCCGACCATCGCTCCGCCCGCCCACCCGTGGAAGGCACTGTCGCCCGCGGCCATTTGCAAGCCGACAACTATTTCTTTACCGGCAAAATCGGCAACACGCCCGGCGACGCCATGCCCTTCCCCGTCACTAAAGAGGTTCTGGAACGCGGCCGCGAGCGCTTCGATATCTACTGCGCCCCGTGCCACTCGCGCCTGGGCGATGGCAATGGTTTCGTGCCCTCCCGCGGATTCTCGCGCAAGCCGCCGTCTTACCACATCCCGCGCCTGCAGAAGGCGCCGCTTGGATATTTCTTCGATGTGATGACCAACGGCTTCGGCATCATGTCCGATTACTCCTCGCAGATTTCTCCCGAGGATCGCTGGAAAATCGTCGCCTACATCCGAGCCTTGCAGCTGAGCCAGAACGCAACCACGGCCGACGTTCCTCCCGGACAGAAGATTCCGTCGGAGCCTCCGAAATTTACCGAGCCCGGAACCGGGGCCACGTTACCCGAGCCAGCGCCCGAAACAAAATCTGAGGAAAAGAAGGAAGAGAAACAATGAGCGCGGCCCCCGCCAAACTCGACCTGACGGCTCCGCCGATCGTGAAGACCTTGTCCCAGCGATTGCTGATCGCGGGCATCGTCTTTGCGCTCATCGCGCTCGTACTGGCCTTCTTGAGTCCCGACAAGTTCTATCCCGCGTACCTGCTCGGCTTCATGGATTGGCTCGGCGTTGCGCTTGGTTCCATGGCCATCATCATGATCCGCCATCTCACCGGCGGCGGCTGGGGCGTCGTGATCCGTCGCCTTCAGGGCGCGGCCATGCGCACGCTGCCTCTGCTCACCATCTTGTTTATCCCGCTGTTGATCGCCGTCGGCCAAAGGCGAATGTATCCCTGGGCCATGCCGGTCGACTCCATCGCGGATGATCACATCCGCGAGCACCTCCACAAGCACAGCTTCGTCCTCGCCGACTACCTGAACTTTAAAGGCTTCCTGATTCGCGCAATCTTCTACTTCGCCATCTGGAATCTCATCTCGTATCTGTTGTCGAAGTGGTCTCATGAAGGGGATCGTCCTGGTTCCCGCGACAATACCCAGCGCTTCAAAGCCGTCAGCGGCCCGGGACTCATCCTCTACGGTTTCACCATCTCCTTCGCCGCCATCGACTGGGTCATGTCGCTCGATCCCACCTGGATCTCGACCATCTTCGGCCTGATCATCCTGATCGGTGAAGTGCTCTCTGCCATGTGCTTTGCCGTATTTGTCGAACGCATTCTCGTCGACTACAAGCCGATGTCGGAACTGCTCAAACCTGACTTCGTCCACGACCACGGCAAGTGGATGCTGACCTTCATCATGGTCTGGGCTTACTTCAGCTTCTCGCAGTGGCTGATCATCTGGGCCGGCAACCTGCCAGCGGAAATTACTTTTTATCTGAAACGGTTGAACGGTGGCTGGGGATGGATCGCGCTGATCCTTGTGTTATTCCATTTCGCGGTCCCCTTCACGATCTTGTTGTCGCGTCCCTTCAAGCGCAATGTTCGCAAGCTGGCCTGGCTGGCTGTCTGGCTGATGTTCATGCGCTGGGTCGATTTGCTCTGGATCATCGAACCGAATTTCTCGAATACTCTGCGCATCACATTCGCCGACGTCGTGGTCTCACTCGCAATCGGCTGCTTGTGGATGGCTTTCTTCTTCCGCAACCTGGGCTCTCTGCCTTTGCTTCCGGCTTACGATCCCTCGGCGGAAGAGGTGATCACGTCACCGGGTCACAAAGGAGTTCCTGAGAGCGCATAGTCGAAAGATCATGATCGCAAACGTATGACCAACGAAACTCATCCCGCGAATCCAACCGGCCACGGCGATTTCGAGCGCCGCGACATCGGTATCGCTCCCGTACTTTATTTTCTCGCCGGACTGGCGGTCTTCGGTTTGATCATTCAGCTCGTGGTAGCCGGCTTTTACGACGGTCTTGAGAAGCGCACGGAAGCGCAGCAACCTCCGATCAGCCCTCTGATCACCAGCGCTCCCAAAGACACCAGGCATCTCCACGCCGACTACCGCGATTACTTGAAGCAGAATTTTCCCAGCCCGCAGCTTGAAATCGACGAGCGCAACCAGCTCGACAAGATTCGCCTGGACGAGGCCCAGGAGCTTAGCACGTACAGCTGGCTCGACGAGAACTCTGGCACCGTCCGTATCCCCATCGATCGCGCCATGGATCTGATCGCCGAGCGTGGTCTTCCCGTGCGCGGACAACTTACGACGAACACAGCGCAAGCGCCATCCACCGCGCCCGGCACGAGCATGAAGGGAAAAAAGCAGTGAGCAGTGTGAATCACAATTCGCTACAAGTGGCCCTATCTCCAATGCGAGCCCAACACTCCGCGTGCGTCATCCTAAGCGCAGCCGCCTTTCGGGCGAAGCGAAGGATCTCGCGAGGGGCGCTACGGCTCGGAGCTTTGCGCCGGACCGGTGCCAACACCACGGTCGTTGCCTGGACCATATTCACCACCGCCCTCCTCGCCGCTACCGCTTGGGGACAAGCCATGTCCAAAGGCATCATGTCCCCGCCCGCGAATGTCCGCCCGCCGTATCTCCAGAACGTCGGCATCGAACAACATCTCGATGCGCAAATCCCTGCCGACCTCGCATTTGTCGACGATACCGGCCGACCCGTGCATCTCGGCGATTACTTCGGCAAGAAGCCGCTCATCCTCAACCTCGTTTACTACAACTGCACCATGCTTTGCGGCGAAGCCCTCGCCGGCCTATCCGGCGCACTGAAGGCCGTCAAGTTCGACGTCGGAAAACAGTTCGAGATCGTGACCGTCAGCTTCAATCCCAAGGAAACGCCCGACCTCGCTGCCCCCAAGAAAAAAGATTACCTCGCGCGCTACGGCCGCGCCGGTGCCGCTCAAGGTTGGCACTTTCTGACTGGACCGGCCGAATCGATCAACGCCCTCACCAAGGCCGTCGGCTTCCAGTACCAATACGATCCCAAAATCCAACAATACGCGCACGCGACCGCCATCATGGTGCTGACGCCGCAAGGCCACATTTCGCGCTACTTCTACGGGGTGGAGTTTCCTCCGAAGGACTTGCGCATGGGATTGGTCGAGGCTTCCGAAGGCAAAATCGGCAACGCCGTCGATCAGGTTCTTCTCTACTGCTATCACTACAATCCCGCGACCGGAAAATACGGCGCGGTCGTCGTCAACATGTTGCGGCTGGGCGCCGCCATCACCATTGTTCTCCTTGGCGGATTGATTTTGATTCTCTTCCGCCTGGAGAAAACCGCGCCGCCACGGCCAAGTTGGGAGCAGGCTTCGCGGCCAGCGATGTCAAACCCAGCAAGAAGGTTCTAGCAAGACAGGGTCAAGCAAGATATGTTGAATGATTTTCCATTGTGGCCGGAACGGGCCTCCGCGTTGGCGGGCAATGTCGACGCGCTCTACATTTTTCTCCTGATAGTTTCAGGATTGATGACGGCGCTTATCTTCGTCGCGATACTCTACTTCGCCGCCCGCTACCGTTATCGCCCCGGCGTTCGAGCCGAACAGATCGAAGGCTCGATCCCGCTCGAACTCACCTGGTCGGTTATCCCTTTCTTCGTTTTCATGGCCATTTTCTTTTGGGGCGCGGTCGTCTACTTCAAGAGCCGCACGCCTCCTCGCGATTCGACCGAAGTCTACGTCGTCGCCAAGCAATGGATGTGGAAGCTCGAACACGCCGAAGGCCAGCGCGAGATCAACGAACTACATGTTCCCGTAGGCCGCGACGTGAAGCTGATCATGACGTCGCAAGACGTCATCCACAGCTTCTTCGTGCCGGCGTTCCGCATGAAGCAGGACGTGGTCCCCGGCCGCTACACGATTGCGTGGTTCCGCGCCACCAAGCCGGGCACCTATCACTTGTTCTGCACCCAATACTGCGGCACGCAGCACTCCGGCATGATCGGCGACATCGTGGTCATGGAGCCCTCGCAATACGAGGCCTGGATGGGCGGTGGCCCCAGCGGTCCGCTCTCCGCCACGGGAGAAAAAATCTTCGCTGAACTCGGATGCGTCACTTGCCATCGCTCCGACACGCAGGGCCGCGGCCCCAACTTGATGGGCATCTTCGGCAGGCCGGTTCTGCTCGAAGATGGACGCACCATCAACGCCGACGAAAACTACATTCGTGAATCCATCCTCGATCCTGGCGCCAAGGTCGTGAACGGATACAAGCCCGTCATGCCTACATTCCAGGGATTGGTCACCGAAGAGCAATTGAACGCGCTGGTCGCGTACGTAAAGTCGTTGTCTCAGCCGGGCGAGTCCGGACCGAATGCCAAGCCCGCTCTCGCGGTCCCGGCGAAGTCCTCGAACACGAAGGGAAGTCAGGTGCAATAAGCTATGGCTACGGCAATCGCTCAACCCGTTGAGCGCACCAATTATCTGAACAAAGAGTATGGCGTCTGGTCGTGGCTTCTCACTACCGACCACAAGCGCATCGCCCTGCTCTATCTCATCTCGATTACGTTCTTCTTTTTCATCGGCGGCTTTTTCGCCTTGCTGATCCGGCTGGAACTGCTCACGCCCGCCAGCGACCTCGTCCAGGCCGATACCTACAACAAGCTGTTTACCATGCACGGCCAGGTGATGGTCTTCTTCTTCCTGATCCCATCGATCCCCGCCGTGCTGGGCAACTTTCTCGTGCCCATGATGGTCGGCGCCAAGGACCTGGCCTTCCCGCGCATCAACCTGCTCAGCTGGTATCTCTACATCATCGCCGGCGTCATGATGCTGCACTGCATTCTCACCGGTGGCGTTGACACCGGCTGGACCTTCTACACGCCCTTCAGCACCGCGTTCAGCAACACAAAGGTGATCGAAGCTGGTCTGGCCATCTTTGTTTCTGGATTTTCTTCGATCCTCACTGGTCTGAATTTCGTCGTCACCATTCACCGTATGCGTGCCCCCGGCATGACCTGGACGCGCCTGCCTCTATTCATCTGGGCGCACTACGCCACCAGCATCATCCAGATTCTCGGAACCCCGGTCATCGCCATCACTCTGGTCCTGGTCGTCGCCGAACGTGCCCTTCATCTCGGCATCTTCGATCCTAAGCTTGGCGGTGATCCGCTTCTGTTCCAGCATCTGTTCTGGTTTTACTCGCATCCCGCCGTCTATATCATGATCTTGCCCTCGATGGGCGTAGTCACTGAAATCATCGCCTGCTTCTCGCGCAAGCGCATCTTCGGATACAGCTTCGTCGCCCTCTCCTCGATTGCGATCGCCGTCTTTGGATTCCTCGTCTGGGCGCACCATATGTTCGTCGCTGGAATCTCCGTCTACGCCGCCTTGGTCTTCTCCATCCTCAGCTACGCCGTTGCCGTCCCCTCGGCCGTCAAAGTCTTCAACTGGACCGCCACCTTATACAAGGGATCCATTCACTACGACGCGCCCATGCTCTACGCCTTCGGATTCCTCGGCCTGTTTACCATGGGCGGTCTTACCGGGCTGTTTCTCTCCGCTCTCGGCGTCGACATGCATGTCCACGACACTTATTTCGTCATCGCCCACTTCCACTACATCATGGTCGGCGGCGCGGTTATGGGATACCTCGGAGGCATGCACTTCTGGTGGCCGAAAATTTCCGGGAAACTCTATCCCGAAGGCTGGGCGCGCCTGGCTGCCCTCATCGTCTTTATTGGATTCAACCTGACGTTCTTCCCGCAATTCATTCTTGGCTACCTCGGCATGCCTCGCCGTTATGCCGACTATAGCCACATGCCCGAATTTCAGGTGCTGAACGTGCTTTCGACTGCGGGTGCAACCATTCTCGGCGTCGGCTACCTGCTGCCCATGATCTACTTCCTCTGGTCGATGCGCTACGGCAAACCCGCATCCGACAATCCATGGAATGCCGCTGGACTCGAGTGGAAGAGCAGTTCGCCTCCGCCGACATTTAATTTCGAGGAAGAACCTGTCGTGACCTGGGAAGCCTACAACTACGAGGAACTCGACGCGCCTCGCAAAGAGGAGGTTCCGATTGTCGGATAGCCCCGCAGCCGCCGTGCACGCTCACGCGGAAATTCCCGCGCTCCGGCATCACTTCGCCACCGAAGAGCAGCAGCGCGACGCCTCCAGCCTCGGTATGTGGATCTTCCTCGCAACCGAAGTCATGTTCTTCGGCGGCTTGTTCTGCGCCTACCTCGTTTACCGCTTCTGGTACTTTCCTGATTTCGGAGCTGCCAGCAAATCGATCAATGCTGGACTCGGCGCCACCAACACCGCCGTGCTGATCTGCAGCAGCTTGACTGTCGTTCTCGCCATCTGGGCGGCGCAAACCTCCCGCCGCGCCCTAATGCTCGGCATGCTCGCGCTCACCATGCTGTTCGGTCTCGCCTTCCTTGGGATCAAAGGCATCGAGTACAAAGATAAGTTCGACGAGCACCACGTACCCGGCGCATCCTTCAGCTTCGAGCATGTCCCGGTGCCGGGACACCCCGATCAGTATGCCAACCCCCGCCATGCGCAAATTTTCTTTGCTCTCTACTTCATCATGACCGGGCTTCACGCGTTGCACATGATCGTGGGGCTCGGCGTTTTTACCTGGCTTCTGATCATGGCCTGGAAGGGACACTTTACCCCGGAATATCACACCCCGCTGGAAGTCGGCGGTCTCTACTGGCACTTTGTCGACATTGTGTGGATTTACTTGTTTCCGTTGCTGTACTTGATCGACCGTCACCCGTAACATTCGCGGATCGCTAAGGTTTGCTATGGCTGAACATTCAACTTCGCAACACTCGTCCTCGCCCCTGAAGACCTACTTCGCCGTCTGGGCCGCGTTGCTGATCGGCACGTACCTGACTTACAAAGCCGCCTTCATCGATCTCGGCCATTTCAACGCCGCCGTCGCTCTCACCATTGCCACGACCAAGGCCCTTCTCGTCGCCCTTTTCTTCATGCACATCAAAGGCGCCCACGAGCGGCTTTTGAAACTGGTCGTCATTTCGACCATATTCTTTCTCTTCATCCTGCTCTCTCTCTCCATGGCCGACTATCTCACTCGCTTTCGGACCTAGGAAATTCGCGGTCGGTGATACCCCTGTGGGGACAGCCGCTCTCGGCTGTCCGGCCGGCTAAGCTCGGCGGCTGCGCTACCTGCGGCCGAAACGCCGTAATCGCCGCTCTACTCTGCGGCCCAACACCGTGATTCTGCGATATACTCGCGCCGTCGATTCATCTCTGCTTCTCCGCGAGGTTTCTTATGGCATTTTGCAATTCTTGCGGCGCAAACCTCACTCCCGGCACGAAATTCTGTAATAAATGCGGTGCCGCCGTAACTGGCGCTCCCGTCGGATCCGCGGCTTCGACGCTCACGCCAGCTCCCGCGCCCACCGGCGGCAGCAGCGCCCTCAAAATTATTCTGATCGTTTTCGCCGTGATCGTCGTCATTGGAGTTCTAGGCATCGCCACGGTCAGCTTCGTCGCCTATCACTTCGCCAAGAGCACACACGTCAAGCAGGAAGGCGATCACGTGAGAGTGGAAACCCCATTCGGCAATGTTGAAACTTCCAAAGACGCCGGCCAAGCCGCCAAGGATCTGAACATCGAAATCTATCCCGGCGCAGAAATCCAAAAGAATGGCGCTTCCTCGGCCAGCTTCGGCAACATCCGCACCGTCAGCGCAAACTTTGAATCCAGCGACTCGTTAGACAAGGTTTGCACCTTCTACAAATCCAAATTCCCGGGGGCCATGTCCACCACCTCCGACCAAAACCACTGCACCATTGTCACCAACAATACCCAGAACATGGTCACGATCAACATCGAGGCCAGCGGAGACAAAACAAAATTCCAAATCACAAACGTGACCAAGAAATCTTCAAGCTCTGATTAGAGCGATGCTGATTCGATTTGCAAGGACGCAGCCGCGCCGTTCGGTGCCTGAAAGGGATTCGGCTTCAGCCCCAAGTTACCTGCGTTTCCTCCAAGACTGACTCATGCGGTAGCATGGATGTCCTTTCAAAACCCATGCCCGACCTTGTCGCAGACTCGCTGAAGAACCTCCCTTCAACCTTCGACTCCTCCAGCCTCGAACATTCGCTCCGCGCCCACGTCCGCGGCGAAGTCCGTTTCGATAATGGCACCCGCGCCCTCTACGCTACCGACGGCTCCAACTACCGCCAGGTCCCGATCGGCGTGGTTCTGCCCAAAGACAACGACGACGTCCTTGCCACCATCGCCATCTGCCGCGAACACCAAGCTCCTCTGCTCTGCCGTGGGGGCGGCACCTCGCTCGCTGGACAATGCTGCAATGTCGCCGTCGTGCTCGATTTCTCCAAGCACATGGCGAACATTCTCGAAATCGATCCTGCCCGCCGCATCGCCCGCGTGCAACCGGGAGTTGTGCTCGATCAATTGCGCAACGCCGCCGAAAAACATCACCTCACTTTCGCTCCCGATCCCGCCACGCACGACCGCTGCACCATCGGCGGCATGATCGGCAACAATTCATGCGGCGTCCACTCTGTGATGGCAGGGAAGACCGATGACAACATCGAGCAACTCGACCTCGTCACCTACGACGGTGCCCGCATGAACGTTGGCCAAACGTCCTTTGAAGATCTACAGCGGATCACAGCGCAACCGGGCCGGCAGAGCGAAGTCTATGCAGCGTTGAACAAGATTTCCCATCAATACGCCGAGCTGATCCGGCAACGTTTCCCCAGCATTCCGCGCCGCGTCTCTGGATACAACCTCAACTACCTGCTTCCAGAGAATGGCTTCCACGTCGCCCGCGCTCTGGTCGGCAGCGAAGGCACTTGCGTCACCGTACTCGAAGCCACTTGCCGCCTCGTCGAAAGCCCTCCCCAACGCGTGCTGCTCGTCATCGCCTATCCCGATGTCTACCAGTGCGCCGACCACGTTCCCGAAATCATGGAGCACAAGCCCATCGGTCTCGAAGGCTTCGATGATCTCCTTGTCAGCTATACGCGTAAGAAAGGCATCAACTCCGAAGGTCTCGTGTTACTGCCGGAAGGCAACGGATGGCTGCTGGTCGAATTCGGCGCCGCCACTCGGCAGGAAGCCGAATCGCAAGCGCAAGGTCTGATCGATGCCCTCAGCCGCGGCATGAATCCTCCCAACGTCCGCCTCTGCACCGGCGCGCAGATGAAGCGCATCTGGGAAGTGCGCGAGTCGAGTCTGGGCGTGACCTCGCACGTTCCCGGCGAACCCATGAACTGGGAAGGCTGGGAAGACGCCGCCGTTGCCCCGGAAAAGCTCGGCGGATACCTCCGCGACCTGCGCATCATGATGGGCGCCTTCGGCTACAAAGGCTCGCTCTATGGCCACTTCGGACATGGCTGCGTGCACACGCGTCTCAACTTCGATCTCAAATCGAAAGCCGGCATCGCCAAGTTTCGCAAGTTTGTCGAAGAAGCCGCGGATCTGGTCATCAGCTATGGCGGATCGCTCTCCGGCGAGCACGGCGACGGACAATCCCGTGCCGAACTATGGCCCAAGATGTTTGGCCCAGACTTGATGCAGGCTTTCCGCAAGTTCAAGTCAATCTGGGATCCGAAGGGCCAGATGAATCCCGGCAAGCTCATCGATCCTTACAGGCTCGACGAAAATCTCCGCCTCGGCGCGAACTACTCTCCATGGGAGCCGAAGACGCGCTTCCACTACCCGCAGGATCATGGCAGCCTCTCCGAAGCGACTCTTCGCTGCGTTGGAGTCGGCAAGTGCCGCCGCGACGAAGGTGGCGTGATGTGCCCCAGCTACCG
>Ga0307478_10001673_pt1 | contig 18640 bp, 14 predicted proteins | sample atmos_gasesECM4C_2_FD_203713 | JGI IMG/M metagenome (GOLD analysis project Ga0307478, IMG submission 203713) | Hardwood forest soil microbial communities from Morgan-Monroe State Forest, Indiana, United States - atmos_gasesECM4C_05 | ecosystem: Environmental > Terrestrial > Soil > Temperate... | reverse complement strand
CCAGCCGAGGACGCTCGTGGGCGTCATGCCGCCCCGGTTTCTCTGGGAGGACTGTGACATCTGGATGCCCATCTACTGGACGCACAGCGACCTCCCCGGCACGAATACGGGCCATCCGCGCAGGTTCTTTGTCGGGCTGGCGCGCCTGAAGCCGGGCGTTGATCTGCAAGCCGCCGCCGCGGATTTGAATGTCGTGGCGCATCGCCTTTCCAAGGTCTATCCGCAGGATTATCCGCCGCGCTTCGATGTAGTGACGTGGACGATGGCGCGAGACGCGGTCGGAAATTTTCGCTTCACGCTCTATGCGCTGATGACTGCCGTGGCCATGCTCTTGCTGATTGCGTGCAGCAATGTGGCCAACCTGCTGCTGGCGCGCGCCACAGCCCGCGAACGGGAAATCGCCATCCGCGCCTCGCTGGGAGCAACGCGCACGCGGCTTATTCGGCAGCTTCTGGCAGAAAGCTTTCTGCTGTGCGCGGCGGGTTGCGCGGCCGGCTGCTTATTCGCTTATTTTGGGTTGAAATGGATCGCGACCGAGTCTCCGCGGTTCTTCGTCCCTCCCGAAGCGGTGATTGCGCTGAAACCTGCGGCGCTGTGGTTCGCCCTCGGCGTGACGATACTGACGACGTTTCTTTGCGGCCTGGCGCCCGCACTTCATGCAGTCCACGGCGATCTTTACCCGCGGCTTACGGGAACCGGAAAAGGGGCGGGCGGGGGATTCCGTCACGGTAAGCTGCGCTCGGGACTCGTGATTTTCGAGGTGGGGCTTTCGATTGTCCTGCTCGTCAGCGCGGGGCTGATGATGCGCACACTACTTGCCATGCAGCATGTGGACCTGGGTTTCAATCCCAGGAATATTCTAGTCGTGCGGCCGGTGTTTCCCCGCAGACAGTACGAAACGGCTGAGCAAAAGGAAGCTTTCTTCGAGCAGGCGTTGCAGCGAATTGTGGCCTTGCCGGGCGTCACTGCCGCAGCGGAGGTCACCGCGCCGCCTTTCTACACATTCTATGCGGGCCTTGGCAGCGACGTGACCATCCCCGGGAAGACGCATTCGGAGAGCTGGACCGCGATATTCCGCTTGTGCAGCGCGGACTATTTCCGAACAGTGGGAGTTCGCCTGCTGCGCGGCAGGCTGCTTTCGGAGGCGGATGTGACGTCGGCGCGGCGCGTGGCCGTAATCAACCAAACGTTCGCGCGCGCGTATTTCAAGGACGAAGATCCGATTGGAAAGCAGATCAAATTCAATCAGTTCGATCAGATTGCCGATGCGCCCCACGACGCGTATTTTGAGGTCATCGGGGTGATGGGAGACGTCAGGAACGCGGGCCTGGTGAAGGCGCCCATTCCGGAGGCGTGCCTGCCAGACACCATTATGGGGGCGTATTTTCGAAGGATTCTGGTGAAGACCGCCGTGGATCCTCTTTCGATCCTCCCAACCGTTCGCCGGGAAATTTGGGCCATGGATTCCAATATTGCGTTGACCCAGACGGATACGATTGAGAGCTTTATGAAGCGATGGACGTACGGCGAGCCGGAATTCGCGATGGACGCGTTCGGCGCATTCGCCGGAATCGGGCTGGCGCTGGTGATTATCGGCGTGTTCAGCGTGATGGCGTATACGGTTTCGCTCGAGACCCACAATATTGGCGTGCGCATGGCGCTAGGCGCGCAGCAAGGCGATATTTTGCGGATGGTGTTGCTGAAGGGGCTACGATTGATCGGGGCTGGTGTTGTGGTCGGCCTGCTCGCGAGCTTCGGGCTTACGCGCCTGATCGCCAGCCAGATTTGGGGCGTTTCGCCGACCGATCCGCTGACGTTCACGGCGGTAGTTGTGGCGATTATCGCGGTGGGCTTGGCCGCGTGCCTGCTTCCCGCACGGCGCGCCACGCAGGTGGATCCCTTCATCGCACTGCGGTATGAATAGTCCGACCGAATTGCCGCGGGTTACGGCCTGCGGCCTCGACCAGCGAAAAAATATCGGGAAGGTGATACTGTCGGTGAAATAGGCCATGGAAGCGTAGCCAGGAGGGGCACATGGATTGGTTCTTGCGCGATCTGCGTTTCGGGCTGCGGAATCTGATGAAGGACCGCCGCTTCGCCCTGCTGGCGATTTTGGCGCTGGCGCTGGGCATCGGCGCGACCACGGTGATCTTCAGCGCGATTGACAGCATCGTGCTCGAGCCCTTCGCCTACAGGGATTCCGGCAGGCTGACCCGCTTCTTTATCCACGATGCAAGGCAACCCCATCAGAACGGCCGAGGGCAGCTTTCCGTTCCGGAGTTCATGGATTTTCGTGAACAGAACCACGTGTTCGAAGACGTGATGGGTACAAGCGACCTGGCCATTCTTTATACCAACAATGAAGGAACGCAATTTTTCAACGGAGCCCTGGTGACACCCAACGCTTGCGAGTTTCTCGGGCTGAGGCCGATCGTGGGCCGCTGGATCACGTCGGAGGACGGAAAGGCCGATGCGGCGCCGATATTTGTGATGAGCTACCGGCTGTGGACACAGCAATTCAACCAGGACCCCAAGATCGTGGGAACGACGATGACCCTGAACGGTGTGTCGAGGACGCTTGTGGGCATCATGCCGCCGCGATTCCTGCTTGGAAACGACGACATTTGGATTCCCATCGCCTGGTCTCACACGGACATCAACAACAGCGAGACGGGGAATTTCCGCGTGTTCATGTGGGGCCTGGGACGGTTGAAACCCGGCGTGAGCACGCAGGCCGCCGCGGCCGACCTGGACGTGATTGCGCAGCACCTCTCCAAGATCTACCCGAAGGATTATCCGGAGCACTTCTCAGTGGTGACGACGACGCTCGCGGATTCCGTCGTCGGGCAATTCAAATCCGGCCTGTACATGCTGATGTCCGCGGTCGCTCTGCTTCTCCTTATCGCCTGCTGCAACGTCGCCAATCTTTTGCTCGCGCGGGCCACGGTTCGCGAACGCGAAATCGCCATCCGTGCCTCGATGGGCGCAAGCCGGGCGCGCCTCGTCCGGCAGCTTCTGGTGGAAAGTTTCCTTTTGGCCGCGGGAGGATGCGTTGCGGGCTGCCTGCTCGCGTATGGCGGGCTCAAGGCAATTGTGGCCTACGTGCCTCCCCGGGTGGTGCCGGCCGAAGCGGTGATAGCGCTGAAGCCGGCGGCGCTATGGTTCGCGCTGGGCGTCACGGTCGTCACGACATTTCTTTGCGGCCTTGCGCCGGCGATTCACGCCGTGCACGGCGATCTTTACCCTCGGCTCACGGGAACCGGAAAAGGAGCAGGCGGGGGCTTCCGGCACGGAAAGCTCCGCGCCGGCCTGGTGATTTTCGAAGTGGCGCTCTCGATTCTCCTGCTGGTCGGCGCCGGGCTGATGATGCGGAGCCTGCTTGCGCTGACCCACGTGGAGTTGGGTTTCGAGCCCAAGAACATTCTCTTCGCGCAAGTGGCGCTTCCTCCCGGGCGCTACGACACGGCCGACCAAAAACGCCTCTTCATGCAGCGCGTACTTGAGCGTCTGAACGCGCTGCCGGGCGTGATCTCCGCCACGGAAACCATCTCGCTGCCTCCTTATGGAGGCCCCCAAAGCGAAGTGACGGTTCCGGGCGAGACACATTCGGAGACATGGAATGTCCAGTTCGAATTGTGCAGCGAAGGTTATTTCCGGACGCTCGGAGTCCATCTGATTCGCGGCAGGCTGCTTTCTGACGACGATATTAATTCCGTGCGTCAGGTGATCGTGGTCAACCAACTGCTTGCGCGCAAGTTTTTCAAGGACGAAGACCCGATCGGCAAGACCATGAAATTCAACGTATTCGATCAGGTGCCCGATGCGCCCCGCGATGCTTATTTCCAAATCATCGGAGTCGTCGGAGACGTTAAGAATAATAGCTTGCGAGATGCAACCCTGCCCCAGGCATATATGCCTTACACAATTACGGGGGTGGGAAGGTCTCGCGCCATCATGGTGAAAACCGCCGTGGAGCCGCTCTCGCTCCTGGCGAACGTTCGCAAGGAATTCTGGACCGTGGATTCGGGCGTCGCGTTGACGCGCACCGGAACGGTCGAAAGCTATCTGCAGGATTTTTCCTACGCGGCTCCGGAGTTCGGCCTGGCCGCGCTGGGAATATTCGCGGGGATTGGGCTGGTGCTGGTAATCATCGGCGTGTTCAGCGTGATGGCGTATACGGTTTCGCTCCAGACGCATGAGATCGGAATCCGCATGGCGCTGGGCGCGCAGCCGGGCGATGTTTTGAAGATGGTGCTGCTCAAGGGGCTGCGCTTGATTACCGCGGGGATCGTGGTTGGCCTGCTGGGGAGCTATGGACTCATGCGTTTCATCTCTAGCCAGATTTGGGGAGTGTCGGCGACGGATCCCTTGACGTTCGGCGCAGTGGTGGTGGCAATCGTCGCCGTGGGCCTGGCCGCGTGCCTGCTTCCGGCGCGGCGCGCCACACAGGTGGATCCTCTTATCGCGCTTCGCTACGAATAACCCGGCGAAATCGCCGCCTCAAATTCTTAAGGCGCGGCTGCGGGCGCGGGCTTCGCGCTTTCGAGGCCCGGCGCGAGGACGTCAATCTGATCGAAGGGAATTTCCACATACTGCGCGCTGGGGAACTGTTTCTTCAGGGCGTCGCGGAAGGCGCTGACGTTTCCAGCCAGCACGATATCGAGGCCATCTGTCTGTAGATATTTCTTCGCCGTTTCGCGCACCTCTGTCTGTGTGACGGCGCGGATGCGCTGCGGATACGTGCTGTTGTAATCGGCGGGGAGACTGAACGCCGCCACGGTGATGACGCGGTCGGCCACCTGTTCCGCCGTCTCCGATTGAATGGGGTAGACGCCGGCAAGATAATCGCGCGCAAAATCGAGCTCCTTTTGCGTCACGTCGCCGGTGGACATCTGCGCGATCAAGTCCACGACCAGCTTAGTGGCTTCCACGGTGGTTTGCGTGCGCGTGAACGTGCCCACCGCGAACGACCCGGCATAGCGATGCGGATTGAAGGAGGAGTAGGCGCCGTAGGTGAGCCCTTTTTTCACGCGGACTTCCGTATTGAGCCGGCTGTTGTAGCCGCCGCCGAAAATGCGGTTCATCACCTCGACCGGAATGTAATTCGGATCGCCGCGCCGAATGCCCAGTTTCCCCACGCGAATTTGCGTCTGGACGGCGTCCGGCTTGTCGATCAGCCAGATGTGCAAGCCCTGCGAATTCGCGGGCGCCGCTGGCGCGCTGGCTGCGACCACCCGCTTGGGCCACGCGCCAAAATATTTTTCCGCCGCCGCGAAGGCTTTCTCAGGCGTGATGTCTCCGGCAAAGGCCAGCAGCGCCTGATTGGGCGCGTAATTGGCATCGTGAAATTTTACGAGTTCGTCGCGGCTGAGCTTCTGCGCCGTCTCGGGAGTGCCTTCCGCCGGCCAGCCATAGGGCGAACTCCCATAGACCACGCGGCCGAAGACAACCGAGGCTAGATAATCGGGATCCGAATATTGCACCTCGAAACCTGAAAGAAGCTGCTGACGCTGGCGCTCGAGTTCCTCGGCGCGAAAGGAGGGGTGCAGCACCACGTCGGACATCAAATCCAGCCCGGTATTCAAATCCTTCTTCACGATGTCGAGCTTCACTACGGTTGCGTCTTTGTCCGCGGAGGCTTCGAGCTGGCCGCCGATAAAATCAATGGCCTCGGCAATCTCCTGCGCGGAGCGTTTTTCGGTTCCCTGCGTCAGCATATTTGCCGTCATCTGCGCGACGCCCGGCATCTCCGCGGGGTCCCGGATGCTTCCCGCGGAAAGAATCACGAGCTGCGCCGCGATGGCCGGCTCGCCAGCGTCGCTTACGACGATTACGCGCAGCCCATTCGCGAGCGTCTTCGTAGCGGCCTGGGGGAAGTGAAACGGCCTCGGCGCTCCCGCTGGCGGCATTTCGGGAACGAGCTTCACTCCAGGAGGCACAATTCCGGTTCCGCTTTTCTGTTCCTGCTGGCCCTGCGGCGCGGGATTCGCTTGTGTCGCGCCCGTAGCCTCTGGCGGCGTGGTCTGCTGCGCGAGCGCCGCCATCGTCAGCATTGCCGCCGGAACAAGCAATATCCATCGCTTAGTTGCGTTCCTCATCGCTGCTCCTGAAATTGAGTCCTCGCAAGAATTTGCGCTACTCGCCCGCCGCGGTTTGCGGCGCGGGCGTCACAATCAGCACGGTCGCATGCTCCGGCACGAAATAATCCTTCGCGACTCGTTGGATATCCTGCGCCGCGACCATCAGATAATGATCGAGTTCGGTGTTGACCAAATCCGGGTTTTTCCCAATCACGGCCGCCTCCGCCAGGGCTTCGGCCTTTTCCTCGTCGGTATCCCGGCCGAGAATGGACGCGGAGATTTCCTGATTTTTCGCCTTCTCAAGTTCCTTGGCGTCCACGGGCCGCTCTTTCAACCCGTCGAGCACGCTCAAGACCGCCTTTTCGCCTTCATCGGCCGTGTGTCCCTGGTTCATCACGGCGAAGGCCCAAAAAAGGTTGGGGGCTTCGGTGAAATTTCCGAAGCCAGCGGACTCCACGGCGATCCGTTCCTTGTAAACGAGCGTTTGATAGAGCCGGCTGCTCTCGCCTCCGGCAAGAATGTTCGCGGCCAGGTCCAGCGAGTACGAATCGGGCGCGTATCGCGCCGGAATCTTGTAGCCGATCACGACGGCCGGCAGCGGCGTATTCGTATACGACTTGTTCACCACGCGCTCTTCGGTTTGCAGCGGCTCGGGCGCGTTCGGCCGCGGGATGGGTTTCGCCGAGGACGGGATGCCTTGAAAATATTTCGTGGTCCACGCGAGCGCCTGGGCGGAATTGAAATCGCCCACAATCACGAGCGTGGCGTTGTTCGGCTTGTAGTACGTGTCGTGGAACTGGCGCACCTCCTCGAGCGTGGTTTTGTCGAGGTCCGCGATGCTGCCGATCGGCAGGTGATGATAGCCGTGCACCGTGAAGGCCGCGGCGCGAAGATCCTCCTCGATCGAGCCGTACGGCTGGTTATCCACGCGCACCCGCCGCTCCTCCTCCACCACCTGGCGCTCGGATTCAAAATTGGCCTCGTCCACATTGAGGCTGCCCATGCGGTCGGCTTCGAGCCAGAGCACGCGCTCGAGATAGTTGCTGGGGAAGGTTTCGAAGAAGTGCGTGACGTCATCCTCCGTTTCGGCGTTGTCGAAGCCGCCGATGGCCTCGATGATGCGCGCATGCTCATCCGGGCCCACGTGCGCCGAGCCTTTGAACATCAGGTGTTCGAAGAGGTGCGCGAAGCCCGTGTGGCCGGGCAGCTCGTCCTTGCCGCCCACGTGATACCAAACCTGGAGGTCAATCACCGGCACGGTGTGATCTTCGAGCAGGATTACCTGCAGGCCGTTCGCAAGCGTGTGCGTGGTGAATTCGAGCTTCGGCGGACGTACTTCCGCTGATGGTGATTGCGCCGAGGGCGCTTGCGCCGCGAGCGGCGCGCCCAGCACCGCCGCGATGATGAGCACCGCTACGCATTCCAGCCATCTCTTCATATTTCGCTCCTGATCAGAAACAACGCCCTGCGCGCAGGCCGTGGCGTCTGCAATCGCCCGCTTGAAGAGTATCGGGTGGCACGGCGCAAGTGTCAAACCAGCCCCGCGCCCGATATTGAGAGCGTTTCCGACAAATGCGTTACCCAAGCATGTGAACAAGACCGAGAGTAAACGCCACTACCTTGCAATTTGACCGCGCCTCTGCCGAGCGTGCCAGGCGCAAATCCAAGATCCACCGCACATCCCCAGGGCAATAAACGCACTGGACCATTCGTTCGGCGCATTCGGACTATGCGAGCGAAACGCGCTCACTACTCTGGGGGAATGGAGAAGCAGGAACCACAGCAAAAACATGGTCCCCAGCAGAAACGCCCCCCACTGGTCCATCCATTTCGTTAGGATGCTGATCCCCGCGGCGATGAAAGCCGCACCGGTCAAATACGCCCAGAACATTCCCCCATGCATCCAAGCGGGCACGAGGCTGGCGATAACGGAGAGAACGAGAAAATGGTCCATGCCGAAAACTACAGACGAAGCTCCGAAGAGGTAAGGGCCCAACTTGAACAGCTTATTCAATAAACTACCCCAGCGGCGAGAGGAGCTTCCGGCATGGAGAGTTCCGGCTAACGTCAATGCGAAGGCGCACATGGACAGGGTCTCGAAGAAAACAGTACGAACGCTGATATTCATCGGCATCGCGAATACTTTGGGCGCCTCAAGAACCAGCGCATAGAGCAGAAATAGAATTCCCAATAGAGTGGCCGTCAACCGCGCCCGAACGTTGGCCGCGGTGCTCAGACCAGCCACGAGAAGGGCAACGCCGGTAAGGCAAGCCAAGAATGGGTTTGCTGGAAACCAGGGGACGCCGCGGACCGCTAGCCCAAATCGAGCGCAGATCAGATTTTCGACGCCGAAGGCCGCGATCGCGATGCCGAATAAAAGCTGACCTTTTTTGATGATCTTGTCCATCGTGACGCCTTAATTCTCGCGCTGATCATGCGGAGCAACCCCTATCCTGGTGCTCCACATGATTATGTCCGGTTATACCGGACTGAAGAATACGTCAAAAACTTAGCTAACGCTTCATAAGCCGGGCCATCGAAAACTGACCCATCGCTCGGTGCCGGAACAGAACGGCAATACGGGGTATCTGAATTGACACCGGCGGCGCTAGTGCACACCGAGCGGACGTAAGATGAGAACGTGAGGTGCTCATGCGAAGCCTGGGAGGTTTGATCGGTCTTCTCGTCGCGGTCTTGATCGGAGGGCTGATTTACAAATTCTACTTCACGCAGCAATCCGCCGGCACGGCCACGCCTATCCAGACCATTGATGTGGTCGGAGTGAAAAACGATCTGCTGGCCATCGGACAGTCCGAGCGCGCCTATCAGGCCGAGCACGGCTCCTACGCCTCGCTCGACGACCTTGTTTCCAGCGGCGCGATGTCCATGGCCAAGCGGGGCCGCGACGGCTACACATACGATGTGGAAACCTCCGCGGACGGCTTCCGCGCCGTGGCGCACTGCCCCTCCACGACCAGTCCCGGCTGCACGAATTACTCCGTGGACCAGACGATGGAAGTCCAAGCGGCGCCGTAATCCAGGCGATGCGCGCCGGACGCCCCTCGCCGCTGTGCTAGAATGAATCAATCGTGCAGAAGGTCCTACAGGATCTCTTCGAACTCCAGAGCGTAGACGTGCGGCTCAGCGCGGTTCGTGCACGGCTAGTTGCGTATCCGAAAAAACTCGCCGATACGGATGCGCGCATAGCCGCCGCCAAGGGCGAAGTGGATGTGAGCAAGGCCGCGCAGCTCGCGACCATAAAAGACAGAAAGAAATACGAGCTGGACGTCGAACAGTGGAAAGAAAGAGTCCGCAAATACAAGGACCAGACCGCGCAGATAAAAACAAACGAGGCTTACAAGGCCCTCCAGCACGAAGTCCAGATGGCCGAAGCCGAAATCTCAAAAGCCGAAGACCGCTTGCTCGAGCAGATGGTCTCCGGCGAGGAATACGACCGGCGAATCAAAATCTCCGAAAAAACGCTGAAGGAAGTGGAAGAGGTGGCGCGCGCGGAGCGCTCGCAAATCGAAAGCGAAAAGGCCGCGGCGGAAAAGGAGCTGGTGGAGCTGAGCGCCGAACGCACCCGCGTGGCCGCGGAGATTCCGGAAAATACGCTGGACCACTACGATCGCATCGTCAAGAAGCACAACGGAATTGCTCTGGCCGAAGTGCGCGACGAGAAATGCGCCGCGTGTGGCATGCGCGTCCGCCCGCATGTGTTTCAGGAGATGCGCCGCGCCGGCACCAAGGAGATGTTCCACTGCGAGACGTGCACGCGCATCCTTTACTATGTCGAGCCTGCCGCATCGGCGTCCAGCTCTCCGGCCGCCGCCTCCGCTTCCGCCGCAACGCAGGCCGGCGGGCTGCCCCATGAAACATAGGCACGGCGCGGAAGCTATTTCAAAATGACGCGCCCATCGAAATTTCCGCCGCCCGGCAGCACGCGCCTATTTTCGGATTCGCATCCGCCCGCGCCGCCCTCGGGGGTCCACCTCGCGAATATTGACGGCGCATCGCGCGGCAATCCCGGGCCCGCTTCCTACGCGGTGGTGCTGCGCGATCCGGCGGGGAAAATCATTCTCGAACTTGCGAAGAAGCTGGGCCGCGAAACGAACAACGTGGCCGAATATTACGCCCTGCTCGCCGCGCTCGATGCCGCCGTGGCCCACGGCATCACCGCTCTGCGCATCCGCAGCGATTCCGAATTGCTCGTTCGCCAGATGCAGGGCCGCTACAAAGTGAAGAGCGACGACCTCAAGCCGCTCCACGAGCGCGCCTCGAAGCTCGCGCGGCAGCTTGCCTACTTTGCCATCGAGCACGTCCCGCGCGAGAAGAACCGCGATGCCGACGCCCTCGCCAACCTGGCCCTCGATGGACATCCCACGAGTGGCGCGTTGTCGCCGGGCAAAACTCGAACCTCGAAACCAGAAACCCGCCGCGTCCGCGCCCGATTCACGAGGGGAGTCCTAGTGCCTTCTGAGCCCCTGGACCTCCCCGATGGCTCCGAAATCACCTTCGATCTTTTTATCCCGCCTCAGGAGTAAAAAAACGCCATTGGTCTTTGATGCGAGTTTAGAAGTATCTTCCGCCAGCGAAGCGCAGGTGCTTGGTGTAGCCGATATCTTCGATAGCGCCGTTCGTGAGACGCGTGCCGAAAGTTTCGACCAGAAGATCGTAGTAGTCCGGATTGTCGCCCGGCACGAATTTCAATAGGGTGCTGGAAGCGTAGCAGGGCGCCGGTCCCTTGGGCGGGCAGCCGCCGAAATTATTGTCTTCCGTGTCGGTCTGAAATACGCTCGCGAAAGTGCCGGCCCAAGGCACCAGCAGGTTAATCTCCGTGGCTCTCTCGCCTTGCGTGCTCGCGGTGACCTCAAGCTCTACGCCGAACTGGTGCGGTCCAAACTGAAAAATCTCGGCGTTGGGAGGTTCGCACCTTCCGCCGAATTTGAAATCCGGCCGCCGGGAAGCCTCCACAGTCCAGCCGCTCGCGCCCCTTCTGAACAGGGCTTCGCCAATCAACGGTCGGCAGTCGTCGTGCGTGATGCGGATCCCAGCGGGCACTGCGTACGTCGCCAGCAAGACCCGATCCTCATCCGAATCGCGAAAGTCACCGAGGAAGAAAGCGCGCACAACTTCCTTTTCGTTCAGCTCATCCGCACCGTGCGGCGCGACGATGGAAGAGCTGCGGCTCGCGGGGTTGTAATTACCGTACAGCGCGGTCATTGCGGCGGCGAGATCAAAGCCGGGCGGGATTTTCAGTGGGAGAGATGGTTTCTGAGCCGGGGCCGCTCGACCGGCGAATAGCGAATCCGCGCTCAGCAGTGCAAGGCCAGCCCATAGGCGCCATGGGAACACAGGCACGTCTCTTCACCTGCCGCTAGGAGGGGTTCGGCGCCGGCGAAGCACCATTGCCATTATGCGGCTTCCAAACGTAGGAGCGGTAAAGCGTGTCGCGCTGGGCGGGTATGTAGCCGGCATCGGAGATGATGCGGCGCAGCTCTTCTTCGTTGGTGCGGTTGCGGACGCCGGCAGCGTATACCACGTTCTCTTCGATTAGGATGCTGCCCACATCGTCCGCGCCGAATTGCAGGCCCACCTGGCAAATCTTGATTCCCGGCGTGAGCCAGCTCGACTGGATGTGGTCCACATTGTCGAGATAGAGGCGGCTGATGGCCAGCGTCTTCAGATAATCGAATGCCGTGGCTTCGGGAACTTTTTTTCCGAGAGGTGTATTCTCCGGCGCGAAAATCCAGGGGATGAACGCGGTGAACCCGCCGGTATCCTGTTGAATCCGGCGGAGGCGTTCGAAGTGATTCACGCGGTGGCGTGGCTCCTCGCCACAGCCGAACATCATCGTCGCCGTGGTGCGCATGCCGAGCGAATGCGCCGTGCGATGCACGGCTTCCCATTCGTCCGCGCTGCATTTCAGACGCGAAATGCGCGCGCGCACTTCATCGTCGAGAATTTCGGCGCCACCCCCCGGGATGGAGGCCAGCCCCGCGTCGCGCAGCCGCGCAATCGTTTCGCGCAGCGAAAGCCCCGACACTTCCGCGATGCAGGTGATCTCCGGCGCGGAAAAGCAGTGCAGATGGACCTGCGGAAAGCGCTCGCGGATCGAATGCAGCAAGTTTTCGTAGTATTCGATCTTCAGGTCCGGGTGTAGGCCGCCCTGCAACAGCACGCCGGTGCCGCCAAGCTCCAGCATTTCCTCGATTTTTTTGTAGATGGTTTCGAGCGGCAGAATATAGCCTTCTTTCGAGCCCATCGGCCGATAGAAGGCGCAGAACGAGCAATATTCGGTGCAGAAATTCGTATAGTTGATGTTGCGATCAATCTGGTAGGTGGCCACGCGCGGATCGGTCTTCTTGCGGCGCACTTCGTTCGCCGCCATGCCGATGCCGATCAGGTCGTCGGAGTTGAAAAGGTCGAGCGCTTCTTGTGGTGTAAGCCCCATGATCGTCCGGCTCCTATTCTCGCATTAAACCAGCCAGATTGGGTGGCCGACTTGTGCGATCACCGGCTGCGGAAAGGGCCACAGACAGCACGTCGGGGGCTAAGGCGCTTTTGATGCAGGCGGGGACGTACAGTGGCAGAGGTACCAGAGCCGGCTGAAGAAATCTTTCGCGCTGGCGTCCACCGGCAGTTCGCCGGAATACTGTGGCTGGGCTCCCGACAAATCCACGATGGCGGCGTGCCCAGCGGGGTTGCGGAAGGTGAATTGCATCTGCGGCTCCTCCTTACTCGACGGGCCACGAGGAGTGAGCACTCCATCACTGCATTGGAACTTGCCCCAGAACATATCGTGGAAAAATACCGGCGCGGCTTTTTGGATGTCGATATCACCGTGGTACCAGAGCTTTTCTCCGGTCCAATCCAGCGCGCTCGAAGCCCCCGCGCTTCCATTGAACCCGACGGAATACGCAGGCTGGGCCGGTGAGCTGTCTGTCGACGCCGGTTTTTCAGACGCAACCACCGCAGGAGCGGTGGCAGGCGACGCCACAGCCTCCTCAATGTCCTCGGCACGCACGGGAATATCCACCGCGCCGGTCAGTCCATTGAGTTCATCAACCACCGCAAATCGCACACGCCGCGTACCCGGATTTGTCGGCACCTCCAACAATTCCCGGAATCCTTGCTTCTGCAGGATCTGATAGGAGGCATCGGGGACATTCCGCGTGAGGTCCTGCATGGTAAATAGAAAACCCCCGCCTTTGGGGGTGAACTGGCAAATCCCAAGCGCCATCTTGAGGCCCTGCGGCGAGGGTGCCTGCCCCAAATGGAGCGCACTCGAAGGAACGGATACCGTGTAGCTGAGTTCGCCCGGTTTGTCCCGCGGGACCGGCTGGACTGAGATTGGAACGCCTGACGCGGGCAATTCTTCCGAACAGGCCTGATTCAAATGCTTTTCCGGGGGTGCCTGGTTCGCGAGTGCCTCATCGTCGAAAGCGTAGTAGCCGCGAGGGTAGCTAAGTTCGACACCGCGCCGCGCAGTCTTCACGGAAATCCTGTGTGAGCCGCCATCCCAGTGGATTCTCTGCGGAGAGTAGGTCAATTCGTAGTAGGAGGAGCTATCCCTCGAGGCAGCAGCGATACACTCGGACAAGTCGTCTGTGTTTGTACAGGTGCGGCCGCCTGTATCTTCGGCGATCTCTTGCATCCTTTTCTGCCTCAACGCGAGGTATGAATTCCCCGAAACCAGCATGGCGCCATCCGGATTCGAGGTGCCCTCCATGCCCCCGCTCATGCCTCCGCCCATGCCCCCGCTCATGCTCCCGTCCACGCCGTCAGAGGGCATGTTGAGGCTCGGACCCGACGGCTGGGATGTTGAACTTTGACCTTCGTTCACGGACGACTGGGACTTATCGACTCCTCCCACATAGAGCGGGTACACCGCCACCTGAGCCTCGGCTAAAGCGTTGGCGGGGGCCTTCATCGCTTCCGCGAAACGCGTGGCCTCAAGAATTCCTTGCGAAGCGGTAGGAGTCGAAAGGCCCTGAGTGGGAAGAAGAGTGATAGGAAACAATGAGGAAACCCAAATCAGATTTTTCCGCCCCGGATATCCCCTTAGGTAATGCGAAATTTCCTCGAGTGATCCGATGGTCATTCCCAGGGAAGCGTCCGCGGCCTCATTCAATTTCTCATTCTCAAAGTCCTCGAGAATTTGCGTGACGACATCCGCTTGCCCAGCCGTCGCCTCGTTTTCCAGGTATTTCTCTGAAATCGCGCGGGGATCCTCCCCCGACGGCGCATTGGGCGATTTGGATGCACTGGGCAGCTTATCGAGTGCGGCGCGCAGCAGCGAGGGGTCACTGGTAAAATCCTGAACGACCGTCATCTCCCGTCCCAGAAGGACGACGGCGATGGGGGCATTTTCCGGCAGCGTCTTCAGCAAGCGCACCATGTTGGCGCGCACCTTGAGTTGCGTTTCTTGCGGGGTATTGAGAGCGTCCATCAGAAGAACCGTGGGAGGCATCGCCTGGCTTCGCGCGATATTCGCGTAGGCGCGATGGAAACTTGGCGGGGCGCCGGAGGGCATAGCGCCCGAGACTGCATCGGCCGGCTTATTAATGGAGGCAAACTGGGCGAGTTTCTGGGGCCCGTTGTCGGATACTTCGAAATCCTCCAATTTTAGGTCGCGCACCGCGTTTCCGTGCGAGTCCGTGGCGACAACATCCACGGTGATCGCGGACGCCTCCGCCCTGAGCACGTAATCGGGCGGCTGAGATGAATCTTGAATGGCCGCTTGCGCTGGCTGCGCGGAGGGTTGCGTCTGGGCCGGCGTCGACGGCGAATCCGGGGGATTTTGGGGCGAGGATTGCACCGCGGCGATGGCTGCTATCCTCGCAACCAAAAGAATCGAGCCTATGGCGAGGCATCCCTTCAGGCGCATGGAATCTTTGCCAACCTCGGGATACGGAGCCAGACATCAGCTTCGGCATCCCAGACAAGGCCACTTATACAACCGATGCCCTTCGGTGTGAACCCATTTTATACATCGCACGCTCTTCCATACCGGGAGACCGAAGTCACGCGCCGTGCTGCGCGGCGTGCGGCGCCTCTGTGCCGGCGAAATCGAGCGCTCGCGCGCGCGGCGCGAATCCCATCGCGGCGGCCTTTTCGAAAAAGAACCGCAAGCCCACGAGATTTTCGGCGTCCAGATCGTAATTTATGTTCTCGGTCAAATAGCGCTCAAGCGCGCGCGGCGGCAGATCGAGCTTCCCGGAAGCAGCTTGGGCGATTTCACGCACGCGTCCGAGGCCGTATCGCTTGGATGCCTGAAAATCGGCCACGACCTCGGGCGTGACGGCGTCGCGCCGCCCCGCCCACAAAGCCATGACGCACGGTTTTCCGGTCAGCTCGCGCCATTCGTGAGCCACGTCGTAGACAAACAGCATCTCGAAGCCCGGCACGGGCACGTCATCCGGGTCGCCCTGGCAACACTCCTCGCTCGGCGGTTTGTCGACCAGGGCATCCAGCTTGAGCGCAATGCGCAGCGCGGGGTCGCCGATCACGAGCGCCGCATCCGCTTCCTTCAGCATCTCCGACGGCACGGGCGGGGCGGGGATAAACTCCGGCTGGATATTCCAGCGCTCCCGGGCGAGCATGCGTGTGAGCGCTACCGAAGTGCGCGAGCTGGTATCGAGGGCGATGCGCTTCGCCATCTCGATGGGCTTCTTGGCCACGACAAGAATGCTGCGGACTTCTCCCTTTGCGGTGATAGCCATCTCCGGCAGCACGACGATATCGTCCATGCTTAGGTATTCGATGGAAGGGATGATGGCGATGTCCGTGTCGTGGCGGCGGAGGGCCTCGGCGCATTCCGATGGCACGGCAAACGACAGGTCGTACTTGCCCGCGAGCGGCCCCTCCGTAAAGCCCCAGACAAGGGGCGCCGTATTCATGTATTCGACGCTCGTGATGCGGAGTTTCTTCAAGTTCGCCTATTTTGCTCCCAAGAAATCCAATATAGCACAATCGTCGGGCCACACCCCGGATGCCGCGATTCGAGTACAGGGAAGGCTCAGGTAAAGCGGACTTAGGGCAAGGGGATGCCCGGCGACGCGACGATTCCCGCCATGCGCAGGATCTCGGCGTATTCTTCGTCCGTCAGCGGGCAGATGGTGAGCCGTGTGTTTTTGAGGAACTTGATTTTGCGCAGGGCGCGATTTTCGCGCATCTCTGCAAGCGTCACCACGCGGGGCAGCCGCTCGATGGCGCGAAGATCCACGACGAGCTTTTTGCCGTCGGGGTGATGCGGATCGGGATACGGGTCGCGGCTCACCTCGGCGAGCGCATAGACGGAGTGCTCGGGCTTGCCGTGGTAGCAAAGGGCGCGGTCGCCTTTGTGAGCTTGCTTGAGTTGGCGCAGCACATCGGGACGGTTGCCGGCTTGCCGCCACATCTCCTTGCCCTTAACGAAAAGGGTGTCCCAGTGATAGATACGCGGGTCAACTGCCAGCAGCCAACGCCTTGGTTTGATGGGAGTTTGCGTCATTCGTGAAAAGTGCCGCGCGAAATATACACGCAAGCGAAAGGAAATGGAAGATTTATGCTCGGAATTTTGAATAACGTGTGGATAAAGATAACAGAAAGGCGACCGCTTACAAGCTAAGCCGCTAAGAATCAGACATCTACAAAGATATCCTCGCCGCGTATCTCAACCGGGTAGCACTCGACACCCTCGGCAGGGTTGTTCACAAGCTTGCCGGTGGTGACGTCATATTCCCAGCAGTGCCAAGGGCAGGCGACGATGGCGCCGGTCAATTGTCCGTCACCGAGGGGGCCGCTTTCATGGAGGCAGGTGTTGTTGATGGCGTAGAACTTACCGTCCACATTGGCCAGGGCAATGGACTTCTCCGCGACGTCAACTTGGTTGATTGTCCCCGGAGGAATATCGCTCTTCTTTGCGGCGCGTGTGAAAGCCATTTAATCACCTTTCCTCTCCTCAGGGGTTAAAACCCTGAAGAGCGAGAATCCTTCGGCACGACTAAAGTCACGCCCTGACATAGGCAGCTAGCGGGCGGCGGCCTTGGCGTTTGACTCGCTCGCCTCGGCTGGCGCCTCATGGCCCACCTTGGCGAGGAGCTGGGCGAATTTCGCCTCGCGATCTTTCTGGTCGAAGCCCTGATAGATTTCGGCGATCTGGGTGGCGTTCATGGAGCAGAATTTCGGGCCGCACATGGAGCAGAATTTCGCCTCTTTGTAAAAATCGTCCGGGAGAGTTTCGTCGTGCATGGCGCGGGCGGTTTCGGGATCGAGAGAGAGCTGGAACTGCTTTTCCCAATCGAAGAGGAAGCGGGCGTAGCTGAGGGCGTCGTCGCGGTCGCGCGCCCCGGGGCGGTGGCGGGCGACGTCGGCGGCGTGGGCCGCGATTTTATAGGCGATGACGCCCTGGCGGACGTCGTCGGCGTTGGGGAGCCCGAGGTGCTCCTTGGGCGTGACGTAGCAGAGCATGGACGCGCCATGCCAGCCGATCATGGCCGCGCCGATGGCGCTGGTGATGTGGTCGTAACCCGGGGCAATGTCCGTGACGAGAGGTCCGAGGGTGTAAAAGGGCGCTTCGTGGCACAGGTCATTTTCTTTTTTCACTTGGAGCTCGATCTGGTCGAGCGGGATGTGGCCGGGACCTTCGATCATCACTTGCACGCCGTATTCCCAGGCCTTGGTGGTGAGCTCGCCGAGAACGCGCAATTCGGCGAACTGGGCTTCGTCGCTGGCATCGGCGAGGGAGCCGGGGCGCAGGCCATCGCCGAGGGAGAAGCTGACGTCGTGCTTCTGGAAAATTTTGCAGATGGCGTCGAAATTCTCATAGAGGAAATTCTGCTTCTTGTGGAAGCTCATCCACTGGGCGAGAATCGCGCCGCCGCGGCTGACGATTCCCGTGATGCGGTTGCGGACCAGCGGAAGAAACTCGCGCAGAATGCCGGCGTGGATGGTCATATAGTCCACACCCTGCTCGGCCTGCTCTTCGATCACTTCGAGCATGACTTCGATGTTCAGGTCTTCGATGCGGCGAACGCGGGAAATGGCTTCGTAGATCGGCACAGTGCCGATCGGCACAGGAGAGGCGGCGATGATTTCCTTTCGAATGCCGGGAATATCACCGCCGGTGGAAAGGTCCATCACCGTGTCGGAACCGTAGTGCACGGCGCGGTGAAGTTTTTCGAGCTCTTCGGCGACGTTCGACGTGGTGGCGGAATTTCCGATGTTGGCGTTGATCTTGCAGCAGAAGGCGACGCCGATGCCCATGGGTTCTAGATTGCGGTGATGAATGTTGGCTGGAATGATGGCGCGGCCGCGAGCGACTTCGCTGCAGACGAGCTCCGGGGAAATTTTTTCGCGCGCAGCGACATATTGCATCTCTTCGGTGATGAGCCCCTGGCGGGCATAGTGCATCTGCGAGACATTTACAGGCTGCTCGCCGTTGCTTGAGCTGGCGTTCTCTGCCGCGGCACGCCTTTCAATCCACGCATCCCTCAGAGCCATGAGATCCCCCGTTCAAACCCGCGGCCGGCTGGCGGCCTGGCGAGGCGGCTCATTATCGCACCGGTGATTGCGGA
>Ga0307478_10001672_pt1 | contig 18644 bp, 15 predicted proteins | sample atmos_gasesECM4C_2_FD_203713 | JGI IMG/M metagenome (GOLD analysis project Ga0307478, IMG submission 203713) | Hardwood forest soil microbial communities from Morgan-Monroe State Forest, Indiana, United States - atmos_gasesECM4C_05 | ecosystem: Environmental > Terrestrial > Soil > Temperate... | reverse complement strand
GAACAGGCGGTGCGCGGTGCGGGCAACCTTGCACTTCCCCCAGGAATCGAAGGCGTCGAGATGAGAAAGGACTATTATAACCCGATGCGAAACCTAGCCATCATAGTTCCCTTTCTTGCGGCCACAATTTTTTCTGACGGGAGGGCAGCCCAGCAACCGCCGGCCACGCTGAAGGCGGCAGCGCTCGAATCGCATGAGGGCGTGACCATCTCCGCACAACCGTGGACGGATGCGGCCAACTACAAAGGGAAATTCCCAAAGAAGTCGCCACTTGCCGCGGGGATTGTGGCCATTGACACGATCATCCGCAACGATTCGGACGACAGCATGAAGGTTGATTTCGAGCAAATCCGGTTAAACGTCACGGTGTCCGAGGACAACCGTCAGGCGCTGCGCTCTCTGACGGCCGACGAAGTCGCCGACGTGGCCACCGAGTCGAAGAAAAAGGACCCGTCGGCAACGCGTAGATCTCCGATTCCGATACCTACCGGTCCAAAAGTGGGCCGCGATAAACACTGGACGGAGATGCAAAAGGCTGCGTCCGAGGCCGCGATCGGCAGCAGCATCGTTGCACCTCATCGCTCCGTGCAAGGACTGCTGTACTTCGATCTGCAGGGACAGCTCGATCTGCTGAACACAGCGCATCTCTACGTCCCAGACGTTCGCGCGCTGGAGAAGAATCACCCGCTCGTGTATTTCGAAATTGACCTGAGCCGGCAAGGCGAACGCTGAGCTGAAATCGCGATTCTCCGCCTGCGATTTCTGTCCAAATGCTCAAGAAAAATCCGTTAATTTGCGCGCCTGCGCTCACTCGGCTACCATCACAAGGCATCGCATATTCGACCACAGCGGGTAAATGTTGAATCTCCTCGACGAGCTGAATCCGGAACAGCGCCTGGCGGCAGAAACAGTAGAAGGTCCCGTGCTGATTCTTGCTGGAGCAGGAACAGGCAAGACGCGCGCGATCACCTTCCGCATGGCCAACTTGATTTCCAAGGGCGTGCCCGCCGAATCGATCCTCGCCGTGACCTTCACGAACAAGGCTGCGGAGGAGATGCGCACTCGTGTCTCTGATCTTTTGCTGCGCTCGGGCGTGTCGCCCGCGCAGCCCTGGCTTTCGACGTTTCACTCTCTGTGCGCACGGCTCTTGCGGCGAGAAGCGGCGAGCGCGGGTTTGCCGCGAGATTTCGCGATTTACGATGACGACGACCAGCTCGCCGCTGTCAAGCTCGCGATGAGCAAGCTGGCGATTGATGACGACAGCCTTACGCCGCGAAATATCCTGAGCAGCATCAGTTACGCGAAGAACCACGGAAAGACGCCGGAGATGATACGCGGCGAGGCTATCGGGCAAGACGGCAGGCGCACCGCGGATGTTTTCTCGGCGTATGAAAAGCTCCTGCATCAGAGCAATGCTCTGGATTTTGACGATCTTCTACTGCGGTCGGTACGCTTGCTTCGGGAAATGTTGGCGGTCCGCGAAAAGTGGCAAGCTCGCTTTCAATACATCCACGTCGATGAGTATCAGGACACCAACCGCGTGCAGTACGACTTGCTGCGCCTGCTGACCGGGCCCAAAAACAATCTGTGCGTCGTCGGCGATGAAGACCAGTCGATCTACCGGTGGCGCGGGGCGGATGTCTCGATTTTGTTGAGTTTTTCGCGGGACTTCTCTGGCGCGCGAGTCGTAAAGCTGGAGCGCAACTACCGGTCCACGCAAAACATTTTGGATGCGGCTGGAGCGGTGGTTGCGAACAATCCGGAACGCCTCGGCAAGTCGTTGAGCGCAACAAAGGGCACGGGCGCGAACCTCCGTTACTTCGAAGCGCGCGATGCCCAGGCCGAGGCGGAGTTTGTGGCGGGAGAGCTGGAAGGCATTTTGAACGACGACTCCGCGCAAACTTGTGCCGTCGAGTACAGAACTAATTTTCAGTCGCGGGCGTTCGAAGAAGTGTTTCGCCGCCGCGGGCTGCGCTACAAACTGGTCGGAGGATTCAGCTTTTACAATCGTGCCGAAGTCAAAGACGCACTGGCTTACGTCCGGCTGGCCATGCACCCGGAAGATGATATTTCGCTGCTTCGTGTCTTGAATGTACCTCCACGCGGCATCGGGAAAACTACTGTGGATTCCCTCCGCGAGACGGCGCGCGTGGACGGATTACCTCTCTGGGCGGCGATTGAAAAATTTGTATCCGCAGCAACGGCCGGCCGCGCCGTGACGCCCCTGCGCTCGTTTCAAGAATTGATCGGCAAGCTGAAAGAAGCTTTGGCCACGAAGGAGCCAGCCGAATTTCTTCGCAGCGTCCTGGAAGAGAGCGGTTACATGGACATGCTCAAAGACCGCAATACTCCCGAGGATGTGGCGCGGCTCGAGAATCTGGAAGAACTGACGCGGGCAGTCGCCGAGAGCATGGAAGCAGGAGAATCGTTTACTGACTTTTTGGATGCCGCTGCGCTCGTGAGCGACGCGGATTCCTTCGAAGGCAAACCCGGCGTAACGCTGATTACGCTGCACAGCACCAAGGGCCTGGAGTTCGATCATGTCTTCTTGACGGGCATGGAAGAGGGCATCTGCCCGCATGGACGCTCGTTGAACGAAGAAAAAGGGATTGAGGAAGAGCGACGCCTGGTTTACGTCGGCATGACACGCGCGCGCACCTCGCTGACGCTGACGCGGGCCGTCTATCGCCGCATCTTCGGCAACGAGCAACAGTTGCGCGCCTCCCTGCCCTCGCGTTTCCTCGCAGAGATTCCCAGTGAGCTGGTGGAAACGGTTCGCGGCTCCATGGCGGAGATCGGCGAAAAGCGCCGTTACGAGCCCGATCCAGAGTATTCCTACTCAGCGGACGAGTTTCTACGGCGCGTGCGCGGCAAACCGGAACCCACGGTGGCAGCGCCCAAACCCGCCCGCAGCACAAGTTCGTTTGGCAGGCCCGCCATAAAACGCGGCGCTAATGCGGATCCCATGCTTGGCCGAAAAGTTCGCCATCCCAGCTTCGGCGTTGGCACTATCGTCGGCGTGGAAGGCGACGAGGAAGACCGACGCGTCTCCGTAAGTTTTCCCGGCCGCGGCACCAAAAAATTCATCGAACGCTACGCTCAGCTCGAACCGGCCTAAACTCGTGTAAAGTTCACTTTAATTAATAGGAGCCGCCATGAACGTCCCCTCCCGACGCCCCGACAAATCGCCTCTTTCCCCATGCTCGCGCCGCACAGCCATAGCGTTCCTGCCCTTCGCTACCATCCTCGCACCGAGTTTTTCTCTTTCCGCCGCCGCTCCTCAAGCCTCGACTATCGTAACCCTCGCCAAAATTCGCGAAGCCTGGGTCCAAGATCTTCGCACCAAACAGCTCGAACCTATCCTGAAGTTCTATGCACCAGACGCCGTCTTCCTGCAACCTACCGGCGAACGCATCACCGGGTCCGCCGCCCTCCGCACCCTTTTCGAAACCATAATGGCCACTTTTAACAGCGACCTCAAGCTCAACAGCCAGAACCTCGAAACTTCCGGCGATCTCGCCTACGACAGCGGCGACTTTCAGGAAAGCCTGACGACCATTGCCACCGGCGCTAAAATCACTTCCAAAGGCAGCTACATCATCATCTTCAGGCGCCAGCCGGACCGCAGTTGGCAAATTGTTCAGCACGTCTGGACCGGTACCCCGCCACCTGGCACATGAACCACCTATCGGCGATTTCGTCGCGGACTCTTTCTGAAGCGGAAGCTTTTCGCGTGATGCTAGAATCGACGGCGGATGCGCTCCACCCAACACTGAAACTCAACTCGCTTGATGCTCTATAGAATTTTTAAAGTCGCCTGGCACTCGGAACAGGAGAGCACCACTTAAGGGCTCAAGCGCACTTTGTTGCGAAACGTGGCATCTCAGGGTAAATTGAGCCAGGCATCTTCCCTGAACGGCGTATCCGGTAATTCCAGGCTTCCGGCTTGCCGGACGCGATCGGAGAGCATGGGTGGGATCACAGCTCCTGCGCTGCAAGAGTATCGACCAACTTCTGTCGGACTCAGAAAAACAGGAAACGCGATTAAAGAAATCCCTCGGATGGATCAGCCTGACCTCGCTTGGCATTGGCGCGGTGATAGGCTCCGGAATCTTCACGGTCATCGGCACCGCGATCGCCGGGCAAAAGATGCAAGCCAGTTCCATCCTGAACGCTCCTCTGTTGGAATACCTGATCTACCACTCGCCTTCGTTCGGGCGCCCCGGCGCTGGTCCGGCAATCGCGCTTTCCTTTGTTTTGGTCGCCATCGTCTGCGGATTCGCATCCGTGTGTTACGCGGAACTTGCAGCCATGATTCCGATTGCGGGCAGCGCATATACCTACACCTATGCCACGATGGGCGAACTCGTCGCTTGGATTATCGGCTGGGATCTTATCCTCGAATATGCGGTCAGTAACATGGCCGTGAGCGTGGGATTTTCCGCGCACATGGTGGACCTGCTCGACTGGTTTGGCATTCATCCAAACCCGCGATGGATCGTCCCGGCCTATCTGCCGAGCGGTTTGTCCGACTTGCAAGGGAACATGCTTTACGGACCCGGATGGCACTTCGGTTTCAACTGGCCGGCATTCATCATCGTGATGCTGCTCACCGTCATACTGGTCCGCGGAATTCGCGAATCCGCGGAAGCCAACAACGTCATGGTGTTCTTGAAAATCGTCGCCATTCTCGTCTTCATCACCTTCGCGATGCGCTTCATTCATCCCGCCAATTGGCATCCCTTCGCTCCGAACGGCTGGCCGGGAATCTTGACGGGCGGTTCAATCGTTTTCTTCACCTACATTGGATTTGATTCCGTCTCCACTGCAGCTGAGGAATGCAAGAATCCCCAACGCGATTTGCCGATTGGCATTATCGCCACTCTCGTGATTTGTACGCTCCTCTACATCGGCGTGGTCGTTGTGCTGACAGGGCTTGTGCCCTACCAAACTCTCCTCGACGACGCCGCCCCCGTCGTCAACACGATGAAGAAATTGCATTTTGGCGGCGTACGTCTGGTTGTCTTAATCGGCGCGCTGATGGGCATGATCTCTTCGTTGCTGGTCTTCCAGCTCGGCCAAGCCCGAGTGTGGTTCGCAATGTCTCGCGATGGCCTCTTGCCGCGAATCTTTTCACGCGTGCACCCCAAGTTCTGCACACCAGATTTTTCCACCTGGATGGCAGGCTTTGTCGTCGGCATCCCTGCGGGATTGCTGGATATCGGGACGCTTGCGGATCTTTCCAATATCGGCACCCTTTTTGCCTTCGCGCTGGTCGCGGCCGGTGTGCTCATCCTGCGTTACCGAGAGCCAGACCGGCACCGCGCCTTTCGTGCGCCTGGGGGACCGCTGGCGCCGATCGTGACCATTCTGACGTGTATCCTGCTCATGGCCGGGCTGCCGATTACGAACTGGATTCGTTTCTTTGTCTGGATGGCCATCGGCCTCGTGATTTACTACAACTTTGGCCGGAAACGCAGCACGCTTCGGGCAGCCAATGCGGAGCAGGGGTAGAGGAATCGAAGATGCGTCGGGAACTCTCTAGAAAAGCACGGGTTCGAGCGTGCCTTTTGCTCGTGTTCGCGGCTATTTCTGTGTTATTCCCCCAGCGCTCCACGGCTTGGGGGCGTAACGCGCATAAGCTGGTCGTAAACCAAGCTATCGATACTTTGCCGCAGGACATCCGTGGTTTCTTCGAGTCTTACCGCGGGATTCTCCTCCAGCATGTTATTGATCCGCTGGATGCCGTCGCCAAGACTCCCGCAGAGAAGCGCAATAACCATCTCTATCTCGATAAATACGGGCGCTTCCCCTTCGATGCTCTCCCGCGCAGCTACAAAGCGGCGGTGGCCAAATACGGAAAATCGAAGCTGGAAGGAAACGGTCTGCTGCCCTGGCAGATCGGCGTTTACAGCCAGAGGCTGACCGAGGACATGAAGACGGGCCGCTGGGACGAAGCCAAGCTGGACGCCGCGATACTTGCGAACTATGTGGCTGAGGCTCACGACCCCTTCAGCACCACGGAGAATTTTGACGGAAGGCTGACCGCGCAGGTTGGTGTCAACGAACGATTTGGCACGACTCTGATCGACCGTTACTCTTCCTTTTTCCCCATGCGGCCGAACGACGCCGCCTTCATCAACGATCCGACAGATCACGCTTTCGAAGTGTGCCTCGGCTCGCACAGTTGGATCGAGACCATACTCCTCGCGGATCGCAATGCCTACATTGCAGGAAGGTCTTATTCTTACAACGATGAATACTACGATCGCTTCTACAACCAGGCTGCCGCTATCTTGATACGGCAACTGTCCGAAGCGTCCACCGATGTCGGCTCCTATTGGATGACAGCGTGGATTAACGCCGGCCGGCCGCAGTTGCCCCACTAACGCTCCGCGGATGAATTCGTCGCTTCTTCCAGCCCGGATCGCTTCCCTTCCTAAAGCGGAGTTACATTTGCACCTGGAAGGTTCGATTCAACCGGCAACCGTGTGCGCGCTGACGGCGCAACACAACATAGAGCTGACGGAAGACGAAGTCCAGCAGCGTTACACCTATCGCGACTTCACCGGCTTCATCGATGCCTTCAGGTGGATTACATCTTTTCTGCGAGAGCCTCGCGACTATGGACTCATCGCAAGAGATCTGGGCGAGCATCTGTTGGCCCAAGGCGTGGTCTACGCCGAGGTCACGCTTTCCATCGGCGTGATGCTGCTTCGCAAACAGCAACCGGAGGCCAATTTCGAAGCTATCTTGCGGGCGACCGAGCCGTTCGAGAAACAGGGGCTTCGCCTAAACTGGGTTTTCGATGCCGCGCGGCAATTCGGAGCCCAGGCCGCCATGGACGTCGTGAGAGCGGCGAACCGTTGCCAGTCAAAAACGATTGTGGCGTTCGGCATCGGGGGCGACGAAATGAGCGTAGCCACGCAGGAATTTCGCCCCGTCTACGAACAAGCCGCGAACAATGGCCTTCATCTCTTGATGCACGCCGGGGAAGTCGGGGGCCCGGAGAAAATCCGCGAGGCTGTCGAGTTGCTGAGCGTCGAGCGCATCGGACACGGAATCGCTGCCGCGCAGGATCCCGCGCTGATGGACTTGCTCGTTGACCGCCGTATCCCGCTGGAGGTTTGCCCGGAGAGCAATATCCGCACCGGCGCGCTGGCAAAGCAATTGCGCCTGCCCGACGCAACTTTGGCAGAACATCCGTTGCCGCGACTATGGCGCCATGGTATCCCTATAGTCCTCTCCACCGACGATCCAGCAATGTTCCACACTACCTTGCGGGCCGAATACGAAAATGCGGCTCGGATGGGGCTAAACGAAACCGAACTCGTTCAGCTGGTGAATATGAGCTTCGAACACGCCTTCCTCTCGGAGAACGAGAAGCTCTCAATCAGAAAAGCCCGCAATTCCTGAGACTGCCTGTTGTGCGCCTCTCCGCCGGGCCGAGCGCTTCGTGAAGCGCCCTCTCGCGCCGCCCGCAATGTTATACTTAGCCCATGAAAGCACACGTTTGGGTGATGCCGAAGCGCACGGTACTCGATCCTCAAGGACAAACGATTCAGCATGCGCTCTCCGGTCTGGGCTACGCCTCCGTCAAAGACGTTCGCCAGGGCAAATTCTTTGTACTCAATGTCGAAGGCTTAACCCGCGACGAAGCCCTGAAGCAGGTCGAGCACATCTCAAAAGAAGTGCTCACCAATCCAGTCATCGAAGAATCCCGTTTCGAGATTGTGGAGTAAGCGCGGCTCGCGATTGCTTCGCCGTCATCGCAAGTCCATGCTAGTCTAGCGAAATAGCGTTTCAGGAGATCCGCGCATGTGCGGAATTGTCGGTTACATCGGACCGAAGAAGGTAGTGCCTGTCATCATCGAAGGCCTGCGGAAACTCGAGTATCGCGGCTACGATTCCGCGGGCATCGCGGTTGTCACCAAGGACGGAAAACTGGAAATCCGCCGCGCCCCCGGAAAACTCCGCAACCTCGAAGAAGTGATTCACAAATCGCCCATAGAAGGCACCTACGGCATCGGCCACACCCGCTGGGCCACGCATGGCCGCCCCACGGAAGAAAACGCTCACCCGCACCGCGACTGCACCGGCCAAGTCGTCGTCGTCCACAACGGCATCATTGAAAATTATCTCGAATTGAAGGAACAGCTTCAGCGCGAAGGCCACAAGTTCGTCACTGAGACAGACACAGAAGTCGTGGCGCATCTCGTTGAGAAAAATTCCCAAGGGGGCGCGCCCCTGGAAGACGCCGTTCGCAAGTCTCTCAAGGAGCTTCGCGGCATCTACTCCCTGGTGTTTCTCTCCTCCCGCGATCCGCACAAGATCGTAGCAGCGCGCATTGGCCCGCCCTCGGTCATCGGCCTCGGTGACGGCGAATATTTTGTCGCCAGCGACATCCCCGCTCTCCTCGAACACACTCGGCAGATTTTCTTTCTCGCGGATGGAGATATCGCTGTCCTCACGCAAAATGGCGTGCGCGTTATAGACCACGATGGCCGCCCAGTTGATCGGCCCGCCCACCATGTGGCCTGGGATCCCATCATGGCGGAAAAGGGCGGTTACAAGCACTTCATGCAAAAGGAGATTTTCGAGCAGCCCCGCGCCGTGCGCGACACTCTGCTCGGCCGCATCTCGCAAGACACAGGAAAAATCTTCCTGGACGAGATGAAAATCTCCGAACAACAGTTCCGCGAATTCCAGCAAGTGCGCATCGTCGCCTGCGGAACAAGCTGGCACGCTGCTCTTGCAGGCAAATTCATGATCGAGCGACTGGCCCGCACGCAGGTCGAAGTCGACTACGGCAGCGAATTCCGCTATCGCGACCCCATCCTGGACTCAAAAACGTTGACGGTCTGCATCAGCCAATCCGGCGAAACCGCGGATACTTTGGCGGCGCAGCGCGAAGCGAAACTCAAGGGTTCGCCAACTCTCGCCATCTGCAACGTGATGGGCTCAATGATTACCCGCGAGGCGGCGGGCACCGTCATCACCCACGCGGGCCCCGAAATCGGCGTGGCCTCGACAAAAGCTTTCACCGCGCAACTGGCTGCTCTCTTGCTCCTTGCTTCTTACCTCGGACAGATTCGCGGAACACTCGCCCCCGCCGCGGCGGTCAAGCTAATGCAGGAATTCACGCGCATCCCTCACAAAATGGAAACGATTTTACAAGCCGATCAGTCCGGGTTTTACGAAAATCTCGCCCGCCAGTTTTTCCGCTACACGGATTTTCTCTATCTCGGCCGTGGCATTCATTATCCAATCGCTCTGGAAGGCGCGCTCAAGCTGAAGGAAATTTCTTACATCCACGCGGAGGGATATCCCGCCGGCGAAATGAAACACGGGCCCAACGCGCTCATCGATGAGAACTTGCCCGTAGTCGTGCTGGCAACACGGGACGACAGCGACCCGGAATCCGTCACCCGCTACGAAAAAAGTGTTTCCAACATCCAGGAAGTGAAAGCCCGCGACGGCATCGTCATCTCCATCGCCACCGAGAAGGACCATCTCGCTCGCGAAGCCTCCGACCACATTATCGAGCTGCCTCCTGCGCCGGAAATTCTGTCGCCACTGCTGGAAATTATCCCCTTGCAGCTCCTCGCCTACCACATCGCGGTGCGCCGCGGCTGCGACGTCGACCAACCGAGAAACCTGGCGAAATCCGTGACGGTCGAGTAGCGGAAAAAGTCTGCCGCCTGCCTCTCACCCTAATCTTTTGCCGCAGCACGCTCCGTGGATAGGCCCAGGCTCCTTTTTCCGCTAAAATAAAAACATGCGCCGCTTCTTCTGGCTTTTCTTGGGAGTCTCTGTTTTCTCATCTCTCCTTCTCTCGCCTATGGCCAACGCGCAAACGCCCCCACCGGCAACTGCAAACCTCCACGAAATTCGCACGGAAGGCCTGAAGACTCTTTCAGAAGCCCAAGTCACCACGCTCTCTCAGCTGGAAAAAGGCTCCCAGGTCGGGAAATCCGATCTACAAGCTGCCGCGGACCGCTTGCTCCAAACCGGCCTGTTCGCCAAAGTGAACTATACCTTCCAAACCCGCGGCGACGGCCTCACCGTAACCTTTCAATTGGAAGAATCTCCGCGCGTTCCCGTTTACTTCGACAACATTCCCTGGTTTTCCGACGGCGAGCTCGGCGACGCCATCCGCAAAAAAGTCCCCTACTTCGACGGCACTCTTCCCGAAGCCGGCGCAGTCGTGGACCAGGTGAGCAACACGTTGAAGGAACTGCTGGCCTCGCACCAGCTAAATGTGACTGTTGAACACGAATTGCTCGCCAATCCTCTAGCTGAAGGCAACGTCCAGGCATTTCGCGTCGAGGGTGCCGCGTTCTACATCGCCAGCGTTGACTTCGGCGATCCTTCGCTCGCCTCTTCCCACGTCGTCCAGCAGCAGCTGGTGGACGTGCAGGGGAAACCCTTTTCGCGCATGACCATTGATCTCTTCCTTTCAGAACAGTTGCGCCCCTTCTATCTCCAACAAGGCTTCCTGCGCGTGAAACTCGGTCCACCCGAGGTGCGCTTGACAGGAAATCCCAATCAGAAGCTGCCCGAGCAGATTCCCGTTTTCGTCCCCATCGTAACCGGGCCCATTTATCGCTGGAAGGAAGTGCAATGGTCCGGCAATTCCGTTTTATCCTCCCTCACTCTTTCCAGTGAGATTGGACTCAAGCTGGGGGACGCTGCCAACGGCATGCAAATTGAAGCGGGATGGGATCGCGCCCGGGAAGAATACGGACACCGCGGCTATCTCGACGTGAAGTTCGATCCAGTGGCCTCCTACGATGACCAGACTCACACCGTTGCCTACACCGTGTCCATAACCGAAGGAGTGCAGTACCACTACAACTCACTGGTTCTGACGGGACTTTCGCTGGCAGCCGAGCGGCGTCTGCATCAAATATGGCCCGCGGAAACCGGGACCGTTTTTGACAAGACTCAATTCGAACAGTTCCTCGCCAAGCTGCAGTCGCATCCGGCGGATGTCTTCGGCGATTTGCCAGTGCACTACGAAACCGTCGGCCACTGGCTGCGCACGGACGCGGACAAGCATCTGGTCGATGTCTTGTTCGATTTCAAATGAACTCGCGTTGCAACGCAGCAGGCAAACGAATTAAGGCACGCGGTAAGGTATACTCCTGGAAGAAATGAATACTCTTGTGCATATCCGCGCATCGGAACAGCCGCAACTCTCGGCCGGGGAGAAAGAGCTGCGGTTGCAGAAGCAATTAGCCGAATTCCCTTCCGTGATCGTCGCACTTTCCGGAGGCGCTGACTCCGCCTACCTCGCCTGGGCCGCACATCACGCGCTCGGCGAGCGCGCCTTGTCGGTGACGGCCCTCTCGCCGAGCTATTCGGCGCATGACCGCGCCGTCGTGGAGGAATTCGTCCGCCAGCTTGGCGTGCGCCACGAATTTATCGAAACGCACGAAATGGAAAATCCTAAATATCGCGCGAACGCGGCGGATCGCTGTTATTTCTGCAAAGATGAGTTATTCACCGTCCTCGATGTGATGGCGCAGGAGCGCGGCTTCGCCGCAGTAGCGTACGGCGTCAACGCCGATGACGCCTTGGATTTCCGCCCCGGCCACCGCGCGGCAACCGAACACCGCGTCCTAGCGCCCCTTCTCGATGCCCGATTGCACAAGGCTGAGATTCGTTTGCTCTCTCAGCGCGCCGGATTGCCCACTTGGGACCGTCCCGCCTCCGCATGCCTTTCCTCGCGCCTACCCTACGGCACCGAAGTGACGCCCGAGAGGCTGGCTCTCGTAGAGCGCGCAGAAGCGGCCCTGCGCGAACTGGGCTTCCGCCAATTTCGCGTTCGCCTGCACGAAAAGCTCGCGCGGGTCGAAATCGCGCCGGAAGAAATGCCTCGCGCAATGTCCCCGGAAATGGCCGCCTCCATCGCTGCTCGTCTGAAGGCAGCAGGCTTCACGTATGTTGCGCTAGATCTCGAAGGTTATCGGCAAGGTTCGCTGAACGAAGGCCTCGCCCGCTAAGGCGAGACCGGACCTTGGGCCACCGGAACATATTCCCCCGTATTTGCGTATCTTCTTGTTAAGGAAGGGCAAAGGCGCGCCGAGGCTGGCGCTGGAGGAAGCATGAGGATGACGCGACACCACAAGCTGGCCGCACCCATCGCGTTGCTCAGCATCGTGGTGGCCCTTACGGGCTGCCAAATGGGCCCCTCCGTCTCCGGCAGTTTTGACCGCTCGCTCGATGTTTCTGGGCCTATCCGTCTCGAACTGAGCAATGTTTCCGGGGACGTGGCCGTCGTCGGTAGTGCTGACGGCAAGGTCCACGTGCACGGAGATGTGCGTGTCTCCGGATTCGGATTTGGCAATCCGCAAAAACGCCTGGATGACCTCGTCTCTAGCCCGCCCATCGAACTCAAAGGCGACACTCTCCGCGTCGGCAAAGAAAGCACGCGCTTGCACAATGTCTCCATCGCTTATGCCATCGAAGTGCCTCGGGATACCGAAGTCGATTCCGCAAGCGTTTCCGGCTCGCAGTTCGTTCGGAACGTGCGCGGACCAGTACAAGCAGCGTCCGTCTCCGGAACGGTCCGCGGCCAAGACATCCGCCGGGAAGCCAAGCTCTCCTCTACGAGCGGAAGCATCATTGCCGAGAATTGCGGCGATGATGTTCGCGCCACAAGCGTTTCCGGCAGCGTGACTGTCTTGAACGCCAAAGGAGACGTTTTAGCTCATTCTATTTCGGGGAATGTCGAAGTAAAGAATCCAGGTGGCCGCGTGGATGCCAACAGTTCCAGCGGATCCGTCGAGGTGCGTGACGCAGATGGCGACGTGAAAGCCCACGCCACAGCAGGCCGAGTGACCGTTCAAGGCAATCCAAGTGGAAACAGCTATTGGGATTTGAAGACCGTCTCCGGTTCCGTGGATATCGCCGTACCGTCCAGCGCCAGCTTTCATCTTTCCGCGGGCGCCGTCTCCGGGCAAATTCGCGCGCAAGTTCCGATCATGATTGAAGAGCAAGGCAAGCATTCATTGCGTGCGCACATGGGCGACGGCGGTGGCCGCGTGGAGATTCACACCGTCTCCGGCTCCATCGAGGTGCAAGGCGCGCAATAACCGCATTTCCAGCCTATGGCCCAAGGTTGTGCGGTTTCCGTATGCTCTGCTTCGGCAATTTTCCCGCAAACAGACTACAATTCTACTTTATGAACTTCGGCTGGCAACGCTCGGCGTCTGCGCTCGCTCTCCTGGCGGTCCTGTTCATCTATTTCACCTGCGTTCCTGTCTCCGGACAGCAAAACGCAAGCCCGCCCGTCCCCCCGCAAGGAACGACACTCGCCGCCCCCAAACAGCCCCCAGCCTCAAAACCGTTAACCGAAACCCAAGAGCTGCAGCAAGCCATCGATCGCGCCGGCAATGACCGCGCCGCGCTCGTCCACAATCTCGAAGAATTCCTGAAGGAATATCCTGACTCGCGCCAGCGTCCCCAAATCTATCGCGCACTGGTCGAAGCGAGCTTGCAGCTGCGCGACTCCGCGCGCGCGACCGATTATGCCGAGCGCATCGTCGCCCTTACTCCTGAAGATATGTCCATGACCCTCCTTGCCATTCAGCTCCTGGAACGCAATGGCGATGAAGCAGCCCTCCGTCGCGCCGTCAACTACTCCACTCGAGTGCTGGAATTTATCGACCGCAGTTCCGCCGGAGAGAAATCTCCGAAAATTTCGAAAGAGGAATGGGAAGCCGAACAAAAACGCGACAAGGTAAACATCCTCTCGCTGCGCGGTAGACTCGCCTTCAAACTTCACGATACCGCCGCTGCAGAAAAAGACTTTAGGACTAATATGGCGCTTTTGCCAACCGCCGCAGCAGGCGAGAAACTCGGCGAGATCGCGGAATTGAACAAGGATTTGCCCGGTGCCATCAAGGAATATGCGAGAGCCTTCGCGCTGGCGGACGCCTCGGCCACTGGGGTCAACCGCCGCGAAATTCGCCAAAAGCTCGGCAATGTCTGGCGTCTCGCGCACGGCTCCGACCAAGGTCTTGGCGACTATCTCTTGAGCGCCTACGACGGCGTTGTTGCATCTTCAGATGCTCCGAAACCGAAACGAAACGCTAGCGCGAAAGAGCCCTACGATTTCGCTCTTCGCAAGGCTCAGGACGGTTCTCCCTATCTGCTCTCCGAGCAGAAGGGAAAAATCGTCGTCGTAAACTTTTGGGCTACATGGTGCGGACCTTGCCGCGAGATGGAGCCCCATTTCGAGCGCGTAGCCGCGCAGTTTCAAGGAATCGCGGACATCGTTTTTCTCGCCGCGGATTGCGACGAAGACGAAACTCTCGTGCCACCCTATCTTCAAGAAGAAAAACCCCGCACAACGGTGGTCTTTGCGGATGGCCTCGACCGCCTCCTGGCCGTCAACTCCTTCCCTACTGTCGTTGTTCTTGATCGGGCGGGCAAAATTGCCTATCGCGCGGAGGGATTCGATCCGGATGATGTAGAAACAGAACTAAGCAACGCCGTCCGCCATGCGCTGGGCGCGCAGAAAGGAAATCCTGAGAATTCCGCTCAGGGCGCCAAATCAGAGTTGTAGTTAGCTACAAATTCCTCGAAATCATCGACTTCATCCATATCCCTGCCAACAAAACGGATCGTATGCGAATCCACTCGCTGCACCGATCGTAAATAGCTAAGCAGTTCCACCGGCGTGTAATTCTTGAAGGTGATTTCCAGCGTCACTGGGGTCTTGATCACGTAAGGTTTGAAGTCGTGGAGCCTTGCCAGCGCCAACTTCACACCTGAATAGATTTTGTCGCAGGAGGCCGCCGGTGTTAGCGTCTCCGCCGAATGAAAGCTGAGCGACTTTTTCGTTTCCACGATCTCGATATTTCCAAGACGCGACTTGATCTCTTCCATCGCTGCGTCATCACCCGACGCAAAAATCACCGGCACTCCCTTCGCTCCCGAGTACGCCGCGTTGTACTCTCCTTCCGTCACGGCATTGCCATTCAAGGCCACGCGGGTGTAATGCGCGCTCGAAAACGTGTGCGCGCGAACGCCCTTAGGATTTGTCGTTGAGGCGTGATAGCCGACGAAAAGGGCCGCGCTGAAGCTCGAATCCAGCCCGGCCATCATGCCCCCGTGTCGCGGCCACGCACGCACGATCCGAACGTCCTTCGGAAACTCTTCGATCAGCAGGTTCTCGCCGTTTCCGTGCGAGTCACTCACCACAATCTCGCCTGTCCCCGCCTCTTTCGCCGCTCTCACCGCCGCCAGCGTCTCGTCGGTCATGAAATGGCGAAAGCGCTCGTATTCAAATCCACTTGGCAGCAGTTGGTCCGCGGTCACCACGCCGGCCACACCTTCCATGTCGACCGATATGTACACCTTCAGCTTTTTCCCCGAGTCTGCAGCCGCTTGCGCACCTGCTCTTCGCTGCGCCGTTACCCCGAGCAATAAAAAAGCCCCGACAATCAATAAACCGGAAATAACGTGCGACCTGAAACGTTTCATGGACGACCTCGCCATCGTGTGCAGAAAAATAAGCGCCTCGCACGAAAGAGTCTACTTTTGTCCGGCCGCCGAAACCGAAGGAAAGGCCAGCGCCACTTCACAGGCCGCAACAATCGTGTTCACATGGATTCGAATTGTATCGTCGATGCGACGCGCGTATCCCCCAGCCAATGTTGTTGCCACCGGAATGCCCCGCCGCCGCGCTTCTTCAAACACCTTGCGATCGCGAGTTCTCAACCCGTTTTTGGTCAGTGACAATCCGCCGAGCTGGTCCTCGCAAAACGGATCAGCCCCGCCAACATAAAACAATATCTCCGGCTGAAATTCGTCCAAGGCCGCCTGGACCGCCGGAATCAATGCTCCAAGATATTCGTCGTCATCCACACGGTCCGCCATCTCCAAATCCACATCCGAGGGCGGCTTATAAGCGGGATAATTATTTTCCTGATGGATCGAAAGTGTGAAAACGGAATCATCGTCCGCGAAAATCGCCGCCGTTCCGTTCCCATGGTGCACATCCGTATCAACAACAATGACCTTTCGAATCGCTGCATCCTTCTGCAGTCTTCGAATCGCTACGGCAACATCATGGACCGCGCAAAATCCCTCGCCGTGGCCCGGATAAGCGTGATGAAAGCCGCCGCCCAAGTTGCACCCGAATCCATCCCGCAAAGCCGATTGTCCCGCCAAAATCGAGCCGCCCGCTGCAAGCCAGCACGCCTCCACTGCCTCGCGCGAATACGGAATCTCCAATTTCATAATCTCGCTGGCCGAAAGAGTCCCCGTCTTCAACTTATGCACCCACTCGGCGGTATGCACACGCAAAATATCTTCATCCGCCGCCGCGTCGGGCGTCAGAAAATCCTCCTGCGCAGCAACGCCTTCACGCACAAGCGCCTGAGCAATCAAATGAAATTTCTGTGAAGGAAAAACGTGCTCGCCAAGATTTAGATCGTAGCCTTTGTGGTAGACCAGTTTAAAAGGAAGCATGGAATCGAACGCGGCAAATCTGTCGTAGGGGCATGGCATGCCGTGCCCGTCTTCGTAAACCCTATTCGCTAGTTCTCGCGCTCAAGAATAAAATCCGGCAACGTCAGCAAAGCCCGCGCATACTCCGAATCCCCGCGCCCCTCAAGGCAAGCCTTGGCTCGCCGCGCATACTCATGCGCCAGATTCCTAGCCCGTTCCAGCGCCCCGGAATCCTGCACCAACGAAACAATCGTTTCCGCCCGCACCGAGTTAAACTCTTTCTCCTCCAGCACCCGCGCCACCAGCCCTCGCGCGTCGCGATGCCCGTTATCCATCGCATAGATCAGTGGCAACGTAACTTTCCCCTCTTTCAAATCGCTCAACACAGGCTTCCCAAGCTGCTCGGTAGACGCCGTAAAATCCAAAAGATCATCCACCAGCTGAAACGCCAGCCCCGCGTAGCGTCCATAATCCGCAAGCGCCTCTTCCTCAACGCCTTCCAGACCGCCCAGCACCGCCCCTAATCGCGCGCATCCGCTAAACAAACAGGCCGTCTTATACGTCGCCAGCCGCAACGCGTCCTCTTCCGTGACATCGATCCGCCCAATTTTCGCCAGTTGAATCAGCTCGCCTTCCACCATCTTCTGCGTAAGATCGATCAAAACATCCAGAATGCGAAAATTTCTTTCCTCGAGCGCCATCTGAAACGACTGCATGTACAGCCAATCCCCCGCCAGAACGCTGCGATGATTTCCCCATCGCGAATTCGCAGAGGGCCGCCCGCGCCTAGTGTCTGCGCTGTCGATGACATCGTCATGAATCAACGTGGCGCTATGCAGCAACTCCACGACAGCAGCCAGCCGAATTGCTCCCTCACTGCGCCGCCCCGTATACGCATTGCAAAGCAGCAGCAGCGCCGGCCGCAGCCGCTTCCCCCCTCCGCCGAGAAGATAGCTCGTAATCTCCGAAACCGGTTCGAACGCGCCAGCGCTCTGTCGCGCGAGCTCCTCCTCAACCAAAACCAAATCGTCCCGCACGAGATCAAAAATCTCTTTCGCAGTAAGCAGCGCGATAGCCTTCCTCCCCTGGCCTGCAATCATCTTTGGGACTCCGCAGCCGCGGACATGGACGGCTGGGACAGGTGGAAGAATCGCCGGAAATTCCCTGCTGTCCTGGCGGCGAACTCTTCCGCGGGTAAGTCTCTCACACTCGCGAGTATACGCGCTACTTCCGCCACATATGCAGGTTCGTTGCGCTTTCCCCGGTAAGGTTGCGGCGCAAGGTACGGAGAGTCCGTCTCAATCAGAATGTTCTCAAGCGGCAAAGCTTTCGCAACGTCCCGCAGATTCTGCGCTTTCGTATAAGTCGAATTCCCCGCAAAAGAAATCATAAAGCCCATGTCGACGCCACGCTTGGCGTCCGCCAACGTGCTTGTGAAACAATGCAAAATCCCGCTCAGTCCAGTGGGTCGCCACACTTCCTCAATCAATCGCAAGCAATCTGCCCAAGCATCGCGGCAGTGAATAATGATTGGCAATTTCGCAACGTAAGCCAGCGCCATCTGCTCGCGAAACACACGCTCCTGCACATCCCGAGGCGAGTGATCGTAAAAATAATCCAACCCAATCTCGCCCCAAGCAATCACTTTCGGATGTTTCGCCAACCTCGCCAATTCATCCAAATGCGCCTGCGTCACCTCGCGCGCCTCATGCGGATGAATCCCCACAGTCGTGTAAATCCATTCGTGCCCCTCGGCAAAGGGGAGCGCCGCATCCAATTTCTCCGGCCCCGGCCCCGTACCAATAGCCAGCAAGGTAGTTACGCCCGCCGCCCGAGCCCGCCCCAACATCGCCTCTCGATCCCCATCAAACTGAGAATCATCAATATGCGCATGTGAATCAATCAATTCCATGAAACCATCCGAACTTCCTAACCAATTTTTCTTCTTCGGAGCGAGCATTTAAGGAGTTCATTAAGGGCGTTTTCGTATTTGAATATATGGTTCAAGTGCCGGGGTTCTTGCGCGTAAAATTGAGATTTGTCCTCTGAGGTCGCCGTTCCGTACCGGATCCCAGCCTGATAAGACCCCAAGTCCTGGAAATATACCCGCCGCTCGACGTCTTCTTCACCGAGGTTGAAGCCAACAAATACTAGCGTTTCCATGATCGGAAACAGCCCGT
>Ga0307478_10001671_pt1 | contig 18669 bp, 20 predicted proteins | sample atmos_gasesECM4C_2_FD_203713 | JGI IMG/M metagenome (GOLD analysis project Ga0307478, IMG submission 203713) | Hardwood forest soil microbial communities from Morgan-Monroe State Forest, Indiana, United States - atmos_gasesECM4C_05 | ecosystem: Environmental > Terrestrial > Soil > Temperate... | reverse complement strand
ACGGCGATCACCATCGCGCCCGGACTTAAAACTAAGCCAGCATCCGTTGCCGTGTAGCTATAGAGTGACTGCAGCATCTGCGGAATCAGCACGGTCGAGCCGAACAGAACAAATCCAAAGAGGAAGTAGAAAGCGTTGGAAAGGGCAAAGTTGCGTTCCCTGAGCAGCCGCAATTCAACTACCGGGTCCTGCTGGCGCAGTTCCCAGACCACGGCCACGACCAAAGCAACGATTGCGACGGCGAAGAATGCCACGATGAAATTGCTCTCAAACCAGTCCAGCCTCTCGCCACGATCGAGCACGACTTCAAGGCAGGCGAAGCCGAGCGCGATCAACAAAATCCCCAGGTAGTCAACCTTCAATCGTCCTGCCTTTTTTGCGGCCTCCACTTCCTGCTTGAATTCTGGAGGATCAGACAGCAGCCGACTGGTCAGGATTAGAGAGACGATTCCGATTGGGACATTAATGAAGAAGACCCAGCGCCACGAGAAGCTGTCCGTGATCCAGCCGCCAAGCGGCGGCCCGATAGCCGGGGCCGTAACGATCGCCATGCTATAAAGCGCAAAAGCAGCCGCACGCTTAGAAGCCGGAAAGGTATCTACGAGGATCGCTTGCTCGACTGGGGCCAAGCCTCCTCCGGCTATGCCTTGGAGCACACGGAAAAAGATCAGTAGGCCCAGGCTTGGCGCCAAGCCGCACATGAGCGAACTTACGCTAAACAGTACGACACAGCTCATGTAATAGTTCTTGCGGCCAAACACACGGCTCAGCCACGCGCTGAGTGGCAAAACGACGGCATTGGCGACGAGATAGCTGGTGAGAACCCATGTACTCTCGTCGTAGCTGGTCGCAAGACCGCCTGCTATGTGGGGGAGGGAGACGTTCGCGATGGCGGTATCGAGCAGCTCCATGAACGTCGCTATCGTGACCGTGATGGCAATTAGCCATGGGTTGACCTCGCTTGTCCGCTCCTTGCTCGTCGAGAGAACTGCCGTCGCAGCGGCCATATTTGCCTCTTGCAGTACTCAGATGGCAGACGCGACCGAACGGTCGCAAATTATACAGAGGAGTATCGGAGTTTTGGTCGCTCCGAAAGGTGACGAAAACGCCTTGTCAAGACTGTTCGGACTCAGTTCGATGTAATCAAGGAATTGACGGTTTGCTTTCGGTTTCGAAACGAGGAACACGGTTTGCCGTATTAGCGCCCTGATCGCCGGTCGCGGCTCTAATCCTCTCAGCGCATCGATCGCAGGCGAAGATGAACTCAACGATGACAACTTCGGCCGGTTGGCTACCACACACCTCGCACACTTTCGGAACGAGAGCGGAATTAGACGTTAGCCTTGCGGGAACGGCGTTCCTAGGTTCGGGCCACAAATCGAGGGGGAGTGGAAGCCTGATTACGAACCGCCGCTGATGTTACGCCGACAGGACCTACCTTCCTGTAGACTTCTCGCCGCGAAGCACCATACAAGTAGACGCCGCTTTCGCGACCAATCGGTTCTCCTCGTCGGTTATGTCGCATTCAACGTAGCCGATAGTGCGGCCCCGCTGCACAACGGTTCCTTCCGCTTTGAGTTGTGCCTGCCAGATCGGGCGAAAGAAATTGACTTTCAGTTCGACGGTAGTGAAGGATTCCTCCGGCGCAAGCGTGCTTGCAAACGCCATCCCCATTGCCGCATCGGCAATATCGCAAAGGATTCCTCCGTGTAGCGTTCCCATGGGATTTGCGTGCTGCGGTCCGGCTGCCAACATGACCGTAGCGCGCCCATCAGCGATCTCTTTAGCCTCAAATCCAATCAGACGCGCGACGGGTATGTCGTTGACCCTTGCTCGCTCCCTAAAATCGGCTTTCAACGGAATTCCTTGAGCACTCATGAATTGCGAGCTCCACCTTTAGATTTCCGCGCGCGTACCTTGGTCTCCAGGTACTCCTCAAGATGATGGCAGGCGAGATTGAGCGGCTCTTCGTTTCGCTGCAGACGTGTCAACATGAAGCTGCCTTCGAGCGTACTGGCAATCAGTGTGGCCAATTTCAGGGAATCGACGTTCGAGCTGACTTCGCCTCGGCGTCTCCCCTCGTCCGCAATCAATTGGAGACGATCAAGCCATGAACTGAGGGCCTGTCGGGCTTTCGCTCGCAACTGAGGATTGCCATCGTCGGAATCTATGGCGGTGTTCAGCAGCGGGCAGCCTCCCGGCACCAGCCCACTGCGTCGGTCCCGAAAGTTCCGCACGATTTGTTTCAAGCGATCAACCGTGTTCGGGATCTCGTCTGTTCCTTCGAAGCGCGTATCCATGGCGATTTTCCAAGCATGGTCGAAGGCATCACCCGCGAGCTCCTGTTTGCTGTCAAAGTGACGGTAGATTCCGCCTTTCTCCAGCCCAGTCGCTCGCATGAGATCGGATAAAGCAGCGCCGTCGTAACCTTTTTGGTTAAAGATCGGTGCTGCTTTACGAATGATTTCCTGCCGGGTCTGCTCGCCTTTGCGCACGTCGTGTTCCTTGTGACTTGAATTGCCGACCGACTGATGGTCGGCGACCACAAACTTAGATGAGACCGACCGGTCCCGGGTCGCAATAAGTGCGACAGCGAGCGATCGGCCTATGCCTGCCCCCCTTGAAGCCCTGCGACAGGCTCGGTCATGCCGAAACCCAGGTCGTCGAACGTCAACGCTTCGCCGGTTCGCTGTTGGTCATAGTGATGCTCGTACACCACGTGCGAACCGTTCCATTTCCGGAGGGTGCGCCAGTTCAGCGTGCAGGTTTTACCGGACACACCGATAATGTTGAGTGTCCAGGCGGAATGGATCTCGTTCGCAGCATCGCCAGAAATCGTGGTCTCTTTAATGGATATCGCTAGACCCCCAACTTCGGCCATAACATGAAGCGGGACTAAAAAGTTTAGAAGAAGCGAGCCCACTCTTGCCTTTCCACGAATCGGTTCATGCTGAGTTTCACTGCTTATCTGGACGTCATCGGCATAAAATTTGTCGAATATCTCAAGGTATTCTTCGAAGCTTTCGCTAATCTTAGCTTGGGTGATAGCGGTGTTTAGCATGTGCTCCGCAGCCTGGCTCCGAGAGTAGGAATCGACTGACAAGAAACTGTGTTGATCGCTCATTGAAGTCCTCGCAACCCGGGTCGCGCTTTGCATCTCCGATTTGGCCGAGCAGTCAAGAGATACGGTGGCAGCGCCGGATCTTCCTTTACCTTCTTGGGACCTTCGATGACACAAGAGACCGCTCGGTCGCATATGTTCTATTCGCCACCTTCGCACCCTGGCAGTGTCCAATCCTCAAATTTAGTGTCCTCTGTGTGCGACCGAGCGGTCTCATCGATCATCTGATGGAGGGCAAGGGACAACTCACACACGTAGGCCTGCTCTGTCGGCCGAAAGAAGCGCGGACTTGATCGAGCAATCCGCGACGAGGGCCGGGGGGCAATATCGATAGAGATCGCGACTTTCGGACCCTGTGCTAGGCGCAAAGAGAAGAAGAGTATGAACCCGGCATTGTTGATTCCTCATGTGGACACGGGTCTGGGAATCGTAGCGCTGGCGCCCAGAAGCTGTTTGGCTGGTTCGGCGGCGCCGGCATCAACGGCACCGGAGCTTATGGCAAGGGCTGCGACGACTTCGGACTCCTTTAACGCGGTGGCGGAGCCCCGCCGGCGGGAGATTTTGAATTATCTGGCGGTTCAGGAGCGGGCTGTTGGGGACATCGTGGTGGGCCTGGAGATGGAGCAACCGTCCGTTTCGAAGCATCTACGGGTGCTCCGGAATGTCGGGCTGGTCCGGGTGCGACGAAACGGGAGGCATATCTTCTATCGGACGAATGCGGTAGCGATCCGGCCGCTGCATGAGTGGACTAAAGCTTTTGAAGCACTCTGGCAGCACCAGTTGATTCGCGGGAAAGAGCCCGCCGCTGGCTATTTGGAGAAGGAGAAAAACATGAGTTCAAGATCGAAGGCCACGGCGCTTATAAGGCTCGAACATTCTGGGCTGGAAGGCGCCGAGCAGAGGCTGAAAGAACTCGGTATCAAACTCCCGGTGCCGCCTGAGCCGTTCGGCACCTATGTGGAAGCAGTTCAGACGGGCAAACTGCTTTTTCTGACCGGCATGCTTCCTACGGAAGGCCGCGGGGCGAAATTCATTGGGCGCGTCGGCGCGGAACTCGACGTGGAGGCAGGGCGCAAGGCAGCTTACCTCGCCGCACTCAACGTGCTTGCTGTTGCGAGGCAGCATTTGGGATCGCTCAACAAAGTGACGCGGATCGTCCGGCTCGGCGTGTCGGTGGCCACTTTGGGAGATGTCCGCGACCAGCCAAAAGTCGCCGATGCCGCTTCGGAGTTGCTCCAAGAGGTTTTCGGAAAAGAAAAAAACCCTTGCCGCCTGGTGTACGGCGTTGCCAGCCTTCCCCTCGGCGCCCCGGTGGAACTGGAAGTCATTTTCGAGGTGGGGTAATCGCGCTGCGAGCAGGGTCGATCGTTCCGCTAGAAATTGTAATAGCTGTTTTTCGGCAATATCTGACAAATTCAAAAGGAGGATTTATGGCAACAACAGTCGCGGTCGCAACCATGAAGGTAGCCCAGATTTCTAAACCGGGAGCAGGTTTCGAAATAGTTGAGCGTGAGATTCCCGAACCGGGTGCGGGCGAAGTGCGCATTCGAGTGCAGGCATGTGGTGTTTGCCACAGTGACGTGTTTGTGAAAGAAGGCCTCTGGCCGGGAGTTCAGTATCCGCGGGTTCCGGGCCACGAAGTTGCCGGAATCATCGATGACGTCGGTTCTAATGTTTCTGCGTGGAAGAAGGGACAGCGCGTTGGCGTCGGCTGGCACGGCGGGCAGGATAACACGTGTGTCGAATGCCGGCGAGGACGCTTCCTTTACTGCCGCAACCCCAAAGTTGCAGGTATCAGCTACGACGGGGGATATCAGCAGTACATGGTCGTGCCCGTCGAAGCACTGGCGGCCATACCCGACACACTCAGCGACGCCGAAGCAGCGCCGCTGCTTTGCGCAGGAGTCACGACCTTTAACGCGTTGCGACACGGCGGCGCGGCGCCAGGTAGTCTTGTCGCGGTGCAAGGCGTCGGCGGTCTAGGGCACCTTGGAATTCAATTTGCAAACAACTTTGGCTGCAAGGTTGCTGCGATTGGCCGAGGCGCTGGAAATGCGGCGCTCGCGAAGAAGCTCGGGGCGAGCCTGTACATCGATAGCCAATCCGTGAACGCGGCTCAGGAGCTGCAGAAACTCGGCGGAGCGCAAGTGATTCTGGCGACAGCGCCTAACTCGAAATCTATGACGGAGTTGATCGACGGCCTGGCACCGACTGGGAAGTTCATGGTCGTAGGCATATCACCCGACCCGATTGCGGTGACACCGTTACAGCTCATCAGCGGAGAGCGTGCCATCCAAGGTTCGGCGGTAGGAACACCAACGGACTCCGAGGATACGATGAACTTCGCTGAACTAACCGGTGTGCGTCCCATGATCGAAACCTACCCGCTCGAAAAGGCGGCCGAGGCTTACGCGCGGATGATGAGCGGCAAAGCGGAGTTCCGGGTCGTTTTGACGATGTGACGTTGGTCAAGAACGTGATCGAGAAACACCGCGAGCCCGGCGTCTCGCTTTAGTTGAGACCGCCGGAAGGTCAAACAGGGGAGTACGTATGTCAGACAAGAAAACAGCAATCATCACGGGAGCATCGCAAGGTATTGGTGCGGGATTGGTCGCGGCTTTCCTGAAGGAGGGCTATAGCGTCGTCGCAACGTCTCGTAATGTCAGTCAATCGTTGACTGGCTCACCCAGCCCGGTTCTCATCGATGGCGATATCGGTAAGCGGGAAACCGCCGCCAAAGCTGTCGAAAATGTGACAAGTTTTCCGGCCTTAGAGCATTGGGCACTCGGTTCCCTAGCTCACGCTTTCGCCAATCCGACAATTTCGTGAACATGGGATCGCTGCTCGGTTGCATCCAGCATGAACGCCGCAACTGCGCGGAATGAAGCGGAAAAACCCTTCTCCGGAAGAGCATTTTCTGCAATTCGATACCGCTCATTGGAGCCATTCGTGAGCCGCGGAGGCCGGACGATCGTCCAATCGAGGCCGCTATTGCGAAGAATCTCCTCGGCCTGCTCGAGATCCCGCGCAATGTGCCTCAAGAGACGGCGAAAAAAGGCGAATGTAAGTCCACGCTCCGGGAACAAGACGGCTGCGGACGCTAGCGCAATCCGGCTGATGCCGGCCTTCTTCATGGCTTTTACCGTGGTAGACGCGCAATCCTTGACAAGTGTGTGGGGACGAAATGCCTGTGGAGGCCGCACGCCGAGAGCTGACAAAACAACGTCGTGTCTTGGCAATGCCGAAGTCAACTGTTCGACATTGTGAGGGTCCCCTGCTAAGACCTTGAGCCGCGGGTCTTGGCGACCAATTTTGTGCGGTGATCGGACAAATGCCGTCACTTCGTGTCCTCGTGACAATGCGAGATCGACGATCTGCGTTCCTGTATACCCGGTCGCACCGATAACGAAAATTCTCATTTCAAGCCTCGCAATCTTATCCTCATTTATCATTTATCGATCCGAGATACCGTCCGCCGAAATCTCATGTTTCACGCGTGTCGGCTTCAATGTGCTGCTCGCGTCTTCCTTCGGAGCTTGCTCGCCCTCCGCAATCTCCTTGATGCGGATGAGCTGATGCTGCCAGAAGTCTTCCCAATTGAAGCCCGCTTCACTGATGCCTATGTTTGTCAGGCCTAGAGTGTCCTTTCGCATCTGTTTACGAGTATCCATGGTGCTACGCCTCCGACTTGCAAATTGACGACCTGGAAATCCGGGTGAACAGCCCAAGCACGGAGGGCGCGAGTGAGATGAAGGCGGGTTGGCCAGCCGTCCAACACCGCCCTTCGGGGAGGGCATCCATCTCTAATACGATCCGCGCAGGCAAAAAGATACGGAGCGAGGATTGGAGTCAAGATGTGATCAAGCAAGCTCCAATCCGACTCCGCGCGTTGGGGGACAACAGTGCCGCACTTCGCGGTGTTCCATAAACCTCGCTAGGCGAAGCTAACCTAAGGCCGAAGCAGGTCGAGCTAAGGCTGAGCCTTGACCGCCAGTTTGTCGTCGACAGGTATGACCACAACCGCAAAAGGCGTTCCGGCATCGTCGAAAATGGCGGGAAGATGGCTACCAATCTCGTTACCTCCAAGCATGCCGTTGTCATAGTTGGGGGCATAAACCATTATGTGAGGGTGAAAGTGTCCGGCCGGCCCAAGGACCTGATCGGCCGACCACATGTAACCAAAACTGACCTCACTGCGCTTTGGGATTTTTCCTGTCGCGTAAGCCTTTTTTATCGACTCGGCGATTTGCTCTGGCGTCTTCCCCTCGATTGCCAGCTTGGTGCGCAATTCGTAGTAAGGCAAAACTGTTTTCGCCGCTTGCGGGTTAAGGCAGATCGGCGCCAGAGTGTGCGGATCGTGCGGCAACATGGCTTGGAACTGGACAGGAGTGAAGGTTGGGGCTCCCGTGAAGCCTCTCATCACGAAGCACACAAACCCATCGTCGCCTTGATGGGCTACCTCGAAACCATTTTCGGTCAGGACTTTTATTGTGGCTCGATCTGAGATCGAGGCTGGTGCGGCGCTCTTTGCCAGCGAAATCTCCGTATCCCGCGCCATCATGTAAGCGCTGAGCGGTGGATACTTCATCTCCTGCCCGAACAAGGCGAGCGAACTGAGGACGAAAAGTAAAGCAATCGACAGAAGTGTTGTTTTTTTCATAGACCTTTTTCCCTTCAGGTTTGAGAGCCCCCATTGCAAATCCCCGCTAGGTATTCGCGAGAACTCACGAGCCAGAGTTGTGTTACCAAGGCGAGTTTGGTGATGCTCTCTACTCACTAATACGGATTTTCGGTTGCCGAAAGATACGCCGCGCGGAGATATTTCTTCTCTCCCGTAGCGATTTCATTTCGACGACGGGTAATCGAGGCATTGGGCGATGCTCCAAGTCTTCCCAGCTTCGGCTTGCCAGTTGATCTTGGCGTCTTTCAAGCCTTGAACCAGGTTTCGAGCTTCGGCCTCGGATTTTCCCGGCTCTTCCTCAATGGCGGCCAGGTCTTCGGGGAACTGCGATCCAGAGGGGTTGTTTGGGATAGCACGGTGATCCTCATCTCGCTGCTTCGATTAGTCTCAGGGACACGAGGGTCCGGATCCAATCTTCGGCTTGCGAAGCTAGCGGGCTATTCATGAAGCGCGCTTTGTTGCCTCAACCCAGCGCAGCCTGCCGGCTTCGCGTGAGATGTGGAACGATACCCAGCAATCGCTCGATCACCGTGAGTTTCGCGCGGTGGTGCATCTCATGCTCCTTCGTCCCCAGAATCATCTCAAAGCGGTTTTTTGAACCCCCGCCAGGCTGGCGCACCGGTTCGGCCAAGACTTGTTCGGGAAAGCTTTCGACCCATTGCGCCCAACTTTCACCCGACGTCCGCAACAATTCGATAAGCTCGGCTTTCGAGTACGACTTCTTCTCCTCGCCTTCACTTCTCTTGAGCGACTTCCCAAAGTCGAAGCCTTCCAGCGTGGCGACGTGCTTTCCCTCGTGGAGAATTCGATCGAGTCGCGACACCATGGCTATGTGGATAAGGTTCTCTGCGACTGACCGGCTATCGGCTGTCGGCCGATACCCGTACTGTTCTTCGGGGATGTCCTCGGCGATCAGAATTGTGTTCTTGCGGACTGTGCGAATGCCGTCTGCCAACTGCTTCGGGCCATACAGATGCACGTTGCCTCCTTTATGAATTCATGAGTCTTAATCGGTGGTTTCGAATTGCCTTCGTGAACTTCCTTTTCCCTCACCAGCTTAGCTTCAAGATGCGTGTACCCGAACAACGTCCTCGGCCAATGGCACGATCCACGGGCAATGCGAGTAGTCCAATATGCGATCGATGTGTTGTCCGCTCACGTGGAGGCGGACGAACGAATACGGAGTGAACGTGTCCATGTCTCGCCGCAGAACGACCACGACAGTCTCATCTTCAACATCGGCCAGTCCCAATTTCCAAGGCATCGACCAACGCTCGTAATTGCTGAAATAAGGTGAATCCGCGAACCGCCCTCGGAAAGCATCGGCAACCCGCAGCTGGGCGTCGGCGCTGATCAGTTCACGCAAGCCGTCCCAGTCACGGCGGTTGAACCGTTCGATATAGAGTTTCAAAACGCGCTTCAGCTCTGGATCTGGCTTTCGTGAAGGCTGTGCCGCAGGCGGGGTAGAGTTGAGCTTGGAACGGCCGCGATTGAGGGCGGATTTGACGGCCCCAACGCTAGAGCCTATCAGTTCTGCGATTTCCTCGAGCGAATACTCGAAGACTTCCTTCAGTAGCACACAGGCGCGCTCTTTTGGAGGTAACGTAAGAACGAGGCGCTCAATCGCGGGCCGGATTTCAAGCGAAACGGCGCCGGCGGCGGGAATGGACTCGGGATCGGAGACATTCACTTCTGCCGTTTCCCGCGCTTTGCGGCGAAGAAAATCCACGCACCGGTTATGCGCGATGCGGAAAACCCAGGGTGCAACTGGGCGGCTGTCGTCGAATTGATCGAGTTTTCGATAGGCTTCAAAGAGCGCGTCCTGTACCACATCTTCGCCATCCAACACCGACCCGGTCATACGAGAGCAGTAGTGGTGCAGGCGTTGACGGAGCTGACTGATAGTCTCAAGAAACGCGACGTATCTCGCGTCAAATCCACCGGCTGAACTGATGTGATCCCCCATATCTGTATATACGTATGCGGGAGCTCCCGGGATACGTGACATTTCTCGATTTCTGCAACTCATCCAATACGTCGCTTTCTAGAACGAGACCGTTTGTTGCAACGGCAGATTCTGGGATGAGTCGCCTACACGGACTACGTAGCTTCCCTGAATGAGCTTCCACGAATCTGACACATCGTCGTAGACCGTCAATCGATCGCGGCCCACTGGAACCGAAACCTGCTTCGCTTCGCCGGGACGAAGTTCGACCCTTATCCACCCGACCAGGCGCTTGGGCGGCTCTCCCGCCGCATCGGGCAACGAAAAATAGATCTGGGCGACCTCCGTCCCGGTGCGCTTGCCCGTATTTTTCACTATGAAAGAGACTTTGGTAGTTTCGCCGGGTGTCACGGAGAGCCCCGAATATGTGTAGGTGGTGTACGAGAGGCCGAAGCCAAACGGGAAGAGTACAGGCTTTTTCTCTGCGTCGTACCACTTGTAGCCAACTTTCAATCCTTCGTCGTAGTTAACCTGAAACGGGGGGAGGGCCTGGAACAAGATGCCAAAAATGTTCGAATCATCGCCTTGGAGATGGTTGAAGTCGGGCAGAGATTCCGCTGGCGGAAGCACTAGCTTCGGGTGCGGAAGGTCGGCATCGCTCGTCGGAAAAGTCACGGCCAACTTTCCGGTTGGATTCACAGACCCGGTCAAAATGTTTGCCAGCGCTTCGGCACCTCGAATGCCCGGGTACCACGCTTCGATGACGCCGGCCACTTTGTCGATCCAGGGCATGGTCGCTGGGCTGCCGGTTTCAAGCACAACGATGGTCTTTGGATTTGCCTCGGCAACGGCTTCGATAAGCTTATTTTGATCTGGAGAAAGATCCAGGGTTGATAGGTCGATAGCCTCCGATTCCCATTGATATGCGAAGACGATTGCCACATTGGCCGACCTTGCGGCAGTAGCGGCAGCCGCCAGGTCGTCGCCGGAGGTGTATGAAATCTTCGTCGAGGGCATCTCGGCCTGTAGGCCGCGCAATGGTGAGCTGGGCATCCACGCAGGCCGGAAAACAGCAGTGAAAATGTCATGGGGCGGTGGAGGCGGCACCGGAGAGCCTTCCGGAGGATCAACCTGTCCAGAACCTCCGCCACTGAGCACTCCGACGTCGGCGTGTCCACCAATCAATGCAACGGAACGCGTCTCCGCAGAGAGTGGCAGCACGCTTCCCCGATTCTTCAGCAGAACGATGCTCTTCTCAGCGATCTCCTGAGCGATTCGGTACCCGCCTTCCACATCGGGAACCTGCCGCACGGCGGGATGATCGAAGAGGCCTGCCGCGAAGATAGTGCGAAGCACGCGGTGTACGTGGTCCTTGAGCTCGTCTTCGGAAACTTCGCCGCTCTCTACAGCTCTCTTGAGCCCCTCACCAAAGAAGAGCTCGTGGGGCTGCTCCATATCTAGCCCGGCATGGGAAGCTTTGACAGCGGAGTGCGTGCCGCCCCAGTCGGAGAGGACAAATCCTTTGAAGCTGAAGTCCTTCTTTAGCGCGTCGGTGAGCAGATGACTGTCCTCGCACGCAAACTCTCCATTCACGCGATTGTAGGAACACATGACAGCCCCAGCGTCGGAGATGCCGAGAGCGATCTCGAAGGCACGCAGATCGGATTCTCGCATGGCCCGACGGCTGATGTTTGCGTTGATAGAATTGCGACCGCTTTCCTGGTCGTTGATCGCGTAATGCTTCAAATCGCCAATCACGTGTTCGGACTGGACACCTCGGACGAAGTTGCCCGCCAGTGTGCCGGCAAGCAGTGGATCTTCACCCTGGTATTCGAAGGTACGTCCGCCGCGTGGCTCGCGAGTTAAATTCACTCCGCCGCCCAGCGACATGTTGTAGCCCTGGTCGCGGAGCTCTCGGCCGATCAGCGCCCCATATTGGAAAGCTGTTTCGGGGTCCCACGATGAAGCCGCCGCAAGATTGCCGGGTAAAGCGGTGGAATACCGTCCTGTGGCGGCACCGTGTGTTACGCCATAGGACGAATCAGCCATCTGGATCGCGGGAATGCTCAGGCGGGAAATGCCGGTGGTGCCGTCTGCGCGACCATCCGACTCAGGCGGACGAAAGAAATGTGCGCCCACACCGTGAAGCAGAGAGATCTTTTCATCCAAGGTCATTTCCTTGATGACCAGATCAGCTCGCTCATCGGGGGAAAGGGCGGCATCAGACCAAGGATAGTGTTTTGGCTGGCTCATGCCCGGCAGCTGAGCCACAGCCAATGTGGGGGCGAAGAGCGCGAACGCAAGCACAATAGAGGAAGCGATGCGACGTCTCATCATCGAAGTGACCTTTCTGCTTTTGTGAAATTGTCCCCAGGCAGTCGCGGAGAAACCGCAGGCCGACCATCCGGCATCGGTGTTGGCTGGAAGGAAGCTCGAACCGACTCGATGAGCCATCGGGATCGAACTATGAGGTCTTGAGGCTCGCACGATTCCTCTCCGGAAAAACGACCGGAGTCGAGTCTAACTTACGAGTGACGATACTGTCAACTAATAACTATCTTGTTGTGTGGAATATCTAGGCTGTCAGAGATCGAACGGCGACATTTGCAACGGCAAGAGCTTCTTCTTTCTGGCTCTTGCCGGTCTGTTTGAGGAAGCTTGGATTGTAGAACAACTCTGTCATTCGTGCGATCGCCCTTGAAGTTTCGTCCAGGGGCGTTTTGCGCTCGAATTCGCCGGCTTTGCGTCCTTGCATCACGACCTTTCGGATCACTTCGACCAGGCCCTCCCTGAAGCGGCCCACCGACTCCCAGTTCTCTTCAAAGGAGGCTGACACCAATTCGTGAATTTTAGGCTGCTCAGAGAGTAGTTGCCATGCGATGCTCTCTAAACTAGTGAAAATCCGGCGCAATTTCTCTACGGGAGAATTCGTGCCCGCCATGGATTCTTCGATCTGGGACAGAACAGCGCTTAGGCAATGCCAGCACATTGCCTCACCGATTGCCTGCTTGGAATCGAAGAACTTGTAAATATAGGGCGTCGAAAGATGAATGGATTTTGCAATGTCGGCAAGAGTTGTCTTTCGATAGCCGTAAAGGCGAAAGTGCTCATCGGCAGCTTGCAAGATCTGCTGACGGCGTTTGTGGTCCGCGGGTCCGCGTTGTCCGGAAACGCCGTCAACGTCGATTGTAATTTCCTGTTCCATAAGCCAAGTAAACAATAATAGCGTACGATCCTGCTTGACACAAGGTTACGAGTAATGATATTCGTTACAACTAATCACATGGAATCGACATGGAACTGCGTACTAAAGATCACAAAGTTTAGAGCAAGGTTTCAGCCGAAAGGGGAAATTCATTTATGTCCATCGTCATCAACACACCGACTTCAAATATCGGTCGCGCACTCACCGCCAGGCTCCTCGATGCCGGTGAGCGCATCACGGTCCTGAGCCGCGACAAGAAGAAGGTCGACGAGTTTCTTCATCGTGGCGCACGTGTCATCGAGGGTTCCTTCGAGGAACCGGCCCTCCTCGCTGAAGCGCTTGATGGCGCGGAGGCACTGTTCTGGCTCACCCCGCCGCCGGCGCGACCGGACTACCACGACTGGGCAGTGAGGTGCGCAAGGCAGGCCGCCACGGCCGCTAAGAAGGCGGGTGCGCGCCGAGCAGTCGTGATCTCGAGCATGGGTGCCCACACCGGCCCCGGCACCGGAGCAGTCGGACCCGCGCGAGAGATTGAGAACGAATTTGAGGCCAAGCTTCCTGCAGTGGTCTCGCTTCGCCCGGGAATCTTCATGGAAAACTTCCTCCTCTCCGCGGACATGATCGCGAAGACCGGCCAGATATTCGTTCCAATTCAACCGGGCAAGAAGTGGCCTCTGGTGGCGACGGCGGACATCGCCTCCAAGGCTGCCTGCTGGCTCCTTGATCGCGGCTGGAGTGGGCATTACCGGGTTGGCGTCCACGGCCCCCAGGACCTCTCGACCGACGAGGTGGCTGCAATCATCGCTTCGGCGGTCGGCAAGTCCGTGCACTGCATCGACGCTACGCTCGACCAGGCCCGCGGCGCTTTGACGGGCATGGGCATGCCCGATTTCGTCGTCAACCTCATTATCGAACAGTACGTCGCGTTCCGCGACGGCCGCCTGGATCCGGCCGAGCCGCGCACGCCCGAGACGACGACCCCCACGACACTCGCTGAGTTCGCGCGGATCAGGCTGGTTCCAGCGATCCAGGCCAAGATGTGATTTGGGCGACGCGTAAGAGGGAGGGACGGAAGAGAAAATGGCAGCAAGAGTCGGAGGTCCACGTATGAAGATACTCCACCTGGGGGCGAATGGTGCCGTCGGACAACTCGCGCTTGAGGAGCTGTTGCGGACGAACCATGACGTATCGGCTCTGGTGCGCAACGCGCCCACCCTGCAGATCAAGCATCCTCGGCTCAATGTTGTTCAGGGAGAACCAACGAATGCCGCCGACGTGGAAGAACTGCTCCCCGGACAAGACGCAGTGCTGAGTACGCTCGGTGTTCGCAAGAATAAGAGGACTACGGTCCGCACCGACGTCGCCAGGAACTTGGTGGCAGGTATGAAGAGGCACGGCGTTCGCAAACTGGTCTGGCTTGACGGCGCGGGTGTCGGTTCGAGCAAAGTATTCGTCGAGCGCTCGTCATTCTTCTTCGGGAGAATCATCATGCCGCTTCTTCTCAACCACATGTACGCGGATGCCGCTGTAGCTGACTCTCTTATCGAGAAAAGCGGCTGCGACTGGGTGATTGTGCGTCCGATGTCATTCACCAACAATCCGAAGACGGGGAAGGTGACAGTTATCACCGATATGAGCCATCCAGTCAGGCTACGGCTAAGAATCGCACGAGCAGATGTCGCGGCGTTCTTGGTCGACCAATTGTTCAAGGACGATTACGTCGGGGAAATGCCCATCATCTTCACATGAGAAAGAGCCAACCCGCTGGTGGTTGTTGCTAAACAGAGAGGCACAGGCGGGTAGCGTAAGGAGAGAGCGTGCAGAAACGAATTGTCTTCGTCTTTGGGATTATTTTCACCCTAACTTTCTTCGGTGGCTGCCAGAGAGGACCACGGCCTAGTGTTGCTGCTTCGGCATCCTGCGATCTCGGTGGAGGCAAGACCGTCAAAACCAGGTATTCCAGCCCTCGCATGAAGGGTCGCAGGATTTATGGAGACCTGGTACCGTTCGGCAAGGTCTGGCGGGCCGGGGCGAACGAAGCCACCACTTTTGCCACCAGCAGCGATTTGCTCGTTGGAGGCAAGACAGTGCCGGCCGGAAGCTACACAATCTTCACCATACCAGGGGCCGACAAGTGGACTCTTATCATCAACAAGAAGACTGGGGAATGGGGAATTCCTTACAAGTATGAAAGCGACGAACTGGCACGGGTGGACATGAACGTGTCGAAACTGCCCGCGCCGGTGGAGAACTTCAGCATCGACTATGACAAGTCCGGAAGCGGCTGCACTCTGCAGATGGACTGGGAGACTACGCGCGCCTCGGTGGACATCACTGCGAAATGACGTTTGGAATTGTTGATTGTTGGGTCGCTGATTGCTAATGAAAAACGGAAAGAGCCCGAAAGGTCTCCGTGTCCTTTGGATAGTTACGTCGCCTGCATCTGCACGGTCAGCGTAAGGTCCTGACGTACCGGCAAACGTATCCTCGTCCCGGCGAAATCCGTAATAGAGATGATTGGAGGTTGCCGATGATTAAATACATCCGCATCGATTACGTCGTGAAGCCAGATGTTGACCTCGAAGAGCTGAAGGGGGTCATTGCTGAGTTCGTGGCCGGGATCCGCGCTCATCACCCAGAACACCGCTACACCTCGTTTCAACATCCCTCCGATCCTTTGCGGTTTATTCACATTGGTGAGGTCGTGGACGAGGTCCTTCCGGGTCTCCAGAAGCAACCATTCTTTCTCCGCTTCACCGGGCATTTAGAAGAACAGTGCTCCATCGGACCCGACGTGACCCGACTGAATCGCGTCGCTTCCACGGTCGCTCAAGAGGCGTCGTCACGAATTTGATCGAAAGACCAACAGCGTGACCGCCGCGGGAGGGAATGTCACGACGTATCCTCGGCGCCCGTTGGATCGTAATAGAGAGTGTTCTTTCAAATTTAGTAACTCCAGAAGGGGAATTTCGTGGAAAAGAAAAGGTATCAGTATCTATTGTTCGTGCTGGTTGGCTTGGCTGCGATAAATGTGAAGGCTCAGGAGGCCAAGTACCCCCCGCTCAGCGAGTACTTGATGGCTCGAGACGCTGAAATTGCGTTGGCGAAGAGCGCGGCTCCGGACTACGTTTCCGACCACGCGACGATAAAGGTCTTCACGGCGTCCGGATTTCAAACCGCGCACGAGGGGGACAACGGTTTTGTGTGCATTGTCATGCGCGGGTTTACCGGAGCTCCGACGTTCACTCCGGTCCAAGTCCGAGCGTACATCAATTACGACGCAAAAACTCGGGCTCCCATTTGTCTCGACCCAATAGCCGCGCGAACCTTACTCCCTTATTACGAACTTCGGACAAAACTGGGGTTGGAAGGTAAAACAGCCGAGCAAATTGCCGAGGGGGCGCAAGCCGCTTACGCCAAAGGCGAGATCCCCAAGCGCCCCGACGTGTGTTTTGCCTACATGTGGTCGGCGGACCAAGTGCTTGGACCGGTGGGTCATTGGCCTCCACACATCATGGTTTACCTTCCCTACTACGCCACCCTGCTCGGCACCAGACACCCCCAAAATCCTCTTCCTGCCATTGGAGACGATGAGGGAACACCGTTTGCCGTCGGGACCATCCCTGTGGACGACAAACTTGCCATAAAGGCAAGACCATAACCAGGCTAAGAACATCTACTCCGGAAAGATCGGGGAACAAACGCCGCAGATGAGTACGCCCAAGTGAGGAGTGGCGCGCCGCTCCTACCGGTCGCCTGGCGTCTGCGTAGAACCACAGGTGTGTCGGAGAGTCCAGGAATGAATGGTGCGCGCCGGTTGACAAACGCCAAGTAAGATGTATATACATGTTATATGCTTAAGGCTGAGACAAAATCCGAAGCCCGAAGACCATTCCCGCTCTTGCCCTGTACTTGTTCCAATCTCAGACAGGCGGCCCGGGTGGTGACTCGGCTCTACAACCGCGCGTTGCAATCCGACGGAATCGAGATTACCCAGTTCACGCTCCTGATGGCTCTCGACCAGGTGGGCGAGATCTCTCAGGGCGAGTTGGGCGAGATCCTTGCCCTCGATTCGACCAGCCTAACGAGAATGCTGAAGCTCCTCAAAGACCATGGGTGGGTACAGGCGAAAGAGGGCGAGGACCGGCGAATGCAGATTTTTCGTTTAACCAAGGCTGGCCGAGAGAAGTTCCAGCAATCTCTGCGCCACTGGAAGCAAGCCCAGGAGCAATTGCGAACTGCTCTGGGCGCAAAGAACACAGGCGAACTGAGCGCGCTACTGGCGGAGATTACTCGGGTATCGCAGGAGGCGTAATTCTTAAGATCTCGTATGGCTGTATATACATCTTATGAAGAGATCGTCAGACGCAAGGCCACCTCAGGAAAGGAGAAGGAGCAAATTGCCATCTTTCAAGGGCAAGCCGTGACCGCTCGAGACAAGCACCAAGACTTTTCCTTTTGTTGTCATTTTGTTCTCCTCTTTGAAATCGAGTCTGTTTTCGCATCCGCGGTTGAATAGGGTTATGACTGCGGGAATCCGAACATCAACCACGACTGATTGGCTACCCAATGTGGGTATAGCTCCGTCATCTTGTCGAACAGCTCCTGGTCGGACTTCGCGGTTTTCTGCACCCGGTCGAAGTCCTCGAGGTAACGCTTGGTGTCCTGGATCGCCGACGGAGAGTCGGGCGCGCCAGGCTTCTTGTGACCGGCGACAACCATCGCCGGGTTCAGCGCCGCTAACCGGTCCAGCGCCGCGATCCAATTTTTTCGGCTCTCGGGTGTGGTGTCGCCGACATACATGCGGCATTGGTTGTAGACGACGTCGCCGGCGACGATCACGCCGATCGACGGAACGTGTAAAGACGTTGTATCGGCACTGTCGGTGTGGCCCTGCTCGATGATGCGCAGTTCGTGGCCCTCGAGAGTAAACGTGTCGTGCTCATAGGGCTCAGGTGCAACCAACTTCGTGGGCACCTGCCCGGGAAACATACGGCGGGCTAACCGCTTCACTGGTGGAGAGAGATAAATCTGCATGGCGTTCAACGTCTTAGGCGTTGCTATCGCCCGAGCTCCCGGGAAACGGTTGAGCAGAATGCCCAGACCGTAGAAGTGGTCGAAATGGGCGTGCGTAATATAGATGGTCTCCAGGTTGCGGTTATGAAGTGCAACCCAATCCGCGAGAGCCTCGGCCTCAGCCACCGTCATCATTGCGTCTACCAGCACCGCGTCGTGCTCGCCGAAGATTAAAGTCGACGTGATCGGGTCAAAGCCGAGCGCTTCGCCGAAGGGCTTTGGCCGCTCGCCGACCATAGCTTTTCCCGGAGCGGTAAAAACGTTCACACTAAGCGTGTTCGAGGCGACAGGCGTGGTCACGCGCGCGGTCTCTTTCGGTCCCATTTGTGCCGCCCATTTGGTAGTCCTTTCGATGTCAGAGCGAGCGACTGTTCGAGGCAAGATTAACAGAAGCGCGACGACGAAGGCATTGGACGAACGTATCGATCCTAACAAAGTATCGGTTGAAATTTACGCGATGGGCGGTCCACCTTATCCCATGGTGGCTGTACCCCCCCATTGCCCCACCAGAGGCGGGCATGGGCAGACCGCCACGGTTAGGAATTGATCAATGAGGGCGCCGCGAGGTTTCTTGAGACTCATGCAACGTAGCTGAGACACGCGTCCACACGCCTTCCAATAGCGCACGCACCCACTTTTCG
>Ga0307478_10001669_pt1 | contig 18697 bp, 24 predicted proteins | sample atmos_gasesECM4C_2_FD_203713 | JGI IMG/M metagenome (GOLD analysis project Ga0307478, IMG submission 203713) | Hardwood forest soil microbial communities from Morgan-Monroe State Forest, Indiana, United States - atmos_gasesECM4C_05 | ecosystem: Environmental > Terrestrial > Soil > Temperate... | reverse complement strand
TTCGAGCGTCGTCGCCGAACTCCAAGCACGCGCCGCCACCGAAGCCCACAAAGAAGACTAACCCCCCAGTCATCCCGAGCAAAGCGCCCGCAGGGCGCGTCGTCGAGGGACAGCACTCAACAACGACTACAGCGGCCCTTCGACGACGCGCCTACGGCGCTTTGCTCAGGGTGACAGGGGGGCTAGCCGCCGTCGGCGAGGCCGTGGGTGGGGGCGACTTTCCCGCTCAGCACGTCGGGTACGCTGATCTGCGGATAGCCGACTTGCGCATTCACCGATTCCGCGTAAGCGTCGGCGATCAGGTCGCGCATCATCTGCGCGCCGGCCGCCAGGCGATCCAGGGTGAAACCCACAGCCTCCGGCGTCACCGCGTCAAACGCCCCAGCACCTTCGAGCCGATAAACCGTGGGGACGAACGCGTTCGTCTGAGCGAGATAGGCCTCGACGCGCGGCAAAATCGGTCCTGGTGCCGGCACGTAGGGGCCGATATGTGAGAGCACGGCGCCAGCGCTCGTGTGCGCGTTGACGAAGTCGCTCTCGAACTTGGCGTGGATCTTCTTCGACTGCGTGTAGTTGTTGGAATTAGGATAGTCACCCCAGCCGTTGAAGTGCACGCTGACGTGCAGCGGCTGCGAGGCGTCGCCGACGAAGTGGCCCCAAAATCCGATGTCGCGCAGAATGAGCGTTTCGCGCAAGCCGCGATCGTCATCGTAGAACGTCTTGTCGGCCGTGCTCACCGCATGCGCCTCAGCGTACGCGTCGACGCGCCAAATGGCGAAATCTTTCACCAGCAATTCGTAGCCGTCGGCAATCTCGTATTGCACGAAACCGCGCGCGTACTGATCGGTGGGCCGGGCGCCCTTGCGCAGCGCCGTATCGTAGGCTTCACGCGTGGCCGGCAGTTGCGAGAGCTTCACCGTGCCGCCGATCGTGCCGTCGTCGTCGAGATCGAGGAAGTGCGCCGGGTCTTCATCGCCGTCGCGCGTTTTGCCGGCCCCGCGATCGCGGTCGGCTTCCGGTCCGAGCGCCGCGATCTCGGCGATCGCTTGGGGCGTGCGGAGGAACGGCGGTACGCTCTCCGGCAGCGTCCGCGCCGCGTCGCCGTTGATGATGCGGTGGCCGGTAGCACCCCACGCAAACGCGGGCGCGGGCGCCGTGAGCGCGAGGCCGAGCAATACCGCCAGGATGGCTGAAACGCGCATGAACGTGCTTTTCGCTGACGCGCCTAGGTGTTCCCGAGGGCCTCGACGGTGATCTCGTTTAGGCGGCGGATGTTCTGATAGGCGCCGCACGCGCAGTGCACCCAATCTTCGATGACGACCGTGAATGGCTGCTCGCCGCGATAGAGATAGCGCGCGGTTTGTTGGCCGGATTGAAAATCCACCGGCTGACCACAATGCCAGCAGACGACGGGCGCACAAGCACCGATCGGACGCATGACTATACGTTGGATGGCACGTCATCCCACAGCGCACCGAGGCCATCCAGCTCGGCAATTCGCGTTGCCGGCGGTAACGCGTCGACGATCGTCGCCCCGTAGCGCATACTTAGGGCCCGTCCATCCAATAAGGCAATAAGACCTCGATCACTTTTTGAACGGATGAGGCGGCCGAATCCTTGTTTCAGGCGCACGATCGCGCTTGGAATCATGTAGGCCTCGAACCCCGACCGGCCGCGCGCCTCGAGCGCTGCAATTCGCGCGGCCACGAGCGGATCGGCCGGCGAGGGAAACGGCAGCCGGTCGATGATCACGCACGAGAGCTGATCGCCGACCACGTCGATGCCTTCCCAGAACGTCCCCGTGCCGAACAGCACCGCGTTCTTGGTGGACCGGAACCAATCGAGCAGCGCGGAGCGCGGCAAATCGCCTTGAAGCTTTGTGGGAAAGGTCAGCCGCTCGGCCAAGATGGCGTGCACTTCGCGCAGGCGCGCATACGAGGTGAAGAGCACGAACGCGCGGCCCGAGGTGCGGTCGAGGCACTCCTCGATGATCGGCGCGGCGCGTTTCGCAAAATCGTGGTCTTTCGGATTGAGGTTTCCCGGCGCGATGTAGAGCCGCGCCTGAAGGGCGTAGTCGAACGGCGATGGCGCGATCAGTTCTTGCGCGGCATCGATGCCGAGCGTCTCGCGCAGAAATGCAAACGAACGTCCCTCAGCCAACGTCGCACTAGTGAGCACCACGCTCGGCGTGCGCGCGAACAGCTGCATGCGCAGAAACTCCGCGACTTCGAACGGCGCGGCGTTGAGTTCATAACGGGCATCGCGATCGCCGCGTTCGACCCAGGCAATCGTATCGCGCTCGTCGGCCGGCACGGCACCGCTCATCGCCTGTTCGGCGGCAGACTCGATGCGGTCGACGGTTGCGATGTGCGCGGTCACAGCACGCAGCGCGAGATCGCGCCGTCGCTCGCTCTCGGCCTCGTTGTCGCTGGGGCGCCGCAACGCCGTCATCCAGTTGCCGAGTACCCAATTTTCCAGCCGGTAGAACGACTCGCGAATCGACGGCAGTAGCCCGAGAATCTCGTCGTTGGCAGCCACGGGATAGCGCTCGCCCGGTACGCGCGCCAGCACCATCTGCAAACGGCGCATCGCTTCATCGATCTCAGCGTCGTGCGAGGCCGGCACGGTATAGGTGCGATGCAGCTTGCGCATCATGCGCCCGACACCGCCGGCCGACAGCGATGCGGTCAGCGCGGCCGTCGCGTACTTCTCGCACTGATGGGCCTCATCGAGAATCGCCACGTCGTACGACGGCAAGAGCGTGCCGCCGGCAACGAGGTCGAGGAAAAACAAAGCGTGGTTGACCACCACGATATCGGCGAAGCGCGCCGCATCGCGGCGTTTGAAGAAATGGCAGTCGGCAAAACGCGAGCAGAACTCGCCCACGCAGTCGTCGGCATCCGCATCGAGCGCTTCCCAATCGTCGCCGCGCGGGGTGAACCGGAGCTCGGCGCGATCGCCCGTTTCCGTGCGATCGGCCCACAGCCAGAGCTTCTCCATCGCCGCGCTCGGCGCCACGAGCCGCTCGGCGCTCATCTTCTCGTACTTTTGCCGGCACAAGTAATGATTGCGGCCCTTGAGCAATTCGACGCGCGCCGAAATGCCGAGCGCGTTGACGACGAGCGGAATATCCTTGCGCACGAGCTGCTCTTGCAGCGCGATCGTGCCGGTGGAGATCACGACTTTCTTGCCCGAACGCAGCGCCGGCACGAGATAGGCGAGCGACTTCCCGACGCCCGTGCCGGCTTCTACGACAGTGTGCGCGTTCTCGAGAATCCCGCGCTCGATCAGTTGCGCCATCTGCACCTGACCCGGGCGTGCTTCAAAGCCCGCCAGGGTTTTCGCGATCGGGCCGTGCGGACCGAACGTTTCGTCGATCTGCATCAGGGGTGCGGGGTATGTTCGGGCGATTGGTCTCCCGGCATATGTTCGATCGTGACGGCGCTCGGATCCGGTCCGATGCGTTGCGCGTACTGCGGCCCGTGCGCTGCGACTTCGACGTGCTGACGCGGAACACGAAAGAGCATGAGGCCGCACAGCGTTCCGGCGATCAGGCCGCCGACATGATCGGCGATCGCGATGTTCGAGCCGGGCCACAGGCTGATCGCCAGGTTGATCACGATGATGCCGGTGGTTTGCTGCATGATGCTGCGGCCGCGCGCCCCTAAACGAAAACCGGCGATTGCCAGCGCACCGAAGAGCCCGAAGATCGCACCGCTCGCGCCGATCGTCACGACATCGGGCGTGAATTCCGTGACGGCCACACCGCCCACGAGCCCCGCAAGCGCATAGATGATCGCCATGCGCGGCGTGCCGTAGATCAGCTCCACGAACGAGCCGACTTGATAGAGCGCGATCATGTTGAACAGCAGATGCATGTCGCTGCCATGCAAAAACGCCGACGTGACGATGCGCCACCACTCGCCGTCTTGCAGCACCGGCCCGTACAAGCCGCCGTGCGCGTACAATTGAGAGGGGTCCAAACCCCATACGAGACGCTCGCAAAGATACACGATCACGTTGATCGCGACGAGCAGTTTCGTCAGCACGCGCTACGCGCTGCGGAGCGAGGTTTCGCTGGGTTCGGAGGTTTCGCCGAAATCGACGGAGATGAGCCGGGCCAGCTCGAGCGAGATGGCATGGCGACCGCTCGGCCCGGTAAGGGTGAGCGGGCCGCCAAGCGGGCCGCGGGAGATGATGTCGACCGCTGCACCCGGGCGGACCCCGATCTCATCGAGGAAGCGGAGCATCTCGGGCACGTCCTCGGCGACATCGACGATGCGCACCTTAGCGCCGGCATCGACATCCGCCAGCTTGCGGTCGATCCGCTCCGGCTCGCTCAAGTCGGCGGGCGGGATCGGGAGGCCGTGGGGACAGAACTTCGGGTTGCCGAGGACCGCCACGAGGCGTTCCTCGACCCGGGCGCTGATCGCGTGTTCGAGCCGGCACGCTTCTTCATTCACTTCGTCCCACGGCATCCCCAAGATGGTCGTGAGGAAGCATTCCGCGAGACGATGGCGGCGCATGACCCGCACCGCGACGCTCAGGCCGCGCTCGGTCAGCTTGGCCTCGCCGCGAGCGACGTAAGCGAGGTACCCACCGGCAGCGAGCTTCTTCAGCATCCCCGAAACCGAGGCCGGAGCCACGCCGAGGTCGGCGGCTAAGCCAGACGTAGTGACGCCCGGCCCCTCGCGATCTAAGCGGTAGATGGCCTCAAGATACTCTTCCGTGGACTCATCGAAGTGCGTATGACCGGCCATTCTCGACTACTTCGACCATCAGTGTTTGACAACCTGATCCCCGAACCGGTAGACTGAGGCTCGCCCATCGCGGGGTGGAGCAGTCCGGTAGCTCGTCGGGCTCATAACCCGAAGGTCACAGGTTCAAATCCTGTCCCCGCAACCATTAAAAGCCCGGTAACACGGGCTTTTTTCTTTGCTCAATTCGCCGCGTGTGCCATTCGTGTGCCGTGCGCTGCAAAATCGCGCGCTTCGTTATGCGATAGCAAGCTTCTCGATGCTCTCGCCGAGACGATCAATCGCGTCACGCTGCGCGTCGGCTACGAGGTGAGCATAAGTAGCGAGCGTTACGTTGGGCGTCGAGTGTCCCAGGACTCCCGCCGTGGTGCGCACGTCGGCTCCGCCGATGAGGAGCGTCGTCGCCGCCGTGTGGCGGAGGTCATGGAGTCGGGTCGTGCTGATCTTCGCCTTGCCTGCGATCCGCGCAAAGGCGTTCGTCGCGGCCTTTGGCGTGAGACGTCGCCCTAGCTCGTCCGTGAACAGGGCTTCTTCGTCCAGGTACGCGGACCCGGCGCGGAGGCGATCCGCCGCCTGTGTAGCCCGTTGACGCCGAAGGGCCTCAACAGCGTGACGCGAGAGAGGCAGCGCCCGCGATTTGCCGGACTTCGTACCCTTCAAAACGACGCGGGCCTTTGTTTGGGATAATGAGCGGCGGATGGTCACGACGCCCGACTCTAGGTCAACGTCCCCCCAAGACAGCCCGCACAACTCGCCGCGCCGGGCCCCTGTCGTCAGCGCCAGGGTCACAAATGCGCTCCAGCGCGAATCGCGAGCTTCGCTTAGGAGACGACGTACTTCGTCGGAGGTAAGAGCCTTGGCTTCGGACGGGCTCGCGGTGGGAGCCGTTACGGCCTCACAAACGTTCCGGCCGGCAAGCTGCATCCGCACCGCCCACCGGATGATCGCGTTGAGAAGCGCGAACGCATGGCGCACGGTCTTGGGCGAAAGAGCGCGAGCTTCTTGGCCTCCAGCGCGCCGAAGATTTGCTACCCACTCCGCGACGTGCGCGGGCTTCAGCTTCGCGACGATCTTCTCTCCCAGGTGCGGCAAGACGTAGAGCGTGACGATCCGACGATACTCCTCGATGGTCTTTTCGCCGCGTCCGAGAGCTTCACGATCCGCGAGGTATCGTTCCGCAAGCTGCCGGATCGTCACCGTCATCGGCGCGAGGTCAATACCACGATCGCGCGATGACAGCGCCTCTCGCTCCGCGCGCTCCGCTTCCTTTCGCGTTCCAAAGGTCCCAAGCGAACGACGCCCGCGCGTGCCATTCGCGTCGCGATCCACGTCAACGACGACGCGCCAGTTACCGGATTTGATTTTATAGACGCTCACAATTCGTAGCCTTTCACTTTGTTTTTTTTCGGAGGGTGGCGATGTGCGCAAGAATCGCGGGATACGGGTCAAACATTGGCGGCGGCGCTGGCGCTGCGAACAAGTCACCCGCGCGCTTCTCAATATGAAGGAAGTGCGGATGAGCGCCCGTCCATTCGTCCACGACCCCGCGAAAAATGCGCCGCTGCGCGTCGGACGGAACGTCATTGCGATCAAGAACCGAAAACGCGAGCGCGGCCAATCCCTGGGGCCGAAAGCGTGCCTTCTGAATCTCGGCCCAACCTTGGGCCAACGCATCATTTCCTATCTCGCTCCAGACAAACGAGAGTGCCTTGTGCGCGAGTTCTGGCTGATTTCCCAGCCCTTCCATTGCGATAACTGCGAGCCATAGCCAAGCGCCGTTCAGCCGTTCTTTTCGGTCAACCGCCTCCAAGAGAGCGACCCACTCGCGCTCGTAGCCGCAAAAATTGAGCGCGAGAAAACCGGAGGCCCAAGAAACACCGCAAGCCCGCAACGCCTCGCCGATCTCAAAGACGCGCTGGGGGCGCGGCGTCTGCGAGCCTTTCAGGTATGCGTATAGCTCCGCGCGATTGTCACCGTACCGGCCCGCAATCCGGTTCAGCGTCTCTTCGAGCGACGGGATCGATACGGCGCGTTGACGCCCGACTAGAGGCGTCAGCAACGCCTTCCAGCGGCCTCGAACAGCTTTGTCATGTGCGGTAAGCTTTGGCATTTCTTGTTAGATGATACCGCGTCCAGATTAACCTTGCAAGGCCTTTCCGGTCCATATAGCCTTATCCTATCAACATTTTAGAGCCTCATTTTGGTGTTAGGAGATACAAGTGCCAAATATAACGAGCGAACGAGCTACCGTGACGGTCGAAGAGGCTGCGCGAATCCTCGGCCTCGGGCGTTCTACGACCTTTGAAGCGGTGAGAACCGGTCGCATCCCGAGCATTCGCATATCGCCAAGGCGCATCGTGATCCCGCGGCGCGCGTTGGACAATCTGCTCGCGGGCAACGAGAACGCAGGCGACAAAGCGCGATGAACGCGAGCGAACTGCTTGCGCGGCTCGACCGCGTTCGCCCAGCCGGCGCGGGGAGATGGCGTGCTCGGTGTCCGGCGCACGAGGATCGCAGCCCGTCGCTATCCATAGCCGAAGGCCGCGAGGGCGTACTTCTGCACTGCTGGGCCGGGTGCGAAACGCAAGCGGTTCTCGGCGCGCTAGGGTTGGAGTTTCGCCACCTCTTCGCGGAAAGGTCGCGGTTCGCGCCACGCCCATATCGGCCTCGTTCTGCAGGCGCGAAGCCAAAAGCGACACGCGGCGCGCTATGGTTCGAGATCGCACCGCACGACAACGATCCCCTTTGGCAGACGTTCGTCGCGCGCGCCATCGAGGAGCGGGCGTGGCAATGCGCGGTCGCGCCGGAAGCTATCCGAGATTCCGTTGAGTCCTCTCCTCCCCTCGCGCTGGCGATCATCGACGATGCGGCGACCGCTCTGCGGGCCTTTGCACGTTCAGAGGCCACGAAGTGAAGTCGTTCGACGCCAGCGACCTAGTCGGCGAATCCGTGCACGAGTCCCAAGGGCATGATCGGCTCAACTTGCGTGACCTGCGCGAAATTCGATTCGAGCGCGTCACATGGTTTGAGACGAACACGGTCCCCTGCAATGAGTTGACCTTGGTCAACGGCGACGGCGGAATCGGAAAAACGACCGCCGTCCTCGACCTCGTGGCGCGATCCAGCGCGTGGCGACCGATGCCGAGCGGTCTACGGCATGACCGGCCCTTGCGTTGGTTAGTCGTCGCCGAAGAGGATCGGCATGGATTGCTCCGCGCGCGCCTCGACGTGGCCGGAGCGGAGCACGATAACATCCGGCTCGTTGAGTCAGTCGGTGAGGACCAGGCCTTTCTCACCTTCCCGATTCACACGAGCGCGCTGTTCGAGGCGATCCGCGAAGGTGGGTTCGATGGCGTCCTCATCGACGCGTTACTCAACCACCTTGACGACGACGTGAACTCCTCGCGACCGCAGGAAATGCGCCGCGCACTTCGGCCGGTGACCGAGGTCGCGCATATCGCTCCCGCAACGATAATCGCGATCCGACACCTAACAAAAGGTGCGGGGCCGGCAAGTTCGCGCGGGCTGGGAAGCGTGGAGGCGCGGAACCTATCGCGCTCTGAATTGACGGTCGCGCCACATCCGAACAGCGATGAGAATCCCGGCCTCTTTGTGGTCGCGCTCTCGAAGGCGAACCTGTCGCCGGATAGGACGACAACGATGGCCTATCGGCTCACGTCGGTCGATGTCATCGACGACGACGGGAATCCGACGACGATCGCTCGCGTAGATTGGGAAAGCGCGCCCCCGGCGATAAGCGCTGACGAGTTACTCGACCGCCAGGAACCGGCCGAGCGTGGAAAGCTGGAAGCGGCTGCCGATTGGCTACGCGGAGCGTTCTCGTCCGGCGAGCGCCGGGCGACAGAGGTATGCGAAGAGGCCGACAAGGCAGGTCACGCTAGGGCGACGATTTACCGCGCGAGGGTGAAGGCCCGAGTGCTTTCCGTGCAGCGCGGATACCCGGCCCAATCGTTCTGGTTTCTCAAGGACTGCCAGGATTCTCACGTTTCTGAACATGGAAAACCTGAGACACCAGGGGCCACTGAGAAACCAGGAAGTGCGATCTTACGGACCTCACCAACCACGCCAACCACCGAATCGCCAAAGAATAGTTTGCGCCAGAAAACGTGGAAAATGTGCCGAGGATGCTTCCGTCTCGCATCCGTGCGCGAGGACACGGGCCGCTGCGACGAGTGCGCTGCCTGACAACGCCAGCAAGGCACGCACGAATGGGATAACGGCTAACGATCGCCCTTAAGGAATATCGAGCGCAGCTTTCAATGCAACGTTTAACAAATTAACGTCGTCCGGCGACATTGTGAATCGAGGGCCCACGCCTACGAACCATGTTTTGTCGACCGGCAACATCGTTTCGCACCTAAAAAATCCGTGAAGACCGTGTGCCTCTTTCATCTTCCCCGTGTCCAGGGACATCGCGGATAGGTGCGCGAGTGGGGCTGTGCTCGTACAGGGAACCACAAGAACATATGGCCGCGAGGTATCAGCATTGAACGCATCCGACGAAACGATGACCGCTGGTCGGTCAGGCTTATCGAGAGTGATGTGATATACCTGACCGCGTTGGAGCTTAAGGGACGAGATCAAACCCTAGGGCTCGATGAATTTCGAGTAGTTTGACTCAACCGTGGATCGCATCCCGACCCATAGCGCAAGGGAATCGTCGCCCGACTCCGTCGATGCTGTTTCCTCGGGCATCCGCGGTTTCACAAATCCAGCCCAAATCGTTTCGACCGAACGCGTCGCCGTTAGCGCCAGCGTTGACACCGATTCCGTGGTTACCATCTGTCCACTCATCCTGTTGCCTCCGGAATTGTTCCGTCCGGGTAGGTAACGCGCAGGGGGAAACTGGCCTTTATCGCCTTTCCTGAAATCAGCTTGACGAGGTACTCGCCGGGATGAGGCCACACCATCCCACCTAGGCCAATCATAACTCTTGCTTGAGGCGCGGACGGAGAAAACGTAATATCCTGGGGAAGCTGTTGACTAACGATAGGTTCTTCGTCGCCGGAAGAAATGGTTACCGTTGGCTTCAAAATGTGACCGCTGCCCACTGGACTATAGAACCCGAAGACAAGAAAGAGCTGCGTGGTGGCCGCCGGGAAGATCGGGGCAGTAAGGCTGTCAATGATATTGTGCAGCGTTACCTTACCGCGAGTGTCGGTGCTGACGTTCTCGCAAACGACAGACATCGTGAGCACCGGCGTAAGGGGGGCGGCGTCCTCTTGGGGCATGGCCTAGGCTTCTTCCCCCGATTGTTTGGAAATCCGCCCTTCTTGCTTCTTTCCGACGGCGGGTTCAGGGGGCAGCTTGCTGAAGTTCTACGCGCGTTTGTAGGCGATCCAAGCGCCCTGGCGGTAAGGCGTACTTATGGCGCTCCGTATGTAATAGCGGGTCGCCGGAATCGCGCGAGTCTTTGGGGTAAACCATGAGGATCGTCGACCTTCGCGTTCCCGAAATCGGCGGCTTCGCCAAGGTCATTCAAGTGGTCGTTCAGCCGGGCGATGCGGTCACCGAGTACGCGCCGATTCTCACCCTTGAGACGGAGGAGGCGACATTTGAGGTCCCCACAAGATTCGCCGGCACCGTCCGCGACGTTAAGGTGAAGCTGGGTGACACGGTGACTGAGGGAACCCCGCTCGCAAGCATATCGGTCACCAACAGCACGACCAGCACGGCGGTCGTGGGAGCAGACGCTGACGATCAAGATGAAACTGTCAGGACGCGGCCGCGACGATCATCGGCTAAAAATCCACTGCGCGCCGCCATCCTTGTCGCGTTCGTTGGAGCAACCTTCTGGGTATTTGCGCCGCTAGTGATCGCAGGCTTATTTACAAGCAATCCTCACGGCGTTGCGATTCTTCTTCAGGGCACAGGTCAGTTTGCAAGTGGGGCTGCTTGGGACGCACTCGTTGCGCGGGCCGTGCAAAACGAGATTGCTGTCGCCACGATCGCGGCGGTCGCGTGGGTCACGGCCGTGATGGTGAAGGGGGGCGCATGAACTCTATCCGCGTCGCGATCCTGATCGCATTCTTCGGCTCGACGGTATGGGCGTTCAGCTTGTACCTTCCCGTTCGGCTTGGCTTGGCTCCCGAAGATGCAGCGATGTTTGTTGCCCAAACGCGCAAGAACTTGGAGGATGAGCGTAGGGATCATGAACCGATAGATTGGAGCGACCCCAAGAAACTTAAAGCGGACACCCACTTTTGGAATGTCGTAAACGCAGGAGAGGATCGCCTGGCAGAAGGCCTCATACTTGGCGCAGCTTTGCGGAAAGAGGTTGTCATCCTCACAATCGCCGGGGTCGCGTGGGTGCTTTGTGGGATGGTGAAACCGAAGGTCTAGGCCGCGAACGTCTCCGCCGTCGAGCGCGAGGGTAGCGACTCCGGAGCCGCACCCTCCCCCCGCTTCAAAAGGGCCGTTACCCGTGCGTCCGGGGACGTGCGACGATCTTGGGGACCCGGATTGGGCAAGTAGAGTTCAGCGCAAAGCGTCGTCGACGTCGGAAGCGTGGATCATCTCGACCGGCTGATCGTTCGCGTTATAAATCGTGTGACGCGAGAGCCCGCGTATCCGATTGCGCACACCTTCAAGCTCCCGGCGAACCTCCGCAAGCTCGCGACGCGTTTCCGTCAGCCGGTCACCCTCTGGACCGCTCGGCCCACTTGGACCGCTCGCATATTTGCGATTCACAAAACCTCCGCGAGAAGAAAGACTCGCGCGCGTGGCTTGCGTCCGGCATTTACGCTCATCGGTTTACGGATGTCGGGCCAGCGTTTGCCGGTTGTCGTTCGTCCCGCCAGACGTTTGCGTAACTTGAGAAGACTTCCTATTAGCGACCGTTCGGATTTGCGGCAAAATCAGAAAATCAGAAAATGATTTCAGCCAAAAAAAGTAGCTCTAGGGCTGGCGCTCTCCGGACGCGGCAGAACCCCCAAAAGGGGGCCGCGGCGATGGCCCGTCTGCGGGATCTACCGCGGTCGCCGGCCGACTTGGGGAATGACGGTCACGCCATGGCCAGGCGGCTGGCGCTTCGAGGTGAACGCTTGCTCTTTCACCGAGAGGAGTGTGCATGGGTTTGCGTATCAGTCTCGTCTTGAGTCTTGCCCTGTCGTTGGGAGTCTGCGCTTCCGCTGACGCTCAATCGCCCGCTCCCGTGGCTTCTTCGCCGAGCGCGTTCGGGTCGTCATCTGGCAGCGCGTTCCCGCCAGTCGCGATCCAAGGCTGCGCTGCCAAGGTGACGGGTAACGGGAGCATCGCGTTCCCGCATCGGGTCAACTTCGATCTATCGTTTCTGAACATTTCGGGGAAGACCGCGAACGCGGTCATGCTCACGATCGGCGGCACGGATTTCGTGAAGACGGGCCTATTCGCGCCGAACTCGGCAACGTCGTGGCGTATCGACGCCCGGTCGTTTGGTACGTTCCAGGCTCAAAACTGCGCGGTGAAAGCGGTGCGGTTCACTGACGGAACGGAATGGGACGCTCCCAATGCGGTGCTTGTCGCTCCGGCTGCGGGCGCGTCTCCCAATCCCTCGCCGAGCCGTTAGATCGCGAGCCGGGTGCCGTGTGCCCTTCGTGTGCCGTACCCAGCCGGATCGGCGGGAACACAGGGGCACTGGACAGGTGGAGTAGCGCCGAAAAGCCTTGCGGAATCAGCCTTCTTTGACACTAGGCGACACGCGATAGGACGTACTTGACGGATTCAAATCCTGTCCCCGCAACCATTAAGGAAAGCCCTGGCTAACGCCGGGGCTTTTCTCTTTGTTACGCACGATTATCGAAAATGCTCATTGCCTCGGTCGCCCTGTTTCTCCACAAAAGGTTATGAGGCAAAGAGACGTGTCACGCTACCGTAAGGGCACCCAACTTCAGTCCAAACTCGCTGCTCCCGGAACCCGGATCGAGACCACGATTAATGCATTTCTCGACGCGCAAGAACGGATGGGCCGCTCTCCTAGATATCTTGAGAAACTCCGCTCCTACCTCATCGGTGGCGGAAAGCGTACTGCCTGGACCCCGCTGCTACCGTGGAGCATTGGTCGTGTCGATGCGCTCGCATCGCTCGACCGTTCGCAAGTGGAAGCCTATCTCTCCCAAGCATCCAAAGCCACGCGCCTCGTCTATGCCAAGGTGTGCATGATCTCCGGGCTGTTTCTGACATGGTGCGTTAGCGAAGATGAGCTACCGGCGCTTCCGTGTCTCATACCGAGGCCGAAGCGGCTTCGGGCAGAGATTCGTGTCTTTGTGCGCGCCGAAGTGCTTCGGCTCCGCGATATCGTTCGCCAAGAAAACGTCCGCGATTGGGCCATCTTCTTGCTCCTACTTGATACCGGCATCCGAGCATCCGAACTGTGCGGACTCCACGTCGCTGATATCCGCTGGGACCGCGGAGAAGTTCTCATCCGACCCGAGATATCGAAGAATCGGCGTCCCCGAGTCATACTGCTCTCGGGCTCACTATCTGCACTTCGGAAGTATCGAATCTTACGCGGAGACTCGCACGAAGATTCGGCGTTCTTCTTGTCGTTTTACTCCACGCCGGTTGTATCCGGCGGCAAGTCGCAAATGGTACGAAGGGCCACTAAGGCTCTTTGCCTTTCTCGATCTGCGCTCACCCGCGTCGGCCTCTATCAACTTGTCGCGAAGTGGGGGCGCTTGGCTGGGATCACTGAAGCTCGCTGCTCGCCTCATACCTTTCGTCACTTCTTTGCGACCGAATATCTCCGGAATGGGAGAAACATCGTCGTCTTGCAGCGGATTCTCGGGCATTCCAGGCTCGATGTAACAGAACGCTATTTGCGAGTTGTCGCTGCTGATCTGACGCATTCGCAGAAACACTTTAGTCCTGCCAATGCCTTCGCCTCGCGGAATCCTAGGTACGAACTTCTTGAGCGCGTCCCGCCGTCCCGATAAAGCGTGGCCGCCTTCGGCACTGCGCGCGAAGTGTTCGCGGCTGACAGATGGGGTGGAAAGCCACCTGCGGCGAAGATTTCCACCATAGGCCCAGGGTTCTTGTTTTACCCGGGCTCCAAGCTGTTGAGAGCCGTCCTGATGACTGATAGCGTTGATCCGGAAAAGGGTCCCATCGAGGTTCTCAAAGAGCTTCGAGCCGATGCCGAGCGCGTACTCGCGAACCCGTCAGGACTCTATAAATTCGAGCGGCGAATGGTCCTCTACATGCAACGCTTCTTTGGTCCAGATAGCCGCTATGAGAAGCACTTTTCACGCATCGCTTTCACGTCGCAGCGACTAAGGGTACGCGATGTTTATAGTAACCCATTTGACTCTCAACATGAGGATGCACTTGCCCTTAAGGAGGGCATTGCTACAGTAGTTGACCTTATCGACGTGATGATTGAGGACCTAGAGACAGACCATCATGCACGACGTCCCCATCCAGAAGGGCGTCCGCCATCTCGCGATCCGGCGCCTCGATCAGTCGTACAACACTTTCATGGACCGGTCGGAGCCGTACAACAAGGCGCCGCCAATTCTGCCGAAGTCAGGCAAGACATTGGCATATCCACTGCAGAGTTGCTGTCTGCATTGAAGGCTTTGCAAGAAGCGGCTACTGCTCATGGTGTGTCGGCGGTGGGCATTACCGTTATCGCGGAGCAAGCCGAGTCGGAGATAAAGCGCTACGGAATTACCGCAAAGGTAAAAGCCCTCCTAGCCAGCCTGCCTGGCGTTGTGGCGCTTGCCGCGAACCTCAAACCTGCCTACGATAGCGTCAAGATCGCGGCTAAGTCAGCCGGATTGGAGCTACCGGAGTTGGGTCCATAGGACCCAACTATAGGAATGCGTAGTTACTACAAGCCCAAAGAGTCATCTGACCCGTGGCAACAACACGTATTGAACGCTCTCCGCCCATTAAAGAAGGGGCACATCGGGCGTTCTGACGCCGAAAAGCGCCTTCCAGAGACTGAAGTGGCTCTGCATGAGCAAGAGCAACTGCTTCAACGTCTGATCAGCGGGTCGGAGGTTGATTCGGCGCGGGCTCGATTTGCGGCCAAGCTAATCACAATGTGGTTCCAAGACCGCAGCGCAACGAATAGCGGGAAGGCGGTCCAGACCCTAACCTGCCTAAGAGCAATCATGCCTGGCCTTCCTGTCGTCGGGCCTTATATATGGTACGTGCCGAGCGCCTTCGAGAATGACGACTATTTCGTAGCAGTGCGAACCCAAATTGAGCAACGCATCGAAGAGGCGTCCAAGACCTTCAGTTCGCTCAAGGCCAAGTTCGAGTCCACGCCGCGCTTAATACGCGCGATTATACTCATTGGAGCGGAAGCTGAACTCAAGGCCCTTCAATCGGAGATTAGGCAACTCAATGGGGTACTCGAAAACCGGAAGCAGCTTGGGTGGGCCTTCGCGGTTCATGCGGACCGCAATTGGACCACTATCTGGAGCCTAGAGGTAGCAATTGAATGTTCGAAGTTGACGATTCGAAAGTGTCGGACTGCGCTCGGACTCTCGACCCGCTCTAAGCCATCGGGGAGTATCGTTCGCGCTCGCGTTGCGGCAATGGATAAAAGGTCGCGAGACTTGGCGGCTAGGCATCGTGATTATTTGCCAAAGCCTGATCGCTGTCCGTATTGCCAGGCCGAAGTCGATCAAGGTGACTACCACTTAGATCATATTTACCCGGTGAAAATGGGAGGGTTAAGTATCCCAGAAAACCTGGTCTGGGTATGTCGGGATTGCAACAGTAAGAAAAGTGATCGAGGACTACTCGATTATTTATTGTCCAGGAACTTCGAGGTTGGCCCCATCATCACGCGCTTGCGGTCCGCTGGAAAGCATATCTAGGCCGGAGCGCCTGCGCTTATCGGCCTGGTTTGTGACGTGTGCACCATCCTCGCAACAAACTAGCATCGAGGCGGAAGCGAACGAGTGGCCGCGTGGAGAAACGTCGCCGTCTTACACCAGTTACTTCGCGAGCAGTTCGAGGAGAAGCCGCATGAAGTTCTTCGGGAAAAAGCCGCCGCCACAGCAGCCATCTCTAGCAGAGCAGCAACTTGACGACTTCGGTGCGGTCGCCGGCGCTCTCTTGACGCAGGGCTCGCGTATGCTGGCACTCACGACTCCTCGCGGTCAAGGGAAGATGCTCTTGAGGACGCTCAAGGTGCCGTTCCTGACTGATGACGGCCGGGTTTCTGCCTTGACGAACACGATTGCCCAAAATGGGACGCATCCTTGGCAAAAAGAAGCGATAGCTGCAGAGTTACTTCGCGAGAAGGCACTTGAAGCCAACTTGACCGACGACGATCTGATCTGGGCGTGTTGGATGCTCCTGACCGAACGCGCCGCGCTGAGTTTACAGGCACCGGGGACTGCGTGATCTGATTTCGAGCTTCGGGCGTATCATAACTGTGGACGACTGACCAGAGAACTGATACGCTACGGGAATGGAATCCATTGTTGCCTACTTGCGCGTTTCGACTGCCCGGCAGGGGCAGTCCGGCCTCGGACTAGACGGTCAACGCGCTGCCATCGCAGCCTACTGCGCTTCGACGGGCGCGAGTGTGTCGAGGGAGTTCGTAGAGGTCGAGTCGGGCAAGAAGGACGACCGATCGGTTCTGCGTGACGCGCTCGCCTATGCGAAGCGTACTCGCTCCCGTCTGGTCATTGGAAAGCTAGATCGTCTGGCGCGTAATGTCGCCTTCATCGCGAACCTCATGGAGTCAGACGTGGAGTTTGTGGCGCTCGACGTGCCGGGCGCGAATAGGCTTTTGCTTCATGTTATGGCTTCGGTCGCAGAGGCGGAAGGGCGCGCGATCTCCGAGCGTACCGTAACAGCCCTTCAGGCGGCCAAAGCCCGCGGCGTTAAGCTTGGTGCCACTGATCCGCGTAGCCGGAACCTTAGTCCTGAGGCTGCTTCGATGGGCGCGACGTTAGGTGCGAAAGCGATGCGCGAGAAGGCTCGCGCACACTACGCCGAGGCGATCCCGGTTGTAACGAAACTACGCGAGTCCGGACTTTCGTTCGCCGCTATCGCGGCGCGGATGAATGCCGACGGTTATCGGGCGCAGTCCGGAACGCCGTGGACGCCGATGACCGCGAAGCGTGTCGCAGCGATGGGCTCATAACCCCGGGGGTACGTTGCCGTTTCGGGTCCCATAGTGCCCGGTTCAGGTCGCACCTGGGTATGCGCGACCGATTCCCTCAGAACCGAGCGTAATCAAACCAAGCCTTTTCGCACATACCACGAAGTACCGCTACAGTAGCTCAAACTGTAAATGGGGGCTCTGCGGATGCCACGCACACGGCTTAACGGGATGTGGAATAATCCAACGGTTATCGGACCACGCACGTATGTGTGTAGCTTTTGCGATGACAAAGTCGGCCCAAACGCGGGCTACCACATGAACGTCCCAAACCAAATTATTCTGATCTGTTCAGGCTGCAACCGCCCGACATTCTTTGAAGGCGATGAACAGTCTCCGGCGCCCGCATTCGGCGCCGAAGTATCGAGTGTACCGCCCGATATCTCGACTCTCTACAATGAAGCTCGGCAATGTATGCAGGTCAAGGCATATACCTGTTCGGTGCTGGGACTTAGAACGCTACTATCGCATATTGCTGTAGAGCGCGGGGCGGCGCAGGGCCTCAGCTTCCAAGCATACGTGAAGTATCTTACCGAAAAGGGCTACGCTCCCGCGGGAAGTGAGACCTGGGTGGACAGCATTCGGGAGCGTGGGAACGAAGCTGCGCACGACCTAGAAATCATGGACCGTGCAAGGGCCGAACAAGTTATCTCTTTCGCGGAGATGATACTTCTGTTTATTTACGAGTTCCCGGCGCGTGTTGTGAAACCACCAGCAGCGAGCCCCTAGCTCGCGATCTGAGGTTGGGAGACAATAACCATTAGCGACGTGCAGCAGGAGCCGGAGCAAACCGACCACCGAAACGATGCCCAAGAACTGACCTTCGCCTATCTCTGGGTTGCCATCTTCTTCGCGGCGGTTGCCTGGTATGTCGTAAGGCATACTCTCCCGACGCCCCTCACAAACTCCGCCGACGTTCTTGCGCTTTATGCTGCCATCGGGACCTTTGCCACCTTCATGCTAGTCGGGTATCAGGTTGCACTGGCTATGCAGCAGAACCGTGTACTGCTGCGTCAAGACGAGATTCTTTCACGTCGTGAGATACTATCACTAGACTTCGACCAGGACGGGGAACGGTTTCAACATGTTTGTACAGACGACGAAAGATTAAGCAATCAAGCCGACTTTGATCTGGTCTTGCGTGTATTGAATAGTGGAATGAAGTCTGCTCCTAATTGGTACCTGAATATATATCTGCCTGAGCCATCACCCCGGATATTGTCAAGCGGAGGACAGGCTATTGCCCCATCGGTCTGGACCGTTGGCGATCTAGTTTATATTGATGGCCAGCAGTACCGACTGCATCGCTATTACGGTAAGCACACCGTCTTCCCAAGCCTTGGCGTGCCTGTTCGCTTCAGGATACAACTCACTCCCTCGAACAATGATTGCTACTTCCGTTGGCAGCTTATTGCCGAGAACGGAGTTTATCCCAGCAAGAACCGATACGGACGCCTTGCGATCAATGCAAGGCTACACCACGACTATAGCTAGTGGTCGTCGGCGTGGCTGCCCACACGCCGCAAACGCCCCGCATAACGCTGTCGGCTGTCGATCTACCCTAAGGTGCTGATGACGTTGCCCCACCGAGTGCCACGTTCATAAGTGGAGAGTGGTGACACACTGTCGTTGTGGAGGTGCCCCGTTCGCTACGCCAGCGGGCGTTGTGACTTTCGGGCTTCACGTCGCCGATGGAGGTGCCCCGTTCGCTACGCCAGCGGGCGTTGTGACTTTCGGGCTTCACGTCGCCGATTTTGCCGACAGGGCAAAGGCGTTCGGCGTTTGGTTGGCCAGCGATCGGTGCGGGCGAACC
>Ga0307478_10001668_pt1 | contig 18707 bp, 16 predicted proteins | sample atmos_gasesECM4C_2_FD_203713 | JGI IMG/M metagenome (GOLD analysis project Ga0307478, IMG submission 203713) | Hardwood forest soil microbial communities from Morgan-Monroe State Forest, Indiana, United States - atmos_gasesECM4C_05 | ecosystem: Environmental > Terrestrial > Soil > Temperate... | reverse complement strand
GAATACGATCGGCTACGCGACCGTCGCGCACGATTTCTCCATCGGCGCGGGCGTGGTTCGCGGCGTGGCCGGGAGCGATCTCGCGCTCGACACCAACCGCGCATTCTACAACAACTACATCGATGGCTTCGCGGGCCTGCAAGTCCGGCGCGGCACGGTGACGTTGCGCGTGGTCGGCGTCGCGGGTGACTATCTCAGCCGCGGCATCAACCTGCCCGCTCAGCGAGCGTACACCTCCGTGAACGCCGTACTGCTGTTCGGCTATTCGAAGTAGCCCCCGAGCGACGCTCCCCTCGTGCGGTCAAGGGGCAATCACCGCCAAGGGCTCAAAGAAGGCCCAGCCTGACCAAGGGCCAGCGTCACATCGCGTGCTACGAAGGGAGAAATCGTGGGCAGACTGATCCCAACACTTGGGCCGCGCATTTCAATCGCCATGGTCATTTTGCGTATCGTCGTGGGTGCGAGCTTCATCTTGCACGGTGCACCGAAACTGGCCCACCCGATGTCCTGGGATGGTCCCACCGGTCCGTTGCCCGGCGTTCCCGGCTTCCTCCAACTGATCATCTGCTTCGCGGAGAACATCGGCGGCTGGGGCCTGATCGTGGGGCTGTTTACGCCGCTCTTCGCGTTCCTTTTGTCCTGTGACATGTTCGTCGTCGTATTCATCATCAAGATGGGCCATGGACTGGCGTACGTGGCGAAAGGCCCGAGCTACGAAATCGAAGCTCATCTGCTCGCCGGAGCCCTCGTCTTGCTGTTATGCGGACCCGGACTCTACTCGCTCGACGCATGGCTGAAGTCGTTCTGGCAACGACGACAGGTTAGTGCATAGCGAGGGTGCCCGGCGTGCTCCGTGCCTCACCCGACTCTTGTCGGGGAGCAGATATACGGCCAACGATGTGGTCGCCGTCTCAAAGGTCAATATCCGGGAGTTGAAGGCGCTGATCAAGCGGGTCCAAGCCAGCGACATATACACGCTATAATCCGCCCGGACTACCGGCGCCGTATACGTCCCTTAGCTTCGGAGATAAAGCAATCGATTTTCGGCGACCATACGTTCGTGGTCCTGAAGGTGTGCATCTCTTCATGCGCTTGAAGACCGTCACAGCACGCTGGCCGCGTGAGACGAGGGTAGCCAACTCGTTCAACATCCGACGCACTGATATATCGCTTAACCGATATGGAGGACGTTGATCAGAAAGAGGCTCACTAGAGCCATCGTCGTCGCTAGCGAAAAACCCACTGCAAGCGGCTGGAGGCCCATGTTCCGAATTCGTGCAAAATCGACGTTCAGGCCAACCGCCGCGAGTACCACCACGACGAGAAATTCGGCGATTTCCACGAATGCCCGGGCTGTCGCCACCGGTATGAGGTGGAAGCTATTGAGAAGTGCCAGGGCAGCAAAGCCGAGAACGAACCATGGAAAAGTTTTAGCAATAGCTCGTCCCATTGCGAGGTTCGTTCGGCCGCGAGCTGCGCGAACTGCGTAAGCGCTGCCGATCGCGAAGGCGATAGGGGCGAGTAGGAGCGTTCGCGTCAACTTGACGACGGTCGCGGTTGCGCCAGCTGTTTGGCCGTAGATATAGCCCGTCGCGACGACGACGGAGGTGTCGTTTACTGCCGTTCCGGCCCACGTCCCAAAGGACAGCTGGGACATGCCGAATGCATGTCCCAGCACGGGGTAGAAGAGCAACGCGACGACATTGAATGTGAAGATAGTGGTTATTGCGTAGGCCAACTCGGCCTCGCCAGCTTCTATCAGCGGGCCGATCGCCAGAATAGCTGATCCGCCGCAAATTGCGGTGCCAACACCGATGAGTGTCCCGATCCGCTCGGGCGAGCTGGTAAGCTTTGCAATGAGCAGACCCAAACCCATCGCAATCGCGACGCATACAAGTACGAGCGCAAGAGTAGCCGAGCCAAGCCGCAGGATATCGTCGTACGTAAGCCCTGCGCCGAGCAAAATGATCGCGGTCCGGAGAACATAGTGAAGCACGAACCGCGTACCCGGACGCGCCGAACGAGATATCTTCGTTGCATTGTTCAAAATCATCCCGGCGAGTAAGGCCAGGACCACGTCCGGTATTGGATGCGTGTAACGTTCGACAACCCGCGCTGCGCACGCGATTCCGATTGCAAGCGCGAGTCCGGGAAGCCAGAGGCGCGCACCCGATCGAGAGCCGAGACGTTCGGGGGCGATCGTTGAGATCGTCATGCGTAACCGAGGATAGGCTCCTGTATAGCATAAGTCAAATTAGAACAATTTAGCTAATTAATAATAATAACTAATGTAATGAGGCAAATGCCGTCCGGTCGGTCTGCATCGGGTTAGGTCTTATAGGCGCGCTATGAGTTTATTGGCATCAACGGAAACGGGAAGCTCTCCATACTTTGCCATCACAGCGGAAGTCAAATTAAGGGTCTTGTTTCAGATCGGCAAAAAGATTGGCAAAAAAAATATGCCTGCGTACCCTTGCCAGAGCCAGAGTTGCGCCGTCATAAGTAGTGCTTTCTTCTTCGAAAGAATAGGCTAATTTGACTAATCACTATCAGACCTCTATCCTGGAGGTCTGATCGTGCCGGGCGTTGCGAATCGATCAGATCTGACTAGGGGGGTAGGAGTGCGGCATCGGGCGCTGTGTGATGAGTTCACGTGCGTAATGATCTTCGATGAGGTATACACCGGATACGGTCGCACGGGGACGATATTCACCTGCCAGCACGAGAACGGCGTTCCCGACATCCTGTGCCTCGGAAAAGCGATTGCCGGTAGTATGCCGTTCTCTGAGGCGATCGGCCGGCCGACGGTTATCGATGCGTGGCCGCGCAGCACAGGCGAAGCGTTGCACACCGCGCAGCTAGCCAAACTGCGCCGTGGGTTGATCCTCTCGCAATCCGGCGTTGACGGCAGCGCGGTGTCGAGATGAGCGAAGAGCATACCCGGCCGACCGTTGGGATTGCGGACTTGCAGCGGCGGCTCCTCGATGTCGGGTATATCGCCGATCTGGGGCTTGCGACGTCCCTGGCCTGCGCCGTCAACATAGGTCACGCCGTGTTACTGGAAGGCGTAGCCGGGGTCGGGAAAACCGAGGCTGCGCGCGCACTCGCGGCCGTTTTCGATGCGCGCTTCCTGCGCCTGCAGTGCTACGAAGGACTCGATCTTGCAGCGGCCGCCTATGACTGGAATTACAGCCGTCAGCTACTGGCGATCCGTGCGGCGGAGGCCTCACGCGAACCAGCTCCTGATCTGTATGGCGACGCGTTTCTCATCCGGCGCCCGCTGCTGGCCGCCCTCGAGGCTCCGCGCCGCCACGGCGTCGTGCTCCTGATCGACGAGATCGATCGTTCCGACGACGAATTCGAAGCATTGTTGCTTGAGTTTCTCGGCGAGTTTGCCCTGACGATTCCGGAGCGCGGTACGGTCGCCGCCGCATACCCGCCGATCGTTGTGCTAACGTCCAACCGTACTCGGGACCTGCACGATGCGCTCAAACGCCGGTGCTTCTATCATTGGATCGATCATCCGACGGTGGAGCGCGAAGTAGCCATCCTGCGCCTGCATCTTGCGGAAAGCCCATCGGCGCTGCTGGCCGATGTCGCGCGGGCAAGCGCGGCCCTGCGTGCACTCCAACTGCGCAAGCCCCCGGGAATCGCCGAATCGTTGGATTGGGCTCAAACCCTCGAGTTGCTCGGTGCTGAGCGGCTCGAAGAACGCTTCTTCGAGACTTCGCTCGGAAGTGTCCTGAAGTATCCAGAGGACATCGAAGCCGCGCGCCGCGCCGTCGATGACATCATCGCGTGATCGATCTCAGCGTCGTCGCGGCCCGTCTCGAAGGCGCACTGCGGAGCCGCGGCGTTCAGGCCGGGACGCGACGGGCCCTGATGTTCGCGGAGGCGCTCGTGGTGCTTGCTCCGTCGGCGCGCGAAGAGCTGTACTGGGTTGCCCGCACGTCTATGTTACCGTCGATTGACGATGCAGTACTGTTCGATACGGCGTTCGGCCTCGTTTTCGGTGATGCCACGCCGCACGCGATCAACTCACTGGATCACATCGCAGCGGTGGCCGGCCTTCCAGCCGATCAGGCGGCACACCCGATCGCACGCGAGGAGCGGCAGTCGCCTCAGCTAGGCGAACAGTCCGCAGCGGGTGACGATTCAGCGAATGTACCCGTGCTATGGCTGACGGCCTCACTTGCGGAGCGCTTGAACGAACGTGATTTCGACGCGTTTTCCGAGGATGAACGCGCTCTGATGTTACGACTGATCAACTTCGTACGCGTTCCGCGCGAGACACGCCGTTCGCGCCGCCGGCGACGCGATTTGCATGGCGACCGCTTCGACCTCGGAGCAACGCTTCGAGGCACTGCGCGCACCGGCGGCGAGCTCGTCCACCGTCGAACGACGCGTCGTCGAGAGCTACTTCGCCCGCTTGTCTTCATACTCGACGTGTCGGGATCGATGGTGCCCTTCGCGCGTGCCTTGCTGCAGTACGCCCGTGTCGCAGCGCGAACACGTTCCGGCGTCCGTGCCTTCGCGTTCGCGACCCGTCTCACCGACTTGACGCAACTCTTGCGCCTCGCGAGCGACGACGACTTTGCGGCCGCATTGGGCAGCGCGATTCGCGACTACGCCGGCGGAACGAATATCGGCGGGAATTTGCGAGCGTTTAACGACCGCTATGCGCAGGGTGGCATCGCCCGCGGAGGCACCGTCATCATCCTTTCCGATGGCTGGGAACGCGGTGACCCGGCGATGCTGGCATCGGAGGTCGTGCGCCTGCGGCGGCTGTCACATCGAATCGTGTGGGTGAATCCGCACAAACGTCATCCAGCATATGAGCCGCTTGTCGCCGGGATGGCAGCAGCGCTCCCGTACGTCGATGTGTTCGTCTCCGGTCATAACGTGCGTACCCTCGACGCTGTTGCCGACATCGTCGGTCAGGCTGCTGCCGCGAACGTTCGAGTCATGGCCCGAAATTAAAACGGGGCAAGCGAATACCTGGGCGGTACCGCCCGGTCAATCTAGCATAATGGATTCTTTATTTATCTAAAGACTATACTAATTTGACTTATTCTATTGAGGCTTCTACCCTGGAGTTCTGAACTTCCTCAGCTTTTTCGAATGGACCGGTTCGATGACGTGGGGTCGTTGGGCATACCCATTTGTTCTCTCGGCGCTTCCATAATTTTAAGGAGAACACTGATGCAGATCGATCTTACTGTGAACGGGGAGCACTCATCGTTGGATGTAGAACCCCGATTGCTGCTCGTCCATGCCTTGCGCGACCGCCTCAATCTCACTGGAACCCATGTCGGCTGCGATACGTCGAGCTGCGGTGCTTGTACCGTCTTTCTCGACGGCGCGTCGGTAAAGAGTTGCACGATGTTCGCCGTTCAAGCCTCCGGCTCGACTCTGACGACCATTGAAGGCATCGGCAGCGCCGAGACGCTGCACCCGATGCAAGAAGCGTTCTGGTCGGCACACGGTCTGCAGTGCGGCTACTGCACACCCGGAATGATCATCAGTGCCATCGACTTGCTGCGCCGTAACCCCGACCCGACCGACGGCGAAATCCGCGAAGGGATCGAGGGGAACCTGTGCCGCTGCACCGGCTACCAGAACATCGTGGTCGCCGTGCGCTCAGCGGCAAAGGCGCTCCACGATAAGGCGCCCCTGCAGAGCGTCGCCGAGTTGCTCTCGGTGCCCGTCTAAGTATGGCGTTCACCGGTCTCATCGGTGCCCGCATCCGCCGACGCGAAGACCCGCGGCTCATCACCGGTCGCGCGACATACACCGACGACGTCCGCCAAATCGGCACGGTGTATGCAGCCTTCGTACGCAGCATCTACGCTCATGCGAGACTCGTCGCCGTCGACGTGAAGCCGGCTTTGCAGCAGCCGGGAGTCGTGGCGGCATTCAGCGGCCGCGACGTGTACGCGCGCGGATTCACGGCCGGCTTGCCCTTCGTGCCCGGGCCGGTCGGCGAACATGCGCCGGTCCACTATCCGCTCGCTCTCGATAAAGTGTGTTTCGCCGGCGAGCCCATCGCCGTCATTCTGGCCGATTCGCCGTACACCGCGCGCGATGCGGCCGAATACGTCGAGGTCATGTACGACGAATTGCCGGTTGTCGTAGATGTCCTCAAGGCCGCACAGGGTGGGCCGTTCGTGCACGAGCAATTTGGGACGAACGTCGCATATACGATGCCGCTGCGTGCGGGCGATCCGGACGCAGCGTTTCGTGACGCGGACGTCGTGATCAAAGAACGGATCGTGAACCAGCGCGTGGCCGCCGTGCCGATCGAAGCGCGCGCGGCATTCGCCCAGTGGGATGTCGGCAACAGGCAACTGACGATGTGGCTGGGAACGCAGATCCCGCACCAGGTGCGTACGAATATCGCCTGCCTCTTAGGCCTCGACGAGAACCGTGTGCGCGTGATCGCGCCGGAAGTCGGAGGCGGTTTTGGCCCCAAGGGTGAGATTTACGCCGAGGAGATGATGGTCGCGTGGCTCGCAATGACGATCGAACGCCCGGTGAAGTTCATCGAGACGCGGAGCGAGTGCTTCGAGGCGATGTGTCACGGGCGTGATCAAATCGACGATTTGGAAATTGCCAGCAAAAATGATGGTACCGTCACCGGGCTGCGTTTGAAGATCACCGCAAACCTCGGTGCCTATTTACAGTTGCTGACGGCCGTCGTTCCCACGTTGACCGTTATGATGACAACTGGCTGCTACGACATCAGAAACCTTGACATCGAGTGCAGCGGTGTCTTCACGAACACCATGTCGACGGGCGCGTACCGCGGCGCGGGCCGGCCTGAGGCAACATTCTTTATTGAGCGGGCTATGGACTTGGTTGCACTGCGACTCGGATTAGATCCGGCCGAAGTGCGGCGGAAGAACTTCGTGCGCAAGGATATGTTCCCATATTCGACCGCGACCGGACTCCTATATGACTCGGGCGATTACGAAACGACGATGGACAAAGCGCTCGCAGCGTCCGATTATGCTGACTGGCGCAAGAGACAAGTCGAGCTAAGGGCTCAAGGACGCTACATCGGCATCGGCTTGGCCACCTACGTCGAGATCTGCGGCATGGGCCCATCTAAAGCGTTGCCTGGCGGGGGATGGGATTCGGCGACGCTTCGGGTCGAGCCGAGCGGTGCGGTGACTGTGTTGACTGGTATTTCACCTCACGGTCAGGGACAGGAAACGACGTTTGCTCAAATCGTCGCCGACGAATTGGGTGTACCGATCGATCGCATACAAGTGGTGCACGGCGACACCGATAAGGTGCAATACGGCCTCGGTACTTACGGTTCGCGCGGGCTATCCGTCGGCGGTGCGGCCTTGATGCTCGCGGTCCAAACAATTCAAGCCAAGGCGGTAAAGATTGCCGCGCATCTTTGGGAGGCGAACCCATACGATATCGAATTTCGCGAAGGCATGGTCAGCATCAAGGGAGATCCCGCGAAGCGCATGTCGATCGCGGAGGTCGCAGCCGTTGCCTACGCGGGGGCGCAATTACCGGCCGACGTCGAACCGGGTCTCGACGCTACGCGGCGGTTCGATCCGTCGAACTTCTTGTACCCGTTCGGGACACATGTGTGCATCGTTGAGGTCGATGCCAAGACCGGCGAAGTAATCGTCCTGCGGTTCGTCGCCGTCGACGATTGCGGGCGCCTCATCAGCCCCATGCTCGTAGAAGGACAGATCCACGGCGGCATTGCGCAGGGCCTCGCGCAAGCGCTCTACGAGGAAGTCATTTACGACGAAAACGGCCGGCTCTTGACCGGATCGCTCATGGACTATGCGGTTCCTCGTGCCGAAAATATGCCGCTTCTGGAACTCTCCCATACGGTCACGCTGACCGACGTCAACCCGCTGGGTGTCAAGGGCGTCGGAGAAGCCGGGACGATCGGTTCAACGCCAGCGATCGCCGCAGCGGTGATCGACGCGCTCGCGCCGTTCGGGGTACGCCATCTCGACATGCCGCTGCGACCTGAAAAGCTCTGGGCCGCGATGCAAGGGGGCTTGATTGCCGACGGAAAGGGCAAAGGATGATCGCTTCGACTTTCGACTACGTTCGCGCCTCGAGTGTCGACGAGGCGATTCGGCTGCTTGGAGCACGGGGCGAAGACGCGAAGATACTTGCCGGGGGACAGAGCCTCATCCCGATGATGAAGCTACGGTTCGCAGCACCTCAGACGCTGATCGACATTCGCCGAATTCCCTCGCTGCATGGGATTACGGTGAATGGGGATCGCGTGACGATCGGTGCGCTCACGAACCACGCGGCCATCGCCGCCGATACGAACCTTCGCAAAGCAGCGCCGGCCCTGTGGGACGCTGCAAATGTGCTCGGTGACCCGCAGGTGCGCAATCTTGGCACGATCGGAGGATCGCTCTCACATGCGGATCCGGCAGCCGACTATACGGCCGTGATGTTGGCGCTTGAAGCTGAGTTCACGCTTACCGGTCCTACGAGCGAGCGTCGGATCGCCGCAGCCGACTTCTTTATGGGAATGTTCGAAACGGCTCTGGGCGCATGCGAAATCCTCACCAGCGTTTGCTTCAACGCGGCGCCGGCCTCAGCGTACGTGAAATTCCACCATCCGGCATCGCATTACGCGGTCGTCGGGGCGGCCGCCTCCCTAACGCTCGATGGTAGCAAGATCACGACGGCACGCGTTGCGCTCAATGGGGTATACGACGTTGCCTTCCGGGCATCACTCGTTGAGCGTGCACTCGTCGGAGTGCGCGCGAATGACGAGTTGGCGGTGGAGCTGGCGACCGCATCGGCGGCGGGCGACGGCGAGGCGCGCAGCGACACGTTTGCCTCAGGCATCTACCGGCGGGCGATGGCCACGGTGTACGCTGCCCGTGCGGTCCAGCGAGCCGCAAAACGTTAGATGGATTATTCTCACAACTGGTAGAGCAGACTCAGAAGGCTCTGTTGCCGCCTCAACAATCGGTGCTGGTATTGAGAACGTCGCGTGCGTCTTTCCAGAGCCGCCCTCGACCATCGGCTCTTCGCTTCGGTTGAGGGAGCTGACATGATACAACTTAACACCTTGCCGCGCTATCGCAATTCAGCTGTTTATGAGATGTGTTCTAGTCACCCCCGTGGCACGAGCTCGATCGCGAACGAGTGTTTCGAAGGCGTAGCCGGCCGGCGATGGCGTCGTCGAGCGGGAGCGGATCATGCGAAAGGTACGACGAAGATCGACATCTTTCAAGCGCACAGATTTGAGCCGACCGATCGCGACATCGCGTTCCACAACCAGTCGAGAGACGATCGAAATGCCAAGTCGCGATTCAACCGCACGCGCAATGGCGTCGCCGGAGGGCAGCTCCAAGATACCGGCCGGTACGACGCCAACTCGTTGCAGCGCGGTCTCGATCAACTGCCGTGTCCCAGAGCCTCGCTCTCGAGTAATGAAGCGCTCGCCCGTGAGATCCTTTGCGCGAATGGCGGTCCGGTTCGAGAGGCGATGGCCGCTGGGCGGCACGACTAGCACGAGCTCATCGTTCTCGTACGGTAGGATGTGGATGTCGCTGCCCGACGCGGCGCCCTCGATTAGCGCCAGAGCGAGTTCGCCCATTCGCACGGCAGAAACGATGGAGTCCGTATTCCTGATCGTTATCTGCGTATCAACACCCGGATGCGTGGCGTTGAAGGCGGCTAATAGCGGTGCTAAGCCGTAGGTCCCGATGGTAACAGTTGCGCCGATTCGTAGGGTCCCGACCTTCGTTGCCGAGAATTCTTGCATGTCGTGCTCGAGCGCGATCGCATTGGCGAGGAGTTGCTCGCTCCGCTCTGCTAGAAATCGACCGGCGTCGGTCAACCGAACGCGGCCTTTGACCACATCGACGAGCTTGACGTCAAAGTGTTGCTGCAGCACCTTCACTTGTTGAGAGACCGCCGGCTGGGTCACCCCGAGACTCTCGGCCGCTCGCGTAAAGCTTCCCAGCTCCACGATGCGGCGGAATATTGCGAGTTGGGCAACGGTGAACATGGATAACCGCTTATTTGTGTATTTGAAGAAGCCTCTAATTTACCTTATTCTAAATAACTCGGTACCAAGGCGGTCACTCGACTGAACCGCGACCAAAGCACGCAACGACGGCTTCAACGAGGTCGATGGCTGCGAGACGGTCGTCATACGCGACGGCAGCGTGTGCGAGTGATCGTCTGGCGGCTTTGTCTCATCACCAAAGCTGAAGAAGGTATCATCATAAGAGATTATTTTCTATCCTAAAGGATGATCTAATTTGACTTATGTCTGTGGAACTCTTAACCTGAAGCCGAGCGCGGCAATACCACAAGCCTCGTCCCGCCATCAATCTGCGGACGCCGTGGGCGCACCGACCTATCGGAGGAGCGACGCATGAAAAGACTGATTATCGGACTCATCTGCTTGGCACTCGTGCAGGCGGCGCCATTCCAAGCGGCTCGAGCCCAGGCAGCGCAACCCACCGGCAAGCCGTTCCGGATTGCCATGCTCGTCGGATTGACTGGCCCGTCCGGGCCGCAGCAACAAGCGTATGTGGCCGGCGCCCAGGCGGCAGCGAAGCAGATCAACACCGAAGGTGGCATTCTCGGACGCCCGGTTCAAGTCACCGCGTTCGATCACCAATTCGATCCATCACGCGCAGTGAGGCAGCTTCAAGAAGACGTCCTGACCCAGAATTTCGATATGATCTGGCCCGGCGGCGGATCAGCAACGACAGGGCCCATGCTCCCCTTTATCGCCAAGGCAAAAGTCTTCGCGATTACGCAGTTCATCAGCACGAACGGGGCCCAAGACACGGCGAACTACCCCACCGTCTTCAACCTACAAGCGTCATCGTTCGACGTGGCGACCGCCATCACCCAATATGCCGTAAAGCATGGGGTGAAGAAGCTCGCCCTCGTCTACTCCTCCGACGCCTTTGGAATTTCAGAAGACAAAACGGTGGAGGCAGCGCTCGAAAAAGTCGGGATTCCGGTCGTTTCGGAACCCTACGACATCGCCACCGTTGACATCACTCCGACCCTCCTCAAGCTTAAGGCCCAAAATCCGGACCACTTGTTTGTCACGGCCTACGGCTCGCCGGCCGGACACGTCCTCAACAGCCTGAACAAGATCGGCTGGGACATCCCGGTCATTGGTGACATCGCGGTGGGGCTGACCGACCTTACGCTGATCGTCCCGGCACGCACCTATGCGAAGCTGATCGTTCAATCGCTGAAGATCAATGTCTATGTACCGCTATCAAAACGCAGCCCGCGGCTCAATGCATTCATCAACCTGATCAAAGAAACTGGTCCGATCAAACTGCCGATCGCGCTTTACGCCGTCGGGTGGGACGCGGTCCAACTCGCTGCACTGGCCGCGCGGCGAGCCAATTCAGCAGAACCGGCAAAGATAGTCGACGCACTCGAGCATCTCCACACGACGCCGCGCCAGCGCACCTTCGTCCTCTACGACGACTACAATTTCACCCCGACGAATCATGAGGTGCAAGCAGGGCCAGAAGACTATCCATTCGTGAAATACTCGCCGTTCGTCGACGGTTTGCTCGGTGGCCAATAACCAAAACTATCTGAAAGGGGACCGAAGCCATGGCCTTCCCAGGCGAGCCTCAACCGCCCGGCAACATCGAGATCCTGGGCATGATCGCGACCCAGAATTTCTCCGAAACCCACGCCGCACTCTCTGCCGATGTCGACAAGAACTATGTCAGCGTTTTCTCCCGTGCCCATGAATACGCCGGCTTCGATCGCGTTTTGATCGGCTATTTCTCGAACTCTCCAGACGGTTTTCAGGTCGGCGCGTATGCTGCGCAGCAAACGACCAGACTGAAATTTCTCCTCGCCCACCGGCCCGGCTTCGTTTCTCCAACCTTGGCCGCGCGGCAACTTGCCAGTCTCGATCAGTTCAGCGATGGCCGCTTGGCAGTACACGTCATCTCCGGTGCCTCCGACGAGGAGCAGCAGCGCGACGGCGACTTCCTCCCCAAGGCCGAGCGGTACGCGCGTACCAGCGATTATATCGACGTGCTCAAGAAAGCCTGGACCAGCCCGGTCCCGTTCGACCATGAGGGACCCTACTACCGGGTCAAAGGCGGGCTTTCAGTCGTCAAACCGATGCAAAAGCCGTACCTACCAATTTTTTTTGGCGGTGCGTCTGACGAAGCAATCGAGGTCGCTGGGCGCCACGCCGAGGTGTACGCGCTTTTCGGTGAACCCGTCGCGCAGGCGCGCGATTTGATCAGTCGTGTTCGTGCCTCAGCTGCCCGCCACGGACGCGAAGGCCAAATTCAGTTCAGCCTGTCTCTGCGCCCGATCCTGGCCGAGACCGAATCCGCAGCCTGGGCCCGCGCTGAGCGAATTTTGGAAGAAGCCAAGGCGGAAGAAGCCAAGGCAGTCGGCCGTGGCAAACGCGATAACCAGGCTCAGGGCGCCAAGCGCCTGCTGGACGCCGCAGCCGGCGGCGCCGTCCGCGACAAGCGTTTGTGGACCGAACTTGCCGTCGTCACCGGCGCGGCGGGCAATTCGACCTCGCTGGTCGGTACGCCCGAGCAAGTCGTCGACTCACTGCTCGACTATTATGATCTGGGTATCACCAAGTTTCTGTTCCGCGGTTTCGATCCACTTGAAGATTGCATCGCCTATGGTCGCTATCTGTTGCCTCTCTTGCGCCAGGCGACTGCAAAGCGGGTTCGGCCTGTCCTGCTAGCGGCGAAATAGTATCGTGGCTATCGAAAGGCTGCGCGCCTTCGTCCATGACTTCGCGGCCTTGCTCGACCACACAACAGACGAGGCCCGCATATTGGAAGGCGGAGCTATCCTTTTGCACGATCTGGTCGGCCGGGACGACTGGCTACCCGACGCGTTCGCCGTGCCCGCGTCCGAGCGCTATCAGCAATACTTGCTGCATTGTGACTCGCTCGAACGCTTCTCCGTCGTTAGCTTTGTATGGGGCCCCGGACAGTCGACGCCGATTCACAATCACACCGTGTGGGGTCTTATCGGCATGTTGCGCGGAGCTGAAATCGGCGAACGGTTCGAGCTCCGCGACGGAAAGCTGCTTCGTGGCCCGACTGCCCGCCTTGCCCCCGGTAATGTCGATGTGGTCTCGCCCACGGTCGGCGACATTCACCGCGTTAACAACGCCCACAACGACCGGGTATCGATCAGCATTCACGTGTATGGTGCCAACATCGCTGCCGTCGAACGAGCAATCATCGATGAGACCGGACAGCCAACACCGTTCGTATCAGGCTACGCCAGCGCGATGTTGCCCAATCTGTGGGACCGCTCCGATAGCCGCCATTGAGCAACTCACCGGCCAAGCTTCCGCGCATGATTCCGGTTATCAGTCCGGCTAAGGTACGCCTGGCGCTACTCACCCGCAGCGAGATCGCCCTGATTGATCTCCGCGAGGAGCAGCCCTTCTCCGCCGGCCATCCCCTGTTCGCTGCCTGCCTGCCGCTTAGCCGTTTGGAGATCGAGATTCTGGAGCGGATCCCGCGCAAAAACACCGCGATCGTCCTCTACGACAACGGTGAAGGCTTGACCACTCCGGCGGCCGATCGGCTGCGTATGCTCGGCTATGTTCAGCTGAGCGTTCTTGACGGTGGTTTGGAGGGTTGGCGGGCCGCCGGTTACGAGCTTTTTACCGACGTCAACTCCCCCAGTAAGGCGTTCGGCGAGCTGGTCGACACGCGCCGCGAAACGCCATCGGTAAGCGCCGCTGAGCTACGGGCGATGATCGACTCCGAGGCCAATATAGTTGTGCTCGACGTTCGACGGTTCGACGAATTCCAAACCATGAGCATCCCCACAGGCATCAGCGTGCCGGGCGCCGAGCTGGTGCTACGCGCGCCGGAAATCGCGTCCGACCCCAACACGACCATCATCGTCAACTGCGCCGGCCGCACGCGCAGCATCATCGGCGCTCAATCCCTGATCAATGCCGGCCTGCCAAATCCAGTGGCCGCCTTGCGCAACGGGGCGATCGGCTGGACTCTGGCGGGTCTGACCTTGGAGCAAGGTCAGCAGCAGCGTTTCCCGAGCGCAACACCATTCGGCGTGGAGGAGACGCGCCGCCGCGCCCGCTCGGTAGCCGACCGCGCCGGCGTTCGCCGCCTGACGCTTCAAGGCGTCGCAGAATTAGCCCAAGCGAGCGACCGAACCATCTACCGGTTCGATGTACGCATACCGGAAGAATACGCCCGCGGGCACATCGGGGGGTTCCGCAATGCACCCGGCGGCCAGCTGCTGCAGGAAACGGATGTCTTCGCCGCGGTCCGAGGTGCTCGAATCGTCGTGGCTGACGACTTGGGCGCCCGGGCCGACATGACCGCTTCCTGGCTTGCCCAAATGGGCTGGGAAGCCTACGTACTCGACGACGATTTTCCCAGCGAACTCGAAATCGGCTCCGATCGGCCGACACTTCCCGCGTTACCGAACGTTCCATCGACCTCGCCGGCCGACTTGGCCGAGGCCTTGAAGCGTCGTGAGGTCTCTGTCATCGATTTTGCATTGAGCGCACAATACCGCAAGGGGCACATACCTGGTGCCTGGTTCGCTATCCGCGCGCGCATCGCGGACGCCATCCCGTTATTACCGCGAGATGTGCCGATCGTGCTGGCCTCGCCCGACGGAGCGTTAGCCCGACTGGCAGCCGCAGAAGTAGAAGCGCGTTCGAATCATCCAGTCCGGGTGCTGCAAGGTGGGACCGCAGCCTGGCTGGCAGCCGGGTTTTCGCTTGAAGCGGGCTTCAGCCGTGCAGCATCGCCGTCCGAAGACGTCTACCAACGGCCGTATGAAGGCGTCGATCATCCCGCTGACGCCAAGCAGGCGTATCTCGATTGGGAGTTCGGCCTAGTCGACCAGCTCGCCCGTGATGGAACCCACGGGTTCTTCGTCATCTGAGGATGCCTCGTGCCTCGAAAATCACCCAACGGAAAGCGAGACGAGCAATAGCATGACTAGCATTATGACGACGTTCTGGTCGGGCCTCGCAGTCGGATCGACCTATATTCTAGTAGCGCTCCAATTCGACTTGATCTATACGGCAACGCGAATTTTCAATTTCGGGCAGACCGGGTTACTCGTTATCAGCTCGCTGATGTCGTATGTCTTGCTCGTCCAATTGCAAGTATCGTGGATCTTGAGTGTGCTTATCCTGACGGTTGGGGTTGCGGGGTTGAGCGTCGCGCAAGAGTATTTTACGATTCGCCCGTTAATGAAACACGGCGGCGCGGATTCGCACGGCTGGGTCCTTACGACGCTTGGTGTCGGATCGGCATTACAAGGGACTGCACTGCTCATTTGGGGTCCCGATCCCCGCACCGTGCCGTTCCCCGGCGGCATTGACCCGCTGACGATCCTCAATGGCCGGGTTCTGCCAGTGGAGCTGACGGTGATCATCTTGGCGATCATCGCGACCGTCGGGATGCGCCTGTTTCTCACTCGCAGCCGAATGGGGCTCGCGACGCTCGCCACCGCTGCCGACCGAGATCTTGCGATGTTGCGCGGTGTCAATGTCGCCGGCGTTTCAATGGCTTCGTTTGCAGTCAGCGGCGCGCTCGTCGGCGTAACGACCGCGATCGTCGTACCGATTACATTCGCATCCGTCGATATGGGCCAGCAGCTCATCATGTTCGCGTTTTCCGCCATTGCCATCGGCGGGTTCGGTAATCAGGCGGGCACGTTGTTCGGCGGTTTTGTTGTTGGATTGGTTCAAGCGTATTGCTCGCTATTTATAGGGCCCGATGCCGGTCCGATTGCCATTATGATCATGTTGCTGGCCGTGCTATTACTGCGCCCGGCCGGCTTGTTCGGGGCCAGCAGCACGCGAGCGATCTGACGTGTGGCGAATTATCATAACCGCAATCGCGGTACTCTTTGTCGCCGCGTTGCCTTGGATTTTAGCGAGCCCGCACTGGATCGGCCAGTTCAGCGAGATGGCGTTCATCGCATTCCTCATCGGGAGCATCAATCTAAGCCGCGGCTATGCCGGCCAGCTCTCGCTAGGACAAGCCGCAATCTGCGCGGTTGCCGCGTATACCGTCGCTTTTTTCAGCATCCACGTATCCAGCAGCGTCTTCGTCACGATGCCCGCCGGAGTCATTGCTGCGCTGTTGGTCGGCGCAATAATCGGCATCCCTGCGTTGCGTTTGAACTCTTGGACCTTGGCATCCGCTACGTTCTTCGCCGTGATCGTATTGCCGAACGTCGTCAACCTGACGCCGGCTATCACCGGCGGTATAAACGGGCTCTCTGGAATTCCCGCCCCGTCACTCTTCGGCTGGTCCCTTGACCAGAACTGGATATTTTTCTTAACGATCGTGCTGTTTGCACTCTGGACCTGGGGCATCACGAATTTCGTGCATTCGCGGCATGGCGACGCACTCAAAACGATGCGCAAAAGTGAATTGCTCACCCGCTCGATCGGCATCTCCAATTTTCAACTGAAGTTGATGGTCTATCTGCTAGCGTCGATCCCGATCGGCATCGCCGGCGCGCTATTCATTTACCGCTTCCAATTCGTCTCTGCATCACCGTTCTCGTTTCCGCTCGTCGTCGGCGTAATGGCCGGGTCGCAGCTTGGCGGAGCGATGAGCCCGTGGGGCGCGCTGGTAGGTGCAGTCATCTTGCAGCTTGGGCCAGCCCAATCGTCGGAATTTCGCCAGGCCTCGCTGCTTATCTACGGGATACTGATGCTTGTCGTCGGTCTCGCACTGCCGAACGGGCTGACGGGCGTCGCTGAGAATTGGTACCGGAAGGTGCGCGCGCACAAGAACGTCGATACCGTGAACGACGTACCGCAAACCACGCCGACGCGCATTCCGCTGCCGAATGATGCTGCCGTGGGGGCCTACGTCGCGGAGTTGTTCGCGACGCGCGGTCGCAAGGGCGAAAAGCTCGAAGTTCGCGGAGTATCGAAAGCCTTCGGTGGCGTCCGTGCCCTCGATGACGTATCCCTTGATGCCGAGCCGGGTCGCATTACTGGTTTGATCGGTGCGAACGGCTCCGGAAAAACGACGCTGTTGAACATTATCTCGGGCTATCTCATTGCAGAAGACGGCAAGGTATCGCTCGGTGGCGAGCCGCTCAAAGGCAAATCACCGACCGTGTTGGCGCGCGCCGGAGTCCGGCGAACCTTCCAGACGCCGATCATTCCGGAAACGATGACGACGACCGAAGCTGTCGCGATCGCACGCTATGAGCTCGAGCCACTTGGAATTATCCCGGCAGTCCTACAGTCGGCGAAATTTCGGCAGGTCGCGGCAGCTGATAGGGAAGCCGCTCTAGAAGCGTTGGGGGCATGCGATCTCGACGCGTACGCCGATCGCGAAGCATCCTCGTTGCCGCTCGGACTGCGGCGCCTCGTCGAGGTCGCCCGCGTCATCGCCGGCGCACCGCGAATCGTATTGCTCGACGAACCCGCGGCCGGCTTAGAAGAACGCGAGATCGCCGACTTGCTCAACGTCGTGCGCGCGTTACGCAACGCCGGCATGACCGTTATTCTTATCGAACACAACTTCAACGTCATTCGAGCCGTCGCGGATGTGGTCTATGTCCTCGACCGGGGAAGGCTAATCGCGCAGGGTGAGGTGGATCAGATCGCTACCGATCCAGCGGTTATCGAAAGCTATTTCGGCGGTCACGCTCCCATAGCGACAACATCCGCGCCGTTGACGGGACCCTATGCGTAACACACTCGCCGTCGAAGGTCTCTGCGCCGGTTATGACGACCTCCTCGCAATCCGCGACGTTACGTTCACCGTCGCGCCGGGTGAAATCGTAGCAATCGTCGGTCGTAACGGCGTCGGCAAGACTACGACGGTCAACACTGTTGCCGGTATCTTGCCGATCGTGCGCGGTTCGGTGCATTTTAACGGCGCCGACATCGGCAAACTTCAGGCGTTTCAGCGCGCCCGCCTGGGGATCGCCGTCGTTCCGGAAGGCCGCCGGATTTTCCGCGCGATGAGCGTGGAAGACAACCTGTTGCTCGGTACGCAAGCGCTCGATCCTTCACGAAGGAACGTGCGCGACAGTCTGACTGACATCTACCGCGGATTCGAACTTCTCGCCGAGCGCAAATCAGTGCTCGCCGGGTCGCTCAGTGGCGGCCAGCAACAGCTGCTCGCGATCGCGCAGGCGCTGATCGCTCGGCCGGCCATCGTTCTCGCCGATGAACCGACGGCCGGATTGTCCCCAAGCGCAATCACATCGGTATTCGAAGTGATCCGGGGCCTTGCCGCGAGCGGGATCGGCGTCCTCATCGTAGAGGAACGCATGGAGCACATGACCGGCATCGCCGACCGGACGCTGACGTTCGATCATGGACGAATCATCAGTGAATCCCATGAAGGGCCATTAATATCATGAAATCCACATTATGTGATATATGCAGAAGGGCCAGACGCGGCGTGAGCAGCACGCCACCCTTCGATCCCCGCTTTAGGGACGCACGCCCTTGACCTTACGGTCGCGCCGGGCCGTGACGGGTTTGCCGCGCAGCTTCGTGCCGCGTAGCGCGGCGATGATGCTGTCGACCGCTGTGTTGGAGACTTCGACGAGCGAGAAGCCGTCGGCGATATCGATCGCGCCGATCTGGCGCGCGTCGACCTTCGCTTCGTTGGTGATCGCTCCCACGAGATCGGCGGGGCGGATTCCCGCGCTGCGACCGAGATCGATGAAGA
>Ga0307478_10001667_pt1 | contig 18710 bp, 14 predicted proteins | sample atmos_gasesECM4C_2_FD_203713 | JGI IMG/M metagenome (GOLD analysis project Ga0307478, IMG submission 203713) | Hardwood forest soil microbial communities from Morgan-Monroe State Forest, Indiana, United States - atmos_gasesECM4C_05 | ecosystem: Environmental > Terrestrial > Soil > Temperate... | reverse complement strand
GCCGTGGTTCACGGCGCCAAAGAAGATCCCACAAAAGTCGTGGAATGCCTGGTCGCTGTCGATGAGGAGCGCGGGGTCCTGATCATCGTGCGCGATCCGGGCAACGGTTTCGATCCCAATGCGATTCCGACCTGCACCATGGGCGAAAATCTCTATTCCAACCATGGGCGCGGAATTTTCCTGATCAATCAACTGATGGACGAAGTGAAGTTCAGCAAGAATGGGACCGAGATTCACATGGTGAAGCGGTAGGCGAAAGCCGCTCCTACTCTTTCGCCGCAATCCCCAGCGCCTTCATCTTTCGGTACAGATGGCTGCGTTCCAGCCCGAGGACTTCTGCTGCGCGCGTAACGTTCCCGTGATTTTCGTCGAGCTTCTTAAGAATATAGTCGCGCTCGTAAGCATCGCGCGCCTGGTGCAGCGTGGAGAATTCGGTCTTCGGGGCGCGCCGGCTGCCATCACGATAGACCAGCGGCGGTAGATGTTTGCTGTCGAAGCGCGTGGTGGTCGGATTCATGATCACGATGCGCTCGATCACGTTGCGCAGTTCGCGAACGTTGCCCGGCCAGGAATAGCGCATCAGCACGTCGATGGCATCGTCAGTAATCTCGCGCGGCCGCCGCCCGTAGGTCGCAGCCAGTTCCTTCAGGAAGTGCCGCGTGAAGAGCGGAATGTCTTCCTTCCGCTCACGCAAAGGCGGCACGAAGAAGGGAATCACGTTGAGGCGATAGAACAGATCTTCGCGGAAGTTGCCGCGTGAAATCTCTTCTTCCAAATCTTTGTTAGTAGAGGCAATCACCCGCACGTCGACGGTAATGGTTTCCTCGCTGCCCACCGGGGTGAAGCGCTGCTCCTCCAGTGTGCGGAGCACCTTCGATTGCGTTTTCAGACTCATGTCGCCCACTTCATCGAGGAAAAGAGTGCCTCCATGAGCTTTTTGAAATTTCCCTTCCTTGTCGGCTGCGGCTCCGGGGAAGGAGCCTTTGTAGTGTCCAAACAATTCGCTCTCGATCAGGTCTTCCGGAATGGCGGCGCAGTTGACTTCAACAAAGGTCTGCTCCTTGCGCAGGCTCTGTGCGTGGATCGCGTGCGCGACCAGTTCCTTGCCCGTTCCCGACTCGCCGTAAATCAAGACGCGGCCGTTGGTCGGAGCCATCAACCCGATCTGTTGGCGCAACGCTTTCATCGGAATGCTGTCGCCCACGATGATGCTCTTCGACTGCAGCTGCTTTTTCAGGTCAAGATTCTCCTGGCGCAGCTTTTTGGAGTCGATGGCGTTCTTGACCAGAATGAGAGTCTTGTCGATCGACAATGGCTTTTCGAGGAAGTCGTAGGCGCCCAACTTGGTTGCGCGCACTGCCGTTTCAATCGTGCCGTGGCCGGAAATCATGATGACTTCGGGGGGATTTTCGAGTTCGCGAATCTGTTCCAGAACCTCAAGCCCGTCGACGCCGGGAAGCCAGACATCGAGCAAGACCACATCGACCGCCGTTTTGTGCAGCAGGTCCAGGCAGTCCTCGCCGCTCTCGACCGACGAGGCGGCGAAACCTTCGTCACTGAGAATGCCGGCCAGCGAGTCGCGGATTCCGGCTTCGTCGTCGACGATCAGAATGTTATGCATGTTGAACAGTTGGCGCCGCAGGCCTGGACTCGGGAACGACGGGCAGTTCGACCACGAAGCGCGTTCCGACCGGACGATTCTCTTCTACGCGGATTGAGCCATGATGGTCTTCAATGATGCGGTTCACGATCGCGAGGCCGAGGCCGGTGCCGCGCTTTTTGGTCGAGAAATAAGGCAGAAAGAGTTTTTCTTTCAGTTCGCGGGTCACGCCGTGGCCGGTATCGGAAACGGTGATTTCGACCGCATCGCGACTCGCCACCAAAGCCGTGGAAATCTCAATCTCGCGCACGACCGAATCCTGCAAAGCTTCTGCTGCATTGTCCACAAGATTGGCAACGGCGCGCTTGATCGCTTCGCTGTCGGCCAGCACTTTGGGCAAGTCGGCGGCCAGCGACTTGTGCAGGTGAATGCCATCGAGCCTGCCTTCGAACATCGTAAGCGCAGTTTCGATCACTTCGTTGATGTCGGCGGGCTGAGGCTTGGCCACAGGGAAGCGCGCTAATGTCGAGAACTCATCTACCAACTGGCGCACGTTCTGCACTGCGGCCGCGATGGTCTCGGCGCAGGATCGGACGACCTCGGCCGACGCTTTGGTTGCGTGGGTGCGATCGAGATGGCGCTGAATGCGCTCCGCAGAGAGTGCAATGGGAGTCAGCGGGTTCTTGATCTCGTGCGCGACCCTCCGCGCCACTTCCCGCCAGGCCGCCTGCTTCTGCGCTTTGAGCAGGTCTGAAAGATCTTCGAACACGACGACGTACCCGGAGCGTTCGTCCTGATGCTTCAGGGCCGCAACAGTGACGGCGACGTTCAACGATTCCCGGGGCAACTGCATCTCCATCTGGCTGGTGGTCATGCCCATGCGGTCGGCGCGGCGAAGAAGCGGTTCGAAGTCCTCGAGAACCTCGCCAGGAAAAACATCGGACAATTCCGCCCCGAGCAGAATCTGACTCGTGCCCTCGCTGCCGCCGTCAGGATGAAACATTCGGAGCAGCGCTTGATTGACGTGCGTGATTCGCCGGCTCGCATCCAGGGAGAGCACACCGGTCGGAATGCTCTCGAGAATCGTTTCCATCTGGCGGCGGCGCTGGTCGAGTTCGGCGTTGGCGGCGCTCAAATCCCGGCTGGAAGCCTCCAGTTGCTGGCGGCTGGCTTCCAGGTCTTCCGCCATCCGGTTGAACGAGCGAACCAGTTCCCCGATCTCGTCGGCGGCGCTGACGTCGACCCGGTAGTCGAGTCTTCCACGCGAGATCTCCTGTGTGGCCTCGGCCAGCGCAGAAAGAGGACGGGTGACGATCTTCGAAAGGAAAAGGGCGAGCCAGGTTGTCACGAACAGCACGATCATAGTGAGCAACAGCAGCAGCCCCATGTAGGTGCGACGCACAATGCGGCGCTCGCGAGCCAGATCGTAATAGCGCTTCTGGCTGGCTTCTACTTGCCTCACAGTCTTGGTAAATTCGCGGGGCAGGGGAATGGCCACCACAATCACCCCTCCGTCCGGAACCGGAGCGCTGCCCAGCGTGTAATCCGTTTGCTGCCAGGTGAATTGTGCCGGACGTCCCGCCGCCGATTCGGCCAGTGGCAGCCTCGATTTCAGAACGGACCAGGGCGCGGGTGCGTTGAAGCTGGCTTCCGCGTTGTCGTCACGAAGCGCGAAGGCGAATCCACCCTGCAAGCTCAGTTCGTGGCGCTGGAACTCCTCGAGCACGCCGGAAAATCTGTGGCCGGAGAAGGCGCGTTCGATCTCGGGCGACGCCGCGATGGCAACGGCTTCCGCCTGAGCGTTCTGCATCGCGTAGCTGGCCAGCAGAGACGTCATGGCTTGGGTATCCTGACGTACTTCTTCCACTGGCGTGGAGAACCATTTGTCGATGGAGCGGTTCATCAATCCATAAGCGAACCAGTACATCACCATGACCGGAACCGACGAGAGCAAGAGCGCGCCGGCCACCATGCGAGTGCGGAATTTGGAGCCCAGTACGCCGAGACGCCGCTCGGCAAAGAGCTTCAGCAGATTGCGCAGCAAAACGAAAGTCAGGGCAACAAAGAGCAGAAAGATCAGCGCGGAGAGCGCGGCGAAGACGGCGATGTCCTGGTTATTCCCCGGCTTCAGGAAGTTCAGATCGAAGGCCGTCTGTGAAATCAGGATCGCGAGCAGCAAAAAGACCGAGATCGACAGCAGGATTACGACCTGCTTGCGATACGTTTTCGCCGGCCGGGTTGGAAGCGTTTCAGCCACAGTTGATCAGCACATTCGCGGTTTTACGCATGGAGTGTCCGCGCACGCACCTCATTATAGATGCACCAGCATTGGGACAAGACGCCATCTGCGAGCTTATACGCTTACCGGGCAGGTTCCGATGATGGCGGTAGGCTGCGAAGCGGGGCGCCTGAGATCTGCTGGAACACCGCGTCGAACGCGGATTTCGGTCGGTAGGAACGGTCGAAGAGCAAGGCCGCGCCGCGTGTGTGGTGGGAATGAGAGCCAATCCAGGAGTACTTGTCGGTGAATCCCCAGGTTTGAATCGCCGTGCATCCCGGATTTTGCAGGCAGGCCCGCACAACGCTGCTGTAAATGTCAGCCTGTCGGCCCAAGTCTTCGTTGCTTGCATGCCCTTCCGAGTCGACAGGAAGGGAAACGTCCAATTCTGTGATGTGTACCTGCAATCCCAATGCGGTCAGCCGCGCGATGTTGGCTGCGATCGCCGAGCTATCGACGTCGAATCGGGAAATGTGCATCTGCAACCCGACGCCGTCGATCGGAATGCCGCGCAACTTGAAATCCTTCAACATGGCATAAATTGCGTCGGACTTGCGGTTGAGTCCCTCGCCCTGATTCTCGTTATAAAAAAGAAGGGCTTTCGGATCGGCCTCGCGCGCCCAGCGAAAACTCTGCGCGACGTAAGCTGAGCCCCTCTCGGCAAAGCCAATTCCTGGCTGGTTGTACCAGGGCGAGTCTTTGAAGTGTCCGTTCTCGTCGAGAGCTTCGTTGACGACGTCCCAGGCGAAAACCTGCCCGGAGTAATGCTTCATCACTGTCATGATGTGTTCTTGGAGGAAGTGCGACATTTGGTCTGGCGTGAATTGGCCTTGTGTCAGCCAATCCGGATTGTTGTGGTCCCAAACCAGACAATGACCGCGGACTTTCATCCCGTGAGTTTGAGCGAAACGGACAATCTCGTCGCCTTTGGAAAAGTCGAATGCGCCAGGAACGCGACGGATCGTCCACCACTTCATAGCGTCTTCCGCTTCGACCACATTGAACTCACGGGCAAGAGTGACGGAGTAAGCGGTTTCCGTAAGCAAACCGGGACGAATTGCCGCGCCCATCAAGAGCCCAACTCGGTCAGAGGCCTGCCGTAGCGTCATAGGGGCAGCCGCAGCAACCGTCAAAATCAGCAAAGGAAGAAGTCGCAATGGGCAGCGGCTCATAGGCATGGAATGCGAAATGGTGCGTGAGACTATCCATTACCGCGAGGAAGGAAGGGTTGTAAAGGACATCCATCACATTTGGGCTGTGATTTTCCACAATAATGCTTGCCGACTCCCACAATGAGACCGTGCATCTCGTTGTAAACCTGCACCAGAGCCGTGCGCGTCGCGGTGCTCATGGCAGACGGCGGATGACTGGCACCGCGAAAACCAGACTCAAGCCGCTGCCGCTCATTCACCGCCTTTTCTTTCTCTTGGTGGGCAACGTCCGACAGCGCATCTTCGAACAATTTCCGGATTTCTTCATAGTCCGAATTTGCTGGCAAAATGTTGTGCCGCTCCAGAACGCGGCGGGTATAGGCGTCGACGACGAACACTGGATGGTTTCCTGCGTAGAGAAGAATCGAGTCGGCAGTCTCCGGTCCCACGCCGTTCAACTCGAGCAACTCTTCCCGAAGCTCGGCAGTCGGCCGGGAAAAGAGTTTGTCCAGAGAACCCTTGTACTCCTTATCGAGGAATGCGATGAAAGTCTTGAGCCGCCTTGCCTTTTGCCGAAAATATCCGGAGGAGCGAATCAGCCGTTCCAACCTCGGAAGACGGACCTGCCGGATGCCTTCAACGCTCAGAAGGCCGGCGGAGCGCAGGTTTGCCAGTGCTCGCTCCACATTGGTCCAGGCCGTGTTCTGCGTCAGGTATGCCCCGACAATCACCTCGAACCTGGACTCTGCGGGCCACCAATGCTGTGGTCCCCAGGCCGCATACAACTCACGGTAGTACTGGCGAATGTCGTTGTGTTTGGATGTCGAAGACAAGCTGAGCCCTTGGCATAAGTCTAGCGGACCGCCATCAAATCCACGTCTCATCTCGGACCAGTTCCGCGTCTTGACTTACCGAAGTGCATGTCCTTCAAAGGAAAGGAATGCCCGAAATCTTCAAAAACCTGCATTTGGCGTGGGGTTCCGGCGAAGGCTGGCATCTTGTTGAAGATGCGCGCGAAGTCCAAGTACCAAAGTAAGTGGTACCTTCACCGACTTGCGTTGACAATTTATGTCAACGCGAATGAGCTGCACTCCTCTCCCATTTCAGGGCAGCCGTTTGCGCCATGCCTGCATGAGTGTCAGGCGATGTTCCATCCGCGTGGATAGGAGATCGACGTATGTCTCAACGGCTGGGTGACCTTCTCGTCAAAGAGAAGATCATTACCCCAGAGCAGTTGGAACAAGCGAATAAGGTTCAGAAGGAACAGAGCTGCCGCCTGGGCTCCGCCCTGGTGAAGCTCGGCTTCCTCACGGACGAAGATGTCACCAATTTTCTCTCCCGGCAGTATGGCGTTCCCGCCATCAACCTTTCGTATTTCGAAATTGATCCGGCGGTCGTCAAGCTGATCCCCTTTGAAACCGCTAAGCGATACCAGATTCTTCCCTTGAGCCGCGTGGGCGCGTCGCTGACCATCGCCATGGTCGATCCGACCAACGTCTTCGCCATGGACGATATCAAGTTCATGACCGGCTTCAATATCGAGCCGGTGGTGGCATCGGAGAGCTCCATTCTGGCGGGCATCGACAAGGCCTACGGCTCGACCAAGGAAGAAGACCTCGAAGCCGTAATGCAATCGATGTCGGAGATGGGCGACGAAGACGTCGAACTGCAATCGGAAGAGCAGCAGATGGAGCTGTCGGAGCTGGAGAAGGCCGCCGACGAGGCTCCCGTCGTCAAGCTGGTCAACGTCGTTTTGGGCGACGCCGTGAAGCGGGGCGCCAGCGACATTCACATCGAGCCCTACGAAAAGGAATTCCGCGTCCGCTTCCGCATTGACGGCGTACTGCAGTCGATCATGTCTCCGCCGATGAAACTCAAAGACGCGATCACTTCGCGCCTGAAGATCATGGCCAAGCTCGACATCAGCGAAAAGCGGTTACCGCAAGACGGCCGCATCATGCTGAAGATGAACGTTGGCGGGCGCAAGAAGCAACTCGACTTCCGTGTCAGCACGCTGCCCACGCTGTGGGGCGAGAAGATCGTGCTCCGGTTGCTGGATAAAGAGAACCTGCGGCTCGACATGACCAAACTCGGTTTTGAACCCGAGTCGCTGGTCAAGTTCGAAAAAGCCATTCTGAAGCCTTACGGCATGGTGCTGGTCACCGGACCGACGGGCTCCGGCAAAACCAACACGCTGTACTCCTCGATTTCGCGCCTCAACCAGCCCGACACCAACATTATGACGGCCGAGGATCCGGTCGAGTTTCAGCTGGCCGGCGTCAACCAGGTGCAGATGAAAGAGCAGATTGGCTTGAACTTTGCCGCTGCCCTGCGATCGTTCCTGCGGCAGGACCCAAACATCATTCTGGTCGGCGAGATTCGAGACTTCGAAACCGCAGAAATCGCCATTAAGGCCGCGCTCACCGGTCACTTGGTGCTTTCCACGCTGCATACCAACGGCGCTCCGGAAACTATTACCCGTCTCATGAACATGGGCATTGAACCCTTCCTGGTGGCGACGTCAGTGCACCTGATCTGCGCGCAGCGGTTGGTCCGACGCGTGTGCAAAGACTGTACCGAGACCGTCGAAGTGCCGGTGCAGACCCTCATCGAAGAGGGATTCACGCCGGAGGAAGCCAAGACCGTCAAGATTCAAAAAGGCAAAGGCTGCGGCGTCTGTAACAACACCGGTTACAAGGGACGCTGCGGTCTGTATGAAGTCATGGAAGTCGACGACGAAATTCGGGAACTGGTACTGGTCGGCGCTTCCGCAGTCGAATTGAAGAAGAAAGCCATCGAGCGCGGCATGATCACGCTGCGCCGCAGCGGTCTGATTAAAGTCGCGGCGGGTATGACCACGCTGGAAGAAGTCGCCCGCGAAACGATTCACTAAACCGTCGTTGGTCGATTGTCGCTGGTCTCTCGCCAACGACTAACAAGCAATGGCCAATGACCAACGACCAACGACGTAAGAAGAAACTAGGAATTTCACCGGAAGGACATTTGCCATGGGCTTGTCGTTAAGCGATCTGCTGAAAAGAATGCTGGAGATGAACGGTAGCGATCTGCACATCACCACTAATTCGCCCCCCCAGATTCGTGTGCACGGTCACCTGGTGCCGCTCGATCTGCCGCAAATGACGCCTGCTGAGACCAAGCAACTGGCTTACAGCGTCATGACCGATTCCCAGAAGCATCGCTTTGAAGAGAGCCTGGAACTCGACTTCTCCTTCGGATTGAAAGGACTGGCCCGCTTCCGCGCTAACGTCTTCAACCAGCGAGGCGCTACCGCAGCCGTCTTCCGTTTGATTCCATTCGAGATCAAATCTTTCAACCAGCTTGGTCTTGCTCCGGTTGTCAGCAAGCTGTGCGACAAGCCGCGCGGGTTGGTGCTGGTCACCGGCCCGACCGGTTCCGGTAAGTCCACCACGCTGGCTTCCATGATCGACAAGATTAACAGCGAGCGCCACGATCACATTCTTACCATCGAAGACCCGATCGAATTCGTGCACATGAACAAGAACTGCGTCGTGAACCAGCGCGAACTGCACGCCGACACCAAGAGCTTCACCGACGCCTTGCGCGCCGCGCTTCGTGAAGACCCCGACGTGGTGCTGATTGGCGAAATGCGAGACCTGGAGACGATCGAGTCTGCGCTGCGCATCGCCGAAACCGGACACTTGACCTTCGGAACGCTGCACACCAACTCGGCGACTTCGACGATCAACCGTATCATCGACGTCTTCCCGGCGCACCAGCAGCCGCAGATTCGCGCCCAGCTCTCGCTGGTGCTCGAAGGCATCATGTGTCAGAGCTTGCTGCCGCGAATCGATGGCAAGGGCCGCGCCATGATCATGGAGATCCTGGTGCCCAACGCCGCCGTCCGCAACCTGATCCGCGAAGACAAGATTCACCAGATTTATTCGGCTATGCAGTCTGGACAGGAAAAATTCGGCATGCAGACGTTTAACCAGGCGCTGGCGACCTGCTACTTCCAGAAGCAAATCTCCCTGGAAGTCGCCATGGCCCGTTCCAGCAATACTGATGAGTTACAGGAAATGATCAACCGCGGTGCCAGCCTGCTCAGCCGGCCCACCACCGCGGGAACGACTCTGGCACGGGGCGCTGCTCCGTCCAAGCACTAGGGCACGCATGAAATTGATTGACGAATCAGCAACGTCATTGAGGAGAGGCTAAGACCATGCCAGTTTTTACATATTCCGGCAAGGACGGTAGTGGACAGAAGGTTTCGGGCGAGCGAATGGCTCCCAACAAGCAATCGCTGGCGCAGGCTCTGCGCCGCGAGCGCATTACCCCCGGCTCCATTCGCGAGAAGGGCAAGGAATTTTCCATGCCCACTTTCGGCTCCGGCAAAGTCGCGGTCAAAGACATCGCGGTCTTCTTCCGCCAGTTCTCGGTCATGATTGATGCCGGCCTGCCGCTGGTGCAGTGCCTGGAAATTCTGGCGGCCAACCAGGAAAATCAGGCCTTCCAGAAGACGCTGACCGGCGTGCGGACCACGGTCGAGGGCGGCGCGACCCTGGCCAACGCCATGCGCCAGTATCCCAACGTCTTCGACGACCTCACCACCAACATGATCGAGGCCGGCGAAACCGGCGGTATTCTCGACATCATTCTGCAGCGCCTCGCCACGTACGTGGAAAAGGCGGTTCGCCTGCGCGCCGCGGTGAAGTCGGCTTTGATTTACCCGGTCGCCGTCGTGACCATCGCAGTGCTGATCGTGGGCGCGCTGCTCAAATGGGTGGTGCCGATTTTCGCCAACCTTTTTGCCGGACTGGGCGTGAACCTGCCGCTGCCCACGCGTATCGTTATGGGCCTCAGCGCGTTCGTGCAGACTTTCTGGTGGATGTTCTTCGTCGCCATCATCGGCTTGTTCTTCGGGGTCAAGCAGATCCGCAAGCATCCTCGCGGGAAATACTACTTTGACAAGGGCCTGCTCTATCTGCCCGTTCTCGGCCAGTTGCTGCGGAAGATCGCCGTCGGCCGCTTCACCCGTACGCTGGGCACTCTGATCACTTCCGGCGTGCCGATTCTCGAAGGCTTGAGCATCACTGCCAAGACTTCAGGCAACGCCGTGCTGGAAGAAGCGCTGATGAAAGTGCGGAAGGCCATCGAAGAAGGCCGCACCATCGTCGATCCGCTGCGCGAATGCGGTGTCTTTCCCAACATGGTGACGCAGATGATCGGCGTCGGTGAAGCTACGGGCGCAATGGATTCGATGTTGCAGAAGATTGCCGACTTCTACGAAGAAGAAGTCGACGCCGCTACCAAAGATATGCTGGCCATGCTGGAACCGGTCATCATCGGTTTGTTGGGCGTCATGATCGGCGGCATCGTGATCTCGCTCTACATGCCGTTGTTCGCCATGATTGCCAAGCTGGCTGGCTAGAGAAAAGCAGGTTTCAAGGTCTCGGAGGTTGCAAGGTTTCAAGGTTGGGAAGACTGAAATCTTGGTGCCCTTCGACCTTGAAACCCCTGAAACTCTGAAACTTTGAAACCTTGCACCCTGTGTTGTCACAGGCCATCGAGACTGCTCGAACCGCATGCAATCGACATTTGACGAGCGCAATTGGCTAGTCTGGCTGGTCAAGGTCCGGATCTTTATTCTGACCTTGTTGCTAGCCGTCGAACTGGCGGTCGCCCAGTTCAGCCCGGCGCCGTTGCCCATGCGCCTGTTCCTGACCACCGTCCTATTCTGGTTCAGCTTGTCACTTTTCTATGTGCTCCTGCTCTCGTTCTGGCAGGAACACCGGCTGCAGGCGTCGCTGCAAGTCCTCACCGACCTCGTTCTCGTCACCCTGGTGATCCACGAGACCGGCGGCTGGGACAGTTCGCTCAACTTTCTCTATCCTCTGGTCATCATCGTGGCCAGCGTTCTGCTGCCGCGCATCTGGGCTCAACTGGTCGCGGCGTTTGCTTTCATTCTTTATGGCACAGTGCTCGAGTTGAACTATTACGTGGTCGTGCCCTCCTACTGCACCACGCACCCGAGCTTCAAAGCACTGCAGGCGATCATTTTCGTCAACCTGTTTGCCTTCCTGGCCGTGGCTTACCTCGCGGGCCTGCTCACGGCAAAACTGCGGCAGGTAGGAGTGCAACTGCAGGACACCAGCGGTGCGCTGGAAAACCTGCAGGCTCTCCACGAGAACATCATTCATTCCATCAGCAGCGGCCTGATCACTACCGGCCTCGATGGCCGCGTCACGCTGGTGAACGCAGCGGCTGAGCGCCTGCTGGAACGAACGCGGGCGGAGTTGGTCGGAGCTCCGGTTGACCGGCTATTTCTCGATGCCTTGCCCAGCGTGGCGGCGCGCAATCCGCACGCCGAGGTGCGCTTCGGTCTGCCCAATAAATTCCGCAAGACATTTCGCGTGCGGGTCGCGGCCTTGACCGTCCCGGAGCGTGGCGACCTGGGTTACGTCTACGTTCTTGACGATCTCACCGAGATTCGCCGGCTCGAGCGCGAAGTCCGCGTGCAAGATCGCCTTGCCGCCGTGGGCCGTCTGGCTGCGGCCATCGCTCACGAAATTCGCAATCCACTCACTTCGATCGCCGGTTCCGTCAGCATGCTTTCGGGCGTCCCCGAAATGAACGAGGAGCACCGGCACTTGCTTGATATCGTCACCCGCGAGTCACAACGGCTGAACGGCATCATTACCGACTTCCTGGCCTACTCGCGCACCAAGCAATATCACTTCGCCAAAGCAGAACTGATCCAACTCATCGGAGATACGCTCACGCTGATGGAACACCGCATGAATGCCGAGGCGACCGGAATCTCGATTGAACGGCGCTTTGCCGCGCGCGAAGCCTGCGTCGTGGCCGACGGCGACCGGCTCAAGCAGGTCTTCTGGAATCTTTGCGAAAACGCGGTTCGCGCCATGAAGAACGGCGGAAAGCTTACGGTCGGGCTGGAACCGCTCGGCGACGACTGGCAGGTCACGTTCTCCGACACAGGCACCGGCATGACGCCGCAGCAAGTGGAAAAAATTTTCGAGCCCTTTCAGTCGAACTTTGAAGGCGGCACCGGACTCGGGCTCGCGATTGTCTACCAGATCATGCAGGGGCATGACGGAAAGGTCTTTGCGCGATCGCAGCCCGGACAGGGCAGCACGTTTGTGCTGAGACTGCGCCGTTTCGACGCCGAACGCGCAGTACCGCCCGAGCAGATCGCGACGCGCAAGCGTGACCCTCTGGAATTGGCCCAGCCTCTGGCTGCCGCGGCCGGGAGGATGCGTGGCTAATATCCTGGTCTGCGACGACGAACGTTCCATCTGCGAAATGCTCGACATTTCTTTGCGCCGCGAAGGCCATCGCGTCGAAACGGTGCAGAACGGCCAGGCGGCCAAGGGCAAAATCGACGGTGCTCTCTACGACGTCATTATCACCGATATCAAGATGCCGAACGTCGACGGCATCGAAGTGCTCCGCCACGCCCATAAAGTCTCTCCGGACTCGGCCGTTATCCTGATTACCGCGGTCGACGATTACGAAGCTGCTGTCGAGGCCGTCAAGGCTGGAGGCGCATCCGACTACATCCGCAAGAGCCCGGGACTGGTTGACGAAATCAAGCTGGCATTGAACCGCTCGCTGGAAAAGTTGGTTCTCAGCCGGCAAAATTTTGCCTTCCGCCGTGATGCTGCGACCCGCAACTCGCTGGACAACATCATCGGTTCCAGCGGCGCGATGGAGAAACTGAAACAAACCGTCCGTACGGTCGCTTCCACGGCCAGCACGGTGCTCATCCAGGGCGAAAGCGGTACCGGGAAAGAACTGGTCGCGCGCGCGGTGCACGTGTGCTCGCCCCGGGCGACCGAAGCCTTTGTATCAGTCAATTGCGGTGCTTTCCCTGAGACCCTTCTGGAGAGCGAACTATTTGGCTATCTGAAGGGAGCATTCACCGGGGCCAACCAGAACAAGCGCGGATTGTTCGAAGTGGCCGACGGCGGCACGATCTTCCTTGACGAGATCAGCGAGATGACCCTGGCCATGCAGGTGAAGTTACTGCGCGTGCTGCAGGAGCGCACGGTCCGGCCCGTCGGCAGCACCAGTGAGATTTCTATCGACGTGCGCGTCATTGCCGCCACCAACCGCGAACTCGACAAGGCCGTCGCGGAAAATGTTTTCCGCGAAGATTTGTACTATCGGCTGAGCGTGATTCCGATCCGGGTGCCGCCCCTGCGCGAGCGTCCGGAAGACATTCCGCTGCTGGTCAATCATTTCCTGAAAAAGTATGCGACCGCGGCCGGACGCAGCATTCTGCGCGTGCATGCCGGATCGCTTTCCGCTTTGTGCGAATACGAGTGGCCCGGCAACGTCCGCCAGCTGGAGAACACGGTCGAGCGCGCCGTCGCGCTCGAAACCACCGAAGATTTGCACGTCGAGCTGCCTGCCGAGCGCCCTAAAGCCCGCGCAGCCGCGGCTTCGGCCGGTGGCGGAACTCTGCCCGACATCGGCAGCGATCTGGTCCTTCCCGACGGTATGGGAATGGAAAACTACGTGGCCGGCATCGAGCGCTCCCTGCTGCAAAGCGCCCTCAATCAGAGCGGCGGCGTGCAGACGAAAGCCGCCGACGTCCTCGGTATCTCCTACCGCTCCTTCAGGCATTTGATGAAGAAGTATGGACTGTAGCTGTCAGCTGTCAGCTCTCAGCAAAACCTGCGATTCTTTCGAGAACTATGACGCTCGAGTTACTTGGATCGGCTGAGGGCGGGCAGCTGAAAGCTGATAGCTAGCCTTTCTTCAACTGCTGCTTCCATCCCAGCACTCGAGCCTTCGCTCCCTCAGCTTCCGCTTCTGAGATCATTCCTTTTTTCTGATACAGCACTGACAGGCTGGTGTGCGCCAGCACGTCATCGGAATCGATCTCCGCAATCCGTTGCGCCACCGCAATCGCCTCATCGTAGCGCTGCAGGTCCTGCAGCGCGCGGGCCAGCCCGTGCATCGCTTCGGTAAACGTCGGATCGGCCGCGAGGGCCTCCTGATATGCCGCAACCGCTTTTTCCAGATCGCCGTTGGCCATCAGGTCCAGCGCAGCATAGTAATGGTCTTCGGCTTTCTGGCGAGCGTTTGCGTCCGGCATGCGTGGAAGTCCCGAGCGGAGACTGGATTCTATCATGCAGATTTCTGGGACTTCTGAGCGCACGCGCACCTCAGCCCTCTCGTGAGAGTTCTCAACTCGTCAGCTTTCCTTTGTGCACCGGACCGCATGATCGTTGTCGGAGCCTGTCCGTTGCGGTTGTATGATGGCGTTTATGGGCAACAAGATCCGCTTCGTCTGGAACGCCACCCGGGGCCATCGCTTGGCTCCTTGGCGTAGTCCTTATCTGCTCTGGCGGATTGAAACCTACACCGGCGTCAAGATGAAGGAAATCGGATTCCTGGAATTTTGGGAATTTATGTGGCGCGAGCGGCGGGAATTGTGGCACTTCCTCCGCTGGACTGGCGAGATGGAGCGCTACGTCCACCCCAAACCGAAGAGTTCCTAAGAGACGGACGAAGAACGGCGGATCCAGCCCACGATAGTGTTGAGTGGAAAAGCGGCGGCTATTGAGAGCCGCGCGAACCGATTCCAGATATTGGCCTTCAGTCCCGAGGGTGCGGTGCTAATTACGCGCCCTTGCCCGCGGCGGCAGACTCTCCCAGAAAAAGGCTCACCTCGCTGCCTTTGACGGCGCCGGTAAGCTGCGCCGCGGACGCCCGGTTGGCGGCGATCTCCAGATACCCCATGCTGCCCAGGACGCCGAACACTTCCCCCGGGGCCCCCTCGGCAAATGTAGAATGAATCTCAGTGATTTCCTTGCTGCCGACAGTGATCTTGAAGGCAGCGGGCTTTGTCGTAAACAATGCGGGAATATCCTGCGGCGTCACGTTGGTGATCAGGTTGCCAAAGCGGTCGACCTTCAGCACGACGGCTCGGACCCGGTTCTCGCCCATGGGCTTCGGCCGCGGTGCGGCAAACTTGACGAAATCCTCAATCTCTTCGCCAAACTTGTGCGAGTCCACCTGCTTGGCCAGATACGCTCCCACGGGAGCAAATATGTCGCGCCCGTGAAAAGTCTGGCTCACCGGTTGCCGGAAATAGTGTTCCGAGGTGATATGCCGCACGTGAATTCGTTCCTCGCGCGCGTACACCATCGAGAGCACGCCATTATCAGGCGCGACGAAGTGATATCCGTCGCTCGAGGCGATGATCGGACGCCGCGTCGTACCTACGCCCGGATCGACCACAACCACATGCACTGTGCCCGTCGGGAAATAGGAATAGGCCTGCGAAATGGCCAGCGCGCCGTCTAGCACGTCATAGGGTTGCACGGCGTGCGAAATGTCGACGATCGCGGCCTCCGGTACGATGTCGAGAATGACGCCCTTCATCGCGCCGACAAAATGATCGTTGGTTCCAAAATCGGTGGTAAGAGTGATAATCGGACGGCGCAACGTTTCCTCGCTGGAAGACAAAATTCCGCACGCAGAACTACTTACAGCGAAGGTAATTGGCAGCGAAGCCGGGCGTCAAGGCACGGTGGTAATAGGCAGCATCACAATCACGCGCCCCGACTAGCACACACAAGGTTGGATTTCGGGATCAGCGCAAATCCCATTCGGCAGTTAGGCCTTGGGAAGCAGATTGCTTTGTGAGCATCAATCTCTCAGAATGGGCGGGTGAGAAGGGTTTTGCCCTGCTCACCGCCAACAAAAGCGGGGAATTAGTGCCGCCCGGTGGAATTCCTTTTCACCGATAAAGATTGTCCGGGCTACTCTCCTTGTACGAACTAGGGTGCCAACGTTCCCGGAACGAATAATGCCGTCATTGCGGGCTGGAACAACCAGGCGCTGCTGAAGCCGGATTCATATCCGTTGAGATAGAACGTGTAGGTCTTTCCCGCGGTCACCGGCCAGGTACGGACGATCGAATACTGTTCGCTCGCGCCGAAGCCAGGAACCGTCGACGGGCTGTCGGAGGCGAGGTAGGAACGAATCGCCGAATCCGATCCCGAGTCGGGAACGCATCCTCCAACGTTGCCGGACGTCGGCGACAGTTGCAGGCAATAATTTCCTGGAGTCCCGAAGGAATGCTCGTAAACCACTGTACCGGTTACGGTCACTGTGAGGTTTCCTGTCTGAGCGGGCTTAACCGTGATCGACTGCATCGCTCCGGCAGATCCGGGCATGGCGATCCAGATCGGACCTCTCACCTCTCGGACGGCCGCTTGTCCCACTGCCATTGACGCAAAGCTGCCCAGCAACAACGTTACGGCAAAAACAAAACCACGAAATTTCATCAGTATCTCCTCTGCGAAACGTTCACCGCCCGCGAAGGACGGTGTTTTATTCATCTGGTAGTGAGGCAAGGCCGCAAAACGTTTCAAACCAGATCGAGAGTTGAAACTCCGAGGACCTTCAACTTTTGGAGAAGAGATTCTTGCAGCGAGAGTGAAAATCAACGCGCGGCCGATTGAGGCACCCTCTACTCGTACCTTAAGGCTTCAATCGGATTCAGCCGCGATGCTTTCAGGGCAGGAAAGAAACCGGACACGATGCCCACCATGGACAGAATCGTGAATGAAATGATCATTACGCCCATTGAAGCGTGCAGGAAGATTGCGCCTTCGTGGTCGGTGGTTTTGTAGAACTCGTCGTACAGCGGCATGGGAGGGATCGCCCAGGTGAGAAATTCGGCCACCGCCATCCCGATCGCGCCACCGACGAAGGTCAACACCAATGCCTCAAGCAGGAATTGAATCAGGATGTGCCGCGGCCTGGCGCCAATAGCTTTGCGCAGGCCAATCTCTCGAGTACGCTCCGTCACCGACACCAGCATAATGTTCATCACGCCGATCCCGCCCACGGCCAGTGTGCAGACTCCGATCAATCCCAGCACCGCCTGCAATCCGTAGGAAAATGCGTTGATCATGCTGCGGTCTTCAATCGTGTCCCATTCGGGAGTGGCTTTGTCGTCCTTGGGATCGAAGTGATGCCGCCGCGCAATGACTTCTCGTGCGGCCGCAAGCGCCTTTTTGTTGAGTTCGGGCGCGGTAGGCTGAATGATGATCTCGTCGGGGTCGCGCAGATTTTTCAGATCGCGCATCAGCGCAAACGGAATAAAGGCATTCTCATTGTCCGGGCCTTGATACATCGAGTCCTGAATCTTGTTGCGCATGGTCCCGATGACTTCGAAATCCAACCCGCCAATTTCGACGTGCTGGCCCACGCCCGGCGCACCCTGAAACACCTTCTTGGCAGCGTTGTATCCAAGAATCACAACCCTCCGGTGGTCTAGAAAGTCGGTCTCGTCGAAATAACGCCCGTCGTCAAGATCGAGCTTGCGCATCTGGCCGTAAGGCAGATCGACCCCGCGCACCATGATCGACACGACCCGCGTGCCAATCTTGAAACCAAAATCGCGATCAATTTCGCCGCTCACCGCCCTTACCAGCGGCACTTCGTCGCGAATCGCTTCCACGTCTTCGACCTCGTACTTGACCGCTTTGCCGGCGCGCTGCCCTCCGGCCTGCATGCTGGTCTGGCCCGGCCACAGTACGATGACGTTGTTGCCCATGTTCAGAAATGCCGAGAGCACGCATCCGCCGAGCCCCTGCCCGTAGGCCAGCAGCAGTACGACCGACACCAGTCCCCACCCGATGCCCATCATAGTCAGCGCCGAGCGCGTCCGGTTCCGCATCAGCGCCTGCCAGCCTTGCGAAATGAGTTCCTTTAAGAACATGGGCTGAGCCAAGGTTTCAATGTTTCAAAGTTTCAAAGCATCGAGTTTCAAGCTTCGAAGTCTGCTAGGATACGCGCCTTCGTGTCAGTCCCAAGAAAATCCTGGACCTTGAAACTTTGAAACCTTTGCGACCTTGACACCTTGAAACCTTGCCATGTGAAACTCTGTTTAATCCACCCGTATATCTCCCGACCCGGTCCGCACCGAAAGCAACGGCCCTCCGCCGCGGACTTTGCCGTGAATCTGCTTCCGTGTTTCCTGCACGCGTCCTTGCACGGTCATCTCCAGCGGCGAATTGACTTCGATCGTGCCTGAACTGGTGGAAATGTCAGCGTCGAAAGCGGCGTTGCCCGGCATCCGGATGTGCACATTTCCCGAACCGGTGCGCATCTCCCAGGAACCACTCTGCGTGCCTTCCACGGTGATGTCCCCGCTCCCAGCCTCACCACGGAACGCGCCTTGAACGCCGCGCACGTTGATGTTTCCCGATCCAGTATGAAAATCAACGTCCCCCCGTGCGGTTTCTTCGATATCGATATCCCCGCTCCCGGCACCGCCGCGGATCGCGCCCGAGATGCCGCGGCCGCGAATGTTGCCGGACCCGGTCTGCAGCCGAATTTCGCCAGTCAAATTGTCCATCTTCACGTCGCCCGATCCCGTCTGCACGTCGACGTTGCCATGCGTGCCTTCCAGCGTTTGGTCTCCAGAGCCGCTGCGCGAGCGGATGGTCGTGTCCTCCGGCACTGTGATTTCATAGTCGACTGCAATGTCATGCACATTCACGTAGTCAATGTGAATGCGGTTTCCATCCTGCCGGATAGGCGGATTCTGTTCGATCTGGTGGACGTCCTCCTTGCGATTTCCCCCGATCTCAATGCCCGGCAGGATGTGCCAATGATCGCTCACGTAAATCTTTCCGCGAATGACAACCGAGCC
>Ga0307478_10001665_pt1 | contig 18711 bp, 13 predicted proteins | sample atmos_gasesECM4C_2_FD_203713 | JGI IMG/M metagenome (GOLD analysis project Ga0307478, IMG submission 203713) | Hardwood forest soil microbial communities from Morgan-Monroe State Forest, Indiana, United States - atmos_gasesECM4C_05 | ecosystem: Environmental > Terrestrial > Soil > Temperate... | reverse complement strand
CGGAAGGCTTCCGTATCTAGCATCAATTCACCTCCAGGGACTTTAGAGGAATTTGGAACTTGCAACGCGCCCGCAAACGCAGATTGGATCGGACTCGATTTCAGGCCGTCCCGCTATCCCCAACACAGCCCGCGTGGGCCTTCACAGGGGTTCGTGCAGCGCAATCACGTTCCGCCCCACTGCTCGGAAGCTACGCGCAATCCCCGCTTCAATCTACTGACCGCTGGTCCAGTCTTGGGACAGCGGAATTTCCTGTAGAAATCAGCGAGTTGCCTAGTCGGTCAGGCCATCTGCACAGGCCCTGTTGGGCCCGTTTTATGGGGTTTTCTTCGGTTTAGGCTCGGCATCCTTCTAAAACGCCCGTTTCCACCCCGCCCGCCACTCCTCCCAATCGGCGATCGTCGCCTTCATCATGGCCTTCGCCGCCTTGTGCAGCCAGCGCCCCCGCCGCGCGCCCAGGTCGCGTTTTACGCGCGCAATGGCGTTGCGGCTCGCGAAATGCATGTTCGCCGTTTCCCAACCCATGCAGTAGAGCAAACGTGCTTCGTCGCGGCCCTCTGGCAGAGAAGCAATCTCAATCCGTGAGCAGTCCGGCGCCAGCCGGCGTACCAGCCAGTGCCCATGAAATCGCACGCAAGGGTCCTGCACCCGAATCGCTCGTTGCACCAGCTTCGGCCCGTACAGGTCCACCGAAGCATCTCCTCGATACCACGCCCACGCCGACGTCCGAATCGCCTTCGCTTCCCGCGCCACGTAAGCGCCTTCCCACGCCGACAATGCCAGAATCCGCGGATGCCCCAGGCTGCCCAGCCCGGCGATCCGCCGTTTCAGCACGTATGCGGGCCGCGGGCGCGGAAACGATTCCTCCAATAGCCGTCGCACTTCCGCCGGCGGCTTCGCGGTATACGGCGGAAGTTGCTCCATCTTCCCCCAAAACCGCACCGGATCGCGCAGTTTGCTCAGCGCCATCAACCGCAGCCACTGATGATGCTCCGCCAGCACAAATGCCCGCCCTCCGGCGTTCAGCGCGTCGCGATAGCCTTCCTCAATCGCTTCCGCGGCCTCGCGCCTGGTCAGATTTAAATGTTCCCCGGAAATCGCGATATAAGCGCTGGTGGCCAGCCGTATTAGATCCAGCGTGTATGGTCCAGGCCACGCCTCGTCCAAATCATTCACGCCCCAGATCAGCCGACCTTCCTGATCCCGCCAGGTCCCAAAATTTTCGATGTGCAGATCACCGACCGCCAGCACCTTTGGTGCTTTGGAGAACTCGTCACAGGCTTCGTGCCACAGTTGCAGCCACCGGTAAAATGTGGCCCGGAAAAAGGCGAATGATGATTCCGCCATATGCTGATGTTTCAGTGCCACGTCGCTGCGCACCAGCGGAATCTGTTTCGCAAGCCATTGCTCGAAATCGCGAGTCGCCTTAATGATATTCATCTTCTTTTGGCGTTGTTCCAACATTTAGGTTAGCGTAGCTCAGAATTGTCATCCTGAACCTGCCAGCCGCAGGCAGGCGAAGCCGAGGGACCTGCTTTTCGCTTGGTTAATGGAACGTTTTGACGCTGCTACATTACACGCGGGCGTGTTCGACTCGTTCTGATCCGCGCGTCAACCGCGATTCATAGATTGGGAAGCGCGCCGCCAATTCCGCCACCTGCTTCCGCACCCGCTGTTCCACAGACGCATCGCCCACGTGTAGGAGCACTTCCGCGATCCACGCGCCAACCTGCTCCATCTCCGCCTCGCGCATTCCCCGCGTAGTGATCGACGGGCTCCCCAGCCGTATCCCTCCCGCCTTCATCGGCGGCAGCGGATCAAACGGTATCGCGTTTTTGTTCACCGTGATTCCCGCGCGGTCCAAGGCCTTTTCCGCGTCCGCACCGGTCAATCCGCGCGAGTGCAGCTCGATCAAGAACAGGTGATTATCCGTACCTCCAGTAACAATCCGGAATCCCTGCTTGGCGATCGCCGCCGCCAGCATCCGCGCGTTCGCCACCACCTGTTTTTGATACTCGCGGAACGAAGCCTCCTTCGCCTCCGCCAAGCACACCGCTTTTGCCGCGATGATGTGCACCAGCGGCCCACCCTGCATCCCCGGAAAGGTCAGCCGGTCGATCTCTTTGGCGTACCCCGCCCGGCACAGCACCATGCCCGCCCGCGGTCCGCGAAGCGTCTTGTGCGTAGTGGTCGAGACAATGTCCGCGTGCGGCACAGGGCTTGGATGCACTCCCGCCGCCACCAATCCCGCGATATGCGCCATGTCCACAAAAAACAACGCGTCCACCGCCTTAGCCACTTTGCCGATGCGCTCGAAATCGATCACCCGCGAATACGCGCTCGCGCCAGCCACAATCATCCGCGGCTTATGTTCATGCGCGAGCTTCTCAATCTCGTCGTAATCGATCTTTTCATCCTCTTGCCGGACCCCGTACGCCACAAATTTGTACATCCGCCCCGAAAAATTCAGCGGATGTCCATGCGTCAAATGCCCGCCATGCGCCAGGTTCATGCCCAGCACCGTGTCGCCGGGCTTCAGCGTGGCCATGTACACCGCAACGTTCGCCGATGTCCCCGAGTGCGCCTGCACGTTGGCATGCTCCGCCCCAAACAATTCCTTGGCCCGATCGATAGCCAGTTGCTCGACCTTGTCGGCGTACTCGCATCCGCCGTAGTACCGCTTCCCCGGATACCCCTCCGCATACTTGTTGGTGAAGATCGAACCCATGGCCTCCAGCACCGCCTCCGAAACAAGGTTCTCCGAAGGAATCAGCTCCAGCGTGGTGGCCTGCCGCCTCGCTTCCTCGCGAAGCAGTTCCGCAATCGCCGGATCAACAGAATCCAGCGGCCGATTCATCCGATTATTAGCTTCAGTAGTAGTCGTCATCGTCGTCCCCAAAATTGAAGGAGACCATCTTACACCTGCCACCGCAGTATGATGAGATGGTGAATTTTGAATGGGCTCCGGGCAAGGCTGGACAAAATCGCCGAAAGCATCGGATTTCATTCCAAGAGGCGGCACCGTCTTCGGCGATCCTTTAGCGTTAACGTATCTAGACCCTGACCAGGGCTTTATAACGGTGGGAATGTCGTCTGTCCGGCCGGGTATTGATAGTCGCCCATGCCGATCGCGAAGCCAGTATCAGGATTAGCGTGCTCAGCGGCCCACCATTTTTTGCAGTTCCTCCGGGTACCGGGCGCCTTGCACCGTGATCTTTGAAGCCGCGGTCTCTAATTCGCGGAGATCTTCGGGCGAAAGTTTGACGCTAACGGCTCCGATGTTTTCTTCGAGCCGATGCAGCTTGGTCGTTCCCGGGATCGGCACGATCCACGGTTTCTGGGCAAGCAACCATGCCAGCGCGATCTGCGCAGGTGTCGTTTTCTTCTGTTGCGCAAATCTGCCAAGCACATCCACCAAAGCCTGATTCGCTTTCCGAGCCTCCGGCGTAAACCGGGGGACGATGTTGCGGAAATCGTTTTTGTCGAACTTCGTCTCTTCGGTGATCTTTCCGGTAAGGAAGCCCTTGCCCAGAGGACTGAATGGAACGAATCCGATCCCGAGTTCCTCCAATGTCGGTATCACTTCCTTTTCAGGTTCTCTAAACCAAAGCGAGTATTCACTCTGCAGCGCGGCCACAGGTTGAACGGCATGCGCGCGACGGATCGTTCGCACCCCTGCTTCAGAAAGTCCGAAGTGCTTCACCTTGCCTTGCTCAATCAGCTCTTTCACCGCTCCGGCGACGTCTTCGATGGGCACGTCGGGGTCAACGCGGTGCTGATAGAACAAATCGATGACACTGGTCTTGAGACGCTTGAGCGAGGCGTCGGCGACTTCCTTGATGTGCGTGGGCCGACTGTCCAACCCGGCCTGTTTGCCGGTGTTCGGATCAATTTTGAAACCGAACTTGGTGGCGATCACCACCCCGTCGCGGAAGGGAGCCAGAGCTTCGCCCACGAGTTCTTCGTTGGTGTACGCGCCGTAGACTTCCGCGGTGTCGAAGAAGGTCACGCCGCGTTCAACTGCCGCTCGAATCAGCGCGATCCCTTCCTTCTTGTCCACCGGGGGCCCGAAACCGAAACTCAGTCCCATGCAACCGAGCCCCAGAGCCGAAACTTCCAGGTTGCTTCCAAGTTTGCGTTTTTGCATTGTCTCTCCTTCGATGCGCAGCGGACGGCTCACGTTATTTACGAGGCCAAAGGGACCGGTGGTCAAAGGAAGTCGCATCCAAACAGAGCCAATCTCATGCCGATAGAACAACACAACGGCCAACTCTGCGTCGCCGAATAGTAGCGGCGCTAAACGGCTTACATCTAAACGGTCATCGCCGATATCCGATTCGTGGAAAACGTACCTGCGTTGGCAACGTGAACCGATAAGTTGTTGAGTTGATGGTGCCGTCACCTTTACATCGTCAGAACGACGCGGAACTGCGCGTTGCCGCTCAACATGCGCGCGTAAGCCTCGCCCGCTTTTTCAAGCGGGTACGTCTCGATCATCGGACGCACGCCGGTCAGTTCAGCGAAGCGCAGTGTGTCCTCGGCATCGGCAGGGGTTCCCGAAGCCCAGCCTTGAATCCCTCGACTTCCCATAATGAGCTGTACCGGTGTGACTTCAATGGGATCCATCGTCGCACCCACGACCATCAGCTTGCCGTTCGGCGCCAATCCCTCGATCACCTCGGACATCGATTTCGAGCTTGGGGCCGTCGCGAGAATCACCTGCGCGCCGCCCAATTTTTGCAACGCCTCTGCGGCGTTCGTCGCTTTGTTATCGATGTAGACGCTTGCTCCCAGCTTCTTTGCCAGCGCCCCGCTCTCCGGCCCGCGTCCGATCGCCGCGACTTTATACCCAAACTTGCTCGCGAACTGAATTCCAAGGTGACCCAGACCGCCGACACCGAGCACCGCAACAAGGTCGCCGGGGACTGCACCGCTGTGCCGCAACGCGTTATACGTAGTGATTCCCGCACAGAGCAGAGGTGCTGCGTCCACGTCACTTAGGCTTTCTGGTATGGCAGTCAGTGCCTCCACCGGAGCCACCATATATTGCTGGTACCCGCCGTCATAGCTGATGCCCGCTATTTTCAGGTTCTGGCAGTTGCCAAAATCTCCGCGCCGGCACTGCAGGCACGTCCCGTCGTGGCCTCCGTGCCAGCCCACCCCAGCGCGCCGCCCCGTCTTCCACTCAGAGACCCCATCACCCACTTCATCGATGATGCCCGCGACTTCATGTCCGGGCACGCGAGGGTATTCGATGCCCGGCCACGCGCCTTCCTTCGTGAACAGGTCACTGTGGCAGACACCGCAGGCCTGCACCTTGATGCGCACTTGCCCTGCCCTTGGCTTGGGAATCTCGCGATCAACGATCTCGAAATCGGCGCCAGCCTTAGGGATCTGCGCCGCCTTCATTGGCGCTATTCCGACTCTTGTAGTTGCCATCATGCCTCCTTTGACTTCTCGACTTTGCTATCGAGAAACTCTACTACTTCCTTTCGCCAGTCAATCGGCTGCCGGCGCCTTCTCTGCGCCGGGGCTCCTCTGTTCATACTGGCTCAATGTAAGCAGGATGTGCGGTCTAGCACACGCAGTTCCGGCTGCATATACTGGGTTCACTTGATTTCCCAGGCGGGAGGCGTCTTCGAACCCTGACCATGCCCCAACTTAAGGTTCACACGCACCTTGAAACACAACTGGGCCGAGCCGCAGTCCGTATCTTTGCCGCCAACGACCGCATGAACCAGATTTTGATCGAACATCTCGATCCCACGGCCTGGACGGCCAAGCCGCCCGGCAGGGGGCGCACCATCGCGGCTATCTTCACCCACATGCACAACGTCCGCACGAAGTGGGTCCGGCTCACCGCTCCGCACCTCAAGGTTCCGCGGCAGTTGCACCGCACGCGCTGCACGCCCAAGCAGGCCCGCGCCGGATTGGCGGAGAGCGCCGCTCGCTGCACGGAGATGCTTGCGGAAGCGCTCGGCGGTGGACAGGGCCGCGTCGAGAAGTTTCTCAGAGACGGCTGGGCCCGGCCTTGGCCGGTGGGCGTGGAGATGTTGTGCTACATGCTTTCCCACGAAGCCCACCATCGCGGCCAAGTGTGTATGCTCGCGCATCAGCTCGGATTCCCGTTGCCGGTTAAGGTGACCTCGGGCCTCTGGAACTGGGAAAAGTTGTGGAAAGAGTGCGGCTCGCCCGGGCCAGGCTACTATTCCTAGCCGGGACCGCGCGCAATCATTCTCTCAAGGACGGTTCCTGATCCGAGCATTTGCGCCGATATTCCCTGGGAGCTACGCCCATCTCTCGCCGAAAGACCCGGCTGAAAGAACTTTCCGATCCGTAGCCAACCGCGGACGCCACCTCCGAGAACGACATTCGATTCGAGCGAATCATCGCCCCCGCTCTGTACATCCGCCACTGTGTGAGGTATTCGAGAGGCGTTTGCTCCAAAACAGCTTTGAACTTTAAGGCAAAGGCCGACCTCGACATCCGGGCTTCGCGAGCCAGCGCCGCAACCGACCAACGCCGATCAAGGTCCGAGTGCATCGCCTCTATCGCTTTGCTTACATGCTTGTCGGATATGGCCGCCAGCCAGCCCTTTGGCGGCGCCTCGGAGCTCGTGGCGTACGCCCTAATGGCGTACACAAACAGCAATTCATACAGACAGCGGATCAAGCTCGTGGAGGCCAACCCAGGCTGAGCGGTTTCTTCCGCCAGAATATCCAGCACCGATTGGAAGGTGCGACTGCGATTTTGGTCCAGCCGCAGGTGCAGAAAACGAGGCAGAATCCTGGAGATTAGCGGGGCCCCGAATTTACTTATGCCGAACGACCCACTCACCAACGTTGTGAGCGGACCGCCGCCTCCGAAATGAATCGCGCCACCCACTGTTAATCTTCTGAGTTCGCCGAAATCCGCCACCGCGGAACGCGGATGATCCACTAATGTAAACGGCTCCTCATTGAGAATAAAAATACAAAGATCGCCACTGGTGAGGGAAACCATTTGCCGCTGGCTCTTGAATCTCAGAAAAGCGGATCCGCGAACCACTAACCCGAACCGCACCCGCAGACCTATATCCCCCGAGTAGCGCACACCCCACGGAGCTGTCGCTTCCGCCCGCCTGTAAACCGCATCTTGAATTCGCAACGATCCAAACACCTCCGATAGCGGGTCCATACGCTGTCTCGACTCTGGACGTTCGGTCACGTTTTGTGGACGTACACCACTCACGCGTCCCATTGTATAGCATCTATCTTCCCGGGCCAACAAATACTCAATTTGGAGAAAAGATGATGGTAAGAAGGTATCGCTCTACGCATTCCATTCGTATCGCTGTAATCGTGCTGTCTCTGACCGCTGTGTGTTCGCCGGTTGCTTTCTCACAAGAAACGAAAAAGGAAGCGCACCTCAGTTGCACCTCGTCGGACGCGGCATTGCTTTGTGCTCCGGCCGCGGCCAACAAAGAAATTCCCGAATCGCAGGGGCCACAGGCGGCCGACCTTCCCGATATGCCAAAACCTCAAGACCCAAACAATCCGTCCAACTCATCGCCATCGCGGCAAGACCAAAACAGCGCCCTACTCTTCCTCCCGGTGAAGAGTCCTCGCAGTCCTTCCTCCGTCGATAAATTCACCATCTACGTCCATCAAACATTTGGGCCGCCCGCGGTTATCTTGCCGGCGTTCACCGCCGGTATGGGCATGGCCAATCCAAGAAATCACTACCCCCGCGAATGGAAGGACGGCCCCGGCGCCTTCGGCAGGCTCTATGGAGATACCCTCGCCATGGCCACTTCGCAGAGAACAGCCCGCTTTCTAACCGGCGTTGCCTTGCATGAAGATCCGCGCTACGTACGGTCCACCAGCAAAAATCCCCTCGTGCGAACCATGCACGCCGTTGCTTTTACCTTCATCGACAAGACCGACTCCGGCCGAAACACCATCGCCCTCTCGAATTTCGCGGGGGCGGCGGCCGGCGGGTTCGTCGGCAGCGCTTATCTGCCGCATGGATTTAACGATCTCACCCACGCACAGCAAAGAATGGCCTTCCAGTTCACCAGCATCGCCATTCAAAATATTGCCGCCGAATTCCAACCCCAGTGGGCGCCGCTAGTCCGAAAACTGCGCATCAACAAAATCCTCCCCGAATGGTGGGTCCCGCACCGCGACAGGTAACCTGTGCGGCTCGGCCTCATTCAATCGTCAACAGATTGTCAACATTCCGGCACCTTGTGTGCCCGCTGACATCCCTCGTTTTCCCGACCACATCTAAGTCATTTGTGTCGACTATATCCTTTGGCACAGCGATTGCTCCTCCAGAGGTTACAGAGGCGAACAGGTACACAGAAATGGTCCGTCACTTCAATGTTATCGCGTTGCTACTGCTCCTGAGCCCCATCGCTGCATTTGCTCGCGAAGCTCCGGACCTCGCCTCCCCAGCCTTCACCACCGTGCCGGAGCTGAGCGCCGGATTCGATCTCCTCTACCAGCAGAAATTCACCGAAGCGCGCGAAAGTTTCGCAGCCTGGGAATCCCGCAATCCGCAACAGCCTTTTGGTGAAGTCGCTGTCGCCGCCAGCTACCTCTTTGAGGAGCTGTCCCGCCAAGGCGTGCTCACCAGCGATTTTTTCCTCAACGAAGAGAAATTCCTGCACGGCATTGACGGCAGCCCGGACCCCGAGCGCATGAGCCATTTTCACGACGCGGTCGAGAGCGCCCGCCAGCTCGCCGCCGAGCGCCAGAAAACGGATCCCCAGGATGCAGAGGCCCTGCTTGCCTTGACTCTCGCCGCCGGAATGGAATCGGACGCCGAATCGATTCTGCAGAAAAGGCGTGTCGAAGGCTTGAAGCGCATGAAAAAAGCGAACGCCTACGCCAAGCAATTGCTCGCCGACCATCCCGACGCCACGGATGCCTACATCGCCCCCGGCATCGCCAATTACGTGATCGGCTCACAGGGCGGCGGTACCAAGGTCGTGCTCTGGTTTGGTGGAGTTCACGGCGACAAAAAGCTCGGCATGGAGCAAGTCGCCAAAACCGCGGAAAACGGACGCTATCTCCGCCCCTTCGCCAAAATCATCCTGGCCCTGGCCGCCCGCCGCGAAAAACAGGATGCCCTAGCCCAAAAACTTTTTCGTGAGCTAACCGAGCAGTACCCGCAAAACCAGCAATTCGCCACCGAATACGCTAAATCCCTGGACCCGTCAGCGCAGCCGACACAAGCCCGGTAACGTCTCCCTTGGCTTCGCCGCTGTAGGTGCGGCGTTTAAGCCTGCCTGCCGCAGGCAGGTTCACCTCGCCATCCCGCCGGGTTCGCAATCTTTCTCTGTCTGTCTCCGTTAATCCCGGCCGGAGCGGCCAGCATTCTCTTGCGCACGGTTTTAGTGCGCTGGCCGCGGACTGGAGGGACCGCGGCAACCTCGCAGCTCGCTCCCTTCGTACGCTAACCGCAGTTCGCCTAACGCAACCCGGCGGCCATAGCCTTCACAATGCTCCCGCTAGCATCGTCATCTTTCAGAGCCCACACAAACGCGCCACCCAACCCTCTCGGCTCACGCTCCCGCACATAACCCATTTTCAGCCCGACGGTCACCGGATCGTCGTAAGACCAGAATGTTTGCGAAACGGGGTCATAGAGCCAAACCGCGATCCTTCGCGAATCAAAATGGCGAGTGAATCCGCTGAGCCCGGTGAGCGTGAGATACGTGATCACTCCAGGCGTTTGCAAATAATCGGCCGCAGGAAAAGGAGCAGGCCCCGACGAGTTCTGGTACAAACCGTCATTCGTGCTGGGAACGCCGGTCCAGCCGCGAGCATAAATAGGAATACCCAGCACGAGTTTGCTTGCTGGCACGCCAGCTTGCAGGTAAGAGCGGATGGTGTACTCAATATAGAAATTCTCGTCGCGAGCGGGATCGGCCTCATCGTCCAGCAGCGGAGAGGCGTGGTTCGTTGAACTCTCCCATGTTCCGTGGAAATCGTATCCCTGCACATTGTAGTAATCGATTTGCTTGGCAACGTCGTCCAGCTCGATGTTAGAAAAATTCTGCTGGCCCGCCGGCCCGAACATGCTGAGTAGGTAGTGTTTCTTGGTCGCCTTGCCCAATGTGTCGAGCTGCTTGCGGAATTCCCGCATCAGCAACGTGACGTTCGGTGTGTCCGATGCGGTAGGAAACTCCCAATCGATGTCGATGCCATCGAAAATGCCCGCCGCGGAAACGCCCCCGCCCAGATTCCCGTTGATGAACAGGTCGATGCAGTTCGCCACCATGGTTTGCCGGCCTGTCTCAGTGCTTGCTGCCGCGGAAAAACCAGGTGCGCCGGCAAGAGAAATCAGAACCTTCAGATTGGGATGCAGCTGCTTCAGTTGCTGCAGCGCGGCGAAGTTGCCCAAGAGCGGTCCGGGGTACGGGTCGCCGCTGACGCTCGGAAGGTAGGGCGTTTGATAATCGGCCCACGAGTCGGCAATAGCGCACCCCGTCGGCGTAGCATTGCCGAAGGCGTAGCTTAGGTGCGTGAGTTTGTCGGCCACCCCATTCGCTTGCAGATTGGCGATGTTATAGCCCGCGAAATAAATGCTCCATTCCTCGAAATATCCGCCAACAATTTTGGCATGGGAATGATGTTCCTCACGATCCTGTTCACCTGCCACCAGCGGAAGCGTGAAGAAAACACTGACCAGCAGGTTCGCCAGCACGGTCGAAAGCACAACTCGGAATATACGGCCAGAAAGACGCATCATCATATGGACCACCTCGAGACAAGAGATACGAAACGGCCAGACTATAGACCTATATAGCAGCGGCCGCAACATCATAATTTATAGGGAAATCATTAGGTGTAGTGCTCGGAGGTCTATATAGCGGCTGTCCCAAACCGCCAGATGCGCAGCACAACTCTTGGTTGCGATTTTCCGCTACTCAATGCGATAAAGGTTGCGGTCGGAGGGGCGTGATGGGGAATTCAAGACTGCTGTTATTTCTTCCGTTGTTTCTGCTGGCAAATGGCCGGGCATTCCCGCAACAACCTCGGAAAGTCATCATCAATCAGGATTGTTCGGGTCCCGGCGGCAGCAATATGCAAACGCTCTTAACCTTAATTCAATCTTCCCGCGTGGAAGTGCTGGGCATAACCGTCGTCACCGGGAATCAATGGCGCGACGAAGAGGTCGCCCATACTCTTCGACTCCTGGAGCTAATTGGCCGCACCGACATTCCGGTTGTGCCCGGAGCCGTATTTCCGCTCGTGCACCGCCGCAAGGAAGCCCTTTTGTGGCAGGCAAGATATGGGAAAGTCGAGTTTGCCGGCGCCTGGGACGATCGCTGGTGGCACGAACATGACGTTATTCCGCCGCTGCCGGAAGGGCAGCCCACTGCTCGGCCGGCCGACGAGGACGCCGCTCACTTCCTGGTCCGTATGGTCCACAAATATCCGCATGAAGTGACTATCTATGAAGGCGGCCCCATGACCAACTTGGCGCTCGCCAACGCCATCGATCCACATTTTGCCGAACTGGCCCAAGGCTTGGTCTTTATGGGCGGAAGCTTGAGCCCGCGGACCGATGATCCCGAATTCATCAGCAGCCCGCGTCACGAATTTAATTTCTGGTTCGATCCGGAGGCCGCCAAGAGCGTCTTGGAGGCGCCGTGGAAGAAAATCGTTTGCACCCCGGTGGATATCTCCGTGAAGACCAGAATTACGGACTCTATGATCGCCGAAATTAAAAAAAGCAACAGCCCCGCCGCCCAATACGTAGCGAAATTCTTTTTGGCCGACCAGGGCGGCTTCTATATGTGGGATGAACTGGCCGCCGCCGCATGGATTGACCCCACTCTGATCACCAAATACGAAACTCGCTATATGAGTGTCGACATCGACCACGGCGCTGCCTACGGAAACACACTGACCTGGGTAGACAAAGACAACCCAAAGCTGGGCGCACAACCGGTCGAAATCCAAATGGATTTGGATCTCGCCAGATTTAACAGCATGTTCGTGGAATTGATGAAGGCCCCAACCCCGCAAGCTCAGCATCCGCTCGAGTCTAGCTGGTGATGTCAGCGGAGGGTACCGGGAGAATAGCTTTAATCACGGTTCCTTTCTCATCTGACGAAATGTGAAGTTCTCCCCCGAGCCCTCTCACACGCTCCTGCATCCCCCTCAAACCGACTCCAGGCAGCCCCACCGAGTCAATCTTCGATAGCGTTTCCGGAGATATACCGCTTCCTTCGTCTTGAACTGCCAAGATAATGTGACCTGAGAACTCGTTCAAAGCTATCGTCGCTCGGGGACTCCGAGAATGGCGGTGAATGTTCGTTAGGGATTCTTGCACTATACGGAAAATGGTCAGTTCCAAATCACGCGGCAAGCGCCTCAACCCATCCGCTATGTGAAGGTCAACGTGGATATTGCTTCGTTCTCGAAATCCTTCGGCATACCAACTTATGCCTGCCCCAAGACCAATTTCGTCTAGCAAAGGCGGATGCAGCAGGTAAGAAACCGTCCGAACTTCGTTACTCAACTGTCTAACAAGCTCCGCATTATCTGAAATGCTTTCTGCTAGTCCTGGGTCGATACGTTTGGCGTCCTTCTGCAACTTGTCCAGGTTCATGGTCAGGGCGGCTAAGGACTGTCCAGTGCTGTCATGCAGGTCCCTAGCAATACGTCGCCGCTCCTCGTCTTGAATCTGCAACAATCGTGCAGATAACTCACGTATTTGGGCAATCTGTTGTTGTAATTGCGCGGTGCGCTCTTGCACGCGCGTTTCGAGTTCATCCCGCGCTGCTTTCAGCGATGACTGGACACTGTTGCGTTGGAGAACCACGGCAGATACTAAAAGGCTTGTCATTGAGATTACACCTATAAACATTTGCAGAAGCAGGAGGGATTCGTTTTGATTCTCTCCGACAAAACCACCAATGCCACGCAGCGTACCCCATATCGCAATTCCTGAGAGTGCAACTATTGCAGTGGATGCCTCGTGGGGTCGTAAACGGAATGCTCCTAAAACAACCAACGGAATACAGAGGAATGCCAAAGGATAATTTTGAAGCCTCAACGGAAGCATCCCGCTAAAAATGAACGCGCCTAGAAAAAGCAAAGTGAAAATCAGCGTTGCGTTTTCAATAATCCTACGTTCTTGCTGAAGGCGTGGCCGTATACTCCACAAAATCAACCCCGGGGCGAAAACAATTGCCCCAATCATGTCACCGAGCCACCAGGTCAACCACACTTGACTGCGGCCAGCTCCTTGAAGCAACCCGCCACCAGCGAGACTGAGAAGGCCGACAGTCGCGGCGACGCTGGTGCTTACAACTCCTGAAAGAAAGGCAAACTTTAGAACGTCGTTTACGCGAGCGAATGCCTGACGCCCGTTTGCATAGCGTGAAACTAAGTACGCGCCCAAGAGTCCCTCAAGCGTATTTCCGGTCGCGATGCCAAAGGATGTAGCTGCGGTGCCTTCTGTTGTCAAGTTGACGGCAAAAGCTCCGATGAAGATAGCGGGCCACACGTCGTATCCAAAAATCAGTAACGATGCGAGAGCGATACCGGTTGGCGGCCACACTGCGGATACACTCGGATTTACAACTGCCAGGGCCAAGCCTAGTTTGCCTGCAAGGAAATATATGAGTGATAGGGCGACAATTATCGGCAAGCGTTGAACGATTCGTTTATTCATCAGCCCGTAACTTGTAGCGAATTCAACGAAACCGAGAAGCCAGAGAATAGTACTGTGCAGCCCCCAAAATGAATCATAAAATCTCTCTTACCCTCGGGGTAACAGGCTGGGGCGGGCGTTTTCTTCAGAAGTCGTCGGTCCCCTTCTGGGAATTCGCTGCACGCCTCCTACAACTCATTCAGTACACAGCCCTTAATTAATCACTTGACAAATAGCCGCCTATGCGGTACTCTTGAGTTAAGGTCCGCTGACAAGTGTCCCCATTTGGTCCCTCCTTTCTCCCCCCAGCGAGTGTGTTTTCGGCAGAGTCCAATTTTTGCTGTCCTTTGGAGAGCCTAACTCTCACAGGATCATACTATTGCAAACTCTTTGTCGCTCCCAAGAAGCTCAACTCCTTTACAATCAAGCAAATCCAAACTCTTTCAGCAAAACACCCGGCGTATGGGGTACCTCAACGACATCTCAGCGTACTTTGCGCTTCTTTACCCAACTTGTCCCGAGCTGCGAGGGGAGTCTCGAAGGGTGCGTTGTCATCGCTCATCGATTTTCTAACCCTGTGTTTTCATAATCTTACAAATCCCTTTTCCCGCAACTCCTTTCGCTGCACATCGATACAAAACCCCGAGGGGTGGCGGGAGCTCCCCTCGTCCAAATCAAACGTCCCAACCTTCGAGCGTGCCAACCTGTTTAGTCCGCTCTTCCCGTTCGAGAGTCACGCGTCACGGACCACAAGTCACGAGTTTCTCTTCACTCTTGACTTTGCCCCACGAACAAAGTATTGCAGCACAGCAAATTGCTGCTCGCTGGAGCGTGGCTTGTGACCTGGACCCAAGTTTACGACCCCTTCGGACATTGGTGGCTATCCGCGCTCGTCGCATCGCTACCCATCATTGTTCTCTTCACTTTGCTGGCCGGCCTCCGCGTCAAGCCCCACTGGTCCGCTCTGGCCGGAGCCGCCACCGCCATCCTGGTGGCCATGTTCGTCTTCCACATGCCGGCATCCCTGGCGGGCGGCAGCTTCCTCTACGGCGTCGCCACCGGCCTGATGAACATCGTCTGGATCGTCGTCGCCGCTGTCTATCTCTACGACATCTCGGTCAGCACCGGAGACTTCGAGATCATGAAGGCCTCCGTCGGCGGCATCTCCTCGGACCGCCGCCTGCAACTCCTCCTCGTCGCGTTCTGCTTCGGCGCGTTCATCGAGGGTTGCGCCGGATTCGGCTCCCCGGTAGCCATCGCCGGCGCTTTTATGATTGGACTGGGCTTCAAGCCCTTCCATGCCGCCGCCCTGAACCTAATCGCCAACACCGCACCGGTAGCCTGGGGAGCCATCGGCACCCCGGTACACATGCTCGCCGCCGTCACTTTGCTTCCCGAAGCCGACATGAACGCCATGATCGGACGCATTCTTCCCATCACGGCGGTCATCGTACCGTTCTGGCTGGTCCGCGCCATGGTCCCCTGGAAAGAAACCTTCGAGGTGCTGCCCGCCATCCTCGTCGTCGGCGTCTCCTTCGCCTCCATGCAATATTTCTGGTCCAACCACATGGACAGCAACCTGGTCGACATTACCGCCGGCCTCTTCTCGCTCCTCTGTACCGTGATCTTCCTGCTCTTCTGGAAACCCAAGAAAATATGGCGCTTCGCCGAAGATACCGAGCCACCGGTGGCTGGAGCGGCCGTGCCGGCGGCTGCCACCGCGCGGGGGATTGGCTCCGCACAGCCCGCGCTCACGTCCAGCAGTTCGTACACCACCGGCCAGATTTTCAGAGCCTGGATCCCGTTCCTGATTCTCTCCCTCTTCGTCTTTCTCTGGGGCTACAAGCCCGTGAAAGACTATATGAACGTGCACACCACGCCCGCCTGGCTCACGGCCGAAGGCAAGCCCAACGGAGGCTGGAATACGCCGCTGCATCGCAAAATCTCCCGCGACAAGCCGGTCGTTCCCAAGCCAACCCCCGAAGGCGCGAAGTTCCCATTCATCTGGTTTTCGGCCACCGGGACCGGCTGCTTCCTGGCCGCACTCGTCGGCGGATTGATCCGCGGAGTCCGCCCTGCAAAACTAGTAAAAGTTTTCGGCTACACATTGTTCCGAATGCGTTTCGCCGTGCTGGCCATCTCCGCCATGCTCGGACTCGGTTTCGTCACCAGATATTCGGGGACCGACGCCGTCTTGGGCTTGGCGTTCACCCACACGGGATGGTTCTTCCCGTTCTTCGGAACGTTTCTCGGATGGTTAGGCGTCGCCCTGACCGGCAGCGACACTTCCTCCAACGCGCTGTTCGGCAGCTTGCAGCGCATCACCGCCGAGCAACTGCACTTGGACCCAATTCTGATGACCGCGGCGAACAGCGCCGGGGGCGTAATGGGCAAAATGGTCGACGCGCAATCCATTTGCGTAGCTACCGCCGCCACCAATCAACTCGGCAACGAGGGCATGATTTTCCGTTTCGTGTTCTGGCATTCGGTCGCGCTCGGCGCCATCGTCGGCATCATCGTGATGCTCTACGCCTACGTGTTCCCGTACCTGGTGCCGCACGGTTTGACCTTCATCCACTGATGGGGCAAGCTTCTCTGCGAGGGAGCAGCAACCCAGCAGTCCCGGAAAGGCAGCCGTGGACGCCCGCACTGTGGACCAGCGCAATTCCGAAGCGCGCGCCGCGGAAACGCGGAATTCCGAAGCACGCGTTTTTGAACGCAGGATTTTCGACGAGCTGCGCGAAATCGTCGGCCCACGCGGCTTGATTACCTCGCGCGAAGAGTTGCACACCTATGAGTGCGACGGCCTGACCAATTTTCGCGTGCTCCCGCGCGCGGTCCTATTGCCCGACTCCACCGAGCAAGTTCAAAGAATTGTTCGCGTCTGCCATCGCGAGAAAATTCCGTTCGTCGCGCGCGGCTCCGGCACCGGGCTCAGCGGCGGCGCGCTCCCCGTCGAAAACGGAATCGTGATCAGCCTCACGCGCATGAACAAAATCCTGGAAGTGGATTTCGCTAATGCCCGCGCCGTGGTGGAACCTGGCGTAATCAATCTCGATGTCACCAACCGCGTCGCCGAGCGGCAATATTTTTATGCGCCGGATCCTTCTTCGCAATCGGTGTGCAGTATCGGCGGAAACGTTGCGGAAAATTCTGGTGGCGCGCATTGTCTGAAATACGGATTCACCACCACGCACGTTTTGGGATTGGAATTGGTGCTTGCGGAGGGTTCGCTGGCGCATCTGGGCGGGAAAGTCTTGGATCGTCCCGGATACGACTTGATGGGCGTTTTTGTCGGATCGGAAGGGACGCTGGGGATCGCTACAAAGATTACGCTTCGAATTGTGAAGCGGCCGGAATGCGTGCAGACGCTGCTGGCTGCGTTTCCGTCCACGAATGAGGCCGGTGCGGCGGTGAGCGACATGATTGCGGCTGGCATGCTGCCTGCCGCGATTGAGATGATGGACAATTTGGCGATTCAGGCGGCGGAAGCGGCAGTGCATGCGAATTATCCAAACTGCGGGGCGCTGCTGCTGGTGGAATTGGACGGGCCAGTGGCGGAAGTCGCGGCGCTGATGGCGCACGTGGATGAAATTTGCCGGGACAACAAAGCGTGGGAAATTCGTGTGGCGCAATCGGATGCGGAACGGGCGCTGGTGTGGAAGGGAAGGAAAGCGGCGTTCGCGGCGATGGGGAGAATTTCGCCGAATTACATTGTGCAGGACGGCGTAATTCCGCGGACGGAATTGCCGAATGTAATGCGGGAAATCGTGCGGCTGAGCACGGAAGCGGGGTTGCGTGTGGCGAACGTATTTCACGCCGGCGATGGAAATTTGCACCCGCTGGTTTTGTATGACCGGAGAATTCCCGGCCAGGAGGAGGCCGCGGAAATCCTATCGAACCGGATCTTGGAATTGTGCATCGCGGCAGGCGGATCGATTACCGGAGAGCACGGCGTCGGTGAAGACAAGAAAAAGATGATGCCGAAAATGTACAGCGAGCCGGATTTGCAGACCATGCAGCGGGTGCGCTGCGCGTTTGATCCGATGCAGCTTTCGAATCCGAGCAAGATATTTCCGCGGCCACGGCTGTGTGGGGAAAAGCCGGGCGAGTATGTGGCGCATCCTCTGGAGACGGCGGGAATGGCGGAGCGGTTCTGAATGGACGCCAGTGTCTCCTCGAAACTGAGCGATAAGAGCACATTTGAAACCGATGTTCGCGGGATTGTTACGCCGAAGTACGTGCGAGCGGCGTCGGCCAGCGATGCGGTGGCCGGCGTGCAGCCGAGTTTTGTTGTGGAACCGGGAAGTGAGCGGGAACTGGCGAAGGTTTTGAAGTTGGCCTACGGTGCGGGGCTGGCCGTGATTCCGCGCGGCGGGGGAACGAAGCTGGAATGGGGAAATCGGCCCGCGCGCGCAGACGTGATTTTGTCGACCGCCCGATTGAATCGAGTGATCGAGCATCCCTGGGCGGACTTGACGGTCAGCGTAGAGGCGGGCTGCACGCTGGCGAAATTGCAGGAGACGGTTGCCAAGCATCGGCAGCGCTTGGCGCTGGATACGCTGTGGGCGGAACGCGCGACGGTGGGCGGAGTGTTGTCCACCAATGATAGCGGCGCGTTGCGTTTGCGATTTGGGTCGCTGCGGGACTTGGTGATTGGGGTGACGGTGTCGCTGACGGACGGTACGGTCGCGAGCAGCGGCGGCAAAGTGGTGAAGAATGTGGCGGGATACGATTTGCCGAAGTTGCTGACCGGCGCGCTGGGAACGCTCGCCGTGATTACGCGCGCGATTTTTCGGCTTCATCCGCTACCAAAGGAAACGCGGACGATTTCCTGCGTGACTTCGAACTCGGCCGAAGCGCAGCAGCTAGTGCACGAACTTCAGAATTCGAAGCTAGCCCAATCGGCGCTGCAGATTTGCTGGGGAGCGGGGATACAACCGCGTGTCGATGTTTTGTTTGAAGGGACGGAGGCGGGGTTGGCGGCACAGGTACAGCAAGCAAAAGCAATGCTGGGCGCGGCGCCGGTAAGGGACGCTGGGCGCGATGTATGGG
>Ga0307478_10001664_pt1 | contig 18734 bp, 16 predicted proteins | sample atmos_gasesECM4C_2_FD_203713 | JGI IMG/M metagenome (GOLD analysis project Ga0307478, IMG submission 203713) | Hardwood forest soil microbial communities from Morgan-Monroe State Forest, Indiana, United States - atmos_gasesECM4C_05 | ecosystem: Environmental > Terrestrial > Soil > Temperate... | reverse complement strand
GCAAACAATATGCCCGCGCGAAGTCATTATTTGACAGCGATCAAAACATCTCCGCAAAAGTGTTGGAATCGGCCGAAGGAAATCTCCGCGCGCTCGAAACGGAGGAGCGCGCCGCAGAGCAACAGTTGAGCCTGCAGGGCTCCATGGCGGAGCAGCAATGGGGCAGCGTGGTCGCGAAGTGGGCCATGGATGGATCGCCGGAACTCGATCGTGTTCTCAGCACGCGCGAGGTGCTCATCCAGGTGACGTTTCCGTTCGATCAGAATTATGCCGCTCCCAAAACAATTCTGGTGGAGGTTCCGGGCCGAACCCGCGCGGAAGCGACGCTGATCTCGGCTTTTCCGCGAGTCGATCCGCGGATTCAGGGCCGGAGTTTTCTCTATTCCGCACCTGCCCAACCGGACTTTACACCGGGAGTGAATCTTGTTTCGCACTTCCCAGTCGGGAATTCCGCACACGGCGTGCTCGTGCCTTCCGCGGCCGTGGTGTGGTCGGAAGGTAAAGCTTGGGCTTATTTGCAAACCAGTGCTCGTCAGTTTTCGCGGCGCGCGGTGCCAACCGACTCTCCAGTCGACGCAGGGTACTTCGTCGCGGCAGGTTTCTCCGCTTCAGACAAAGTAGTAACTCGAGGCGCGCAGTCGTTGCTCTCCGAGGAAGCCGTTTTGGAAGGCTACGGTGGAGGTGGCGGCGATGAGAATTGAAGCTCGGGGACCGCGATGCTGAATGCCATCGTTCGTTTTTCGTTGCGCTTTCGCGGAATTGTAATTGCCCTTGCCTGCGCGCTGCTTGGCTATGGAATCTTTTCGCTGCTTAGCTCCTCCTATGACGCGTTTCCCGATTTCGCGCCGCCTGAAGTATCGGTACAGACAGAGGCGCCCGGCCTTTCGCCAGAGCAGGTGGAAGTTCTGGTTACGCAGCCGATCGAAAACAGCATCAACGGCGCCACCGGCATCGGCTCGCTGCGGTCAAGGTCGATTCAGGGCCTTTCGGACATCACAGTAGTCTTCCGATCGGGTACGGACATTTACCGGGACCGGCAATTGGTGGCCGAGCGGCTATCGGCGGTAGCCAACGAACTTCCGACCGGCGTCCAGCCCCCGCTGATGACCCCACTGACTTCGTCTACGGCTTGGGTGATGGAGGTGGATTTCACCTCGGACAAGCAATCGCTGATGGATCTGAGGACGATCGCGGATTGGACCATTAAGCCCCACATTCTCGCCGTGCCCGGAGTAGCCGGCGTCGAAGTCAACGGCGGTGATGTGCGTCAACTTCAATTTCAGTTCGATCCGCAAAAGCTCATGCAGTACGGAGTTAGCGTGGAGGACGTGATTGCGGCGGCGCGACAGTCCACCGGAGTTCGCGGCGGCGGTTTCATCGAAACCACCAATCAGCGAATCGTATTGCAAACGGAGGCCCCGTCCGCGACGCCGGCACAACTTGCCGGTACGGTTTTGGTGCATCACAACGGAGCTAACGTCACGCTGGGCGATGTCGCGCGCGTGCAGGAAGCCCCGGCGCCTCGCATCGGAGCGGCGTCAGTGGCAGGAAAGCGCGGCGTGAGCATGATCGTTGATGCTGCCTACGGTGCGAACACGCTCGACGTGACCGAAGGCATAGACAAAGCGCTGGACGAGCTGAAACCTGGTCTGGAAGCACAGGGCATCGCCATTCATCGAGATGTATTGCGCGCGGCCGATTTCATCACCGTCGCGCTGCACAATGTTCGCGATTCCTTGCTGATCGGCGGGATCCTCGTGGTCGTGGTTCTCTTTTTATTCCTCTTCAATCTACGCACGGCAGCCATTTCCTGCACCGCTATTCCTCTGTCTCTGTTGGCGGCAGTTATCGCGCTCAACAAAATGGGCCTCAGCCTGAATACAATGACCCTCGGCGGCCTTTCTATTGCCATTGGCGAAGTCGTCGACGATGCTGTGATCGACGTAGAGAACATCTATCGTCGGCTCCGCGAAAATCGCTCCGTGCCGAATCCTGGCTCGCTCTTTCAGGTCGTATTTGACGCATCGATTGAAGTGCGCAGTGCCGTCGTCTATGCCACTTTCGCGGTCGTCCTGGTATTCTTCCCGGTCCTGAATATGTCTGGGCTCGCCGGGAATCTTTTTGGGCCCCTGGGCGTGGCCTATATCTGGGCGATTCTCGCTTCGCTTATCGTCGCGTTGACAGTTACTCCGGCTCTCAGCCTGATTCTGTTGGGAGGACGAGACCTTCCACCGCAAGAACCGCCCCTTGTTCATTGGTTGAAACGGGGATATGAGGCGCTTCTGCTTCGCGTTGAACGCGCCCCGCGCGTGCTGGTCCCTGCTACGGTGGGCCTGCTGGTAGTAGCGGGGGTTGGAGCGTTGTTTTTCTTGAGCAGCTCCTTTCTTCCCGAGCTGCGAGAGGGAAATATCACCGTACACATGACCGCAGTTCCGGGCACTTCTCTCGAAGAGTCTTTGCGATTGGGTGACCGGCTCACCCAAGCTTTATCGCAGGTTCCTTTCGTACGTTCCGTCGCGCAGCGCGTAGGCAGAGCCGAATTGGGAACCGATACGATGGGAACCCACGAAAGTGAGATTGATGTCAATCTGCAGGCCGCCAAAGGAACACAGGTGCAAACCTCACAGGACGAGATTCGCCGCATCCTCACGGAAGTTCCGGGCGCTGTTCTAACTTCGAATAGTTTTTTGACCGAGCGCATCAACGAAACCTTATCCGGATACGGAGCCGCAGTGGCGGTTAATGTTTTTGGCAACGATCTCGATCAAATGGATCGCGCAGCGGCCCAGATCGCGCGAATCCTCGCGGCGATTCCTGGCGGAGCGGAGGTGCAGCTGCAGTCACCCCCGGGCATGCCGGAAATTCTGGTGCGGCTTCGCAAAGATGGGATCACGCGATGGGGTTTCGATCCCCTTTCGGTTTTGGACGTCGTACGCACGGCTTACGGAAGCGAAATAGTGGGGCAAACCTATGAAGGCAACCGCGTATTTGATGTTTCCGTGCTCCTAGCATCGACCAGAAAGCCACAAGTCAGTGAGTTAGGAGAGTTGCCGCTTCGCAACCCAGACGGGAAATTTGTTGCGCTCAGCGAGCTTGCCGATCTGCAGGAATCATCGGGGCGCTACGTCGTTTTGCACGAAGGTGCGCGGCGGGTACAAACGATCACGTGCAACGTGCGAGGGCGCAGCGTGGACTCTTTTGTGCAAGAAGCGCGCAAACGTATTTCGAGCATAAAATTTCCGGCAGGCACTTATGTGAGTTTTGCCGGCACGGCTGCCGCGCAAGCCCAATCGCTCCACGAACTGATCGTGAATTCTCTCCTGGCTGGCTTGGGAATCATAATTTTGCTCTCCGTTGTTATGGGAAATGGCCGAAACCTTTTGCTAGTGCTGGTAAACCTACCGTTTGCGTTGGTGGGCGGAGTGATTGCCGCGGGTCTAAGCGGAGGCGATCTCTCGCTCGGTTCGCTCGTTGGCTTCGTCACTCTCTTTGGAATCACTCTACGGAATTCCATCATGCTCATTTCGCACTATGAGCATTTGGTTGAATCGGAAAGCATGACCTGGGGTCTCGAAACGGCGCTGCGAGGCGCTTCGGAACGGCTAGCGCCGATTCTTATGACGGCTTTGGTTACCGGGCTCGGTCTCTTGCCTCTGGCCATCGGCAGCGGCGATCCTGGGCGAGAGGTCGAAGGGCCCATGGCGATCGTAATTCTCGGAGGGCTGGTTACGTCGACCCTCTTGAACCTCTTGGTCCTGCCGACACTCGCCTTACGCTACGGCAGGTTCGAACCGCGCACCCTTCAAAATCTGCGCGCGCGGGCTTGAAGCGTGCGAAAAACCATTCAGAAAATTTGCACAGCGTGCGCGTGCTTGTGAAAAATCCGCTCGAATTCGCTATTGCGCAGCGACGAATTGCTGCCTATCCTTGGGCGACTTGATCCACAAACAAGGTCCCGCGATTGGAGCAGCAATTCACGCGCAGTGAAGTCGAGCGCATGACCGGCGCTACCCGGCAGCAACTCGATTATTGGTCCCGCCTTAGGCTCCTACAGCCGCGTTCGCGCTGGGGAGAGCGATTCTTCAATTTTACCGATCTGGTTGCAGTGGAAGCGCTGAGGCGCCTGACCGCTCAGCGAATTCCTGCGCAGCGCCTGAGCCGAGTCGTGCAGGCATTGGAACGGCAACTCGGAAATGCGGCGGCCCCGCTCTCCTCCTTGCGCATCTCCGTCACAGGCGATGAAGTCGTGGTTCGCGGGCCCGGACCGCGGGGGCGGCCCATCGAGCCCTTGACCGGCCAATTTGTGATGGATTTTGAAACCTCCCAACTGGAAAACAAGGTGCACTCTCTGGGCGCGCGTACAGCTGAGGAATGGTTCGATCTGGCGATGACGCTGGACGGCAGCCAGGAGAGCATGGGCGAAGCCGTGGAAGCTTATCGGCAAGCGATCAAGGCCGCACCGGAATGGATCGAACCGCACATCAATCTCGGCACGGCGCTTTTCCACCTTGGCCGTCTGATCGAATCGCGCGACGCGTTTTGCGCCGCCGTGACAATTGACCGGCGCCACGCGTTAGCGCACTTCAATCTTGGATGTATTTGCGACCGCTTGGGCGATGGCGATCAGGCCCTAGACGAATTTCGCTCTGCGTTAGCGTGCGCGCCAGATATGGCGGAGGCCCATCTGAATCTGGCTTTGGTCTACGAAAAGCAAAATCGGAAGGACGACAGCCGGCGCCATCTATCCGCCTATCTGCGTTATGACCCGAACGGGCGCTGGGCGGATTTCGCCCGCGCTCGTCTGGGCCCGAGTGGCCGGCCGCGGCGCCACGCGGCTAAAGTCACGCCCTTCCGGCGCGCCCCCAACTAACCGCCATCAGGATTTATCGGGCCGCTCCTGCCTGTGCCTTCGTATAGAATGGTCGAGGCTGGAGGGGTGCACGTGAGATCCAAAATCTACTTAACTGCACTGATCCTTCTTCTCTGTATCCCGGTGTTTGTTCGTACGACGCGAGCGCAGGAAAACAGTACTGATCAAGCAACCGCCGGACCGCCGAAATTCCTCAATATGGTTCATCAAGAGCTCAAACCCGGAAGAAGCGGAGCATACGCTGAGATGGAGACGTCGATCGCACGCATCTACAGCCGCGAGAACATACCGGTATTTTGGGTCGAGCTGGGATCGATAACGGGCCCCGCCGAGGTGCTGTATCTGAATTTGTTCGACTCGTCGGAAGAGATGGCCAAGGCTATGGACGCATTGTCGACCGGATTGGCGGCCCACCCCGAACTCGTGCAAATGCGGGACCGTCTCTTGCAGGAAAACACTTCGAACGGAACCTCCGTTCTTGGCGTGCGGCGAGATGATATGGGATATCGCGCCAACACCATCGATTTCTCCAAGATGCGTGTCCTACGCTTATCCACCGTTTTTGCTCATCCAGGCTATGAACGCGCCTTTATGGAAACGGAATGGTCCTTGAGCGAGGCTTCGAACAAAGTTCATGCCCGCTCCGCTTGGGCGGTTTACGAAGTTGTTGGAGGGCTGCCCGAGCCATCGTTCGTGATCGTCACCCCTATGCAATCCTTACAGGAAATCGATGGCATCTTCGAGGCGAGCGAGTCAGTAAAGACAACCGAGGGCGGCGCTTTGGAGCAGCACCTGCAAGAGTTGGCTCGAATCGCCTATGGCACCAGCGATACTCGACTATTTGCAGTGGGACCTAGAATGAGCCGTGTTTCCAAGAAATTTGCCGCTAGCGATGCGGATTTTTGGGCGCCGGCCACACTCTCTACCGCGCCGCCGGCGAGTGCCGGCAAAGGCGATAAGACACCCCCAAAGAGCGCGGGAACGCCGGCGCCGAAACCTTAAGTTACTGTTTGGGAGGAGTAATCGGGCCCGGCGGCGCAGGGGCGGGACCTAGCGGACTAGGTGATGATGATCCCGTAGCGGGATTCGCCGGCGTCAAGGTGAAGGCCACGCCGCGTGCGGCATTCGCTTCGATGGTCTTCTTTAGATCGAGCAGGTCGACAGGGATGTCGTTCTTCTCTCCGTAGACGGTCAGGTAGTGCAGCTCTCCATCAGAAACCGTGTAGCTGGCCACGGCAAACACCGAGCCATCTTCGAGGTAAAGCAGCACGTCGTTGCGCAATTGTGCGCTCGCGCCGCCAGACGCGGTCAAGTCCTCCGCCGGTAGCGTCGTCAGCGAAGGATATTGGTTCATGAGCGGAGTGTACTGCAGCGTCGCTGAGGAGTCCGGCGGATTGTACACAGGTCCAGACGGATAGCCGGGGGACGGATAGTCAGGTGCCCCCGACGGATAGTCGGGTGCCGAAGGGTACGCCGGTGGAAAGTAGCCGTAGCCGTAATAGGGCGCCAGGAGGCCGCAGCCATTCGCGAGTCCCCAGAAAGGATTGCAGCCAGCAAATAAGAATGGGTTATATGCCAGGCCGAATAAACCGGCCGTGCCAAGAAACGGCCCGAAGGGCCTAATCGGTGGTCGCCGCGGCGGCCTCGATGAGAACAAAATGCCTGCCCCTGTCACAGGAGTGCGAAAAGGCGAACCAGGCGTGCGAAGGCCAGTCATGGGAACACCGCCCACTGGACGGCCAATGACAGGATGAGTGATAGCAGGGCCCGCCGTCGGTCGGCCCGCCGCGGGCGGCACATGAACCGCAGGTGCGCGTGCCGCTGCAACTCCGCCTGCTCTTGCCCCTCCTCCAACGTGCCCTCCCGCCGCGCCGCGCTGAGCAAGCGCACCTGCGGGCGTAAGCGCTAATGCAGAAAACACAAGGATTCCTAAGATCTTTTTGAAGCCAAAGACAGAATTAAACGCGGCGGGTTTCAATCAACACCCCCGGACCTGGTGGGTAGCTCCGCCTCCATTGTAGTTCATTCCTCCGGGCGCACCAACAGCTTTTGCCTGCATACAAAATTCATGGTAGATGAGCTCCGTAGAACGCTTGACACCTTCTCAGTTTATAATTAGACTAACCGTTTAGTTAAACATTATGGCTGGCACAATTCCCTCTTCGTTGGTGACTGCAGCATCTCACTTTCCGAAAAACCGATTGTCTGCAGGGTCGGCGCAGCCGAGGCATCCGGACACGGTGCAACGCATCCTCCGCGCAGCCGAAGAGAATTTTGCCGAGCGCGGCTTGGCCGGTGCACGCATCGGTGCCATCGCGCGGGCTGCTCGTGTGAACAAGGCTCTGCTCTATTACTACTTTTCCAGCAAGGAAGAACTGCACCGCTTCACACTGACTACGCTCTTCCGGCAGCTTCGCGAGCAAACGAGCGCCGCGCTGGACCGGCCGGGCTCGCCGCGCGAGCAACTTCTGTGCTACGTCAATAGCTATTTCGATTTCATGGTGGCCCATCCGAATTATCCGCGTCTCTTCGAACGCGAGCTCATGAGCCAGGAACCGCGGCTGGTAGGACTTGTACAGGAGCACCTGCGCCCACTGCACGCGCGCCTTACAGGCGTCATTCGTGCAGGCATAGCGCAGGGAGAATTCCGGCGCGTGGACCCACGGCATACGCTGTTCAGCCTGGTGGCGATGACGGTTTTTTACTTCGCCGCAGTGCCAGTTTTGACGCAGCTATGGCGAATTGAGCCTCTGGCTCCGCGACGTGTAGCCACGAGACGCCGCGCGGTTCTGGACTTTGTGGAACACGCTCTGTTTTTGCCGGCAGCGAGGAAACGATGAAAGTGTCGCGGTTCTTTTTCTTCCTGATAGGACTTTTCTGCGTGGCGCTCGTCATTTACTTAATCACTACGCCCAGCACGAAGGAGATCCAGCTCACAGGAATCATCACCGGCACGGATGAGATCGTCAGTCCGTTGGTGCAGGGGCGGCTGCAGAAGCTTCTGGTGGACGAGGGATCGGAGGTAAAGGCCGGTCAACTGATCGCGGAGATTGACCCCACGGAGCTCAAAGACGTGCGTGAATCGGCGGCAGACAATATCCGCACGCTGCAGGCGCGGTTAGTGCAGGCGAATACGACGCTCGTCATGAACGACCGCCAGACCGCTGCGGCGGTCGCGCAGGCAGAAGCCTCACTGACAGCCGCTCGCGCGCAACTGGACCAAGCGCGCGCAACGCTGTCGCTCAATGAAGTCACCTACAAGCGTGATCAAGGCCTGTTTCAAGGCGGCGCCATCTCCGCGCAAGAACGCGACACGGCTGAATCCAACTACGTGGCTTCACAGGCAAATGTGAAAGCGCTCGAAGACCAGGTCAAAGCCGCCGAGGCACAACTCGAAGCGGCGCGCGCGAATCGCCAGCAGGTGGAGGTGCAGCAAGCCGATATAGCCGCCACACGCGCGCAGATCGCGCAGGCTTCGGCGCAACATGATCAAGCTTCCACGCAACTGAGCTATACAGAAGTTCGTGCGCCGATCAATGGCATTGTGTCGGTTCGCGTCGCACGGCAAGGAGAAGTTGTGCAGGCTGGTGGTCCCATCGTTACGGTGCTGGATGTCGACCATCTGTGGGTGCAAGCGGACGTGGAAGAAACCTACATCGACCAGATTACTTTTTGGCAAAAGCTCCAGGTGCGGTTGCCCTCCGGGAATAGCGTCGAGGGCACAGTGTTTTTCAAGGGCGTGGAAAGCGATTATGCAACACAGCGCGACGTCAGCCGGACCAAGCGCGACGTCAAAGCCTTCACCATCAAGGTTTCCGTACCCAATCCGGACCGGCGCCTGTTTGCGGGCATGACCGCCTACGTACTCCTGCCTCCTCCGCCCGCGGAGCCTCGCCGGTTCCACTTCTAGCGCTAAAGGACGCCGTTATGCTCGCGATCGAAGTGGATGGGTTGACGAAACGCTTCGGCACCTTCGTGGCCGTCGACCACGTTCATTTTGACGTGGAAGAAGGCGAAATCTTTGGATTGTTAGGACCGAACGGCGCGGGAAAAACAACGTTGATCCGCATGCTCACCACGCTTACACCGCCTACGGAAGGCACTGCGCGCGTGGCCGGACATGATGTGAAAAAAGACGCGGACGGTGTGCGAAATTCCATCGGCGTCATTCCCCAGGCGCTCACTTCCGATCCGGAATTGACCGCGGAAGAAAATCTGATGATCCACGCCAAGCTCTATGGAGTGCCCGCCAACCAGCGCACTAGGCTAATCCGCGACCTGCTTGAAGCCGTGGACTTAACGCGATTCGCCAAGGGCCTGGTGGGAACATTTTCCGGCGGCATGCGGCGGCGCCTGGAGATCGCGCGAGGGCTGGTGCACTCGCCAAAGATTCTTTTCCTCGATGAGCCGACCACCGGGCTGGACCCGGTTTCACGTACCAATGTCTGGGAGATGATCGAGAAGGTTCAAAAGCAGTCGAACTTAACCATATTGCTGACCACTCATTATATGGACGAGGCGGACAAACTCTGCCACAGAATTGCCATCGTGGACCACGGCAAACTCGCAGCCTTGGATACGCCCACCAAGCTAAAAGACAGTATTCCCGGCAACGATGTAGTGGAGGCCGAATTTGCTAACGCACCTTCGAATTGGCTCGACACGCTGATGGCGCTGCCGCAGGTGGTTAGCGTAACCGAGCGCGAGGGAGTAACTCACATCGCCTCACACAGCGGACCCGACACGGTGGGCGCCCTGATGGACGCCGCGCGCAAGGCCCACGTCACCGTGAAACGCGTTACGGTACAGGGCACGACGCTGGACGACGTTTTTCTGCACTACACCGGGCGGCAACTCCGCGACGAAGTGGGGGCCGGGGCGCGGCTGGACATCGCTCACCTGTACAAATGAGGCGTAACCGGCAGGAGAGACAGCCATGAAAATCTACCGAGTGCAGGCCATTATCGAGCGGGACATGCGCAAGTTTTTCCGCAGTCCCGCGCTGATGATGACCTCCATGGTCTTCCCGCTGATGCAGCTCATTGTTTTGGGCTATGCCTTCGGCGGGAAAATTAAGAACGTGAATCTGGCCCTGGTGGACGAGGACCGCGCGGCCGAATCCCGGGTGGTGCGCGAGCGGCTGAATGCGATCGTCGAAGGCCCGCAGACCTTCCGTGTCTCCCCATACAGCAATCTGCCCGACGCCATGACCGATCTGCGTGCCGGGTTTGTAAAGGCAATTCTGGACATTCCGCAGGATTTCTCCGAGCGCGTATTGCGCAACGAAAAGCCGCGGCTCGCGTTCATCGAAGACAACACGGACAACTTTACCGCGAGTGGGATCCTGGAGCGGGTTCAGGAAATTCAGACCAGCTTGAACGGGCCTGAGATGCCGGCTTTGCAGCCCGGCCAGTCACTGGCCTCCAACATGACCACGATGCTTAGCCCCGAGAGGCTGCCAGGAAAAATTGAAATCCAGACGGTAGAAGTCTATCCCTATATCGAATACATCAAGTATCTGTTGGCGGGTTCCATCTCCATTTCCATTTTCGTAGTGGCCATGATCGGCGGCGGCATCGTCTTTATCGACGATAAAGCGCGCGGCTTGCACGAAGGCTATCTGGCAACACCTCTTAGCAAAGCCGACCTGGTGCTGGGCCTGGTCTCTTCGGGTGCACTCAAGGGTCTGATGGCCGGGCTCACCATCACGCTCATCGGCGGCTTGATTGCCGGTATCGAGCGGCTGTGGGACCCGGTGCGCCTTGTATATCTGGTGATCGTGCTGGCGGTAACCGCGCTGGCCATGATCAGCTTCATGTTTCTCCTCATGGTGCGGGTGAGCGATCCTCTGGTGCCGCGCGCCATTTTCGGCGTGCTCAATACCCTGCTCTATTTTCCTTCGGGCGCCATTTACCCGACAGAGGGTTTTCCCGTGTGGCTGAGATGGATCTCCGTGATCGATCCCTTCACTTACGCGGTGCACGCACTGAAAAATCTTTTGCTCAAGAATACGGGTTTCGAGGGGATCTATCGCGACGTGGGAATTCTCTTTGGATTCGCGGTCGTCCTCATCGGCGGATGTATCTTGCTATTCAAACGTCAGATTTAGCGCTTCCATTTCCATGTGCAGCACCCGGAAAGGCGTCTTAGGCAAATGACCACGCTCGCAAAGTTCAGACACGCAAGCGGCGGTTACGCCGTGATGTTGGCATTTGCTCTCTATTTTCCCGCGGTTCCCGCAAATGCGCAGTTCGGCGCGGCAGCCGCCGAGTCGCAGCAAGGCTCGCAGGCGAATCCGCTTCCGCTCTCCGGACGCACCGGCGCAAGCGGCGGCGTCATCGCAACGCAGACGGCCATTCCAGGTACGACAACGAGCGTCAATACGCTGAACCCTACGGTTCAAGTTTCCGGGGCTTACTCAGGAAGCGCCAACAGCACGTCTGCAAGGCCTTTTTCTGGCAAGCTGTCTCTCCAGGAAGCCGTGGACCGGGCTATCACGTATAACCTCGGCACTGTGGGCATGAACCAGGCCTTGCGCCAGGCTCACGGTCAGACGAGAGTCGCTCGCAGCGCGTTGCTTCCGAATCTGACCGGGGATTTTAGTGAAACCGAGGAAACCGTAAATTTGGCTGCCATAGGCGTGCGCTTCAACGTGCCGACCGTGCCAGGCGTGCCGAGCTTCGGCATACCGACGCTAGTGGGTCCTTTCAATTACATGGATCTCCGCGCGCGCCTCACGCAAACGGTGGCCGATTTTACCGCGCGGAATAATTACCGTGCGGCTCAGGAAAGCTTGCGCGCCGCTCAACTTTCGGCCGACGATGCGCGCGATCTGGTGGTGCTGGCAACCGGCGGCGCTTATCTCCAAGTGATCGCCGCGAAGGCGCGCGTGCAGTCCGCGCAGGCTCAGCTTGAGACGGCAAACGCGGTTTACCAGCAGACTCAGATGCAGCTTCAGTTCGGCAAAGTCCCCCAGATCGACGTCAATCGCAGTCAGGTGGAAGTGCTGACGCAGCAGCAGCGGCTGGTCTCTTTGCAGAATGATGTCGCCAAACAAAAAATCAATCTTGCGCGCCTCACCGGTCTGCCGCCAAGCGAGCAGTACGACATTTCCGACGACGTTCCTTTTGCCGCGGCTCCGCCACTCACTCTCGACGACGCCGTGAAGCAGGCACTGGATCAGCGCGCGGACTTGAAAGCGGCCGAAGCCCAGGTACGCGCCGCGGAACGCGCACTCACCGCAGCGCGCGACGAACGCTATCCATCGCTCTCCGTGAGCGCCGACTATGGGGCGATCGGAACCAATCCCGGGCAGGCACGTGGAACCTTTACCGCCGTTGCCACCCTTACCGTGCCAATCTGGCGAGGCGGCCGCACCGAAGGCGATATTGAAGAGACTGACGCCGCATTGCGTCAGCGTCAGGCTGAGCTGGAGGACCAAAAAGGCCAGATTGAAAGCGACGTGCGCAATGCCTATCTCGATTTGCAGGCCGCTGCAAGTCAAGTTCAAGTCGCGATACAAAATCTGGACGTAACCCGACAAACGCTGGCGCAGGAGCGACAGCGCTTCGAGGCGGGCGTGAGCAACGATGTAGTGGTTACCCAGGCTCAGGAGTCAGTGGCTAGCGCAGAACTGGATTACATCAACAGCGTCTTTGCCCACAATGTGGCCAAACTAAGCCTGGCGCGCGCCATTGGTAACGCGCCGCAGACTTTGCATCAATTCCTGCAGTTTCCGTAACCGGCTGTTCCCCTAGCTTGCTTATTGACCCCCTTTTCCTCCGCTGGCCAGATCGGCCTTAGACTGGGCCTCATCTTTATGCGGAGTAATTTTGTCGGGATCTATACGCACCATCAGATAGGTGATGTGATCGTCGATCTTGGTAAACCAGTGGCCCGTGCCTGCAGGAATGATCATCACGTCGCCAGCCTTAAGTTGGTGCGTGACGCCATTCCGAATCGAAGCCGAATTGCTACCGGGTCCGTTTAGCATCTTCACCGCGCGATCGTCTGCTGGCCGGCGCTTTGTGCCCACGAGATCGGGACCGGTGACAAGCGTAGCCGAGCCGTCGATAACGTGATAAACCTCGCTCACCTGATCGTGCTCGGCAACCGCATCGGGTGCCGGAGCTGCTAGTTTGCCGCGATAGACGAGGCCGATGTCCACATTCGTTTTCCCCACATCAACGGCGCGGATCTGCTGATCGATCAATTTATCGGCAATGGCCCTTTTCACGTATTCCTGAATTTCCTCTTTGGGAATGTAAGTGGCAGGACATTTGTTGCAGGTAGGCCGGAGATCCTGTGCACCCAGAACCGAAGACGCAAGCAGAAGCATGAAGCCGCAGAGCGTTGCCTTTAACATGTTTATCTCCTTCCCGACTTGCCGGTGGCGAGGATTGTAGCTCACGTCCGACGTATCCGTACTCCGAGAACTCGCTCCAGCGGCAGTCGGTGTTGAACCAGCCGCAGGGACTGAAAATGCACTTCCCCGCTACTCTGCAGTCGTATTTGACTTATGCTTACGTTCTGCCGCTGGATGCCGGCGAGGGCCGGATGGAGTGCATTCGCGGGCAAACGTTACGATGACGAATCAACTGCTCTCTGTCACGGGCCTTAATGTCAGCTTCGGGAATCGCGAGGTCATTCACGACCTCAGCTTCTCGGTGCAGCACGGCGATTGTCTCGCCATAATAGGACCGAACGGCGCCGGAAAAACCGTTCTGCTCCAAGCGTTACTGAATCTGATTCCCTACCGCGGAGAGATTCGCTGGAGCGAAGGGACCCGGCTGGGATATGTCCCGCAGAAAATTGCTGCGGATCGGCAGTTGCCTCTCAGCGCGAAAGACCTCCTTGCTGCAAAGGTCAGATTCCTTAGGTTGCCTGCCACCGAACTGCAGTCGGTTTCGGCCGAACTCGGCCTCACCGACGAGCTTGTGAACACTAGTATGGGATCTCTTTCGGGAGGTCAGTTTCAGAAGGTGTTGATTGCCTTTGCTCTTTTAGGCAGGCCGAACGTGCTGCTCTTTGATGAGCCAACAGCCAGCCTCGATGAGCTCACCGAAGAGCGCGTTTATGAACTGTTGCAGTCGCTACAGAAAGACAGGGGAATGACGATCCTGCTGGTTTCACATGACCTGAGCATCGTCTACCGCAATGCGAACATGGTCATGTGCCTCAGCAAGGGGAAAACCTGCATGGGTCCGCCGAAGGAGGTCCTCACACCCGCGATGCTTCAAGACCTGTACGCCTCGCCACCTCATTACTACCAACATGTTCATGAGCACGAGGGAGAGCGCGATTCGCGGATCGCGCAGGAGCACGAGAAATAGTGAGCGGCCAGGGTCTTCTGTTCGTGCTCGCTCTTTTCTTCTCGCTCGCTGCCGGCCTGGTGGGATGTATCGCCCTCATGAAACGCATGCTGCTCGCTGGCGATGTAATCTCGCATTTAGCGCTGCCCGGCCTCGGACTGGCGTTCGCTTTCAAGGTGAACCCGCTGATGGGCGGCGCCGCGACGTTGTTCCTTGGGACATTCCTGGTTTGGCAGCTTCAGAAAAAGACCGGCTTAGCCATCGAAGCCGCCATAGGCGTGATCTTCGCGGCATCCCTGGCCATCGGAGCCGCCATCACCCCGAGCGAGGATCTCGCTCAATCTCTGTTCGGCCAGTTAGAAAGACTTTCGCTGTCCGGCTTCGTTTTGGGTTTGGCCGCCGTCGTGTTTGTGATCCTCTCCATTTTTTTACTGAAAGACCAATTGTCGCTCAGCATCTTCTCCACGGATCTGGCGGCTGCGACGGGCGTACGTATCGCTCGGCTCGATCTATATTTTCTGCTCCTCTTCAGCCTCACGGTGCTCGTCGGACTTCGCTTCATGGGCGCCCTGTTGGCAAGCGCCTTGATCATCATGCCCTCGGCAACGGCCCGGCAACTCACGAATAAGCTGCCACAGTTCTTTCTTCTCGCCGTGGTTGCTAGTCTTGTCTCCGTCGCGGCGGGATTTCTTCTGAATGCGTTTGTATTTAAGTTCTCTACTGCAGGGCCAACCATCGCCATCCTCTCGGCAGGTTTATTCAGCCTGAGCCTTCTTGCCAAGGCGGCTTAAATGGATCCGCGGCGGGGCGGGCTTTAGACGCGGGCCCGTCCTTTGTGCAAGGTCACAATTCCGGCTGTCCACGACTCGAAAGCAACTTCGTCGAAGGCATTTCGATCCATTAACTCCGCAAGCTCATGTGGAGCGGGGAAACGCGCCACCGACTCCGGCAGATAGCTGTACGCTTGCGCGTTGCCCGAAACCACAGCGCCAATGGCCGGAAGTACGCGGCGGAAATAGAACTGAAACAAATTGCGGAAAAGCGCCCCGCGCGGTTCTGCGAATTCGAGAATAGCAAGCCAGCCACCCGGCTTGAGAATGCGCCGCAACTCTGTTAATCCCGCTGAATAGTTAGCCAGATTGCGAAATCCAAACGCGGTCGCGACGAAATCAAACGTCGCGTCGGCAAAAGGAAGCGACAATGCATCGGCTTCCATGAATTGAAGCCGGCGGCGACCGCTCCCGGCGGCCTTTTCGCGCGCGCGCACGAGCATCGGATGCGCAAAATCGGCTCCCACGAGCAGCGCGGGCGCAGAAGAGGGGGAATCCATCGGCGCGTCTGAGAGCGCCAGCGCGAGGTCTCCCGTTCCACAGCAAACATCGAGAACGCGAGCGTCCGGTCGCCGCAGGATGTGGGCAAAGCGTCTCGCAAGACGTTTCCGCCACATCACGTCAAAGCGCAACGACAAAAGATGATTCAGCAGGTCATAACGCGGCGCGATGCAGCTGAACATGTCCCGGACCTGGCGTGATGCGGCACTTTCATCGTGGGTCCCTACCGGACGTGTCCCTGGCAAGCTGGCGCGGCCGGAACGAGGTGGGCTCATGGGCGATTACATCTCTCGATCGAGGTGCGCAAGAACTTCAGCCACGAGTTTAGGCGCGACGGGGCCGAAAGTTTCGGCGCTTCCGATCTTGGGGCTTAAGACGAAGCGCAACTTGCCCCCGCGAGTTTTCTTATCCGAGTGCATGATCTCGACAAGGCGAGAGGGCTTTGTGGTCGGCAAAGCAGGAAGTGGGCCGACCCTGCGCACCACCCGCTCGATTCGCACAGCGCTTTCCTCCGCCAACAAGCCCATCCGCCCTGCAAGACGGGATGCGGCGATCATTCCCCAGCCGACGGCTTCGCCGTGCAAGTATTTGCGATATCTCGTAGCGGTTTCGAAGGCATGAGCAAACGTGTGCCCGAAATTTAGTATCTCGCGCAAACCGGATTCGCGTTCATCGCGGCTTACCACCCTGGCCTTGGACTGGATGCAACGCGGGATCACGAAATCAAGAGCCTCGGCGTCACGATTCGCAAGAGCCTCGATCGAACTCTCGAGATAAGTGAACAGCCGCTTGTCCACGATGACCCCGTATTTGATTACTTCGTACAGCCCCGACCGAAATTCGCGAGGAGGGAGCGTCTTCAAGGTCACCGGATCTGCCAGGACGAGCCGCGGAGAGTAAAATGCGCCGACCAGGTTCTTCCCGTCCGGTAAATTGACGCCAGTCTTGCCGCCGATGGCGCTGTCCACCTGCGCGACGACAGTTGTGGGTATGTGCACAAGTCCAACGCCCCGCAGGTAGCTCGCGGCCACAAAGCCCGCAACGTCTCCGACCACGCCTCCACCGGCAGCTACCAGAACCGCTCGCCGGTCCGCGCCCGCGCGGACTAGTTCCCTGCAGACACGCTCCACCGTGGAAATACTCTTCGATTCTTCGCGATCATCAAAAACGATCGTGCGGCGCAGCCCAGCGCTTCGCAATGCTCGCTCGAGCCTGTGACGCCAATGCTTGGCAACTCGAGGCGAACAAATCAGGAAGACGCCTGTGCTCTCGCCAAGCGATTTGATTCGACCGGCGGCACCAAACAATATGCCTGCACCATAAATGACTTCGTAGCGACCGTTTTCGGAATCTATGGCAATGCGCCGGGGACTCACGGACGCTGTGCAGCGTTGGGGCGAGCAAATTTTTGCTCGAGTTGCGGAACAACGGCGATCAAAACATGGCCGACCACGGCCAAGCTTCGCGGGCTGAGCTTGTCCAGCGTGTCTTGAGGCGTATGCCAGTAGGGGATTTCCAGATCGATGATGTCCACGGCAGGGACGTGGCGGCTCAGGAAGGGCACGTGGTCATCCTGAACGGAGGTTTCGCTGGACACAAAAATATTGCCGTATCCCAGCCGCGAGGCCGTGGACCAAACCAGGTCGGTGAGCCAGGAGGTCGAACTGGCATCACGCTTGATGCGCAGATCTCGGCTGCCAATCATGTCAGCCAGAATTACCGCCTTGGTACGCGCGAGATCGCCCGAAAGCGCCATGCGGGCAGCGAGCTCGCGGCTGCCGTAAGTATTGTCCGGATTCTGCCATGTCAGATTGAATGCCTCTTCGCCATCGAGAAAAGCGATCCACATCGTAAGCGCATTTTTTCGCGAGCATAGCAGTCGAGCCAATTCGAGCGCCACCCCTGTGGAAGAGCCACCGTCATCTGCCCCAACAAAATTCGGCAGGCGCTTGGTATCGTAATGAGTAAGGAAGAGCACGATGTCGGGAGAGTTTCCCGGGATCTTGACGACGATATTTTTCATCTCCGTGTCGCCAATCGGCGTGGGCGTATGGAATGCCTCGGGATCAACCGGGCAGCCAAAGCCTTTTAGCTGGCCAACGATGTAATCCTGGGCACGATGATTTCCGTCGGTCCCTGCGGTGCGGGGACCGATCGCCACTAGATCGGCAACGTGCTGAAAGGCTCGCTGCCCATCGAAGCCTCCGGTCCTCTCCGGCGCGGGAGCTGTTTGCTGCAGCGTTTCGGCCGGCGGCGGCGCGGCCTCACTTGTCGCCCCGTTCGTGACACCGCCGTTTCCGCTGCATGCAGCCAGAAAGAGAGCCGCCGCAAACGGGACTAACGTCCATCGGCGAAAAATAGTGCGCACCTTACGAGACTCCTTTACGACCGATCGACTCGGCGCGCCGCTTTCGACGCACCACCGCCGCCGAAACACCGATGCTGACAAAATACAGCACGACCATAGGCGCCATGAACACGAGCATCGTGATGGCGTCCGGAGTCGGCGTAATGACCGCCGCCAGAATAGCAATGATCAGGATGGCATAGCGGAAATTCTTCCACAGGAACTGCGGCGTCACGATCCCGAAAAGTGACAACAAAAACGCCAGCACAGGAAGTTCAAAGACGATGCCGACACCGAGCAGCACGTTAAGCACGAGATCGAAATACTCATTCACGCTGATCAGCGGTGTAAACGGCCCACCCGTCTGAAAATTAACGAGAAACTTCAGCAAATACGGCAGGATCACGTAATACGCAAACACAATCCCGCATAGAAAGAGCCCCACAGACGAAATCACAAACCCGGCTACGGCTTTCCGCTCATTCCGATAAAGCCCGGGAGCAACAAAGAGCCAGACCTGATAGAGGACATAAGGCGAGGCGATCACGATTCCGAGATACAACCCCAAAGTAATGACCTGATAGAGATAGCCGGCGGGATGCGTGAAGATCAGTTTGTCCTGCAGGTTCGCAGCGCGCAGAGCGTTCACCATCGGGCGCGCCACAAATTCCAGGATATGCTTCGCTACGTAGACACCGATAAACGTGCCTGCAACGATAGCGCCCGCTGCGTGAATCAGGCGCGTGCGTAGCTCGGTAAGATGCTCGAAAAACGACATCTTGCCGCCGTCTTCCGATTCCTCGGGACGGTTAAGCAGGCTGGGAGTGGCCATCAACTGGTTTCTCGGGGACGCTCTCTGTCGCCGAGGTCACTGG
>Ga0307478_10001662_pt1 | contig 18745 bp, 19 predicted proteins | sample atmos_gasesECM4C_2_FD_203713 | JGI IMG/M metagenome (GOLD analysis project Ga0307478, IMG submission 203713) | Hardwood forest soil microbial communities from Morgan-Monroe State Forest, Indiana, United States - atmos_gasesECM4C_05 | ecosystem: Environmental > Terrestrial > Soil > Temperate... | reverse complement strand
AACGTGAAGACCTCATGCGCCGATAGGATCAAAGGTGTGGTAATTCCCTTCAGGCTGAAGCCCATTCCCCAGATCGGCACGTTAGAAACCTTTATGTTCGAGGTGCTCTCGTTCGTCAGGGTGATGGTCTCGCTGAGACTGGTGCCCACAGTTACGGTGCCAAAATTTTCGCTCGTGGGACTTACCGTAAGTTCGGTAGCGGCTGCTACGCCAGAAAATATCGGAAGGGCGATCAGAACAACAGCAATTACGACAAAACAGTTAACGTACTTCGGCCAGAGACCGGCGCTTCGGGGGAGTTGGCTCATGGTGTTTTTTACCCACAACGAACGGATTTGGTTTCGGCTTACATTGATCTGAACTTTGCCGGGAAAAAGGAATTCTGGCTAGGTGTCGGAAGGACAGTCACACGCGGGAGATTTATTCACAGCGGATGGTTGGCAAGTGGTCGATCGGGAAATGGAACGAAAGTTTCGTCTCTAGCGGAAGTTTTTCTAGGTTCTCAATTACCCCCGTCGGGGTCTGCGCAGAGCATACGAATCCGTGAAGGTTGATTTTTTTCCAAGTCGTCAAGGCGGGTAAGAGAGTTGTCGCCAGAATCGCAGAAAGAAGATCGCAACAACGCAGATGGTGAAGTTAGCCTAGCGCCGCGGGATGGGAGAGCGACGCCATCGACACAACAACCTTTAGCCGGCGCACCGCGCCGGCTTTAGAAAATCAAGAAGGCTTACTGGACCGCATTCAATCCCTGATAAATGAACAGCCCGGCCAGAACCAATAACAGGACTCCCGAGCCGGCGCCAAAAACCCAAACTGGAAGCGTCAGGCGGTTGACCTTCACCAGCAATTCCGTTTGCTCCTGTTGCATGTGAGAGTTCGCGTCATCGAGATACAACTGCTCATCCTCGTGCATGGTGAGCGTACTTCGATAGATAAGGAGGATGATCAGTCCGACGGTGAAAACGCCCCACACAATCGCAAGCCCGAGCATCAAAGGAGTCCACGTCATAGGCCACCTCGACAGATTGCACGCCGTTCGGCATCTCCGCTGAATTCCCCAGTGCAGGCGAGCGGTGCCCACACTCAAACCCCGGAGGAGTCCTGAACGCAACCATTATAGACCCGCTTGGCAAGCCCTGCCAGACTCAATTCACAATCCATGTCTGGTGCTACCGAGGGCTTGCTGCTGTGGGAACTCGCCGACATCGAACCAACGGTATGCGCTGCGAAGACTAACCTGGCTGGACGGTCCTGGACTTTCCGATTGGATTCCGGCGAACTCGAATTTTATCGCTAGCGCTGCGTTATCGTTTGCTATAATGGGTAGAACTTAAGAGTAAGGAGATTAAGATGGTAACCACAACTGTCCCTGAAATCACGACCGTCCCAGAAGTTAAGAAGGCGCCCGCGCCGGTTAGCCTCACACCCAGCGCGGTTTCCAAGGTGAAAGAAATTATGGGACAACAGAATCCCGTACCAGCCGGTCTGCGCATCGGCGTTGTCGGTGGCGGCTGCTCCGGTTTCTCCTACTCCATGCAGTTTGAAAATGCTGCCGGAATGATGGACAAGACCTTCGATATGGACGGATTGAAGGTGTACGTCGACGCTACTTCCGTGATGTATTTGAACGGCTGCATCGTCGATTACGTCGAGACCCTCGAAGGCGCCGGCTTCAAGTTTGAGAACCCCAACGTGAAAAGTACCTGCGGCTGCGGATCATCGTTCAGCGTGTAGGTTCAGCCTGTATCGGTGGAGATTTTGGAATTAAAAAGATTTTGGAATTAAAAAGGCCTCATCCCGAGATGAGGCCTTTTCGCTTTTGTTGAGCTGCGTGTGCCGTTGCTACTGCGGCGAAGGCGGATTCGACGGAGGCTGCGGTGGTGGCGTTCCCGGTCCATTCATCCCGCCTCCGAAGCCGCTGCCCGACGTGCCGAAGCCACTTGATGTGCCGAAGCCGCTGCCGGAAGAAGTTCCAAACGCGCTCCCATTGTTGCCTGCCGGCTGGCCAGCCTGTCCCGGCTGAAGATTTGAAGTTTGCAGGGGAGGCTGATTCGGCGTGCTGATCAGCCCTCCGCGGTCGAGCGTGGGATCGTACACAAACTGCCATTCGTTGTATTTCTTTTTGTGGTTGAACTCGCGAATGCTGTCTTTCTTGCTGATGCTCTCCACGCCTACAATCGGCCCCGCGGCAACGATCTGCTGACTGCCTGAACTCGTATCTCCCGGTGCGGTAGTTGTCCCTGGAGCTTGGGAAACTCCTTGCGTGGAACTTTGCGAGGGATCTGAAGACGATGAAGATGAAGACGTATTAGTTCCGGTCGCGCTCGTTTGCGAGTTCGAGTTCGACGCGAAACCCCCGGGCGAAGACTGCGCGAACACGCCGTTGCTGTTTACTCCATTCGATCCTGATCCGCTAGCCCCCGAGTTGAACCCTGATCCACTGAATGAAGATCCACCCGGCGATGAGTTGAATGACGATGCTCCTCCCAAACCTGAACCGTTGAGTCCCGAACCGTTCTGCCCGTTCATCGCGCCGGCCGGAGTCGCTCCCGGAATCATCCCCCCGGCAATGCCGCCGGCCAGCGTCACTCCCTGCTCGCCGAGATGCAACAGCTTGAAGTCTTTTTGATTGATCGGGTCTTTGTAACGTTTGCGCAGAAAGCGCAGATTGTTCGTGTTGTCGAGGTCTTCCAGCCGAGTAGGGTAGCGTCCGAATTTTTTGTAGTAGGCGCGGATGCCTCGGGAATATTGCACTCCGCGATGGATCAATTCCTGTTCCTGATCCCGCTTCATCTCAAACGTAAACGCAGGAAGAAGGACGGCAAAGCCCACCACCAGCAAGGTCACCATCAGAAGAAGCGACAGCAGCACGTAGCCGCGCTCTTCCCGGCGACTCCGAGACGACTGACGAAGGCTTGAATTCAAATCCATCGTAAGAAATTACCTACTGACCAAATTACTCAATTCCAAAATCTCTCTAGCTCTGTGTCAGCGGGATGCTCTGCGGAGGGCCGCTGCCGACCACATCTTGAATTTCAACCGAGTTCGGCGAAATCCGCAGAACCTTATATCGGCGGTCAACGATCTCGCCCTCGCCGGCAATAAAAACGTCATCGCCTTTGGAAAGAAAAATTTTCTTTGGCTCTCCGGGATGGTTTGCGAATCCGAAGAATTTCAGCGGAATCGGAGGCGGCGGCGCGACTGGCGGGGGCTGGAATATTTTCGCGTCGTCCTTCTTGCCGTCAGCCGTGCCGGTAGCTAGCGGCTTGGGAATCTCCTCCGCCTGCGAAACAAAAATATTCCGGCCTGAGCCTTCGTACTTGATTTGTTCGGTAATGGCGAGTTGCTGCAGGTTCAGCGTGGGATCGAGACTCTGGGGCGCACGCACTTTCTTTGCCGCCCCGGCGCCCTTGCGCCCGGGACGAGCGGGACTCGGCGAAGGCACCGGCATGTTCGTAACGGTCGGTGTGTTGGTCGAAGCTACGGTCGACAAGGAGTGCATTAGCTCGAAGATCACAACGAGCAATGCAACCACGGCTAGTGCGGCCACCGCAATCGTCTTCGTCCGGTTATCGCTTCCCAGCTTCACGACGTCCTCGCCTTCAAGTAGGTCTCCAGCTTCATTTGCAGTTTGATGCCGTTCTGCTCCCCTGCGAGTTCGATACTGTTGATGACGAAAAGCATGTCTGCGCGCTCCAGCGCATTGATAAACCGCGCCAATGACACGTAATTACCCGAGAGGTCGGCCTCAATCAGCACAGGATACAGTCCGCCGGCTGCATCGCCTTTTACTTCATATTTTGCCTGCTCGATCGTCACTCCGTTCGCTGCAGCCAGCTTGCCAAATTGCGTGGCAATCTCCGAGTCTTGCCCCGGGAATCGGGCCTTGTAAAAATCCGTGATCTGTTTGTTTGCGAGCACCACCTTCTGATCTAGATTTTTCAGTGGCGCTACCAGTCGTGTCTTCGTCCGCAGATCGCTGATCAATTGGTTCAGTTCGTCGCGCCGGGAGGATGCCGAGCCCACGATCGGCGAAAACAGCAACCCCACCGCCAATACGTCCACTCCCAGCAGAATCGCCAGGGCGGTTGTGATGTTTTTCCGCGTCTGCCTCAAGTCTGGCATCAGGGCGTACTCCGCTTGGGACTGATCGTTTTAGGACTAGTCGTTGTTTTCTGGGCAGGCACGGGGATCGCTTCGGGCACGTAAAGCCCGCGGATTTCGAATTCGATGCTGTCTCCGCCGCGGTTTGTAGAGACGTCGGAGTGTTCCTTCACGATATGGGTTTGAGTGAATCGCCCCGAATCTTCCATGCGCCGTGCCAACTCCAGTGCCCGGTCGCGGGAATCACCCGCCACTTCCATCTTCAACGACAACTGGTTGTCTTCATCCAACTCGGGATGGATCGACACCAGATGAATCCGCGGCGGCATCACTTTCTCTAGATCCTCGAGTACATGGGTCCACGAGAATTCTTTACGCTCGATCAATTCGTTAAGAAATTGGGATTCATCCCTTGTGGTGCGATTTTCCGGCCGATTCAAAAAGTCTTCCGCCTGCTGGCGGATTTGGTCGCGTTGCGCAATCTCCGCCTTCAACTCCGAGATCTGAGCATGGTCAGCCCGTGCTGCGCGCCAGCCCGAGATCGTGATCGCGATCAAGGCCAGCGTCAGGATAATTGCCGCCGCCAAAGCCGTACCCCAGCGCGTCCAAAACTGCCGCGCATCTTCATAGGGTCGGCTTGCGAGATTGATATCAAGACGCATAAAAATCAGTTTCTAGTTGCCAGTCGCTACATTTACCATTTTGCTGGCGACTGAGTACTGGGTACTGGCAACTGGTTTTATGAAATCAAAGCGCCTACCACTCCCGCCATCCTCCAGCGGGGAACCGAGCCTCCGGTGCTCGCTCCTAACTGAGAGGAGCTCACCAACTCCTGAACTTCGGCCCCGGTTTGCGCCCGCAACGCCGGTGCTGCCGTGCTGGTGTCCGATAGGCCGGCAACAAATATTTTCTCGATGTTCAAGTGATACGTGTCCTGGAAGAACACTACCGATGGGTAAACTTCCTCAGCCAACTGCTCTCCCGTGATAGTAACCCCGCGGGTATTTTCCAGCGTACGGAAAAGCTGTAACTGGTCGGCATTGAGGATTGCGATACTCGTAGTGCGCGCGTCCACCTTTACCACGAGCGTTGGACGTTGTCCTTCAGCGACGCCGAGGGCTGCCAGCATAGAGGGCAGCACCACTCCCGGGCTGAATCCCGCCTCCTGGATCACCGCTTCATAATCTTCCACGACGCTGGCCAAAGCGACGGCAGCCACCACACGAACGCCCTCTCTTGATTTCTGCGCATGGTAGGAGACTCGCGCCTTGTCTACGTCGAAGGGCAGAGATTTCTTCAGTCGAAACCGGACGACGCCCGCAGCTTCTTCAGAGTCCGACGGCAAGGAATCGAATTCCAGCAGCACGACCCGGACCGCGGCATCCGGCACCACCGCAATTACATCGTGCGTTCGTCCCGCGACGCTGCCGAGAGCTTCACGCACCGCCTCTTTTACCGCGTCGGCCTGGCGCAAGTTCGCCTCAACCAGGTCTGGAACCACGCTGCCCGGCGCCAGTTCGCGCGCCGCGCACGATTCCAGGCCGAGACCATTTTCGGCAAGCCGCCCAACGAGAACGCGATCAGCCGCAATTTCGCACGCCAGTCGGGGTTTTGCCGCGTTGGAATTCGAACTCATTTTAGGAGTCAGCTCTTTCTATAATTCAAACTCTCTATCCCGCGAAATGCAATAGCCGGAAGGGAACTTGGTGCGTCGGCCAGTCGGCATAGCGGCTAAGCCTTCGCTACAAGTCTCAGTTACCGCATGGCCTCGATGAACGTAACCTTGTTGATTTCTTTCAAGGTGGTCAATCCGAGCCGTACCTTATCGAGTGCCGATTCGCGCAGGAATCGCATACCTTCTTCGCGTGCCGCGCGGCGAATTTCCGACGTTGGCTTCCGCGCCAGAATCATCTCGCGGATGCGATCGCTCAAGTCCAGCAATTCATGAATCGCGGTTCGGCCGCGGAACCCCGTGCCCGCGCATTCGATGCATCCGGGCCCTTCGTACAATGCCACCTTCGACCACTGAGCCGGATCCAAGCCGCTCGCCTCCAGCACCTCAGGTGCATAATTCACCTGTGTCCGGCAGGACTCGCAAATCAATCGAACCAGCCGTTGCGCCAGAATGCAGTTCAGCGCCGAAACAAAGTTGTAGGGCTCAACGCCCATGTTCAAGAATCGCCCGATCACATCGACTACGTTATTGGCGTGCACCGTCGTGAAAACCAGATGTCCGGTAAGCGCCGATTGAATCGCGATCTGAGCCGTCTCCTGGTCGCGAATTTCACCAACCATGATCTTGTCCGGGTCGTGGCGCAGAATCGAGCGCAATCCGCGGGCAAACGTCAGCCCCTTTTTCTCGTTCACCGGAATCTGGGTAATGCCGCGAAGCTGGTATTCCACCGGGTCTTCAATCGTGATGATCTTGTCTTCGTCGGTCTTGATTTCGTTCACCGCGGCGTACAGCGTAGTGGTCTTGCCGCTGCCGGTCGGCCCCGTCACCAGCACCATGCCGTAAGGTTCTTTGATGTAGCGGCGGAACTTTCGCAGATCGTCTTCGTCGAAACCAACCACTTCCAGCGTGAGCGACTTGAACTTCTCGCTCATCGACTCTTTGTCGAGCACGCGAAGCACGGCGTCTTCACCGTGAATCGACGGCATAATCGAAACGCGGAAGTCGATGGCGCGACCGTTGTATTTCACGCGGAAGCGTCCGTCCTGCGGCACGCGTCGCTCGGAAATATCCAGCTCGCTCATCACCTTGATGCGCGAGATTACGGTCGAATGATGCTCTTTGCCGATCGGCGGCATGGCCTGCGTCAGCACGCCGTCGATACGGAACTTGATCACGACAGAATCGTCGCGCGTCTCGATATGAATGTCGGAAGCCCGCCGCTGCAGAGCGGTAAAAATCGTGGTATCGACCAGCCGGATAATGGGGCTGGTATCGCCCGCCGCCGTCAGCTTGTCGATCGTCAGCGTCTCCTCGGCGCCCGTATTCTCGTCTTCGCGAATGATCTGGAAGCCCTCGCTGGCCTCTTCCAGAACGCGCTGCGATTGTTCCGTCTTGGTGAGAATGTTGTCGATCTGCTTCAGCGTTGCGACTTTGGTGACGATGCGCTTCTGCAGCAGCAGGCTGATCTCATCGATCATCATCAGCTGGCTGGGGTCGGCGATGGCGATCGCCAGCTTGCCGTCTGCCGTTTCCTCGAGCGGCACAAATTTGTAGCGGAACATCAGCTCCGGAGAAAATTTCTTGAATAGCTCATGGTGCAACTGGAAGTCGGTGAGGTCCACAAACTCGCAACGATAGCGCCGCGCCACATCCTGCGCTCGCTCTAGGTCAGTGATGGGATTCCCAGTCGTCACCATCTGACTGGCGTTCTCGCCGTGCACAAAGAGCGATTTTTTGTCCGCTGTGGCCATTCCTTGAATCATTTCCGGCCTCCGTCTCCGGGAGGCCATCGAGCTTTAATGGACTCCCAGGGTAAAGATCGGCAGATACAGCGAAATCAACACCCCACCCACAAAAACTGCCATTATGATAAGAATTAAAGGTTCAATAAGAGCCATCGTGGCGCCGAGCGCCGTTTGCACGTCTTCTTCATAGAACTCGGCAACCGAATTCAGCATCGCCGGCAGAGCTCCGGTCGATTCGCCCACTTCGAGCATCTCCAGCGCCAGATCTGGAAAAATTTTCTGCTGCTCCAGGCTGGCCGCCAGTCCCTGCCCTTCGCGAACCCTCCCGCACGCCTGCATGATGCCCTTCTGAATACCACGGCTCCCCATGGATGAAGCCGCCGTCTCCATCGATGGCACCAGCGGTAACCCTCCCTGCAGCAGCGTGGAGAGCATTCGCGAAAAAGTCGCTACCTGATGCTTCAACCGGATATCGCCCAACAACGGCAGACTCAGAATGAACCGGTCAATCTGGTCGCCCCCGCGGTCCGTCTTCCGCCATTGCCAGAGCAGAAAAACTGTCAGCGCTAATCCAATCGTAATGAAGGGAAAGTATTTCTGCGCGTACACTCCCACTGCCATCATGAACAGCGTGATCGACGGCAGTTTCGCGTCGAGGCTGTTGAACAAATCCGCGAATTTTGGCACCACAAAAGTGAACAGGAACATCACCATGATCGACACCACGGTGACCAGCAGCGTGGGATAAATCAGAGACACGAACAGCTTCTTGCGAAACGTCATCGCCAGCCGCTGAAAGTTGATGTAGCGGGTTAGCACCTCGTCGATGTTTCCGCTCTTTTCCCCCGCCATCAGCGTCGTGGTGTAAATCTTCGGAATCGTGCCCTGGGCCGCAAACGCATCCGAAAGCAGCTCGCCGCCTTTTACCCGTTCTCTAACGTTCTCCAGGATCACCTTCAGACGCGCGTCTTTTTGCCGCTTGATCAGCAAGTCGAGCGAGTTCAGGATCGGCAGCCCCGCTTTGATCAGCGTCAGAAACTGCTGGTTATAGACTAGGAACGAACTCTGCTTGATCTTGCGCTTTCGACCGGACAACCCCGTCGAAAGCAGTCCCTGGGGCTTGACCCAGTAGACCAGATACCCTTGCGACGCAAAACGGTCGCGCACCTCGTCCACCGAGTAGCCCTGTTCCACCTGCTGATGCAAGTGGCCGCGTTCGTCCGCTAGTTTTACGACAAATTCCGCCATCTACCCATGCTCTTCTCTGGGACTCTGTGCCTGACGCTTCCCAACCATCGCCTCTCCGCTCAGTCTAACATTCCGGCTATTGATCGCGAGGACAGATCAAGCCAAGTAACCCCTTTCTAAGTATCGCAAGTAACCTACCTCAGAAAGGCTCGGAGGCTTATTGGCCTGACCCGTTAGATCGCCCTATGGTTCCAACTCACTTTCCACCGTCTCCGTCCCCAGCGGCGGGCTGAATTCAAACCGACTTGCCGCAATCTCAACGTTCTCCTTCTGATCGGTGAACCGATACTCGGTCGCCGAGCCATCCGCTTGATCGATCACAATTCGGGCGATCCGGTGCTCCGGCGTCACCTCCAACCGGATTTCACTTACCCGATCCGCCATGGCTTGAGGCACGCCTCTCAGCACAACGTCCCCCGCTATTAAAGGCGCGATATCGGGAGCTAGAGACAATCCATGTAACTCCTTTTCCAACTTTGTCTTACCCAGCAATAGAGAAAGTGGAGAGCGAAGGTCGTCGAGCTTTCGCGCCTCTGTCTTCCGCACTTGCCGGTCGCCCGGGACGTAGAACCACGCATCTCTCCCATCGCTCACGAAGAGCTTCTCTCTTGGAGAACGGTATTCCCACCGCATCTTGCCGGGTTTTTTCAGCCCGCCCTTAGCCAGCCAAACCGTGCCAGTCTCCGTTCGCTCCATCCCCGACCCTGTATAAGTCTCAGTAAACTCCGCCTGCAAAGTGCTGAGATGGTTGTAGTGATCATCCACGCTCCGGGCGATCGCATGGACGTCCTCAGCCACTGCAACAGCCGACCAGATAAGGGCCAGCAACAACGCCGAAATGGCAATCCTCCTCATGTCTGGATTAATTCTACCCTTTGCCCTCGGATGGCTTTTGGCTCTCACCGCTTGCCGAACCATCTAGCGGTCCATGTCTCCAGGAGGTTTGATTACGCGGCCAGTGCATTTTTTTCTACGCTTCTCCGCCTCCAGAAGCGTCAAATATAAGCTCAACCGATCCCGACGTAATTTGGAGGCTGATTCCTGTCCATACCGATCGAGGATTACGCAATGATTGGCGACTGCCACACAGCCGCCTTAGTCTCAAAACAGGGTTCAATCGATTGGCTCTGCCTTCCTTACTTCGACTCGCCCGCATGCTTCGCGGCGCTGCTCGGAACATCCGAAAACGGCCACTGGTCGATTGCGCCAGCCGACCCGATCCGTGCCGTTCGCCGCTCTTACCGTGACGGCAGTCTGATTCTCGACACCCAGTTTGAGACAGAGACCGGTTCCGCGACTCTCGTCGACTGCATGGTACCTGGCAGTGAAACGCCGGAACTTCTGCGGGTCGTCGAAGGCACGCGAGGCCAGGTCCGGATGAAGCTCGAACTCGTGATTCGATTCGACTACGGCTCGGTCGTGCCCTGGGTTCGATCCATCGGTAATGGAATTTCCGCCATTGCCGGCCCAGATATGATCCGGTTGTGCAGCGATGTGCCGCTCTGCGGTCAAGACATGAGAACCGAGGCAGAGTTCACCATCAGTGAAGGCCAGAAGGTTTCGTTTGACCTAGCCTGGTATCCCTCGCATCAGCGCGAACCCGAACCCGTTGTGGTTGAGACTGCCATCCAGAACACGGAGAACTGGTGGCGTGAGTGGTCCGATCGATGCACCTATCAAGGCAAGTGGCGAGACGCCGTTCTGCGCTCGCTGATCACCTTGAAGGGCCTCACATTTCGGCCCACAGGCGGTATTGTCGCATCGCCCACAACGTCGTTGCCTGAACTGCTGGGCGGCGTGCGCAACTGGGACTACCGCTTTTGCTGGGTGCGAGACGCAACTCTGACCCTGCAGGCTCTGCTGAATGCCGGATATCTGGAAGAAGCTGGAGAGTGGCGTGAATGGCTTCTGCGAGCCGTCGCCGGTAGTCCCTCCGAGCTCAACATCGTTTATGGCCTGCATGGCCAACGTCGTCTCACTGAACTGGAGCTACCCTGGTTGCAGGGGTACGAGAAATCTGCCCCGGTACGAACTGGGAACGCCGCCTACCTGCAATATCAATTGGATATTTTTGGCGAGGTTGCCAACACTCTTTTTCAGGCCCGCGAGGCCGGACTGGCAGCACCCGAGCACGACCGCCACGAGATCGCGCTGGCCATGCTGGAGTTTCTGGAAAGCGGATGGGAACATCCCGACGAAGGGATTTGGGAGATGCGTGGTCCCCGCCGGCAATTCGTGCACTCGAAAATGATGGCGTGGGTGGCCGTCGATCGCCTGATAAGGTCATCGGAAAAAGGGCGCTTCACAATTGATCTTCCCCGATGGAGAAAACTTCGTTCTGCGATCCACGAGCAGGTATGTCGGCAGGGTTTCGATGCGCATCTAAATTCTTTTGTGCAGTACTACGGAAGCAAGCATCTCGACGCCAGCCTCCTGATGATGCCTCTCGTTGGCTTTCTGCCGCCCAATGACTCGCGCGTAACAGGTACGGTTAAAGCCATCGAAACTCATCTCATGAAGGATGGTTTTGTGGGACGCTACACCCAGGATCCAGAAGTCGACGGCCTGCCCCACGGCGAGGGAACTTTTCTGCCGTGTTCATTCTGGTTGGCTGACAATTACGAATTGCAGGGCCGTCACGACGAAGCCGTTCGGATGTTTGAACGCTTATTGGAAATCCGAAATGATGTCGGTCTTCTCTCGGAAGAATATGATCCAATCGCAAAACGTCAGTTAGGTAATTTTCCTCAAGCCTTTACGCATGTCGGATTAGTAAATACGGCTTTTAATCTAACCCTTGGTGCCACACGCCAAAATGTGTAATAATCTACACATGGCGACGAACTTGGCGCTAGACGATAACCTGATTGAACAAGCCCGTCGCGCAGGCGGCCACAAGACTAAGAAAGAAGCGGTTACAGCTGCTCTTGCGGAGTACGTCAAGCATCGCAAGCAGCTTGGCATCTTGAAGCTCTTTGGCACTGTCGATTTCGATCCGACGTACGATTACAAAGCCGAGCGCCGGCGGCCTCGTGCTAGTCATGCTGGTCCTCGTTGACACCCCCATCTGGTCGCTAGCGCTGCGGCGTAAAGCTATGGACCTGAATCCCCGTGAGCAGTACCTGACCGCAGTCCTGCAAGAACTGATCCGCGATAGACGCGCAAGAATCATAGGTCCGGTTCGTCAGGAGCTACTTTCAGGCGTTCGCCTAGAAAACACGTTTAAACTGCTGTGTGACCACTTGCGAGCTTTCGACGAACTCACTCTGGAAATCGCCGACTATGAAGAAGCCGCTCGCATTCATAACCGGTGCCGATCCCTAGGTATCGCCGGATCTCCCATCGACCTCCTGATCTGCGCGGCTGCTCTTCGCCGCGACTGGCAAATCTTCACCACCGATCATGACTTCACACACTACGCTCGTGCGGTAGCGGTGAAATTGTACGGGTAAATTAATTATCTAACGCGATTTGTATATCGCGTACTGATGCGTCTGACCAGTCTTCTTCAGAGCGACGCTCTCGCTCAGCACATGCTCAAGTAACGGATTGTGGTAAAGCACATACACCGCTCGCGGATTCATCTGCAAACTCTGCGCCAGATTGGCGATCACGCGTGCCAACCCGGCCTCGGGAAGCGGATGAAAGAGATAGAGAACCATCGGCTCGGCAGGAAACGCGAACTGAACCGCATCCGCACAAACGGATTCCAGGGCGAAGCATTTCTGCGTTTCACTGTGATACTTGCTCAGGTTTTCCTGGGCAATCTGGTGAAGCGCAGGAAGAAGCTCCACGCCAAGGATGCGCCGAAAAGGATAATCCGAGGCCATCAAGAGCTCGCCCTTTGCCCGATCCCAGGTCGATGAAGACGAAATCGTGAAAGTCGCCAACTGGCTGACGCAAGGCCTCAAGCATTTCGTGGAACAGAGCGGAATCCGTGGGCTGATAAGGCGAGTGGAAAATTCCTAACAGGCGATCATGCCAGCCGACAGCGGCGCTGGTGGTGTTGACGCGGTGTTCCCAATCGTATTCCGCGTCGCCATAACGTTGTCTGCGGCGCTCCGGAGTCGAGTCGCGCACGAACTTTGCGATCTTGATTAACAGTTGCCGTGTCGCGGAGAACCGACCCTGGCGTTCGGCAACCCCATTCCACCACTGGCGTACTGAAGGCCACAGGCTGACTCGAGGTGCAACGAGAGTTGATTCGCGATCGCCATCCATCCGCCGTCATCATAAGCGATGAATGAGATGGGGATTAGCAGAAAAGAAGTCGGGATCGTTGATGGGGCGCGCCAGGTCGAGTGTAAAACTACGGCAATGGCCGGTATTTGTCCGGCGGCTTATATCCCGGAGGCAGTCCTTTGCTGAGAAAGTGAAAGTCATCCGGATCGCGAACTTCAACCCGGCCTTCCGGAGTCAATCTGTAAGGCTTCCCATTCGGATCGACAGGAATTCCTGGTAAGTCCTCGGCGGTTGCGAGTTCCGCCATGCTCACGGGCAGGCGTCCCGTTCGTTCGCCGAAGCGGGTTACCCCTTGTTGCAGATGGGTAACGTCCTCTTCGACTCGCAGAGCCAGCAGGTGGTCGACAGCGTTCTCGCGAATCAGCTTGTCTTGCGTGGTCTGGTAAGTTGCCGTCCACAGTTCACGCGCCATTCCGAACTCGCCGGCGTGCTGCGCCATCTGGGCCGCCATCACCTTCATAAAAGGGTGTGCGTCGGGAACCTTCGAACCGCGCTCGAAGGTTTGCGCGGCCTTGCCATAATCTTTGACATCCATGTAATAGACGAAGCCAAGATTGTAGTAAAGATGCCAATCGTCGGGATTATTCTGAATGCCATACTCCATCAACTGGATTGCGCGTTCGGGCTGCCCTGCTCCAAGCGGCGGTTTCGGAGCAAGAAAGCTGCCGCCAAACTGGTAAGCGACCAAGAGATGCGGATCGAGATGGGTCGTGATCTCAAGCAGCGGCGCCAGCAGGTTGTAGCTGGCAGCGTAATTGTGATGCCGATTGCCGAAGTACTGCACAGCCCGCGTCCAATAGATGCAGGCCATCAAGCCGTCATAGCCGAGACTGGCACGCTTGATAACGGTTGGCGAGCTGAGAAAAAGGACTTCGTCGAGCGTTGCTTGCGGCCGCACTTGGTCACTGCGGCGCAGCACCACGATGCTGGCTGCCAGCGAAAGGATCAGGCAGACCGCTGCCACAATCGAAGTTTTACGGCGCCGGGTCATTTGAGATCAGTTATTTGAGATCGCGGTGCTCGAAGATCAAAACCGCTCCGCTGAGAGCCATGATGGCATAAAACAACGCATAAAAAGTGTTATGCATGACGAGCTGGCCCGCAACGGGCTGCTCATGAGCGATCGAACTGATCACGTTGAAGGCCGAAAAATTTGGCACAAGATAAGCCGCCCCGGTTGCCAGCATGCGCGAAATTCCATGGGCCATGCCAGCGAAGTTGCGTAGGTCTTCGGCGAAGCTGCCCACTACGAAGAGGGAGAACGCGAAGACCGCCGAAAGCAACGGAGAAGAAAACGACGAGAACAGCAGCGCCAACGAACAGACAATCAGAAACTCGAGAATGATGAAGTACAGCGCAATCAGAATCAGTCCGTCGGCTCTTACAAACTTGTGAGAGACATAGAACAGTGCGGCAAAAACGCCAATTGCCATGAAGAAGGTATTCACCACCAGAGTTCCAGCCAGTCCGAAGAACTTGCCAACAATGAACTCCCACCTGCGGACCGGACGCGAGAGCACGGTGTATAGAGTGCGTTTTTCGATCTCCTTGGAAACGAGTCCAATTCCAATAAAGATCGCGATGACTATGCCGAATAGAGAAACCGTGGTGAGTCCGAGATTGATGACGACCAGTTTCTCGATGTCGATGGAAATTTGGCCTACCAGAATGGCCGCTCCCGAGAGCAGCAGCGCGAAGGCAATCAGATTGTAGAGAACACGGTCGCGAACGGCTTCGCGAAAAGTGTTGAAAGCGATGTGTGCGACGCGTGCTTTCATGCGGTCCTTCCTGCGGTGGTCTCGGCACGCTGCAGCTTCTCGACAAAATAAGCCTCGAGTGACGTCCGCACCGGAGTGATCGCGATCAACCGTTGGCGTTCCCGGCGTAGCGCATCGATCGCCGCGTCCTGCTGGCTCTCCGCAATTACAGCGCGCACTGTGTCTCCAGTCACGTGGCATTCCGCACCCAGCGCCTTCATCGAGGCTGGTATAACGATGCCCTGCCAGATTACTTCCACCTTGCCTTGGACGGTTGAGGTAAGATCCGCAACCCGCCCAATGCCGCGCAGCTCTCCTCGGTGAATGATGGCGACCCGGTCACAGAGCGCTTCGGCGTCGGAAAGAATGTGGGTCGAGAAAAAAACCGTCTTGCCTTCGTTCTTGAGCTGCTCCATGAGGTCGCGAACTTCGCGACGGCCCATGGGGTCGAGACCAGACATTGGCTCGTCGAAGAACACCAGCTTGGGGTCGTGCAGAATGGCTTGGCCGATTCCGACACGCTGCAGCATACCCTTGGAAAACTTCCTAAGTTGCACACCGCGAATGTCGCGCAGTCCAACCCGCTCGAGGACTTCTTCCACGCGCCGCTTGCGGTCCTTCGCCGGAACTCCGGAAAGCTGTCCGTAGTATTCCAGCAGTTCGTGTGCGGTCAGATGGTCGTAGAAGTAGGGCTGCTCAGGGAGAAAGCCGATCCGCGCTTTCACTTGCGGATCGGTCCATTCATGGCCGAGAATGCGTGCCGATCCCGAGGTTGGAAACACGAGCCCCATCAGCAATTTCAACGTGGTTGTTTTCCCGGCGCCGTTGGGTCCGAGAAAACCGAAGATCTCTCCGTCTTCTACCGTGAGGTGGAGCGGATGCAAAGCGCGTTTCGGCAGTTTTCGCCAGAAACCTACGCGATAAGTCTTTTCCAACCCTAGAATTTCGATTGCAGGCATGGCAGGAACGGATAGTAAGGTATTTTGCTCTTCACCAAGAAATTATATGCAAACCCAATCGTGCGTAAAGTGGTTGGGTGTGCACTTGACGTTACGAAAGTTAACGATCCAAGTTTGGCTTCTGCGAACGCGATGCTGCGTTCGCGAATTGCTTTGAGGCGGAACTAGTTTGACATAGGGTTTAGTCCCCCGCAGGCTGCATAGCTTGCGACGAGGGTGGTGTTGCCTGCGGGTTGCAGGCGAACCACCAAGTCTTGCACCGAGCAATAGGCGCGGGTTCCGGTCAAGTTATTGATGGGCGTTCCCGTGGAGTAAAACTGGTCATTGATCAAACTTCCGGGGCTGGCAGAGCCGGTAGCAGCAAACGTATAGCCGCTCTTTCCGGCCGGCGCAAGAATACTCTGATCGAGGAGGCAGGCCGCCGCAACGGTTGGCGTGCACGGGTCCGGCCCGCTTAAAGGAGTCAGGGAGAGCGGGAATCCGACTGTGTTATAGGTGCCGAAGTAGCTGACTTCCGCTACATCGATAGCATGAATGGACGCGGCCGCGGATGAGTCGTTTGCGGCCATGCGAGCCCGCAGCAAATTCGGAATCGCAATGGCGGCGATCACCAGAATAATCGCGACCACTATCAAAAGCTCGATCAGTGAAAAGCCCTTTTGTTTCCGCATTGAGTTGATCTCTTTCCCCTACTCCGTTCTTGCACGGATACATATCATTCAGACTTGGGGACTCGCTAAATCAGTGGCACTTAAGAGGCCAAACCGCAGCGCAGCTGGAGGAGTGTTACTGCGGTAACTGCAGGCGAATTCTGAAGCGTCCGGAGAATGCAGAGTCTCCGCAGCGACCGAAGCCATTGCTTCCTCCAAAACGGATGGAGCATCCGGCGAATGTAAGAAAAAAGGCAGCGGATTTGCATCCGCTGCCTTTCGGCTTTGTACCCTCCCCCAGGTACTTGCCAGTTCTAGCAGCACTAGTTACTCATCGGGCCGAAGCCTTGGCAAGCTACGTAGCTGCCGGCGATACCCAGGTTGCCAGGAGCATTGGTGCGAACCACACCATCGTCAGTCGCGCAGAACGACTTGGTACCAGTCTGGTTGGTGACGGGCACAGCAGTGGTGTAGAAGTTCGGTGGCGGACCAGCTGCCGGAGTGGAGACAAATTTGTAACCACTCTTACCAGAGCCCGCGGGCGTACCGTTGGTGGCCAGGTTGTTGTCGATCAAGCAGCCAAACGCAACCGACGGAACGCAAGGTGTCGCGGCGTTGGTTCCCAAAGCGGCCAGAGTCGCATAGCCGACCGTGGGATAAGCGCCGTAGTAGCCGACTTCACCGACGATGATGGTGTGCTCGGAAGCAGCCGCAGACGAGTCGTTGGCCGCCATACGAGCGCGGAGCAAGTTCGGAATCGCAATAGCTGCAATGATCAGGATGATGGCAACCACGATCAGCAGCTCAATCAGCGAGAAACCCTTCTGTTTACCTCGGTTCATGTTTTGGTCCTTTAGGCGCCAGCCTAGAAGTTTAGAAATAAGCGCACTTATCCTGCTGCACTCGCGGTGCCAAACTGGCAGGCCTTTCGAGCTGGGCGGCAGATCATAGAAATCCGCGCCTTGTGCAATTGGACAAAAGGGCTTTGGCGTCTGATGGGCGCTGCCAAGAGCGGTATGCCGCAAATCGTCAGAGTTGCGTGACAGGAAGTGTCAAGAAGCGTCAAGATGAAGGAGCGGGACGGCTTGCAGCAAAAGAAAAAAAGGCAGCGGATTTGCATCCGCTGCCTTTCGGCTTTGTACCCTCGCCGGGTACTCGCCAGTTTTCTAGCAGTACTAGTTGCTCATCGGGCCGAAGCCTTGGCAAGCCGCGTAGCTGCCGGCGATACCCAGGTTGCCAGGAGCGTTGGTGCGGACCACGCCATCGTCAGTCGCGCAGAACGACTTGGTACCAGTCTGGTTGGTGACGGGCACGGCGGTGGTGTAGAAGTTCGGTGGCGGACCAGCGGCAGGCGTTGAGACAAAGGAGTAGCCGCTCTTACCAGAACCAGCGGGCGTACCGTTGGTGGCCAGGTTGTTGTCGATCAAGCAGCCAAACGCAACCGACGGAACGCAAGGTGTCGCGGCGTTGGTTCCCAAAGCGGCCAGAGTCGCATAGCCGACCGTGGGATAAGCGCCGTAGTAGCCGACTTCACCGACGATGATGGTGTGCTCGGAAGCAGCCGCGGACGAATCGTTGGCCGCCATACGTGCACGGAGCAAGTTAGGAATCGCGATGGCTGCAATGATCAGGATGATGGCAACCACGATCAGCAGCTCAATCAGTGAGAAACCCTTCTGTTTACGCATCTTTATTTTTCCCCTCGTTTTACTAACTTTCGTTGAACTCATGCTGGTCATGGAATGACGCAGTCGGGCTAGATGTTTGCATTTGCTGTGCCATGATCGCCAGTTACCTTGGTTCGGGGGAGAGTTTCGACAATCCCCTTATTTTCATCGCAAACCCAAACTTTGGTCTAATCCCGCAGTTTTACAGGGGGTGAACTCTGTCAAAAAACGTCGCGAACCTTGACAATTCGTGTCAGTCTGAAACATCCGACAGTCCCATTTTAGAACGAATCTCAAACTAGTGCTTGCACGGAAAAATCGCAAAATCACCCCACAGCGGAGACTCAAGGATCCCACAATAAATGCGCGGGTTCGCGAAGGCACTGTCGTAGAATGTCTGGTCGGAAGCGGCTTAGGGACGCTCGAGTGAGGGGCCAAGAAAATCTTGAACACAGGGGCCACAGGTTGCCACAGAGGACCACAAGGGACTTAATCGACGTTTCAGTAAAGCCTGCCAACGGTTGCGAAGATTCTGCGGAGATTGACTCCGACGTGGCCCGGGCATGGACGCTGCCCGCCAAGCTTTATACCGACTCCGCTGTATTCGATGACGAGAAAGAAAAGATATTTGCCTGCAGTTGGCAGGTTGTGGGACACAAAGATCAAGTGGCGAATACAGGCGACTATTTCACGACAGA
>Ga0307478_10001661_pt1 | contig 18747 bp, 14 predicted proteins | sample atmos_gasesECM4C_2_FD_203713 | JGI IMG/M metagenome (GOLD analysis project Ga0307478, IMG submission 203713) | Hardwood forest soil microbial communities from Morgan-Monroe State Forest, Indiana, United States - atmos_gasesECM4C_05 | ecosystem: Environmental > Terrestrial > Soil > Temperate... | reverse complement strand
AAATGTTCCACTAACCGCACTTTCCATGTACGGGCAATCGGGAGACTTCATTAGTCCAGGGCAACTCCTGTTGACCGTGGGCGACGGGACGTTCAGCACAACGCGGAACTTCGATCAAGGCGTCAGCATGGCGATAAACAACGGGGATTCGTGGAACCTGGATTTCGCGGGGTATAGCAATTCGGCATTCGTTCCAGGCGCTTATAACCATGCGCAGCGCTTTCCCTTTCAGCCGGCGGGAACTCCGGGACTCGATGTGTCAGGAGCCGGTGGTGGCTGTAACACAGTGAGCGGCCGCTTTGATGTACTGTCAGCTTCGTATTTGGCAGACGGAAGCGTGCAAAGCTTTGCCGCGGATTTTGAGCAGCATTGCGACGGGGCCGTACCGGGGCTGTTTGGTTCTATCAGCGTCAATGCGAGTTTGCGGCAACTTTCGGTGAGCAATGCGGTGATCGACAGCCTGGAATCGAAGGCGGTATTTACGGTGACGCTCCATCCGGCAAGCAGCACTACAGTGTGGGTCAATTTCAATACGGTGGACGGCACGGCGATTGCTGGCGGCGATTATTATTCAACTTCGCAGACGATCGCATTTGCGCCGGGACAGACGCGGCAGACGGTGACTGTGCCGCTGGTCATTCGGAGTACGGACGGGCCTAATAAGAAATTTTTTGGGCAAATCTCTGCGCCTAGCGGGGCGGCTGTTTGGATCAGGCAGGGGTCGGCGGTTATTTAGTTGAAATAAAGCCTGTCGCGCACTGGATTGCTTGATTTCACGTCCGCAGGTGCCAGCAGTCGACGATGAGTGGTGGGAATTACATTACGCCGTAAAAGCGGCGGCAAGACCGCCGCACGACCGCCGCACTCCAAAGTGGCAGAGGCCTGCCTGCGGCAGGCCTCTGCTACTGGTTACAGCAGCCAAGAGTGGCTGTGCTACAGCTTCACGGTTACGGTTTTTACTTCGGTGTAGTTGGCCAGGCCGTATTCGCCTAGTTCGCGGCCTATGCCGGACTGCTTGTAGCCGCCGAAGGGGGCGGCGGCGTCGAAGACGTCGTAGCAATTGACCCAGACGGTGCCGGCGCGAACGCCGTCGGCGATGGCGTGGGCTTTGGTGATGTCCTTGGTCCAGACGGCGGCGGCCAGGCCATAGAGCGATTTGTTGGCGCGCTCGACGACTTCGTTGATGTCCTTGAATTTCAGGATGGACATGACCGGGCCGAAGATTTCTTCCTGCGCGATCTTCATGTTGTCCTGGACGTCGGCGAAAACGGTGGGCTCGATGAAGTAACCCTTGTCGCCGACACGATTGCCTCCGGCGACCAGTTTGGCTTTGTCCTTCTTTCCGGCGTCGATGTAGCCCATCACTTTGTCGAACTGATCCTTGTCAACTTGCGGGCCTTGCTCGGTGTTTTTGTCGAAGGGATTGCCGACGGTGCGCTTCTTCGCGCGGGCGGCGCTCTTCTCGACGAATTCATCGTAGGCTTTTTCTTCAACAAACAGACGCGAGCCGGCGCAGCAGCACTGGCCTTGATTGAAGAAGAGCGCGAAGTGAGCGCCTTCAATGGCTTTGTCCATGTCGGCGTCGGCGAAAACGATGTTGGGACTCTTGCCGCCGAGCTCGAGGGTGACGCGCTTGAGGTTGGAATCGGCGGCGGCGCGCATGATCAGGTGGCCGACTTCGGTGGAACCGGTGAAGGCGACTTTGTCGACGTCCATGTGGCGGGCGAGGGCGGCACCGGCGGTCGGGCCGTAGCCGGGGAGAATGTTTACGACACCCGGCGGGAAGCCAGCTTCGTTGATGAGTTCGCCGACGCGCAACGCGGTCAGCGGCGTTTGCTCGGCGGGCTTCAGCACGACGGTGCAGCCGGCCGCGAGCGCGGGGCCGAGCTTCCACGCTTGCATCAGGAGCGGGAAATTCCAGGGGATGATCTGGCCGGCGACGCCGACGGGCTCGTGCTTGGTGTAGGTGAAATAGGGGCCGTTGACGGGGATGGTCTTGCCCTGATTCTTGTCGGCCCAGCCGGCGTAATAACGATAGCAGGCGATGGTGAGCGGGAGATCAGCGGTGCGCGCGACATGATACGGCTTGCCGTTGTCGAGGGCCTCGAGTTGGGCTAGCTCGTCGGCGTTTTTCTCAATGAGGTCCGCGAGCTTGTACATGAGATTTCCGCGCTGCGAGGCGGTCAGTTTTTTTCGCCAAGCTCCGGTCTCGAATGCGGCGCGGGCGGCGCTTACGGCCTTGTCGACGTCGGGAGCGTCGGCTTCAGCTACTTGGGTGATGACTTCGCCGGTCGATGGATTAATGGTCGGAAAAGTTTTGCCGGATGCGCTGCTGACCCACTGGCCATTGACGAGCAGTTTCGTTGCGCTGATTTTGACATTGGGCTCAATAGCGGTCGTTGCCGTTGCCATGAAGTAAGCCTCCTAATTTTGGTTCGCGCCGAAAGGTGGGTGCGGAGCGCTACCCTTTGACTTTGCTCCGCTGGGCACGAACTTGATGTTGAGAGGACATCGTATACCTGCGGGATGGGGAGGGCAAGGGTACGCGTAGGAACGAAATGCGAAATGCGAGTGGTTCGCTTTTCAGGTTGCTCCGGGCTGGATCGCGATGGTGGGCGGTTGGCGGTCTCGTAACGCCTGGGTACGGCTTACGCCTCGAAAGCGGCGGCTAGACCGCCGCACTCCATATTAGTCGGCGGGATCGGGGGATGTCGCGGGACTTGGGGTTGGGTGCGGGGACGAGCCGGCGGCTCGGGTTACGTATGCGGCTAGAGTGAGGCTGGAGAGTAGGAGTAGGCCGGCTAGGAGGTAGGGGGCGCCGGGGAAATGGAATGGCGCGCTTGGCGAGATGGCGACGGCTAAAACTTGGGTAAACAGGAGCGGGCCTATCATGCCGCTTATCGAGCGGATGCTGTTGATCGCGCCTTGGAGTTTGCCTTGCGACGTGGGGTCGACCCTGCGGGACATCAGGGATTGGACGGACGGGCCGGCGATTCCCCAGAGTCCGAGGAATGGGATGGCGGAGAGAAAGATCCAACCCTTCGGGGCGAACGCGAAACTCAGGAAGCCGAGGCTGCCGAAGGTTAGGCCAGACAAGACGCTGCGGCGCTCGCCGAAACGGCGAACGAAGGGGCCGACAAGGATGCCGGAGACAATGCTGGTGCTTACGCCGACGACGGCGAGGGCGAGGCCGACGTCGCGCTCAATCCAGTTGTAGCGATATTGGGTGTAGAGGACGAAGACAGCAGGGAGAGATTGCTGGGCGAGATAGAAGAGCGTCATGACGGTGGCGAGGCCGAAGAGTTGGGGATGCGAGCGGAGGAGAGTTAACGAGCCGAGCGGATTGGCCATGTGCCAGGCGGATTTGGAGCGGCGCTCTTTGGGAAGCGATTCAGGAAGAACGAAGAAACCGTACATGGCGTTAGCTAGGCTGAGCGCGGCAGCGGCCCAGAAAGGAAAGCGGAGATTGATGTTTCCGAGGAATCCGCCTACGGCCGGACCGATGATGAAGCCCATGCCGAAGGAGGCGGCGAGATAGCCGAATTGTTTGGCGCGTTTTTCGGGAGGAGTAACGTCGGTAACGTAGGCGAAGGCGCTGGAAATGTTGGAGGCGGTGATGCCGGAGATGATGCGGCCGACGAGGAGCCACTTGAGGGAGGGCGCGAGGGCCATGAAGATGTAGTCGAAGCCGAGGCCAAAGCAGGAGATGAGGATGACCGGGCGGCGGCCGAAGCGGTCGGACCATGCGCCGAGAATCGGAGAGAAGATGAATTGCATCAAGGCCCAGGCGAAGCCGAAATAGCCGGTGATGGCGGCGGCGCGGGCGATGTCGCCGCCTTCGAAGTGGATGATTAGGTTGGGAAGGACTGGGGCGATGATGCCGAAGGCGAGGAAGTCGAACAGGACGGTCACCAGGATAAAGATGAAGGCGGCGCGGGTGGGTTGAGGCTGCGGAGTTTGAGTCGCGGCGGAGGACAAAGATGGCTCCTAGGGAAGGAGAGATTGTAGCGGGGAACCAGACAACGGGACAGAGGAATTGAGACTTTCGAAGAGCAAGACGAATGCCGAAGCGCGGCACGGAAGCCGCTTCTTGGCCACCGCGGCCGAGGTGACATTGCACCTGTGGACATTGCAAAGGAGGAGTGGTAGCTTCCTTTGGAGTGTGCAAAGGAAGGACGACATGACCGATGCAAAAAAGTCGGAAGTGCTGCAGGGGACGCTGGACCTGATGATCCTGAAGACGCTGCATGCGTTGGGGCCGCAACACGGGTTTGGAATCGCGCGGCGGATCGAGCAGGTTAGCCGCGATGTGCTGCAGTTGAATGAAGGTACGGTGTACACGTCGTTGCTGCGGCTGCTGCAGCAGGGGTGGATTGCCGCAGAGTGGGGGACATCGGACAACAACCGCAAGGCTAAGTTTTACTCGATCACAGCGCGTGGCGCGAAGCAGCTTGCGGTGGAAACTGAGAATTGGGAGCGGATCTCGGGCGTAGTGGGGCGGGTTCTGCGACTGGAAGGGGAGAGATAGCCATGAGGAACGGGCGGATTTCCCGACTGCGTGCGTTTGCAGCGAGAGTGGCCGGATTTTTCGGATCTCGAAAACCGGACAACGACTTTGATGAAGAGGTGCAGGAGCATTTGCAATTGCTGGCGGACCGTTTTGTGGCGCAAGGAATGTCGCGGGAAGGCGCGGCAGCGGCGGCACGACGTCAGTTCGGGAATACGACCCTGCTGCAGGAAGACCGAAGGGAATTGCGCACGCTTGTATGGATAGAGGATCTGGGGCGCGACCTGAGCTACGCACTGCGGAGCTTGGGGCGAAGCCGCGCGTTCACAGTGGTGGCGATCGCGACGCTGGGATTAGGGATCGGCGCCTCAACCGCGATTTTCAGCGTGGTCGACAACGTGCTGCTTGAGCCGTTTCCCTGGAAGGATGCTGGACGCATGGTCTTTCTCCGGATTCACGATAGTGCGCGCGGTCAGGAAGATGGCCGCCAGGGATACACATCGAACGAGTTTCTGGAACTTGCAGAGCAGAACCACGTCTTTGACGGCGTAATCGGAGCTTCCGAGGATCTCGTGCTGTACAAACAGGGAGAAGGGGTCGAGGCGTTTGACGGGGCGCGTATCACGCCGGGCACATTTGAATTTTTTGATATGCCGGCGCTATACGGCCGGGTTTTGCAACCCACGGACTATCGGGGGGACGCGCCACCGGTGTTCGTGCTGCGGCACAAGACCTGGATGCAACGGTTCAACGGCGATCCGGGAGTGCTGAACAAGACTTTTATGCTGAATGGAACTGCGCGAACGCTCGTAGGCATCATGCCGCCGCGCTTTGGATGGTTTGACGCGGACGTGTACATTCCAGAGACGCCACTACATGGAGCGGCCACAGGCCTTGCGGGAACAGCAGCGCAATGGTTCCTGTTGGGAAAACTCAAGCCGGGGGTGTCGAAAGCGCAAGCCGCGGCAGACGCCACAGTCATCGCCAACCACCTCGCGAAACTCAATCCGCAGGATTATCCCGCGCACTTTCAGGTGCTGGTGAAGCACCTGGGCGACTCGGTCGTGGGACGAATCGAACCGACGCTATATACGATCCTGGCTGCGGTGGGACTGTTGCTGTTGATTGGCTGCGGCAACGTCGCTAACCTCTTGCTGGCGCGCGCCACATCGCGCGAGAAGGAGTTCGCGTTGCGCGCGGTGATGGGAGCGGGGCGCGCACGGCTGGTGCGACTGCTGTTGGTCGAGAGCTTGGTGTTGGCCGTCAGCGGAGCGGCGCTGGGCGTGCTGATGGCATGGGGCGGATTGAAATCGATTGTGGTGGCGTTGCCGCCGGACGTGATTCCCGCAGAATCGGTTATCGAGCTGAACCCGCAGGTGATGGCTTTCACATTCGTTGCATCCGTGCTGACCGCGGTTATTTTTGGGTTGACACCGGCGTTGCAGGCGACGCGGCGCGACCTGAACGATCCGCTTCGCGACAGCGGCAAAGGCGTGATCGGCGGATTTCGCATCGGGCGCCTGCGCGACGCGGTGGTGGTGATGGAAGTGGCAGTGTCGGTGACGCTCTTGGTCGGCGCTGGGCTGGTGATGCGGAGCTTTGTGGCGCTGCGTGAACTGCATTTGGGACTCCAGGCCGACCACGTTTTGCAGGCGCTGTTGCCGCTGCCTGAAAGTCGCTACAAGACCGCCGCGCAAGTCAGTGGATTTTTTCAGCCGCTGCTGGCGCGGCTGAAGGCGCTCCCCGGTGTGGTGGATGCCACGGAATCGAGCGCGCTGCCACCCTACGGCGGTGAGGACAGCAAAATCGAGATTTCCGGCAGGCCGCACCAAGACGAATGGCACGCGCTGTTCCAGGGCATTAGCGAAGGGTACTTCCGGGTGTTGCGCATTCCATTCAAGGGCGGACGCGGATTCAGCAACGCGGAAATCACTGACGCCCGGAAACTGGCGGTGGTGAACGAGACATTTGTGTCTACCTATCTTCACGGTGAAAATCCGGTCGGCCAGAGAGTCAAGCTAATGCAGGTAGAGACTCTTGCAGACCCGGCGCGCGACCAGTGGTTTGAAATCGTGGGAGTCGTCGGCGATGTAACAAACCAATACAGTTTCGGCAGTGCTCAGGGTCTGCAAGCCCCGATCGCACCGGCAGTGTGGGTGCCGTACACCGTCACAGGTTCGGAGGTGCAAGTCCTGATGGTGCGCTCGCAGCAAACACCGACGGCGCTGATGAACGACGTGCGGCAGGCGGTGTGGGCGACCGACTCCGGTGTGGCGCTGGCGTTTCCCGGCGCGCTGGAGGATCGCATCAACGAGCGATTGTATGCCGGTCCTCGTTTTGCCTTTCTGCTGATGGCGATTTTCGGATGTCTAGGGCTGACGCTTGTGACGATAGGGGTTTACAGCGTGCTGGCCTACGCGACAGCACGAAAAACGCAGGAGATTGGGGTCCGCATGGCACTGGGCGCCGAACGTGCGGACGTGCTTCGCTTGGTAATAAGGGCGGGCTTGCGGCTAGTGACGGCCGGAATTGCAATTGGATTGTTGGTGAGCGTGTTGTTGGGGCGAGCCATCGAGGCGGAATTGCCGTACGGCGTCAAATCCTATGACCCCCTGACGCTGGCAGGCACGACTTTATTATTGGTGGTAACCGGCGCATTGGCATGCTGGATTCCGGCGAGAAGAGCAGCACGAGTCGACCCGATGGTGGCCCTGCGTTATGAGTAGGCCGCGCTTGGGGTGGACCGGCGCCCGCTGGGGCGGGCCCTTACTTCGTCAGGATAAGCTGGAGCGCGCCCTGCAGCGCGTGGGCGCGGATTACACCTCGAGGATTACGGGGAGGATAAGGGGGCGCTTGGAGGTTTGTTTGTTGATGTGGCGTTTCAGGTCTACGCGAATTTTTTCTTTTATTACCGACCAGTCGGATTTTTCCTCGGCGTTGGATTGTTCGACGGTTTTCAGGACGACGTCGCGGGCACCAGCCAGGAATTCGGCGCCATTGTCGCTGAACATGCCGCGGGTGACGATTTCGGGTTGGGACTCCATGCGGCCCGTGTGTTTGTCGATGGCAATGATGGGGACGACGACGCCGTCTTCGGAGAGATGCTTGCGGTCGCGGATGACGACTTCTTCGATTTCTTCGAGGGAGCCGGAATCGACGCAGACGCGGCCGGCGGTCACCGGATCGCGGCGATAAGCGCCGTCTTCGGTGAATTCGAGAGTGTGGCCGTCCTCGAGGAGGAGGATTTCGCCGGAGACGACCCCGAGCTGGTAGGCGAGCGCGGCGTGCCGGAAGAGATGGCGGTACTCGCCGTGAACAGGGATGAAATATTTCGGTTTGACGAGTTGCAGGATGAGCTTTTGCTCCTCCTGGCTGGCATGGCCAGAGACGTGAATGGTGCCGCCGGCATTGTCGTAATAAACGAGGGCGCGGCGGCGAAACATGTGGTCGAGCATGCGGAAGATGGCTTTTTCGTTTCCGGGGATGATGCGTGCGGAGAGGATGACGGAGTCGTTTTCGTCAACGGAGACAAAGCGGTGATTGTCGACGGCGATGCGGGAGAGAGACGACATCGGTTCGGCTTGGCTGCCGCTGGCTAGAATTACGAGGCGCTTGGGGTCGAAGCCGCGAATGTCTTGCGGGCGAACGACCATGCCGTCGGGGATGCGGAGATATTCGAGAGAGTGAGCGATTTCGACATTGTCCACCATGCTGCGGCCGACGAAGGCAACTTTGCGGCCGACCCGGGCGGCGATATCGATCACTTGCTGGATGCGATGGATGGAGGAGGCGAAGCAAGAAAGGATGACGCGGCGCGGTGCCGAGCGGCAAAGCTCTTCGATGCGGGGAACGATGTTGCGCTCGGACCCAGTGAAGCCGGGGCGCTCAACGTTAGTGGAATCGGAGAACAGGGCAAGGACGCCTTCGTGGCCGTAGCGGGCGAAAGCGTGGAGATCAAAGGGAGCGCCGCCAACGGGGGTCTGGTCGATCTTAAAGTCGCCGGTGTGAATGATGACGCCTGCGGGGGTGCGGACGGCGAGGGCGACGCAATCGATGGTGCTGTGGGTTACGGGAATGAATTCGATTTCGAAGGGACCGATTTCGACGAGGCGGCCGCCGGGAATGACTTCGCGGAGAGTGGTGGATTGCAGGAGGCCGGCTTCATCGAGGCGCTTTTTCACGAGAGCGAGGGTGAAGCGAGTGCCATACACCGGAACGTTGAGGTCGCGCAGGATATATGGTAGCGCGCCTATGTGGTCTTCGTGGCCGTGGGTGAGAACGATGGCGCGAACGTGAGCGCGATTTTGCTTGAGGTAGGTGATGTCGGGAATGACCAGATCGACGCCGAGTAGTTCGGATTCGGGGAACATCATGCCGGAGTCGATGACGATGATGTCGTCGCCGACGCGCAGGGCCATCATGTTCATGCCGAATTCGCCGAGACCGCCCAGGGGGATGACGGTGAGGGATTGCGCGGGCTTGCTCAAATAGGATTTCTCTCCATTGTGTAATAGGGAATCGTACCACAGCGGGCGGAATGAGGAGATTGACGGTCGACAGTTGAAAGGAAGGGAAAGAAAGGCCAGAGAAAGGGACACACGCGATTCGAGCCTCGAAGAGTGCTGAGACACTGAGCAGTGCAGAAGGACAAGCAGGTCCCCTCGGCCTCGCCTGCCTGCGCAGGCAGGCTCGGGATGACATTTGTAGAAGTTCAAGACTTGTTGGTGTGGGGCACGGCGCGAAAGCGGGAGCCCTTCGAGGCTCAGGGTAAACAAGACTCCCGCACTCCAAAACTAGGTGCCAGAGCTGAAGAGGTGGGCGATGGCTACGATTATTACGGCGCCCAGCGTAGCTGCGGCGAGACTGTACAGGAAGCTGTCGGCGTGGCTTACGATGCCGAGTCTGGTGAAAATCCAACCGCCGATCACGCCGCCGATCAGACCCAACACTATGTCGGTGATGCAGCCGAAGCCGCGGCCGCGGGAAAGTTTTCCGGCGAGCCAGCCTGCTAGTAGACCGAGCACCAGCCATCCAATCAACGAGCGGGTTTCGATTTGAACGTAGCGAACATGAGTTTGCAGCAGCAGCGTCGCGAGCATGAAGTCTCCTTGGAAGGGTAGGGAGATGGGCCTGAACACGGGCATTCTAGCGCAAGTTAGGGAGTAAAAGAAAAAGCGGGTCCCTCGGCTTCGCCTGGCTGCGCAGGCAGGCTCGGGACGTCATTTTGACGGAATAAGTGAAGGTGGCAAAGATCACGCACCGGCGGGTTGCTGTTGGGTCATGCAGTGGAGGGTGCCCAGGCCGAGGACGAGGTCGCGGCAGGCGATACCGACGACTTCGCGGCCGGGGAACAGGCCTGTAAGGGTGTTGAGCGCGACGCGATCGTTGGGGTCGTTGAAGGTAGGGACGATGACCAGTTTGTTGGCAATGTAAAAATTGGCGTAGCTGGCGGGGAGACGCTGGCCGTCGAAATAAATCGGAGCGGGCATGGGAAGCGTTTCGATGCGGAACGGGCGGCTATTTAGATCCTTCATGGATTTCAGGAGCGCGTAGTTTTCTTGCAGCGGGACGTAGTTGGCGTCATGCGGGTCCTGTTCGATGACGGTAACAATGGTGGTGGGGCTGACGAAGCGGGCGAGATCGTCTACGTGGCCGTGGGTATCGTCGCCGGCGATTCCATTTTTCAGCCAGAGCACTTGGGTGACGCCGAGATAGCTGCGGAAAACATGCGCGTAATCTTCGCGCGTGAATCCGTGATTGCGCTGCTGACGCTTGCTGAGCAGGCACTCTTCGGTGGTGAGCAGGGAGCCACGACCGTTGACGTCGATGCTGCCACCTTCGAGCACAACGCGCCGGCCTCGATGCAGCGGATGCCAGATGGTTCGTTTTAGCTTTTTGTTGACGTTAGTCACGGCAAGGGCGTCTTTTTTGTGGTTACCGTACTTGGCCCAACCGTTGAACAGCCAGTGCGTGTAAGCGACTTCGCCGGAATGGCCGCGCACGCAGATGGGTCCGGAGTCGCGCATCCAGCCGCGATCGGTGGGAACCCGAAAAAAGTCGACGGCAGCAAGATTCACGCCGGATTTCTTCAGGATGTCGCGCGCCAGAGATTCGGCGGCGCGATTCTGGACGAGGAGATAGACGCGTTCGACGCGCGCGAGGTGGCGGACGATTTCGGCGTAGGCCCAGGGAATCGCGGGAAACTTACCGGGCCAGTCGGTCTTTTCGTGGGGCCAGCCAAGCCAAGTGGCTTCGTGATGTTCCCACTCGCCGGGCATCCAAAAACCGCGTTCGAAAGGAGTGGAACCGCTCGCGGCTGCGGACATGCGGATTATTCGCCCAGCCAGCGATTCAAGATCGGGCCGTAGGCGTCGATGCGGCGGTCGCGCAGGAAAGGCCAGTTGCGTCGAGTGTCCTCGCTTTTTGCGGGGTCGCATTCGACGACGAGAATTTCTTCCTTGTCGTTGGAAGCCTCGGAAACGATTTGACCGAAGGGGTCGGCGACGAAAGAGTTGCCCCAGAATTCGAGGCCGGGATCTCCATTGGCGGGCTTGCCTTCGAAGCCGACGCGGTTTACGACGGCGACGTAAACGCCATTGGCGATGGCGTGGGCGCGCTGAATCGTTTTCCAGGCATCGAGTTGCGCCGCGCCGAATTCCGCTTTCTCGTGCGGATGCCAGCCGATGCTGGTGGGATAGAAAATAATTTGAGCGCCGCTGAGCGCTGTGACGCGAGAACCTTCCGGATACCACTGGTCCCAACAAATTTGAACGCCGATTTTTCCATAGCGGGTTTGAAAATTGGGGAAACCTAGATCGCCGGGAGTGAAATAGAATTTCTCGTAGTAGAGCGGATCGTCGGGGATATGCATCTTGCGATATTTGCCGAGGAAGCTGCCGTCAGCGTCCAAAACAGCACAAGTGTTGTGGTAGACGCCGGCGGCGCGGCGTTCGAAAAGGGAAACTACCAGGACGACTTTCTTTTCCCTGGCTACTTTGGCGAGCGCTTCTGTGGCCGGCCCGGGAACCGGCTCGGCAAGGTTGAAAAGATCAGGATCTTCCTTGCGGCAGAAATATTCACTACGAAACAGTTCGTGTAATGAGATGATTTGTGCGCCGCGCGCTGCCGCTTCACGAATTTTGTCGATCGCGCGGGAAAGATTCTCCTCTGCGTTGGTGGTGCAACGCATTTGGACGAGGCCAACCGTAAACTTATTCGCCATGACAGTAGTTTAGCATCGAGTGTGAGCGGCGCGCTCGGGGGACGAGGCTCAGTGCGTTTCTCCCGTCGCTACAGGAAAACTGTCGTGGTCGCGATCCATCGTTAGGCGTACGGAGAACGATGGACGATGAAAAAATTCGCGTGAATCTCGTAAAACCGTGATAAAAATCAGTTGCGACTTTTTCCGGGAGAGAAAATGTCGAAGCAGCAAAAGAAAACAGTCACCGGGCGCGTGCTGCACGATCCCGTGAAGGACAAGCTGCGTCCGATGTTCCCGCTGGACTTGTCGAAATGCCGCACGGTCGACGAGCTGGTGCGCGCCATGGGGAACACGGCGTTTACCGGACGGCAGATCGGGGACGCGGCAGACATCGTTGAGATGATGGCGCGGGACAAAGACTGTTTCGTGGTGATGACGCTTTCGGGCGCGCTGACCGTGGCCAAGATGGGGCTGGTGTTCTGCGATTTGATCGAATCCGGAGTGGTGAATGCAATTGTTTCCACTGGCGCGCTGATGGCGCATGGGCTGGTGGAGGCTACCGGGCTTTCGCACTTTCGCTATAACCCGGCGATGGACGACAAGGAATTGTTCGAGGCAGGGTACAACCGCGTCTACGATTCGCTGGAGCCGGAAACGAACCTCGACCACGTCGAAGATGTGATGGACGAAATTCTGAACAATTGGGACGCGGAGGAAACGGTTTGCAGCTGGAAACTGCACCGCAAGATCGGGGAATACTTGCACAAGGGATTCCCCGGACGCGGGATTTTGAAGTCGGCGTATGAACATAATGTGCCAGTGTTTGTTCCGGCGTTCAGCGATTCGGAGCTGGGGATTGATTTTGCTTTGCACAAGATCGCGCGGCAGGATGCGAAGCGGCCGGTATTACGATTCGATCCTTTCGAGGATTTTGAAAAATTCGCGGGAACCATGCTGGCCACGAAGAGAATGGGAATTTTTACGATTGGAGGCGGAGTACCGCGCAACTGGTCGCAACAATTTGGAGTTTACGCGGAACTGCTGGCGCGGCGGGGGTATCGCAAGCTTCCTTTGAAGCGTTACAACTACGGCGTCCGCATTTGCCCGGAACCGGTGCACTGGGGCGGCTTGAGCGGCAGCACTTACACGGAAGCGGTTTCGTGGGGGAAGTTTGTGCCGCCGGAAGAAGGCGGACGCTTTGCGGAGGTATTTGACGATGCGACGGTGGCACTGCCGCTGATCGTAGGCGCGGTGCTGGACCGCATCGGATACTTCAAACGCGGAAGCGGCAAATAGCAGTGACGCACCGCTGAAGAAAGGGTTGAGGCGGCCTACGATCTTGATGCTTGTTTTAGGATTGTGCGGGTTCAGTCGTCTTCGCCGATGAGGATGGCGGCGCCGAGGACGGTGGTCCACAGGCCGCGCTTGTCGCCCACCGCGGATTGCGTGACATTGAGAGTGCGTACGATTTTGTTGGAGATGCGGTAGACTTCTTTTTTCTCGTCCCAGGAAAGATCCGGATCAAATTCCACGTTCAAAGTCGTCGCGAGCATTTCCGCGGCTAGCTCTTCGGCGTATTCACCGGCGACTTCTTCGGTCTCGCCGAAGGAGTGGTGTTCGGAGAGGTAGCCGTACATCGATTTGTCGCTGGGAAGAGCAAGACCGATACTGGCAGCGATCAGGCGATGCGGTTCCTTGGTGGAATTTTCGCTGATGACGGTGAACGCGACTTGACCTGGCCGGATATGCTTCAAGCCTTCGCTGCGCGAGATCAATTTGCAATTCGGCGGGAAGATGGAGGAGACGCGGACGATGTTGCAGGCCGCAATGCCCGCGTTGCGAAGCGCAAGTTCGAAACTGGAAAGCCTTTCGCGATGTTTACCGACGCCTTTGGTGAGAAATATTTTCTTAGCGACGAACGCCATGGTGCCGGTGTGCGGTGCCTCCGTAGGATATGACTTGTAAAATTTTGTGCTGTGGAAAAGTAACAAGAAGGTTTTGCAGTGTCAATTCATTTCCGTGGTTTCAGGAACGATCTGTGCAGGTAAAAACGAGCCGGCGCGCGCACGCGTCGAGACTTTCTCGGCATGTTCGCCGATGGCGCTGAAAAATTAGTCGCCGACAGCGCGTTGGAGGAGTTTTCCGAGTGGCTTGCAGAGCGCAAGAACCTTCCCGAGGTCTTCGGACGTGAAATCAGGGCCAGCGACCTTTGGATTCGCGCCTTTGCGGCTGATTTGTATAACGCCGACAACGCGATCGCCGGAAAGAATCGGCGCGCTAATGATTTTCTGGATGAGTTCCGCGTTGTCGGCCGCCAATTTTACTCCTTCGAATACACTGGCGTGTTTCACGGAAGTGAAATCATTGATAATTTCGGGACGGCTTTCTCGCGTGGTGCGGGCGGCGAGTGCCGATTTGCTGGAGAGCGGGATGAATCCCACATTTTTCAGCGCCTCCGGCACGACAAAATGCAAATGTCTCCAACGATGAGAGACTCCGAGTATCGCTACTTCGTCGGTACGAACAGAAAGATTGTGGGCAATGCGTTCCGCAACCGAAGTGAAGGAGAGTTGTTGCGGGTGGCCTGTTTCGTTCTCTAGAGTATCCGCAAGGCGTTCAAGTTCTGTTACGAGATTCATTTTCTTTGTCCAGAACCAGATAATGCAGTTGCGGCCAGGTAAGAGGATTCCCGGCAGGATCAGCAAACACAGAATAGCATTGGGCAAAACCGGCTGCCAGAAGAGGTAAAGATTGCTGCGGCCAATCCGTAAACGGTGGAAACTACAAAATGTTTGGAAATCGTGAATGAATGGCGCGAACTTGCATCGCTTTTGGCAACTGCCTATACTGAATTTGCCGCGATTCATCAGTTTTGTGGGGGAGTGACGCGGCGGAGAGGGCATGTCCGCCACGGCAAGCCGGCCTGAAACCAGCTATCTTCTTCGTAAACTCCATTCTTTAAGCGGTATCGTTCCCATCGGCGCATTCTTAGCGGAACATTTCTGGTCCAACAGCACCGCGTTGGTCAGCGCGGCAAAATACAACGAAACCTCACAAGAACTGCAGACCATTCCGTTTCGTGTGTTTGTGGAATGGGCGTTTATTTTTTTGCCGATGTTATTTCATGGCGGGTACGGCGTTTACATCTGGATTCGCGGCGAGTCGAACGTATCGCAATACCCCTGGGTGAAAAACTGGTTGTATACGTTCCAGCGCTATACAGGGCTCATCGCGTTTGTTTACATCGGGTGGCACGTCTACACGCAACGGTGGCTTACGCATGGAATGTCTACGTACGCGGAAATGGCACAGCAATTGACGAATCCGTGGGCGCTGGCGTTCATGATTGTGGGAGTGGTGGCGTCCTCGTTTCATCTGGGCGTGGGCGTGTGGAACTTCTTGTGCAAATGGGGACTGGCGGCGACAGTTCGTGCGCAGCGAGCGGCGGGACAGCTGGGGGTCGCGGTCGGCGTCGTGTTTAGCTGTGTGGGTGTATTGATTGTAGCGAGCTTTCGATACAACTGGCATCCGTTCGCTTCGTACCTAACGCAGAAATGAGACAACCCAAGATCATTGTAGTCGGCGGAGGACTGGCCGGCCTGATGGCGACGATTCGCGTGGCCGAAGCTGGCGTGCCGGTGGAGCTATTCTCGGTCGTGCCGGTGAAGCGATCGCATTCGGTCTGCGCGCAGGGGGGAATTAACGCGGCGAAGAATCAGAAAGGCGAAGGGGATACGGCGCAGAAGCATTTTGACGACACGATTTATGGCGGCGATTTTCTGGCCAATCAGCCGCTGGTGAAGCGAATGTGCGAGGCGGCGCCGGGAATCATCGATTTGCTCGACCGCATGGGGGTGATGTTTAACCGCACGCCGGAGGGATTGCTGGATTACCGGCGGTTTGGGGGGACGCTTTACCATCGCACGGCTTTTGCCGGGGCGACTACGGGTCAGCAACTGCTCTATGCGTTGGATGAGCAGGTGCGACGGCACGAATCGGAAGGGCGGGTGACGAAGCGGGAGGGTTGGACGTTCTTGTCGGCCGTGATTGACGATGGCGGCGTGGGGCGGGGGATTTGCGCGATGGACTTGCGTTCGATGGAAGTCAAAACTTTCTCTGCGGACGCCGTGATTTTTTGCACTGGCGGGATTGGGGCGATTTTTGGGCGCTCGACGAATTCAGTCGTGTGCACGGGTTCGGCGCAATCGGCGCTATTACAGCAGGGCGTTGACTACGCTAACGGCGAATTTATCCAGGTGCACCCGACGGCGATTCCCGGAGAAGACAAGCTACGGTTGATGAGTGAATCGGCACGGGGAGAGGGCGGACGCGTTTGGGTTCCGCGAAATCCGGCGGAGAAACGTCCAGCGAAGAGTATTCCGGAGGGTGAGCGATTTTATTTTCTGGAGGAGTGGTATCCGAAGTACGGGAATCTGGTGCCGCGCGATATCGCCACGCGAGCGATTCATCGCATCGTTTACCAGGAGAAGCTGGGGGTTGGCGGCCAAGCGGCGGTGTATTTGGATGTGACGCATATTCCGCGCGAAACGCTGGATCGCAAACTCGAAGGCATACTGGAGATTTACGAAAAGTTTTTGGGCGTTGACCCGCGCGAAGAACCGATGAAGGTGTTTCCGGCCATGCACTACACGATGGGCGGTTTGTGGGTGAACGATCAGGATCAGGCGACCAATGTGCCGGGCATTTACGCGGCGGGCGAGTGCGAGTACCAATATCACGGAGCGAACCGGTTGGGGGCGAATTCGCTGGTGTCGTGTATATTTGGCGGCAGGCTGGCGGGACCTGCGGCAGTGAAGTATGCGCGCAATCTCGACAAGGGTGCGGAGGCTACGCCGTCCAGCGTTTTTGCCCGCGAGCAAAAGCGGCAGGAGGAGATGAACCAGGCGTTGATCTCGCAGCAAGGCTCAGAGAATCCGATCACGATTTGGAAAGAGCTGGGCGAGATCATGACCGAGCACGTAACCGTGACGCGAGTTAACAAGAATCTGGAGAGCGCGCACAACGAGATCAGGAACTTGCAGGCGCGGTACGGGAAAATTAACCTGAGTGATCGTACGCGATGGTCTAACCAGACCCTTAATTTCGCGCGGGAGTTAGGCAATATGCTCGTGCTAGCCCGCGTGATTACCGTTGGGGCGCTGTCCCGGAACGAGTCGCGCGGTGCGCACTACAAACCGGATTTCCCGGAGCGCGACGACAGCAATTGGCTGAAGACCACGCGCGCTAAATGGGTGAATGACGACGTGCAGCTCTCGTATGAGCCGGTGGACATCTCGCAGATACCGCCGCGGCCGCGAAGGTATGACGCGGCAAAATGAGATTGGCGTGAAAGGTGCTACGCAAGTTAAAACGAACATAGCCATGGCAGAGAGCAAGCACGTCATCGTGAAGATCAAACGGCGAGCCAGCCCGAAAGAGGCTTCGCGATGGGAGGAATTTGCCTTGCCATGGCGGCCTTCGATGAACGTGATCATTTGCTTGCGCGATATCGCGGAGAATCCTGTTACGCGTGAAGGCAGGCAGACAACGCCGGTGTCGTACGACTCGAATTGCCTCGAAGAGGTGTGTGGTTCCTGCGCGATGGTGATTAACGGCAAAGCGCGGATGGCCTGCTCGGCGCTGGTGGATCAACTTGAGCAGCCGATTCGCATCGAGCCGCTGTCGAAGTTTCCGGTGGTGCGCGATTTGACGGTCGACAGGCAATTCATGTTTGAGAGTCTGAAGCGCGTGAAGGCGTGGATTCCGATCGATGGCACGTACAATCTTGGCGAAGGTCCGCGCATCGCGCCGGAAGTGCAAGAACAGGCGTATCCTCTCTCACGTTGCATTACCTGCGGAAACTGCCTGGAGGTCTGCCCACAGGTGAACGAGCACAATAACTTTATGGGCGCCGCCATTTTCAGCCAGGTGCGACTGTTCAACATGCATCCGACCGGGGCGATGCATGCTAAGGAACGCATTCAGGCAGTGATGGGCAACGGCGGGATTGAGGACTGCGCGAACGCGCAAAACTGTGTGAAAGCCTGCCCGAAGGAAATCCCTTTGACAGAATCGCTGGCGGAAATTAATCGCCGGGCGTGGAAACAGGCGCTGTTCGGCTGGCTGGTAGGGTAAACTCTCTCGCACAACTTCAGGCTGGAGGCAACATGCGTCGGCTTCTTTCCATGGTGTGTGTGGTGGTTTGTGCGATTGGGGGCGGGTTGCTGGCTCATGGGAGCGCCGCGGATGCGATTTCCGATCGCGCCCACAACCTGCACTTTTCCTCGATTGTGCTGGATACACATGACGACACTACGCAGCGTTTTTTCTCCAAAGGCTTCGATCTTGGAAAAAGGAATCCAGACGGCCACATCGACATTCCACGGATGCGCGAGGGCGGAATGAATGCTATTTTCTTTTCGATTTGGATCGATGGGCGAATTATGGGCCCGCCAGCGGTGCAAAAGGCATTGGACCAGATCGATGCGGTCCATGAGAATGTGCGTAAATTTTCTAAGGACATGACGTTTGCGCGGACTGCAGAGGAGGTGCGCCACGCTCACACGCAAGGGAAAATTGCGGCACTGATGGGAGTCGAAGGCGGGCACATGATCGGGAACGATATCCGCATGGTACGTGTTTTCGGCGATTTGGGCGTGCGCTATATGACCCTCTCGCATTTTTACAATGATGAGTGGGCGGACTCTTCGACCGACAAGCCGGCGCACAATGGATTGACGGACTATGGTAAGGAGATCGTGCGGGAGATGAACCGGCAGGGCATCATGGTGGACATTTCGCACGTGAGTGACAAGACGTTCTACGATGCGCTGGAGGTCAGCAAGGCTCCGCTGATCGCTTCACACTCGTCGTGTCGTGCCCTTTGCGATCATGTGCGGGATATGTCCGACGAAATGATAAAGGCACTGGCGGCGAAGGGCGGCGTGATTCAGATTAATTATGAGAAGAGCTTCATCGATCAGGACTACAAGAATGCCTACGAGAAGGCTACGGGTGGTGCGGGGGTTGTGGGAGCTTT
>Ga0307478_10001658_pt1 | contig 18758 bp, 13 predicted proteins | sample atmos_gasesECM4C_2_FD_203713 | JGI IMG/M metagenome (GOLD analysis project Ga0307478, IMG submission 203713) | Hardwood forest soil microbial communities from Morgan-Monroe State Forest, Indiana, United States - atmos_gasesECM4C_05 | ecosystem: Environmental > Terrestrial > Soil > Temperate... | reverse complement strand
GCGCGGGATAATTCCCAAAAGGAATATGCCGGCCGCGCGCTTCCGACCTTGGTTTTCCCAAAACGGGAAACTCGATCTGCTCCGAATCTGCGATCCATTCTCATTTCGGCTCACTATAGAAAAATCGACCTGTGCGTGCGAAGGACATTCGTCACTAAAATGGGAAATCTTTCTGTGGAAAACTCGGGAGAAGGTGGCGGGAAGCTAGTTACGAGGAGAAGTCGACTGACCAACTACATAAGTTGGGTCCGCCAGCCGGAAGGTGAGCCGGCGGCCTTGCTCAAGCGTGACTGTTTCCGCGTGGTCGTGAACCCTGGAGACGACAGCATCTCCCCGCGCAAAAACGCTGGAGGTCCGGATCGGTAAGTCTTGGCCGTCGATATCAACCGAGTCCAGTGTCAAGCGGACGTAACCACGGCTGTTCCCGGTGGGAAATCCAGTCGATTCCACTCGACCGGCGACCTCGGCCCCGCGAGGAATCAACGTCTGTCCGTCGACGATGACTGACTGATCCACGACGGCTGCGAAGAGAACGCTTGCACCTGAATTGTCAGAGGAAACCGGGCCCTGCAGCCGGACGCTAAGCAGCGTTCCAGCCGGAAGCGTCTGTGGATATTGGAAAGGAAGATTCTTCCCACGCTGAATTCCGTTGTCTTGGGATGAGAGTGGTGGTTCAGCGGCGGAATCAGTTCCGGAAGCCTCATTCCCGTCCCGGAACGGAACTGGATGCGCGGCTTCCGCACTCTGACTGATAGGCCGCGAGCAGCTCGCAAGCACGAGCAATAGCAGCAACAGCAGAATCGTTCGGTCCGGTAGCCCGCACAGCCTGCTCATCCGACGATCCTCGCTCGTACGTCTTCAAACCAGGGAGTGGCAACCCGAATACCAACACATGGTCTCGTCGAATCAATAGCTTGGCTATGGCACGTTCGGGCGATTAGGTAGATTTTTCCACAGGCGGGGGGACGGGTTACACGCCAGGTCATCTGGCAGAGCGGAAAAAATCGCGGAGAGCATGGTGCTCTCCGCGATCCGTTCGGGATAGTGCCTGCCTTATTGCTTCTTCGTCGGTTTCTTCTTTGGCGCGGGCTTCGCGGTCTTCTTGATTTCGCTTTCGCGCCCGCCAATCAGGCTCATCGCATCCGCGGCATTGAATGGGAACTGCCGCACTGAAGTTTCGGTTTGAGTTGCAGACTTTAAGGTGACATCAACACGCCGGTTGCTGGCCAGTTTTATTACTTGGATTCTGGCCAGAGCTCGTTTCCGCTCTTCGGTCGTCAGATCGGGATTCTTCAAGACCGAGTCCTTCACTTCCTCAAGCGTCAGATTGCGTTCCTTGCCGAAAGCCTTGGTTTCAATGGCGGATTCCGGAACGCCCTGCTCGATCAGGAAGCTCTTCACCCGGGCCACGCGCCGTTCCGACAGCGCTTGGTTGTAAGCAACGGAACCGCGAATATCCGCATGCCCTTCAAGGATCAGATGAGCATCAGGTTTGGCTTCAAGATACTTCGTGAAGTCTTTAGCGAGATTGATCAAGGTCTGTTGCTGGCTGGGGACCAGACCCGCGTTTGGTTCGTTCGCCGGCGGCTGAGCCGTCGGGAAGTATACGCTGTGCAACGCGAGCCGTGCTTCCAAAGCCTTGTCGACCGGTGGAGGCGGCGGATTTTCTATGTTCAGCTGTGTTGTCCCTTGTGAGGAGAGTCCGCGCGAATCGGTACAGGTCGCGGTCACCGTGACCGGACCAGCAGGAGCGCCCGCGGTGCTCAAAGTCGCTGCATTGCCGTTGCCGGAGATGCTGCCAGCGGTCGAAGTGTAGTTCGCTACAGAGACCGGAACGCCATCCGGGCTCGTGCAGGTAGCGGAAACGTTAACGCTTCCGCCAGTAACTACGCTCGATGGGCTGACTGAAAGCGACAGGGTCGGCGGATTCTTCGGCGGCAAGGGTTTGATCGTGTAATTCGCCGAGCAGCTTGCCTCGTTATTCTTCTTCATCTTTGAATCGGTCACGTGAGCCGTGACTACGTAGCTACCGGGCGCAGCATCGGTGGTATCGATGCTTGCTGTTGTGTCTTTGCCGGTGACCTTACCTCCATTGCCGCTCCAGTTGTAGGTCACCGTATGCTTCGGATTGAAATTGCTCGCCGTCGCGGTGGCGGTGATCGGTTCTCCGACAAGAACTTCCGTGGGCTGAACCGAGCAGGAAGCCGACGGAGCCAGAGCCTCGGCACCGCCCCAACTGAATACAATGCCCGTGCGCAGCCTGACACCGTCTAAGCTGGGTCGGCGCAGATTGGGGAACAGGGCAGAGACGTAATCGGAATAGTTGTGGTGCCCCCACACGTAATCGGCTTCGAACAACCGCCAGGCGATCATCTTGGTAATCGGCAAGTCCATACCGCCGCCCAGAATCGCGCCGATGCCCTGCGAGCCGTTCGTAAGCCCACTGACTCCGAGATGGTTGTAACCAACCAGGGCGTGCAAGAAGTAATTGGCATCATCCGTTCGCCAAATAAATCGCGGTCCTATCGAGGCCGTCGTCTCTGAGTTGCCGCCGCTCTTCCAGTTGTGTCCAAAGTCAAATTCTCCACCCCAGTGCGGGTCAAAATTATATGTCACCGCGCTGCCGATACCTCCCGGCATATCCGGAACGGTATATGGCGTTGGATTGTTGGGATCTCCCAAGGGCAAAGTTGCGCCGGGATGCAGCCACTGATACCCGACAAAAAGGTCCCACTTAGGGTTGGAATCGCTCTGCGCGAAGGCAAGACCGGATAGCGAGATCACGACGAAAATCGCGAAAAGCGGAACCGCCGCGCGGTACGAGCGTGAATTGAGATCAGCTGGCATTCAGTCCTCCACTAACGGGTGGGATCGCTGGCTTCGCGCCAGGCAAACACCTACTCCGGACAGTAGTCGCAACATCAAGAGTCTAGGAATGTTTTTGACCGTGGGCGAGAATTCTACCGCACCTGTAACTTAAAGCAAAAGCGGGGTAACCGGAAATTTATCGCTCAGCTACGGTGGAACTTTGTATCGAAATGAGATGATATCTGGAGGCCAGCCTGGCAGCTTTCGAGACTTGCCGGGCAGGAAGTGCCCCGCGTATCGTGGGGAATGCGTCGCAGAGCGCGGACACCCAGTAGGTATAGATTCCCGCGAACAAGCGAATCAGAAAATCGAGCGAGGGGATGAGCCAAGAAAAAGTACTAATTGTTGAGGACGAGGAGAATGAGCGCTCCGGACTGGCCGAGATCGTCTCATCCTGGTCTTACCGGGTAGAAACGGCACAGGACGGCGCAGAAGGGCTTGAGAAGGCCACGTCCTGGTTGCCGTCGATCGTCATCACGGACCTCAAAATGCCGCGCATGGGAGGTATCGAACTGCTCGGCCGACTGGGGGAGCAAGCCCAAACCATGGCTGTGATCCTCGTAACTGCGCAGGGAACCATCGACAGCGCGGTCCAGGCCATGCGCATGGGCGCCTATGACTACATCACCAAGCCGATCGACACCAGTCGGTTACGAACCATACTCGCCAACGCCTCAGCTCTGCTTGGGACTCGTGCCGAACTGGAAGCGACCCGCCGCCGGTTGCGCGATGCGGGATCTCTCGGCCGGCTCAACGGATCTTCACGCAAGATGCAGGAAATCTTCCGCCTCATCGAGATGGTCGCCCCAAGTACCGCCTCTGTTTTAATCACGGGAGCCAGCGGAACCGGGAAGGAATTGGTCGCCCGCACGATTCACGAACTCAGCTCGCGCAAGGACCGCCCCTTTGTTGCCATCAATTGCGCCGCCATTCCTGAGACCCTGATGGAGAGTGAAATCTTCGGCCACGAAAAAGGCGCATTTACCGGGGCCCTGGAACGCCGTACCGGTTGCTTCGAACTGGCAGAAGGCGGCACATTGCTGCTCGACGAGATTGGCGAAATGCCTGTAGGCACCCAAGCCAAGCTGCTGCGGGTGCTGGAGGACCGCAAACTGCGCCGCTTGGGCAGCAAGGTTGAGACGCCTGTAGACGTGCGAGTGCTCGCCGCCACCAATAAGGTGCCCGATGAGGCTGTATCCCGCGGCGAACTGCGCAGCGATCTCTATTACCGGCTCAACGTGTTCAATATCCATATGCCCCCTCTCCGAGAACACAAAGAGGACATCACGGGCTTGGTGCAACTGCTGCTGGCGGAAATGGGCTCCAAGCACAACCGCCGGGTCACGGCCGTCAGCGAAGCTGTTCTGAATCAATTCACCAATTATTCCTGGCCGGGAAATGTACGCGAATTGCGCAACACGATTGAGCGTGCCGTCATCGTATGCGATGCGGGCGTGATTGAGACCAAGCATCTTCCGCCGGGATTTGGGCAGGCTCCGCTGCGCGCGGCGGCGAACGATCCTGACGCGGTGCGGTTGGGTGTGGGGACCACGGTGGAAGAAGCAGAAAAGATGCTGATCCTGAAAACTCTGGAAGCGACCAGTAACAACAAAACGCGGGCCGCAGAGATTCTCGGAATCAGCCTGAAGACCCTGCATAACAAGTTAAAGGAGTATGGCAGTGCAGCCATCGATGGAGCTGCCGGGAAAGAGGAAGCTCCCGTCAGTTAACTGCACCAGGGCGAACCCTCTGGTCCAATGGCTGTCATGGTTATGTTGCGAAGGAAGACCATCATTGTTCTGACCATCACCTTTATGGTGACGATCATGGTCGCCGCCTTCTCCTACCTCTATATCTCTCAGGTGTTGCGGCTGCGTCTCGACAATGCTAACGAGAGTGCCAAGCAGCTCACGCGCCAACTCGCCTATGCGGCGGAAAATGATCCTCCCGACCTCAGTAGTACGGCGATCGATACCACCAACCCAGTCGCAGTCCGGCGAGCCCTGATTGAATATCTGCAAACCGATATCGACCTGAACAACATGCTGCAAGCCGCTCGCGGCAGCTGGGTCTTCGTCATGGATGCAGCCATCCTGGGTCCGGACGGCAGGGCACTGCTCCACACCGATGCGGATAAGGTGGGAAAAATCGTGCCCGCCCGGCCCGATTTCCAACAGGTCTTGAGTTCCCGTTTCCGCCAACAACTGCGGCTCGTATATGGACCTCCAGCGGTGTACGACGTTAGCTACGACTTGCGACTGAACGGCGAGCCTTTCGGCACGATTCGAGTCGGTGTTTCCCCGGTATTTCTCAAGAGCGAAATTTACCTGAAGCTGATGCATTCCCTCTATTTCTCGATCGCGGCCGTTTTCCTTTCCCTGCTTTTTTCGGCGGGCATATCGAACTTGGCACTCGGGCCACTTCGTGAAATCAATCGCAATCTCGACAGTGTGGCTGCCGCCGGCGGCAGCGAGTTTTCGGGCGACCCAGCGGCTCACGACGAATACGGCCTGGTTACGCTGAAGATTGCTAACCTCGGGCGTCAGATCCGCGACAGCAAGGAAATCTTCTCCGCCCTGAAAGACAACGTCGATCAGTTGATGGCCAAGCTTCAGGATGGATTGATGCTTTTCTCGCGCGACTCTCGCGTCGTATTGGTCAGCGCGCCGGTGGAAGCCTTTCTCGGGCGCCCCCGAGCCGACCTGCTAGGCCATTCGGCCGATGAGATTTTTGATCGTAATTCCTTTTTGGGCGCCGCGCTGCTTGACTCGTTTGAGCGACGCCGTCCACTCATGCAGCGCGAGTTTGAAGCGGCCGCAGGGAAACGCATCCAGGTTTCCCTCGATTTCGTGCAGGAGAAGAATTCTCAGATCGGCGCACTGCTCATTATGCGCGACACCGAATCGGCGCAGCGTCTGGGCGACGAAATCGAAATGTCACGGCGGCTCTCGGCCAGTGGCCGCCTGACGCGCGGGGTCGCTCACGAAGTAAAGAATCCTATCAACGCCATCGTCCTCCATCTGCAATTGCTGCAAAACAAGCTGGCAAAGCAGGAACCCGATACCCGCCGGCACATGGACATCATCGACAGCGAGATCCGGCGCCTCGATCGCGTCGTGCAGACGCTGGTGGACTTCACCCGTCCTCGCGATCTTCACCTGGAAGATGTCGATTTGCGCCGTGTGCTCGATGACGTAGCGCAACTCGCCACCCCTGACGCGGAGCAGCACGGCGTCACCGTGGAGCGCCAGTTCCCGCAGGAAAAGTTGCCAGTAAAAGTGGACTTGGATCTGATGAAGCAGGCGATCCTGAATGTCGTCATCAACGGAGTCCAGTCCATGCCCAAGGGAGGGATTCTCACCATCTCGGCGCGGCGGGAAGAGAATGCAGTTGTTGCCGAAGTGCGCGACCAGGGTGGCGGCATCCCGCAAGAACTGCACGAGAAGATTTTCGAGCTCTACTTCACCACCAAGAAAGATGGCAGCGGCATCGGACTGGCGCAGACCTATCAGATCTTGCAGTGGCACTACGGCTCGGTGGATTTCGAATCGGCGGAAGGAATAGGAACTACCTTCCGCTTCCACATTCCCACGACTGGGCCAGCCCCGGAAGCCAACCCCGAGTACGCCGCAGACGCGACCGCCTCACCGCGCATGCGCTGACCGGAGATTCTCACAAAATTCACAACAGTCCCCGGCTCGGTGTGTGTCCAAAGGCGTAGAATATGGCGGTATCTCCTCAGGCGTTCCCGGGACCCCAGTATGACTCTGGCCGCAATCCTGCTTAATGTCTCGTTTATTTTTTTGACAATGCCCGCAGCGACCACCGTCGCGCAGGCGTCGTCGCAGCCCGCTGATAAACCGGGCGCGACCGCGACACAAGATCAGGACAATAGTCAGCAGAAAACGAATCCATCTGCCGCGACTCAGGCTGCGCCTGAGGCCAATCCGCAGCAGCCAGCCTCCCCAACTCCTTCGGCCGCCAAGAAATCCTCCACACCGGCACGGCCAGCGTCGCGCCCCAAGCACAAAAAAGGAGTGCCCCCGACGAATTGCAATCCCACCCCGGCAGTTAGCCCGGCAGCTCCAGCGGATCCCGCTTCGCCCGATAAGAGCGCGTCCAACCCCACCGCTAGTACTCCAGGCACGGCACCAGCAGCGGCTCCCTCTCCCGCTCCAACTAACTGTCCGCCCTCAAAAATAGTTGTGCGTCAGGGGAGCGCTTCGGAACCAACGATCCAATTAGTGGGCGGCTCAGGGGGAGCGCCTGAACGCAATACGGCCACTCAGATGTTGCAATCAGCGGAGGATAATCTGAAGAAGATTAACGGCCAATCGCTCAGCTCGAGCCAGCGGGATATGATCGCCCAGGTGCGTCAATTCATGGATCAATCGAAAACGGCGACTGCGGCAGGAGACCTTGAGCGCGCCCGCACCCTGGCATGGAAAGCTCAAACCCTTTCAGAAGAGCTGGCCAATCCTCAAAGATAAGTTGTCAGTTGAAATAGCGCGGGCGGCTACTTCCCCTTCGCCCGCGCTGCATTGACTTTCGTCAGGAGATCCTGCGACATACTTTGCAGAGGGCCCTGAATCTTCACCGCCTCAGTCAGGACGTCCCGCGCTTCGGCAGTCTTATTCAGCTTCGCGTAGGCGAACCCGAGCCGGTACAAGGCTACGGCATACGACTGTTCGTCCTGGCCCTTCAAAAGTGTGGCTGCGGTTTTCAGTTCCAGAATTGCCGCCGGCGTTTTGTCTTCCTTTAAGTACGCATAACCGATCGTCGAGTGCGCCACTCCTGCCGACAGCTTGCGGGACTTGTCGGCATCCGCAGCGTCGGGCTTGGCAACTTCAATGGCTTTCTGCGAATACGCCACCGCCTTGGCGACACTCGACGGCTTCGTGTCTTCCACGTAATAGCTGCCGAGCAGCAACAATGCGGGCAAAGAATTCGGATTGGCCGCCAGAGTCTTCTCCCCAAACGAAATCAGGCGCGCGGGATCATTCAACTGACCCGGGCCTAGTGTGTACATGGCGTAGCTGGAAACCTGATCGGAGAACTTCGAATTAGGAAACACCGCGGTAAATTTTTCGATGGCGGCCATGCGGCTCTTTGGATCATTCTCCGTTGCGATCACGTTGAATCCCGAAGTCTCCACAAAATCACAGCTGTTCTTGATGCCGCTCTTATCTTCCGCCAGCTTCTGGGCAAACTGCTCGTCGGTCATGTCGGCGGGCTTGCTCTCCTTGGCAACGGATTCACAGAGTTGGCCCCCCCTCACCGCATATTCGATGATTTTGGAATTGTCCTTTGCCTGCTGAGCGAGACTCGCCTGCGAAACAACGATATCTAGATTTCTCGGCGACCCCGCCAGGGCTTTGTCACCGTAATCGAGAGCCTTCTGCAGGTCGCCGGTAGCCTGGTAGGCCTGAGAAATCTGCCAGTTTCCATAAGCTACCGCTGCGGGATTCGACGAGAACTTTTGTACAAAGTCCTGATACGCCGCCAACTTCTTCTGCGGGTCCTGCTCGCTGGAAATGGCTTGCAGGGCTTTATCTTCGTCAGTTCCGGCAGGGATCACGATGGTGTCAACCTGGGCGCCGGCTTTCGTCGCGAACCCAATCCACAACAAAACGACCGTCAGCAGCGCCACCCCGCGTCGTGTCATAACCCACCTCCGTGCAAGCAAGACCTCACCTTTCACTAGCACGCGAATCGTAGCGCCGAATAGGGCTCTACGCAAGGGCGACAATCACAATGACGAGTCTCGGTATGAAATCCAGCCGTGAACAAAAATGAAAGTACCGGTCGTAAATTAAGAATTCGCAATTGTAAATATTTCTCCGTGCCTCCGTGGCTCCGTGGTGAATGGGTCGCGGGTCGGTTAGAGTAGACAGATGCGTGAAATTCTCGGCCAGCGCCCTCTGCGATTTGTATTTGCCGCCAACGTGATTTCCATGTTGGGCAGCGGGATGAATTCGGCTGCGGTGGCCTGGTACATCCTCAAAGCCACTCATTCAGAAATGGCGCTGGGAACGTTCGCTGTTCTGCAGACCCTTCCTGCCATGCTGATGCTTCCCTTCACCGGCGTGATCATCGACCGCGAGGACCGGCGTCGTCTGGTCATGTGGCTGGACGCCGTGCGCGGGATCATCATTCTTGGCATCGCCATCCTAGCCTTCCAGCATCGTGTACAGGTGTGGCAACTCTATTTAATGAACACGCTGGTCGCCGCCGGCTTCTGGATGTTTTGGCCAACCATTACTGCGCTCATCCAGGAACTCACGCCCGAAGGCCAATTTGTGCAATCCAATACGTTTCTAATGGCAGGCGTGCAAGGCGGATGGCTCATCGCTGGAGCGATCGTCGGATTCATGTACGACCACGTCGGCCTGGGGGGCGTTTTGCTCATCGACGTCTCCACCTATGTCGTCTCGTTCCTCTGCTACTTTGCCGTGCGGAAAGGACGCCACGTAGTGCTCCGCCCGCAAGAGATTAAAGCGGACATCGTCGCTGCGGAAAACCAGCTGCAGCGTTTTTGGAGCGACCTGCGCGACGGCCTGCACTTCGTGCGTGACCGCCGCGAAGTCATCCTGCTGGGAACCAGCTGGGCCCTCTTTCTGGGTGCAATGATCACCGGCGTCGTCGTAACCCCGTCCCTGAGCGACCGCGTTTTTCATGCCGGCGCCAAAGGATATGGCTGGCTCAACGCGGGATGGGGCACCGGCGCCTTCGTCAGCGCGTTGTACGCGCCCCCGATCATCGCAGCTCTCGGCGGCCGCCGCTCGGTGGCGTTCTCGATGGCCCTGCTGTCGGTGTCCGTCGCGCTCGCGCCGATCTCGGGATTTCTCTGGCTCGCCATCTTGACCTACTTCTTTATGGGCTCGGCCCGCGGTGTCGGCGGAATCGCGATGAACACCAGCCTGATGGAACTGGTTCCCAAGCATCTGATGGGTCGGGTGCAGAACGTATTTTATTTCTTCGGAACCTTTCTCCAGCTCACGTTGGCCTTGTTGGTCGGGGTAGTCGCACAAAGGATCAGCCTGGTCGTGGCTTACGCGATTCTTGCCTGCGTCTATGGACTGTCGTTCGCAGCCTCAAGCTGGCCAGTGGCGCACGAAGTCCGAGAGGAAGTCGCAGCTGAATAATCACTGAAGTCTTGTCATCCTGAGCCGGCGCTTTTGCCGAGTCGAAGAGCCTGCCCTGAGCGAGCCGTGCGATTCATCGCGCTTTGCGATGCAATGATTCGCGCGTTTGTCTCACTTCGCTATTGGAACTCCGTGGCAAGAAAACACCTCCCCTGTTATCCTTTCCCCTTTCTCAGGAGAAATATGTCCACAGACCTGCAAGGCCGTAACGCCGTCGTCTTCGGAGTTGCGAACAAGCGCTCGATCGCCTGGTCCATCGCCCAGGGACTCCACAGCGCCGGCATGAAGTTGGCTATCACTTACCAAAACGAACGCCTGGAACAGGAAGCCAAGGACCTCATCCTGTCGCTGCCCGGTGCCGAAGGCTACATGTGCGACGTCAGCAAGGACGAAGACATCGACCGCCTTTTTTCTACCCTCAAAGAACGCCACGGCAAGCTGCACGCGCTAGTGCACTCCGTCGCCTACGCCCCTGCCGAAGAATTGAAGGGAGATTTCGTCAACACAACCCGTGAAGGTTTCCGCATCGCGCACGATGTCAGCGTCTATTCGCTGATCGCTGTCTCGCGCGCTGCCGCCCCGCTCATGGAAGACGGCGGATCGATAATCACCATGACCTACTACGGGGCAGAAAAAGTTGTCCCGCACTACAACGTCATGGCGGTGGCAAAGGCCGCGCTGGAATGCACCGTACGTTACCTGGCCTCGGACCTAGGAAAGAAAAAGATTCGCGTAAACGCGATTTCCGCGGGCCCCATTAAGACTCTCGCCGCCCGCGGCATCTCCGGCCTCGGAGACATGCTGAAATCCCACGCCGAGCGCGCTCCACTCGGCCGCAATGTCGATGTCGCCGAAGTGGGATCGACCGGAGTCTTCCTCGCTTCCGACGCCTCAAGCGGCATCACCGGCGAAGTGATCTACGTCGACTGCGGATACAACATCATGGGATTTTGAGGGCGAATCCTCACTGAAGCGTTTTCGACGCCGATTAAGATGGGAGAGCAGCTGTTTTTTACCGATGGTCATATCGCAAAGAGTGATCCAGCGCCCACTTCAAACATGCCTACCCGAGTGCGCAAGGCATGTTATATAAAGAGAACGGTCAGCCCCTTCCCCTCCGGCACACGGGGTTTGCGTTTCTTCATTGAGGTCCCCATGAAGCGGACAGTGCTCCTCGCAGTGCTCTTGTCCTTTATGCTTGTTCTTCCTGCCTTGCAGGCTCAAGTGTCTTTTTTTCAGGCACCGACCTTCCAAGGCGGGGGCAGTCTGTTCGTCGCCGACTTCAACGGGGACGGCAAGCTCGACATCTTATGTTCCAACACTTCGGGGAGCCTCTTGAACCTCGGCAAAGGCGACGGGACATTTGGGCAGGTTACGGCTGTACCAGGTACGACGTTGGCGGTTGCTGATTTCAATGGCGATGGCAAACTCGACTTACTCCAGCAGACAACGGGCACATTACACGTGCTGCTTGGCAATGGTGATGGCACCTTTCAACCTGCGACCAGCACTCCGAGCGGCGCCAGCTTGCAGGTAGTAGCCGCAGCGGACGTGAATGGAGATGGCAAAGTAGATGTCGTCGGGGTTTCTGGCAGCGCGGTTCTCGTATATCTCGGCAAAGGGGATGGCACCTTTGGAGCTCCACTTTCTTCCAGTTTGGGGAGTTCCGCGACTCCAACTGTCTTCCTGTCGATCGCAGATTTTAACGGGGATGGGAAGCTTGACATTGCCATCAGCAACGTCACGACTCCCGGGACGGGAATTCTCTTGGGGAACGGGGACGGTAGATTTAAAACTGCGGTTTTCCCTGCCAACTTAAGTAACTTCTATGCGGAGTTTGTCGCCGATGTCAACAATGACCACAAGCCTGACTTTGTGGCTTCGTCCGCCCAGGTGGCACTGGGAAACGGCGATGGCACATTCACGGTGGCGCCTGCTGTGTCCTGTACGATCTGTTCCGTGAGTGCGGTTGCCGACCTCACTGGCGATGGCAAGCCAGACTTGATAACGATGGACAATCAAGCCATTCTCACTCAGATTTATCTGGGAAATGGCGACGGTACATTTACCTATGTCAGCACCTACTTTCCGCAAATGGAAATCCCCGGGAACCTTATTTCGTCTGGGCTCGCCGTTGGTGACTTTAACTCAGACGGGAAGCCGGATATAGCCTTCAACGGTGCCATCCTCTTGGGGAATGGAAATGGCACGTTTCAAGGGATCCCCGTGGGTTATCTTCCAAACGCCGAGGGAAGCCCCAATGCCGTTACGGGGGACTTTGATAACAATGGCACGGTCGATGTCGCGATGACGTCCGATAACGTGACGACGCCCGATAGCGTGTACATCCTTAGCAACGACGGGACGGGTCACCTGACTCTAGCCCATACGTATCCCCTTCAGCAAACAGGCCCCGGAGTCGCGACTGCCGATTTCAATGGAGATGGCAAGCTCGATTTACTTGTGCTTGGGATCGATCCTACCTCGAGGGATTGGAGTTACAGCGTTCTTTTGGGAAATGGTGACGGAACTTTCCAGTCGGCGGTCTTTAATCCACAGGGCGTTACAGGGGTTGGTCCGCCGGTGGTTGTCGTTGCCGATTTTAACCATGACGGCAAACCTGATATTGCAACGACCATAAGCGGACAACTCGCGGTGCTGCTGGGTCACGGTGACGGGACTTTTGCGGCACCCGTGTACTACTACGATGCGGGATACTCCAACTTGATGGTGGCAGATTTCAATGGAGACGGCAAGCTAGACGTTGTTGTGGGCAACTCCGGACTCGGGGTGGTCGGAACGGCGATTCTGTTTGGCAACGGCGACGGCACCTTCCAGACCGCAGTTCTCCCTCCCAACTTAAACAACTTTGCGGCGGCACTTACGGCCGACTTGAACAACGACGGAAAGCCCGACCTTGTGGGGATGAGTCAGGTGGCGCTGGGCAACGGCGATGGCACATTCAATCTCCTGCCGGCGATGCCTTGTCCGGGGATGATGACTTGCGGAGTGTCTGCGATTGCCGACATCAATGGAGACGGCAAACTGGACGCAATCGTTTCCGAAGTCTTCTCCCGACTCGGATTAAATCTGGATATCAGGTTGGGAAACGGTGACGGAACTTTCGGCCCCGATATCACCGTCCAGACGAACGGTCAAGGAGTACTGGTCGCGGACATGAACGGTGACGGCCAGCCCGATCTGGTTTTTCCGTCGTTTCCAGGACCCGCTGTGCTTTTCAACACGACTGCACCCGGATTCACGATCAACCCGGCTTCCGGGTCGCCAACTTCCAAAACTATAAACGCTGGGCAGACTGCAAGTTTTAGCCTGGTAGTGGGTGCGACGGGAAAGTTCAGTGGAACTGTCAACCTGAACTGCGCCGTTACGCCAGCTGTAACTCCGGCGCTGCCCTGCACTTTGTCGAGTTCTTCGGTGCAAATCAGCGGCAGCGGGTCGCAATCATTAACGGTGAAGGTGGGAACAACCCAGCCTCTGATGGCTGGCACAGGATCTGACCTCGACTCTTGGCCGAGGGCCATGCTGCTAATGTCGACGTCAGTGTTGGTTGGCTCGGCATGGCTGTTAATTCCAAAGAAGAAAAGACTCTCGCTCGCTGCCGCGCCGATGATAGTGCTGGCCTTGGTGCCATGTGTGTCGTGCGGCGGGGGTTCGTCAACGAGTATGCGCACCATGCCCGCCACACCACCTGGCACTTATACCGCAACAGTCACGGGGACCTCAGGCAAACTGAGCTACAGCTTCCCGCTACAGGTGGTGGTCCACTAGATCGGAACATCCCTTTGTATCGAATGAACACGTCTGCTGATGATTCGCCGCTAAACCGCTCTAATTACCGAGCACCCGGATTCGATTTTCAACTGAGGCCCAGACTCTACCACTGGATCCTAATCTTGCGCTCGTTCTCCGCTAGCCGCTCCAGGACAATCTCCACATCCCGCTCCATCACCAGCCGGGGGAATTTCTCTCCCCACTCAACTAGCAGAATGCTGCCCTCCGAGCGCAGATCGTCCAGTCCCAGCGTCTCCAACTCGCGCGGCGTGTCCACGCGATAAAGATCGATGTGATAGAGGTTGGCTCGCGGACCGCGATACTCGTGCACGAGCGTGAAGGTAGGGCTGGTGACATCTTCTTCTTCAGCCGCTTCGAAGGCTACCGCAATTCCCTTGACTAGCGTGGTTTTCCCCGCCCCGAGATCGCCCCGCAGCAAAACTAATTTGGGAGGAGCCAGCAACTCACCGAGAGTCCGGCCGAAGGCGATCGTCTCCTCCGCCGAGTTCGTCGTGATCTCGCGCAGCGCCTCGTTTGTTTTGGCTTGTTCGGCCACGCAACCAGTATAGCGAGAGCGTTGGATCAGGGATCGGAAGGGCGGAGCGTTCGCAAGGACTTCGGCGGTTGTACGGATGTCTGAGCGCCCGGCTGGTGAGTGTCCAGATCGTGTCAAGCGGTTCGTATCAGGGCCGTGCCTTCAGGCGTGCCGTGAAAGGCCCAATGAGAATCGGCTTTGGCCGCTGCGGTCCACCCACAGGACAGTGGCTAAAGCCGATAGAATTTCTCGCAGGCGGCATCGCTAAAGCGACGCCCTGATAAGAATCGCGGATACCAATGGCCGGTCCAAACTGCAGGACCGGCGCTCGTTTCAGTATGTGGAGAACGCGCTCGTCTTCATGCCAATCACATCGCGCGCCACCACGTGATCGAGCGTCGTGCGAAGCCGGCGATGGTCGTCATCCTCGAGCGCCACAAAGCGGAACGGTTGCAACACACCGTCGATGGTCTTCCGCATCGGGCTGAGGACCTCGGCCATGCCGTGCACAGGCCCGGCCTGCGTCTGAAACGCAACTTCGACGAAGTCGCCTTGTGCAATCGATTGCGCCAGGTGCAGCAGGCCGCCGGTTACGGATATGGTTTGGAGTTGAGCTTTGGCGCGCCGGCCATCTTCAAGCCGGATTGCAGCCAGGACAGTATCTCCGAGCTGTATACGAGCTGCGCGCCGCGATGGGTGCGGTTGGGGGAAGTGGGTCATAGCCGAATGAATTATCGGACTATGCCCTGTTACACAATAGATTACTGAAGCCCCTCGTCCGGATTCCGCTCCGGGAGCCTGTACCGATGGCATTGAGCCTCTGCCTTTTGAGTCAGTTAGAGGCTGTTTACTGATTGAATAATGTCCTTCAGGACATCTCAATCGCAGGCCCATCTGCGGCAAGCCAGGTTCCAGGAGGACAACGTTTACTATGTCTGTCGGCAACTCTGGAGGGACGATATGTTTCGGATCTTCATTCCGGCTATTTTCATCGCGCTCGCTGGTACCGCGTTTATGCCCGCACAAGCTCCGAAGCCGCCGCTCCGCGTCGCAATCGTCGGCCTGGTTCATGGGCATGTTCACGGATTTCTCGACCGCAACCGGCACAATTCTGAAATTGAGATTGTCGCAGTGGAGGAACCCAATCGAGAGTTGCTTGCGCAGGCCGCGTCCCGTTACGGATTCGAGCAGAGCCTGCTCTTCACCGACCTCGAAGCCATGCTCGTCAAAGCGCATCCGCAGGCAGTTCTGCTTTACACCGATACCTATGATCATCGCCCTGCCGTCGAAGTCTGCGCGCGTCATCACGTTCACGTCATGATGGAAAAGCCGCTGGCGGTGAGCTTCGAAGACGCGCGCGTCATCGAGAAGGCCGCCCACGACGCCAATATTCATGTGCTGGTCAACTACGAAACGTCGTGGTACAAGAGCAATCATGCCGCCTACGATCTCGTCCATGCAGGGGCGCTCGGTGAGATCCGTAAGGTCGTCGTGCACGACGGTCACAGCGGCCCCAAAGAAATCGGCGTCGAGCCAGAGTTCTTGACCTGGCTCACCGATCCCAAACTCAACGGCGGTGGCGCCCTGTTCGACTTCGGGTGCTATGGCGCCGACCTCATGACCTGGCTGATGGATGGGCAGCGGCCACAAACCGTAACGGCCGTCACTCAGCAGATCAAGCCAGAAATCTATCCGCACGTTGACGATGAGGCCACGATCGTCCTGACCTATCCGCGGGCGCAAGCGATCGTACAAGCTTCATGGAACTGGCCCTTCGACCGCAAAGATATGGAAGTGTATGGCAAGACGGGATACGTGATCACTGTGAAGCGCGACGACATTCGCCTGCGAAAAGCAGGAGAGGATCACGAGCAGCAGACCGCTGCAGATCCCGTGTCCCCTTTTTATGACAACTCGGTTTCGTATTTGAGAGCGGTGATCAACGAGGGAGCGAAAGAGGACGCACTATCCTCACTCGATACGAATGTCACTGTAACGGAAATCCTTGACGCAGCCCGCCGCTCTGCATCGACAGGAACGACGGTGCACTTACCAAGCGCCAAGTAGAAGTGAAGGTGGAAGAGCGGCCCTTAATGGCCGCTTTGAGATCTTGAGGCCGCGGGGCTTTAGCCACCGTGTGGCCGTTCCTATCCGCCCCAGCGTACGAACTTCTCCCGCGCCGTGCGCTGCGCGCTCCAGAAGGCTTCCGGCAGCCCTCGGAGCAAGTCGGTCGCGACCATGGAATGCTCGCCCACTACATCGAGCATCCCGTCGCCCGCGAGCCCATGCAGGTGCACGGCGGCACAGACCGCCAGCAACACGTTCTTCGGGTTTTGTGCAATCATGCCCGCCACCATCCCGGTCAGAATATCTCCTGTGCCTCCCGTCGCCATGCCGGGATTTCCCGTTGTATTGACCCAGGCCTCGCCGTCCGGCTGAACGACAAGCGTCCGGTGGCCTTTGAGGACGACAATGAGTTCGTGCTCGCGAGCAAACTGCCGTGCCACGCCCAGCCGGTCTTTTTGCACATCAGCAATGGAACATCCCGCCAGACGCGCCATTTCGCCGGGATGCGGAGTAATCACCAGCGTTCGCCCTTTACCGCTCAACCCCACAGCCTTGCCCTCGAATGCATTCAACCCATCAGCATCCAGAACCATCGGGACCTCACTGCTAGCTACCAGCGAACGCACAACCTGTGATGTCTCCGGGAAGCGCGAAATCCCCGGCCCAATCGCCAGCACACTTTTTCCTTTCGTCAGCGTTTCGATCGGTTCGGCCGCGGCCATGGAGATGGTTCCCTCTTTTGTCTCCGGCAAAGGTTCCGTCATCAGCTCTTGATGAAATCCCGCCACCGTTGGCAGCACCGATTTAGGCGTCGCCACCGTGGCCAATCCAGTACCGACCCTCAGCGCCGAGATCCCAGCCATCGCCGCCGCGCCCGCCTTGCCCAGCGATCCCCCGGTTACGAGCACATGCCCGTAATTACCCTTGTTCGACTCCATCGGCCGCTGATCGATCAGGGACGCGAAATCGCGCGCGGTGATTACATTCAAGTTCAAAGTAGAAACGATGGCTTCTTCCCGCGTGCCGATTCCCGCCACGTACGTCGGTCCTCCCGTCAGCAGGCTGAAAACATGCGCCGGACGCGCCGCCGTGAATGTGACGATCGAATCCGCCCGTGCGATGATTCCCTGCTGTGGGGCCATGGCGTCGGCATCGGCTCCTGAAGGAATGTCGACGGCAATCACCGGTGCCTGGGTCGCATTCAGCATGGCGATTGCGTCGGCATAGAGTCCGCTCACTGGCGGCTTGAATCCTGTGCCTAGAATCGCGTCGAGATATAAATCTGCAGGCAGTGACAGCCGCACGCGGTCGCTCTTCAACTCGTCGCTGTTGTGAACAATGATGGCGGCCACAGGTAACTTGCCGTACATCACGGCGGCATCTCCCTTAATCTCGCCGGGATCTGCCAGCAAGATGACCTGCACGGTCTTTCCCTTCTGATGCAGCCGCCGCGCCGCGACAAAGCCGTCGCCACCGTTATTGCCCTTGCCGCAGAAGACCACGATCTTGCGTGCCGCGTTGTGACTTGCGAGCACATGTTCCGTCACAGCGGCCCCCGCATTTTCCATCAGCGTAAGAGAAGGCACGCTGAAGCGTTCAGTCGTAGCGCGATCGATGGCGCGCATTTCCGCGGCTGTCACAATTTTCATGGGATTCCGATTTTCACGACGCAGCCGCCGTCTGCTCGAGTTGTCGTAACTGCGCCGGCTCGCCCATGGCGATCAGGCAATCGTCAGGCTCGATGCGCTCATCGGGCGCGGGATTGAAGCGCATGCCCTCGCGGCGTTTGATGGCCAGTACGATCACGCCACGCTCTTGTCGGATACGCGAACTCTCAATCGTCTTACCCGCGAAGACTGACTTCTCAGTAATCTGAATTTCTCCGATCTCCAGGTCCATCCCGAGGTGAGTCGTCGCCGTATCAAGAAAGCTGACCACATGCGGCCGCAGAAGCGACTGCGCGATTCTCTGCCCGGCAAAGGAATAAGGCGAGACGACGGAATCGGCGCCGGCGGTGAGGAGATGCTTTTCTGCGTTGTCTTCGCTGGCGCGCGCGATGATCTTCAGATGCGGATTCAGCCCTCGCGCCGTCAGGACGATGTAGAGGTTGGTGGCGTCGGTGGTGGTGGCGGCGATCAACCCGCGGGCACGTTCAATCTGAGCCTGGCGCAGCGTCTGTTCCTGCGTCGCGTCACCCGCGATGACCAGCCAGTTTTCCGTGGTAAACCGCTGGCGCTTGGCATCGGCATTCTCGATCATCACGAATGGCACCGGCTTTAGCGCCAACTCGCGTGCCACGCTGCGTCCTACTCGCCCCATGCCGCAGATGATGTAGTGGCCGTCGAGGCGTC
>Ga0307478_10001657_pt1 | contig 18762 bp, 9 predicted proteins | sample atmos_gasesECM4C_2_FD_203713 | JGI IMG/M metagenome (GOLD analysis project Ga0307478, IMG submission 203713) | Hardwood forest soil microbial communities from Morgan-Monroe State Forest, Indiana, United States - atmos_gasesECM4C_05 | ecosystem: Environmental > Terrestrial > Soil > Temperate... | reverse complement strand
CTCAGCGATACAGAACTAGTCCAGGATCTGGGCTCAGGCAGCGACGACGCATTTGCTGTCATCGTGGATCGCTACCAACGCCTAGTATTCAGCGTTGCGCTTCGCATTGTGAAAGACAAGGGCGAGGCCGAGGACTTGGTGCAAAGTGTATTCGTCGATGTTTTCAAGAACATGGGACAATTCGACCCGGCCCGCGGCACACTGAAAGTGTGGCTCTTGCAGTACGCCTACAGTCGCAGCATCAACCGACGCCACTATCTGGAGCAAAGGCAGTTTTACTCTCAGAGGGAGGTGGACGAGGTCATCGCTCTTGGCTATTCAATCGGAGCGAACCGCAGCGCCGGTTTGTCGACGGCGGAGGTCAGCAGGCTGGTGGCGCAGGCGCTCAGTTCGCTCAATCCGAAGCAACACAGAGCGATCGCGCTCGTTTATTTTCAGGGCCTCACGCTCGAGGAGGCGGCCGAAAAAACCGGGGAAACTCTTCCTACCATCCGCCACCACTACTATCGGGGTCTGATGAAGATACGCGAGTTTATCGGTTGCGGCAAGGCGCAGAAGCAGGGCGAGATTACGGACGCAGAGCGAGTGTCGTTGGAGGTGAGCCATCTTAAACCACGACAAATTTGAAGAACTCTCTGCGCTGGCTGCGGCTGGCGAGATCGGGCATGACGATTGGCAGTTACTCAAGGCTCACTTAGAGGAATGCGCTTCTTGCCGCAGTGTCTTTGCCGATGTCGGACAGATTCAGTCGGAATGGCTGCCTGAGCATCCCGATTTTGAAATTGCGCAAGATCCTAATTCGGACTTGCGGCTGCGTAAGAAAACTCTCAAGCGTGTCAGCAATTCAGGCGCTCATTTTTCAAAAGCCGCACTGTCGAGATCGCGATCGACCGAAGCGCGATCCTCGTTTCTGAGACCGGGAATTGTTTGGTTTTCGGCTGGAACGGTTACGGCTGCGTTGCTCTTTACCGCAGGAGTCGTGCTGCATCGGATGGATTCTGATCGCGACAAGGCGTCTGCTGCGGTCCCTTTGCGCACGAAGAACGCTGCTCCAGTATCCTCCGCCTCAGAAGTAGACGACAAATGGAAACAGAAACTGGAGGAACTGCAGGTTGCTCTGCGGGCTTCTGAGGCCCAGCAAGCCAGTCTTCGGCAGCAACTGGAAGAGGCGCAAACGCGTGCCGAGACGCTCAATCGCAGTAATGACGAAGCGCATCTATTGGTCGCCGACTTAAGACACCAACTCGACTCTGAACAGGCTGTCCGGACAGGAGCGGAAGCAGAGCTGGCCAATCTCCGATCTGCGCAGAGTACGAACGAGGCGGTGACGTTAGTCCAGCAGCGGGAAATACAAGCACTGAACCAGAAGTTAAGGGAGCAGTCGTCCAGTATCGATCGTGAACGTCAACTTCTGTCGGAGGGAAGAGAGATCCGTGATTTGATTGCAGCCCGCAATCTTCATATCGTTGATGTCTACGACACGGATAGTCATGGCAAAACGAGTCCGGCATTTGGGCGAGTCTTTTATACCGAAGGAAAATCGCTGGTCTTCTACGCTTACGACTTGTCTACTCAGCATCCCGAAAGCAACAAGTATGCGTTCTATGTTTGGGGCAAAAGAGACGGCGCTCCACAGATGGCCAAGAATCTGGGTGCTCTCGCAAAGGACGATCCCGCGCAGAAACGGTGGGTATTGACGATTACCGATCCTAGCGTCCTGGCAGAGATCGACTCCGTATTCGTGACGCTTGAGCCCAGCGGGCGAACTGGGGAACGTCCCAGCGGCAAACGCTTACTTACAGCATTTCTTGGCACTGCAGCAAATCACCCCTAATTCTGGCACTGCCGCCGACAGGCGATGGATCGATTGGCCTTACCCAATCTCTCCCGTTTTCTTGGGGACTGGGAATATTTATCAATTCTCGGTGAATACTGGGAGCAGAGGGGAAGAAATCCCATGGGCAAGACGGGGTTGTGCCGTGGCTTGGTGGATCGTTCTTGTCTCCGCTTCTGTTCTCTAATTCTCTATTGGCTGACGATTGCAGCGTTCAGCTTTGCACAAATGGAGACAGCAACATTATCGGGCACTGTGATGGACCATTCTGGCGCAGTGGTCGTCGGCGCCCAGGTGCAGGTCACCAACTCCGACACCAACGTGACAGCCGCCACCAACACAAACAAGTCGGGAGTCTACGTGGTTCCGTCGCTCCGGCCAGGGCGTTACCGGATCGCTGTCACCAAGCCAGGATTCAAACAGGTCGTCGTCACCGACGTCGTTTTGAATGTCCAGGACACAGTGAACCGAAATTTCAATCTCGATGTAGGCGCAGCATCAGAATCGATCACCGTGACGGCCGATCAACTTACGGTAAATACCACAGATGCATCAGTGAGCACTGTCGTGGATCAGAAGTTTGTCGCTAATATGCCGTTGAATGGTAGAAGCTTTCAGGATTTGCTGACTTTGGCGCCGGGTGTGACACAAGTTCCGAGCATCTACTCTGGTCCGGGCGCTTCCGGTGAAATCAGTGTGAACGGCCAGAGGACTGAGGCCAACTACTTCACTGTTGATGGTGTCAGCGCGAATACCGGGACGGCCCTGAGCAACTCGATTTTCGGAGCAGGGTACTCGGGCAGCACTCCCGCAGAGACGGTGCTCGGTACAACCCAAAGTCTTGTCTCCATAGATGCATTGCAAGAGTTTCGTGCTACGACGTCAAGCTACTCCGCTCAATATGGCCGGACTCCGGGAGGTCAGTTTTCCCTCTCAACGCGTTCAGGCGCTAACCAATGGCACGGCTCTGCTTACGAGTATTTCCGAAACGATGCTATGGATGCGAACAATTGGTTCAGCAAGTGCGCGTGTTTAGGTCTGCCGCTTACTCCCAGGCTACCAGAGCGTCAGAACGACTTCGGCGGCACCTTGAGCGGGCCGATCATCGTTCCCGGGATCTACGACGGACGCGACAAAACGTTCTTCTTCTTTTCTTATGAAGGCCTGCGATTGGTTGTGCCACAGACTCCAGCCATAAAGACTTTTGTTCCGGACCAGACGCTGCGACAGCAATCGCCGATTGCATTGCAGCCGTTCCTGAAAGCATTTGCCTTGCCGAACGGGGGCGAGGATGGTCTCAATGACGGTCTTGCGATATACAACTTGGTATATTCGGCTCCGTCTTCCCTGGACAGTATTAGTGCACGTGTCGACCACAATGTTAGCGACAAGTTGAAGATCTTCGCCAGGTATGCCGACACGCCATCGAACGGTTGGGTTTTGACATCTGCAGCGAAGAACACCAGCGAAATCAATGTACGAACTCTAACGCTTGGGGCTTCCAGCGTGTTCACCGCATCGCAGGCGAACGATCTCCGCTTCAATATCACTCAGAACAACGCGATTCTCGCGTTCGACCCAACGAATGCTGGTGGGGCAACGCCGCTCGATATTGCCAGTCTTCCCGGGCCCAATGGACAACCGCTGAACCCTGTTGGTACGGAGTTGACCTTCATTCTCTCGTACGGTGGTTTCCCGAACTACAGTTTGGGAACAACGCGCAATCAACAACGGCAATACAATCTCACGGACACCTATACCTGGTCGGTTCACAATCATCAATTGCAGTTTGGCGCCGACTGGAGAAGACTGTCGACCTTTATCGTTCCAATCGTCACCGGGGAGATCGGTGAGTTTTTCAGCGAAGCGTCAGTCCTTGCGAACAGCGCTGACTTTGCGGGTAACTTTCCGTTTACCACCATGCGCGTTGTACCCGTCTATAACAACTATTCAGCCTTCATTCAAGATGAATGGAAGGCCAGCCACCGTCTTGCACTCTCCTTGGGAGTTCGCTGGGACGTGAATCCCGCCCCCGGCAATCTCAACGGGTCTCTCCCATATACTCTTGATCAAATCACGAACCTGGCCACTGCCAAGCTTGCTCCCGCCGGTACACCTCTCTGGCAGACAGACTGGCGGGGTCTTGTACCGCGCCTCGGTCTTGCCTACTCGCTGAGGGAATCTAATGGTCATGAGACTGTCTTGCGGGCCGGCTTCGGGGTTTTCAACGATACAGGGAATGCTCAAGGCTCAATAGGGTTTCAGGCCATCGGTTTTGTATCGAGGACTCTTTTCACGAGCGTGCCCTTCCCACTGACGTCTGATCAACTTACCCTCCCTCCACCAAGCATTGCACCTCCCTACGGCGAAAATGTCATCGCGTTCGATCCGCACTTAAAGCTTCCGCATACGCTACAGTGGAACGTCGCTCTCGAACAAGCGTTGGGAAAGAATCAAAGTGCAACGCTGAATTACGTGGGCTCCGCTGGCCGTAGGCTTCTGGTGCAGTTTGAATACGTCCCTGCAGCTCTTGGCAACCCCAATTTCGGGCCGTTCGTTGGAGCGGTGGTTACGTCAAACCGTTCGACTTCAGACTATGCCGCCCTTCAAGCTAAGTACGAGAGACGCCTTTCACATGGATTTCAGGCGCTAGCCTCATACACGTGGTCTCATTCGATCGATGAAGCGTCGAGCAACTTCCAATTGTTTGAGCTGTTGCGCGGCAGTTCCGATTTTGATGTCCGGCATAACTTCCAGGCAGCGATGACCTATGATGTTCCAGGTTCTTACGCGAACTCTGCGTTGTCAGCTGTACTAAGGAACTGGAGCTTGCAAACGCGAGTCTCTGCGAGGTCGGCATTTCCGGTGGACATCCTCTTGGAGCAATCTGTCGACCCCATCACGCAAAAGCTTCTGTCGTTTCATCCAAATGTAGTGCCAGGGCAACCTTTGTACCTGTACGGTTCTCAGTATCCAGGCAGACGGATCGTAAACTGTCATGCGTTTCTGAAGGACTCTGCATGCGACGTTAATAATCCAGTCAATCAGCTCCCGCCAGGAGTGGATGGAAACGCAGGCCGAAACTCCGCGCGCGGCTTCAACGCTGTGCAGGTGAACCTTGCTTTTCAACGAGAGTTTCGCCTCGAAGGGCCTCTACACTTGCAATTCCGAACTGAGGCATTCAACCTTTTAAACCATCCCATCTTTGGCACGCCTTACAACTACCTGTCCTTCGGCCCCCAGCTGTTTGGGTACGCAAGCGGAACTCTTAGCGGCACGCTTGGAGGGCTGAATTCCCTCTATCAAAGCGGGGGCCCGAGATCACTTCAGATATCCCTGAGATTGAGCTTCTGAGGGCTTAGCTCCCACTGGTCGAGAAGGTCATTGTCTAGGAAGCGAAAAGGCGGGTCAGCGAAGTCATTTTCGCGAACACGAGGCGAGAAACTCGGGAAGCGGTATGTGTCTGCAGTCGTATCTTGAAGACCAACAGTTTCGACTCAGATGTCGCTCTGTGGGTCGAATGAAGACGGGAGAAGAGTCATGAAGGTGATGTCCGCGCTTTTGCTCGGGACTATGCTTGCAACATCAAGCCGATCTGCGCCGCAAGAAGCGCGAATTCTCGTTGGGCCCAACGTTCTGGTCAGTTGGGAGGGCGACGGTGTCAACGATGAGACCTTGCTTGCTTCGAATCCAGCCAACTCGATGAATCTTGTTGGAACGGGTATTAATTTCTGGACGAATCGTTCAAAAGACGGGCAGGAGAACAGGGTCTATTACAGTTTCGATGGGGGATACGATTGGACCACTGTCAAATTTTCAGAGGATACTTCAAGAAACACCGCCGATCCTCAAGTCGGATTTAGCCTGCGAGGGACAGCGTATTTTGTGTCGCTGGCTGGCGACCCCAGCCACCTCCTTTTTTATCGGTCTGACGATGGTGGTAAGTCTTGGGGCAAAGCTGTCGATGTCTGGCTCGGCTGCACCCATACGGGTTGCGATCATCCGCAAATCGCCGTCGACCAAACGGCCGGTCGATTTGCAGGGAACATCTATTTGAGCACCCTATGCGGACTCGACCAGCTTAAGTTGGATGCTCACATCTGCTTGTTTCGCTCGACCGACGACGGTATCACATGGGTTGGACCGGTCGACGTTGCAAGCAATCATGATTTGCCCGAACGCCGAGTCCAAGCTCTCAACATCGCGACGTTCGCTGACGGAGAGCTGTTTCTACCGTTCGTTGACTTCCCCGCTCAGGGTGATATGAGGTTGGACAATGGCAGATATCATTACTGGTTTTCCACCTCACGGGACGGTGGGATAACCTTCTCTTCAGCACAAAAGCTGACCTTAAAGGAAGGAGGCGAGATAATTGGTCCCTTCAGCGAGTATCTATTCTTTGCAGTCAACACTTCGCCGGGTAGATTTCGTGACCGGATATTCGCGACCTGGTTGTCTGAAAGGTACTCCCCAGTCTCAGGTACGAACTTGGCAAAAGGCACAAAACCGGCCCGACTCTTATTCTCTTATTCATCTGACCGAGGCCGAACGTGGTCAAGCCCCAAAGCGGTCTCGGATCTACCCGGGACTTCAAGTCAATTCGGACCGCCGTCCATTGCCGTCAATAACGACGGGACAGTAGGCATCTCCTGGTACGACACGCGCGATACCCCACCAGGTCATGACGAAGATCTCATAAACCGCTATTTCGCAGCGTCAATTGATGGCGGTGAGACATTCCTTCCCGCCGCGCGCGTATCGTCGGTTCCGACTGACTTGAAAAGCAATTCCACTCACCTTTTAGGCGCCGCGGCCTATGACACATCCGTCTTGTTCTCAAATGGTTTCGACCACGGCGAGTACCTCGGACTTGCCGCGTCGAGTGACGGCACTTTTCATCCCTTCTGGAGCGATGGGCGCACCGGATCCAATCAGATCTGGAGTGCGACAGTGCAAGTTGAGCGCGCTGTCGACAATTCGAACGGGCAATCTGCCCCCCAAATCGAATTTGTGGAGGCAGACGTAACCGACCTAGTACAAGCTGTCTTGGAACCTCTGCGCCCATTTCCTCTTTCAGGTACCGTCGAACTACCGGTGCGCCTCCGAAACAAATCTGGTAAGCGCATCTACGGTCCCCTGAAGGTTGAGGTCACAGAGCTAACACCGGACAATTCACTACTCAACGCATCAAACGGAAAGGCCAGTGTAGGAGCGACGATGGACTACACCCACGCCCTGGGGGATCTTGACCTATTGCAGCCCAACGCCATCAGCGAAGGCGTCGTGTGGCGTTTCAAAGTACCTTCAACTTTCCGCGAGTTCCCGAGATTTAAGTTCAATGTAAGAGCACGGATCGAACGCGCAAACTCGGGAAAAAAGGCGAATGCCCAATGAAACGCGTGTCCGTCGCGCTCGCGGCAGTATTACTTGTTGCAGGGCTTGGAGTTGCTCAGCAACAAGACCATAGAAAAGCAAGTTGTCTTGTGGGTCCCAACGTATTAGTGACTCGACAACGCGATGGCTATTCGGATGAACTGATGCTGGCCACAGATCCGGCTGATTCGCATAAACTGTTGGGTGGAGGAATTCTGTTCCGTACAACACATCCCCAAGGAGGTCAGGAAACGCGGGGTTACTACAGCAGAGATGGCGGGCACAACTGGAGTACCCTAATCTACCCTGAAGCGGTGTCCAACTTCAGCGGCGATCCGCAAGTCGCGTACGGGAGGACGGGCACTGGCTATTTCCTTTACGGCGGAGGCCCGACAGAACAATGGGAGATGTACTTTTACCGGTCCGAAGATGGTGGTTTAACATGGGGCAAGCCTGTACGGTTTCCGTTCCTTGATCATGAGCAAATCGCGGTCGACGACACCGTAGGGCGATTTGCTAGCAGCGTGTACGTTAGTGGGCTCCGCGACAAGCCCCACGACAAACCTGAGGACTCTCATATAAGTGTGTTCAGGTCGACCGATGACGGCCGGAGTTGGATCGGCCCCGTCGATGTGGCGAACAACCGTGATTTTCCTGGGCGCCGACTGCAGGCGATGAACATTGCAGTTTTCGCCGATGGAGAGCTCCTTGTTCCGTTTGTAGATTTTCCAGCCGACATGCAGACGACGGTAGATGCTGGCAGATATCACTACTGGTTCGCAACCTCTAAAGACGGTGGCGCCACGTTTTCTCCTCCGCAGAAGTTGTTCACGACGGAACGTGTCGAGATCAAAGGGCCCTACAACCTGTTTCCGTTTTTTGCGTTGGACTCATCAGGCAGTATTTTTCGTGATCGACTCTACATGGTTTGGATGGACCGAGACTGTACCTTTGGTAGTTGCGTTGATCGCCGACCAGGCCCTCATGCCGCGCGCATGCTGTTTTCTTATTCATCGGATCGAGGAAAAACCTGGAGCAGCCCGAGAATAGTGTCGGATGATTTTCCTGGAATCGGTGACCAGTTTGGTCCGCAGTCAATCGCCGTCAATAGCGATGGAACTGTAGGAGTCTCCTGGTATGACGCGCGAAAGGCGCCGGCAGGAAACGACGGTGTCGAGGTCAATCGCTACTTTTCAGCATCGCTAGACGGTGGTGAGACGTTTCTTCCCGCAGTGCGAGTCTCCTCGGCCGCGACGATCGTAATTCCTTCCATTGGTTACGCGCCGGCCTACAAGCCATACTTCGAGGCTGAGGGAATTTCTATAGTGCCTTCGACTTCGCATGGAGAGTATCAGGGGCTTGCGGCGGATACAGAAGGCATATTCCATGTATTTTGGTCGGATGGCCGGACTGGAGTACCTGAGATTTGGACCGCTCAAGTTCAAGTGGAGCGAGCGGATCGACGGCCTCCACCGAGACCAGAGTTGGTTACAACGGACGTGACTGATCGTGTCGAAGTGCTCATGCAGCCAATACACGAGTTGCCGGGGACGGGAACGGTAGAGTTGCCCGTTTATTTGAAGAATAAATCAGACGAACCCATTTTTGCGCCGCTGGCGGTTGAGGTTGTCGAGTTTAGTCCGGAAGGGGCACTTCTCAATGCAAGCAATGGCAAGAGTGGGGTGGGGGCAACAATGGACTATTCGCGTGCACTCGGTGATTTTGAGTCGCTCCCGCGAGGTGCCATCAGCGAAGCAATTGCCTGGCGCTTCAAAGCGCCCGCTCAATACAGCGACTATCCTAGCTTCCGGTTGAAAGTGACTGCAAGGGTAGAACAAAACAAACACACGACACAAATACGGAACCCCGATTAAGTGCATCCGTGATATCCGTGTCTGGAGCTCAGCTGCTTGTTGAATCTCAAGATCTCGCAACGGTCCGAGAAGGAATATCCGTTGAGCACCCGGTCAAGCAGTCGGGCAAAACGCTTACCATCTAAATCGTAGTAGGAAACGACCGCGAAAACCTGTTCCGTGTTTGTTTCGTCCCGTGCACAAAGTTTGTGCCACTCCTGCGCAAAAATATTCTGTAACACAATGAAAAGAAATCCGTTTATTTTGGGATGGGTAGTGTTGTAAATTTCTTCGGCGCCTCAATCAAGGGGCGAGAGCCGCCCAATAATTTTCCTACGGTGAAGCCGTGAGTTCACGAGCAACCGATCAGTCGTGGTTTTCACTGTGGATGTCCGGACGGAGTGATCCGGCTGATACCGTCCCAGTCTCTGCAGCATCATTGAGTGACGAAGACCTCCTGCTACGCGTCGAGCGCGAAGACAACGCAGCCGCAGCCATTCTCTTCGACCGGTATGCTGATCTCATTTTAGGAATCGGCGTCCGAATTCTGCATGATCGGGGAGAAGCAGAGGACCTAGTGCAGGACGTTTTCCTGGGGCTGGTTCGCAAGATAAGAGGTTTTGACCGAACGAAAGGATCGGCACGCACGTGGATCGTGCAGATCGCCTATCGTCGTGCATTTGACCGGCGCGCATATTTGACCCGCCGTAGTTTCTACGACGGTACAAATATGGATGTGATTCAGAATACTTTATATGGAGCTGCGGACCCCGAGTCTCAGATCGTTGATCGTCTCAGCGGGAAACAGCTGTACGGAGCGCTTGCGGAGCTAAACGAGAAACAGCGCGCTACGCTACATATGTACTTCTTCGACGGGCTTGGTTTACGCGAGATCAGCGAGAAATTAGGAGAAACGCTCGAGAATACACGCCACTACTACTATCGGGGATTGGAAAGATTGCGAAAAAGTACAAAGGATTTGGCTCAGCGAGATGGGAAGTGATTTATGAGCTCGTCGAACATCAATTTCGGGTGTACCGAAGAGTTTTCGGAGCTGTGTGCTTTGTCGACTTCAGGTTCGCTGACTCCTGAGGAATGGAAGCGTCTCGAAGAGCACGTTGCGAAGTGCGCAGACTGCGCAACGCTTTTGACGGAGTACAAGAACCTGACCTCGAAGGGAATGGCCAAAGTCGGGGCACATTTGTCAGGATCAACCGATTCGAATACCAATCATGATTGGGATCACGCTCAAGCCAGGGTGCGACTGTTGCAGTCACTGGAAGACACGAGCAGTGTTCGAGCAGCCCATTTGATTGCCACCGAACCCGTCGGCATCAAGGCACTCGACGCTTCGCTCGGATTTCTTGGAGCCTATCGTCCTCTTGCTCTCGCAGCCGTGACTGTTCTGGTCTTTGCAGCCGCATTAATCGGACGTGAACTTGGGGTACGAAAGGTCCAGGCCCACAGAGGTGTCAATGAAACCCTAGCCAACACAGAAGTATCAAGACTTCGCCTGGAGCGAGACGAGGCCCTCGGGCAAATCGCAACACTCAGCTCCAAACTTTCCACTGGCGCCACAACAATCAATGCGTTGAAAGACCGAGCTGATCGCGCAGAAAGAGACCTAGAGCAGTTGCGATCCTCGAAATCTTCAGTAGACACTGCTCTTCAACAATCGTCGGACCGAGGTCAGGAGCAATCCTCGGCAATTGCTGCGTTGACACAGCAGAGGGACGCTCTTCAGCAGAAACTACACGATTCGGAAGCCACGCTTCAATCCATCCGACAGGAGCTGAATACAATCCAAGACGACCGTCAGAGAATCCTAGTGCGGAGTGCGCGTCTTGAGTCAGAAGTTGATCTCTTGTCTCGGAAGCTCAGCGAGAAAGAAGCAACGTCGAGCCGTGAGGAGCAATATCTTGCGTCCGACCGTGATATCCGTGAGCTGATGGGAGCACGTCAGCTCTACATCGCAGACGTATTCGACGTCGATTCACAGGGAAAGACCAAGACTCCATTTGGGCGGGTTTTCTTCACAAAGGGTAAATCACTAATCTTCTATGCGTTTGACCTAGATAAACAACCCGGGTACCGTGAAGCAAAGGCCTTTCAGGCTTGGGGACGCCCAAGTCCGACTCAGTCCGTTCCGGTAAGCCTCGGCATTTTCTATCTGGATAGCGAATCGAGCCGTCGATGGGCATTGAAGTTCGATGACCCCAAGGTTCTGGACGAGATCAGCTCAGTGTTTGTCACGCTTGAACCGCAGGGCGGTAGCAAGAAGCCAACCAATAAGCCGTTCCTTCTCGCCTATCTCCACACAGCGCCCCCTAATCATCCTTGAGGCGACACGCACACACGAGGTCTGCTTACTTGTTTTGTGTGCTGTCCTTCCTCATTTACTTTTACGGTGCAACAAGGCGGAACCTTCTATCGTTTGGTACAGAGTCACCTCTTCGAGCGAATACCCATACGAATCGGCCTGTGGACTCGCGGAACGCGAAGTGAGGTGCTCCGGAATGAAAAACCGTGGACTCATAGTGGTCGCTCTAGCTCTGGTATCTCTCCCGCGATTGTCGCCGGCGCAGTCGACAACCGCTGCGATCACAGGACAGGTCGCCGACCAAAGTAAGGCGGTCATCGTCGACGCTAGGGTAACGGCAATTAACAATAATACGAATGTCCGTTACGAGGGAAGAACTAACAAGGCTGGTGCCTATTTCATTCCGAACATTTCGCCCGGCGATTATCGGATTGAGGTGGGAAAGATCGGTTTTCGAACAATTGTCAAGCCTGGCATAACGCTTCATGTGCAAGACACGATCGAAATGAACTTTGAGATGGCTGTCGGATCGTTTTACGAAACCATGACTGTCGAGGCGGGAGCGCCCCGTGTCAACACGACCGACGGTTCCGTGGGAACCGTCATAGACCGGAACTTCATTAGCAGTTTGCCGCTCAACGGACGCGATATCCAATCTCTAATCTTGCTCACTCCCGGGGTGACGCTGACAACTCAGAGCGCAGCCGATATTGGGACGCTCAGTGTTAATGGTCAACGGGCGAGTACTAACTCGTTCGCAGTGGATGGAGTCAGTGCGAATATTTCCGCCGCCACGGTGAGCAATTTGCAGTTCTTCGGGAGCCAGGCGACCAGTGCCCTGGGGGGTGCATATCCTGGCACGAATGCTTTCGGTGCTACGAACAGCCTGGTGTCAATTGACGCTCTGGAAGAGTTTAAGATCCAGACCTCAACCTATACCGCAGAATCTGGCCGCCAGCCTGGGGGCCAGATATCTCTCGTGACCCGTTCCGGATCGAATCTATACCACGGCTCGCTGTTCGAATATTTCCGCAACGATGCTCTGGACGCGAGAGACTTTTTCAATCAAGAGCCCGCAAGGAAGCCTGCGCTTCGTCAGAATCAATTCGGCGGGACATTTAGCGGGCCCATACTCAAGAATAAGACCTTTTTCTTTTTCTCCTACGAAGGTCAGCGGCTTCGCCTTCCACTCAGTGGAATCGTGTACGTCCCGTCCGTAAGAGTGAGACAAGAGGCAGCGGCTGCCGTCCAGCCTCTACTGAATGCCAATCCGCAACCGACCGGGCCAGAGACGCTCATTGTGTGTGACCCGAGCACCGACCCCACTTGCCCACCGTCGGGGATGAAGCCTAGCGGTGTGGCTCCATATTCCTTCGGTCTGTCGAATCCGAGCACCATGAATGCTACCAGCATCCGCATCGATCACACAGTAAGCACAAAACTCACGCTATTCGGCCGGTTCAATGAATCTCCTTCCAGTGCGACACTCTTCGCCGGCGCCCAAGGTGGTTTTGCGAATGTTGCTAATACTCGGACCTTGACCCTGGGCGCCAATGTCTTGTTCACGCCGAATTTGAACAATGAGCTCCGATTCAACTACAGTCGCCAACTTGGCCAGCAAGAGGAGTTGCAAGCCACCTATGGTGGAGCAGTTCCGCCGAGTCCAGACCTGTATACATATGGGTTGGAAGGCAACGGCAGTGTTACGTTTTTACTCGGAGGAAACCTCACAGGTGGCGGAGTGGGCGATTTCCAGAAGAACTATCAAAGGCAAATTAACATTGTGGATAGTGTTTCCTTCGCCAAAGGGTCGCACCAACTAAAAGTTGGCATTGACTACCGGCGGCTGTCGCCGACATTCGCTGTCCTAGATTCACGAAATGTTAGCTTTGAGAGCGAAGCGTCAATCGAAAGTGGAGTGGCAGATTTTGCAAGTGTGACTGCGAACGATTTGGCACGACCGCGTTTTATAAACGTCTCTGCTTACGGCCAAGACACTTGGAAAATTGTGCACCGTTTGACATTGGACCTAGGATTGCGCTGGGAGGTAAATCCAGCACCGATCGAAGAAACCGGCCAAATGCCAGCCGTAGCGCTTGGCATTAAGGGCAATCCACCCAATTACTCCAACGCGACTTTGGCGCCAAGAGGTACTCCGTTTTACAGAACTTTCTACACGGCCTTCGCACCGCGCTTCGGAGCGGCATATGAGATAGATCAGACCAGCCGTCATGAAACAGTGCTGCGTGGCGGCTTTGGCGTTTATTATGACCTTGGCAGCGCGGGCGCTACCAGCGGATATCCAATAACCGCCTTTAAGTTCCTGGCTTCCGTTCCGTTTCCACTTTCAGCCGACGAGGCGGCGGCTCCCGTACCTACGGTGCCCAGGTCGCTTCCGATAACAAATGGCACCACGGTCTACTCGAACAACCAAAACCTTGCGTTGCCATACACGTTACAGTGGAATGTCGCTCTGGAGCGCGCTTTAGGAACGCAGCAGTCGGTGTCCTTTTCTTATGTCGCATCCGCGGCCCGTCGCCTACTCACTGAACAGATACTGAATCAGCCAAGCTCGTTCACCCAACCACCTCCTAACCCTAACTTTGCGTCTATCCTTTTTACGTGGAATGGGCCGACTTCGGATTATGAATCCTTCCAGGCACAATACAAAGCGCGGTTTGGAAGCGGATTGCAGGCTCTCACCAGCTATACTTGGTCGCATGCTATCGATGAGGTCTCTCAAGACGCTAACCCTGGAATCCTTGTTCGCGGCAATGCGGATTTCGACGTTCGGCACAATTTCTCTGGTGCAATAACCTACACGATACCAGCATTCAGCGCAGGCCCTGCTTTGCACAATGTGCTGCGGAACTGGTCTGTGGATGCAATCGTCCACGCTAGCACTGGCCGACCGATCGACATCGTTAGTCTAATCGGGTACATCGGCGGGGTACAGGTCAATGTAAGGCCCGACGTCGTGCCTGGTCAGCCATTCTACATCCATGATCCAACAGTTCCTGGCAAAAGACGTTTTAATTCAGCTGCCTTTACTTCTCCGCCGGTAGATCCCAATACAGGGCTCGCGCTGCGGCAGGGAGATTTCGGGCGAAATGTTCTTCGCCAACTAGCGCTTTTGCAGGCTGACTTCGCCGCGGGTCGTACATTCTCGCTAACCGAAAAGGTAAAACTGGAGTTCAAGGGAGAACTGTTCAATTTCTTTAATCACCCTATGTTCGGAAACTACCAAACAGACTACACAAACCCTAGCACCTTCGGTGTTCCCACTGCCACGCTGGCTGACTCGTTGGGTGGCTTAAGCCCCCTTTATCAATTGGGCGGTCCAAGATCTGTGCAGCTGTCTCTAAGGCTTAGTTTCTAACAAACTCGAACACACCACCATCCTATTAATGGAGTCCGCTACGTGAGCAATCGACGCAACTTCCTGATTTTCCTATTGGTGCCTCTGTTAATTTGCACGGCTGACGATGTCGTTGCACAGATCCCGGGAACTCTTAAGGAGATAGCCACTTCTGGCCGCGATTCGACCGACACAGACAGATACGCGGACGGGTTGAGAAGATGGACCCCAGCTGATTCGGTTAACGTTCGATATTTCGCGGACTATACCGGGTCTGGAGCGAAGCCGACGATCTCACCTGACGGCACGAAGTTCTTCTTCGTTACTTATCGTGGAGATGTGCTGTGCGACTGCAACATATTCGAGCTAACGGTGTTTGCTACAGAGGATGTGCACCAGGCGCTCGCCGGGATAGAGTCGGCGAGGGGGATACCACCAAAACCATTGCAGCGTTTGGTTCGGAAATCATCCCGCCCCCAAAGTGGAACACTGTGGCTTCCAACCTGGGAGAGCGATGGAGAAACGATATCCTTCCAGGGAAAGGATGAGCATGACCTCCCGCAATACTACCTTTTCAATGTGCGATCAGGGGCAGTGAATGCGTTAACAAAGTGGTCGCAAAATGCATCCGATCAGGTGAGAAAGGGCGACGCGATTTTCGCCGTGCTCGAGGTGTCCGCGCCGGCTCCTTCCTTAGTGTATCCAGTGCACATAGTTACTCGTGAAGAATTGAACGAAGCGTCGTTTCCTCGTGATCCAGCGACTGATCGGATGAGGGCCGCAGTTTTCGTTTCGTACAGGGGTGGGGAGCCCTGGCAACTCAAGTCGTCCAGTTTTCTTCGTACAGCGTTTGCACCTATCCTATCGTCAGGCGGACGCAGAGCTGTGGCGTCGCTTCCGCCTCAGCATGTGCCAGATGCTTGGGCGGCACGCGATGGTTATGACTGGCTGGAGCGCCAGGACATTTCGCAATTCATATTGATTGATGCGGAGCATGGACTTGATCACCCAGCCTTCGATGCCCCTATCGGCACTGCAACTCGCGCAGGGGCAGAGGCGCAGTCAAAGGGGCTGTATCCAAGTGCCCTATGGGCCGAGGACGATAAACACGTCATTTTCGTTAATACGGCTTTGCCACTCCTTGCAGAGCAGCACTCTGAGCATAGGAGAATGGCATATATTGTTGGCTTTAACGCTGATACTGGTCAGTGGGTTGAGATCGAACCTGTTGAATCACATGATGACAGCAACGGAACACTGCGGCGCGTGACGCAGGTTGGCTGGCTGAAACCAGGAAAAGAATTGTTGGTCGGTCATGCGGAGATGGGCAAGCCTTCGGATGGCACCGTATACACGCGTCAAGGCGACCAATGGATCGGTCGTACTGTGGATCCTACGCTGAAGTTGCCGGATTGGGCGCCAACCAAACCGCCCGCGTTGGCTGGCGGTTTGACGGCGACGCTTAAGCAGGGTGCGAATGAGCCTCCAATCATCGTGGCTTCTGACGGACGTCATGAGATCGCACTTACATCTCCGGATCCCGCAGTGCAAGGAGCCTGGCTGGCGCGCCAGGAGCCTTTCCAGTGGCGCGAGCCGCGTGGCAGCACGACCACGGGGGGCCTCTTGCTACCCAGGGACAAAAAAGGACCGGTGCCTCTGGTTATTCAGGCGTACACCTACGATCCCAATGAGTTTGCTCCGGATGGCCCTGGTACGCATGCCTACGCGGCACAGTCTCTGGTTGCAAGGGGCATGGCAGTTCTGAACATCAATATTCCTGGAGAGGGTGGAGAAGATCCCTCGACAAGTGGAACGCCGAGAGAAGGCCCTGAGTTTGCCGAACGAGTGGACTCGGCCATTGATGTCCTCGCTAGCCGAGGCCTGATTGACCCTCATCGTGTAGGGCTCGTAGGATTCTCCCGGGCAGGCTTCAATGCCTACTACGCAATTACCCACCCGGGAAAACACCCAGCAGCGGCGGCTGTGATCGACGACGCATTCACGGGAACCTACACAAGCTACTTGTTCGACTCCGGGCAATTTGGCTCCGAGTCTGGGGGATACGAAAGCCTATACGGAGGCCCATTCTGGCGTAAGAAGAACGTGTGGCTTGAGCAAGACAGCAGCTTCAACGTTGATCGCGTCCAAACGCCCGCCCTGTTCTCAGTCCATCACTACGAGGAACTCCCGCTGTACGCGACCGATCTAGGGGCCTTTGCACTGAATCACCGCCCCATCGAATACATACTGTACCCAAATGCAACTCACCAGCTCAAAATGCCACGACAGCGCCTTGCCAGCTACGAGGTGACGGTTGACTGGATGTCATTTTGGCTAAGGGGCGAAACTCCCTCCGATCCCGAACGAGCGCGGCGGTGGACCAAGCTCCGCGAACAGCAACAAGCAGTGTTAGACGAGTTGACAGCTACAGGGAAGGAGGTAGCACCCTTGCCCAAACTCATCCGAGCTCCGAATTGGGTGGAGGAGTCTTTCAAGAGGCTGGATGAATCGATTACCCAGGCCAATCGGCAACAAGGCTCATCCGCTAGAGTCTACTAAGTCTTCACTCTCCACAGTAACACGGTGAGCAGATAGTATCTCGTGCAAGTAGGAAGACTAGATTCCGGCGTAAAATATCAAGACACCAACCTTTGGGTAAACTACCCAAAGGCCGCCATTGTTCACCTTGAAGCGGGGTTGCTCACCGTCATGAAACGCGGGCCGAACATCGTAGGAATTACGGGTTCGAGTCCCAAAGCATCATTTGAAAATCCTCGTTCCGGGTTCCCGACAATCTAGGAACAAACCGAAAGCTGAACACCAGGCCGTTTCTGATCCGCAGCCTCCCCGGTGCACTTAAGTCGCAAGTCCGCGTCCGGCGAAAACACCTACGAATCATGCGGACACTTGTTACAGTGGGTACAGCGCAATAGATTGAAGACGCAAATGATTGCTTTTCTCGACGAAAGCGGAACCCACGCTGGCTCAAGGGTGCGATGGCAGGGTATGTGATTAAGCCGGACGCACTGCCGGTCCTCGAAAATCAGTGGAGTTCAACGCTTAGAGAATTTCAGCTGGACGAGCTTCACATGAGGGAATTTGTTCCTCCCCACGGTAAGTGTTCGGAATGGGACGAGGAGCGCAGGCGGACGCTGCTGGAACAGCTCATCTTAATAATTCACCAACATAGTTCGGTTGGAGTCGGTGCTGCGGTGGAAATAACCGAGTTCGTGGCGACGGCCCACGCATTCGCTCACTCTAAAGCGCCTGATCTCGTGCAAAGCCCATATGAATGGTGTTTCCGGTATTGTTCTGTTCAGGCCGCAGCGTGGGCCGACGCCTCCAACTGTCCTGGCCTGATCGACTATGTATTGGATGGTGGCTGCAGTTGTCGCGGGCGGATCCACCAGAGCTTCAGGATGTCCACTGAAAACAACGAGCTGCGGCAGAGATTCAGATTGGGCGGCATTTCATTTGCGACCGGCAAGAAGGCTATAGCGTTGCAATGTGCTGATTTGTTAGCGTACGAGATGTATAAAGAGGCGGATCGGCTCGTTCGTGAAGCCCTACGGCCACCGAGAGGCTCATTTCTTGCCCTGTTCAGGGGGCAAGATCGCCTCGTAACAATCAAACAGGATTCTATGAAGCAAGAGGTGACCAGAGGAATGCAGGTCCTTATCGCGATGCTAGGGCATCTGCCGGAGGCCGAGAAATTTCAGGTAATGTGCTATGCGCTCAGGCATATGATTCCAGAAAAACGAGAAACTCTCTTCGAGATGATTCCATCTATGCGGAACGTCTATTCAGCATGTCTTGCGAAGGGGGAATTAGGGAAGCGGTTGGATGAATTGCCGCGAGAGCTACTTCCGTCCGACGACCCCAAATGGTTCGAGTCTCACGGAGTTAAACTCGGTGAATCGCCGAACGAAGACTGAAAAGCGTAGGTTCTGCATTGGCAGGGCGAAAATATGGAACCTTGGGCGGCTACATCGGCAATGAATGTCGTACGCTTCTTCGCTACGCT
>Ga0307478_10001656_pt1 | contig 18762 bp, 11 predicted proteins | sample atmos_gasesECM4C_2_FD_203713 | JGI IMG/M metagenome (GOLD analysis project Ga0307478, IMG submission 203713) | Hardwood forest soil microbial communities from Morgan-Monroe State Forest, Indiana, United States - atmos_gasesECM4C_05 | ecosystem: Environmental > Terrestrial > Soil > Temperate... | reverse complement strand
TCAACGAACCGCCGCGGCTGACAATTCCGGTAATGCGCTTGCGCACGAAGGGCACATGCTCGCGCAGCACCCCGGCGTGAATGGTCATGTAATCGACGCCTTGCTCGGCCTGCTCTTCAATTACTTCCAGCATCAACCCAAAGGTGAGATCTTCTGGGCGGCGCACGCGAGAGATTGCTTCGTAAACCGGCACGGTGCCCACCGGAACCGGCGACGCTTCGATAATGGCTTTGCGAATGGTGGGAATGTCGCCGCCGGTGCTGAGATCCATGATGGTGTCCGCGCCATAATGCACGGCGTGATGCAGCTTTTTCAATTCCTCGTCAATATTGGAACTGGTCGCGGAGTTGCCGATGTTAGCGTTGATCTTGCATTTGGTGGCGATGCCGATGGCCATGGGCTCCAGATTGCGATGATGAATATTTGCGGGAATGATGCAGCGCCCGCGCGCCACCTCCCTGCGAATAAGTTCCGGCTCCAGGCGCTCGCGCTTGGCGATGAATTCCATCTCCTCGGTGATGAAGCCCTGCCGCGCGAGGTGCATCTGCGACATATTGCGGGTTCCGTTGGCGGTGGCGGCAGCCGCTTCTCTTTTTTCGATCCAACTATCGCGCAATGCCATGACTATCCCCCGTAACTCGCGTTCCGCAGCCTAAGCTCTGAGCGGGAACACGTGGTGCTCAGTCTGAAGCTGGATTATGGCACCGCCGTAAGGCGGCAGCAACTTGCCCTGCCGTCGCAAAAGTGCGGCAGTGGGCGATTGTAAGAAATCTGCTTGGACACCCCCTCCCCCGGTTTTCTGTATGTGCGGAAACTAAACGACTTAGATACGGGGTGGTTTGTACGTGTGGCAACTAAAGGAGTTACAGACGCATTTTTGGGACGTTTCGCAGGGTCTTTCGGATGTGTGACAGAGAAAGGACTTACGCACTTTCTATTTGTGGGCCAATCGGCGCGTCGGACTCGAGCGAACATGGCGGAGGATATCAGCCATATACTCGCTAGGCAATCATTATCCATTGGGTGGCAATATAGGAGATTGAACGGGGAGAGGAAGGGGTTGAGTGGGACCGAGGCTATTCGGGCGGGCGACGGGACTTGCAGCCAGAGTTTCGGATCGAGCTAGAGGATCGAGAATCGCGCCACCCCTTCGCAACCTACTTTCACCCGGCAAGCGCAGGGCAAACGCGAGATGCCCTTCGAGAGTCGGGCAAGCGGTCGATACCAGGACTTCGCTTTTGCACAGAATTGGAACAGCGCGAGGAGATTCACAGGATTCTTACTTGACGTATAGCGAAACAAAAGCGAAAATCTCGGCGAAGTCGAGGATATGCTATGAGCATGGCTACGATTTTGCCGGAGCAAGGAATCGAAACCGGGATGCTTCAAACTTCTCTTACCGACACGCTCAGGAAATACTGGGGCTACGACATGTTTCGTCCCGGGCAGGAAGCGGTGGTGCGCAGCATTGCGGCGGGGCGCGACGCCTGCGTGGTGATGCCGACGGGCGGCGGAAAATCGCTCTGTTACCAATTGCCGGCGGTGCTCGACGCGGGACGAACGGCGGTGGTGATTTCACCGCTGATAGCCTTGATGCAAGATCAGGTGGCGCAACTCGAGCAAATGGGGGTTCCGGCGGCATTTGTGAACAGTTCGCTGGTTGGAACGGAACGAAGCCAACTATTGAGGCGCGCAACGGCAGGGGAATTCCGGCTGCTCTATTTCTCGCCGGAACGCGTGGCTTTGGGGGATACGCCGGAGTGGCTGAAACGGATTCCAGTGTCATTCTTCGCGATTGACGAAGCGCATTGCATCTCCGAGTGGGGGCACGAATTTCGGCCGGAATACCGGCAACTGAGCCGCTTGCGCGAACTCTTTCCGGACCGGCCGATCGCTGCCTTTACCGCCAGCGCGACGCGGCGAGTGCGGCACGACATCATCGAGCAACTGCGGCTACGCGACCCGCACAAGCACATCGCCAGCTTCCGGCGGCCTAACCTGAACTATATCGTTCAGGAGAGCAATTCGCGCACGCAGCAAGAGATGCTACTGCGAGCGGTGCGGCGAGTGAGCGAAGGCAACGTAATTGTGTACGCGCCGACGATTGCGCGGGTGGGAGAAACGGTCGACCTGCTTGCGGAAACCGGAATTGCGGCCATCGGCTACCACGGCCAGATGGAGGCCAAGGCACGCCGCGAAAATCAGGAAAAGTGGATGAGCGATGAAGTGCGCGTGCTGGTAGGAACGTTGGCGTTTGGCTTGGGCATCAACAAGGCGGCGGTGCGCTCGGTGATTCATCTGTCGCTCCCCAAGAGCGTAGAGCAATATTACCAGGAGGCGGGGCGCGCGGGACGCGATGGCTTGCCGGCAGATTGCATATTGCTGTGGCAGAAAAAGGATCGCGGGCTGCACGCTTACTTTATCGGGCAGATAGAAGATGCGGTGGAACGGGAGCGATCGTGGCAGCGTTACCACGAGGTGGAACGGTTCGTGCAGTCGATGGAATGCCGGCAGCACCACGTCTGCAAACATTTCGGCGAACAACCCAAGTGGGATCGCTGCGGCACGTGCGATATGTGCGCGGGCACACCGGAGTGGCTGGCCGTGGAAGAAGCGCGATCGCGCGGTCGGAACGCGAAGGGGAACAGAATGCCGGCGGAGCAACGCATCTTGGGAGAAGTGGGTGCGGCTGGAGCGAACGTATCGGTGCCCGATGCACCGTTGCGCGAATACCTACGGGAGTGGCGGCGTAATACGGCGAGAGATTTGGGAGTTGCGGCGTTCGTGGTGATGCATGACACGGCGCTAGACGCCCTATGCGTCACGAAACCGAAGAATTTGAGAGAGCTGCGCGCGGTTTCGGGCTTTGGTGACAAGAAGGTGGAGAGGTACGGGAACGAAATCCTGGAAGCCTTGCAACGGTTCAACAAAGGCGAACGAGCGAGTGCGGAGTGGCACACAGCGGCATCAAATCCGCGCGAAGACACGCTGCAACTCCTTCGGGCGGGACGCACGTTCGAGGAAATCGCGCAGATTCGCGGTCGCAAAGTCAGCAGCGTAGTGGACCTGGTGATCAAACTAGTGGAAGACGGCGAGGTGGCCTTCGAGGCCAAATGGCTAAGAGCCGAGCGCTACGCACAGATTGCGGCGGCCGTTCAGCAATTTGGGAAAGAGCGCCTGAAGCCGGTGAAGGAAGCGTTGCCGGAGGATGTTACGTATGAAGAAATTCGGTTGGTGGCGGCGCATCTTCGCCTCCAGAAAAATCAATAGGCAGGTTGCGGCGGCAGAGGACACGAACTTGGTGCTGCCCTCTACAGTGCCGATATAAGAATTTAGGCTTGGCCAGCTAAGGGCGGTCGCTACACTCGTCTGGACATCCAGCCGTGCTGGGGCGCAGCGTGCTGCGCCCCTACTCGGGCGAGTCGATTATTGTTGTAGCTCTATTACGTGGGCTTGGTATTCGATGCGCACAGAACGGAATTGACGGAGGAAATCCTGGCCCAGTAATGCGTCAAAGTCCAAATGCAGCATTTGCTTGAGCTCGTCCAGGTCCATCACGGAGACTTGCTGCTCGGTCCACACATTTTCGGCCAGGCCGATATCGGCCGGACGCCGGAGCGAGTATCCGGTGAAGCCGGCGGGTCCCTGGCGGTGCGGCATCCGCTGCAGCTCGAAGCGAGCGTTGCCGTAAATTTCCGTGCTCACGATGGTTCGGTTGGCGCCGGTATCCAGCAGAAATATGGCGGCGTTACCATTCACTTTGCCCTGGATGACGATCAAAGATTGCACGGTGCGGAACGGAATTCTAACCGTGCCGGAATGCGCTGGATTCGGTATCGGCGTCAAAAGGAGCAATATGAGAGTCAGCGAGTGAGAGAACGCGGGGCGACGTTGAGCCGGCCCTCGAACACACCTACTTAGCCGGCAGCTGGCATCCAAAATGGCGCGGCCGGAAAGAGTAGAACGAAGCGCGGAATGGCGAAATGTGTTCAAATTATCTCTCTGGGAATGACTGGGGTTTGCACGGCATTCGCTCCAGCAATTCCCTCTGCACGATGCAACTTTAGGACAGCGCAGAAAGGCAATCTATCCGTTTGCGGCTTTCGAACTGCGAAAGCGCTTTCCTAGCGCGCGTACTCGTTAAAGACCTTTCCAGACGGCCCCGGCCGATGCCCGTGTCTAGCAGGACCGGCAGCGACCGGAGCCAGTGGCCCTTGCGGGAAGACCAAGCCTAGGGTGCGCAAAAAGCGGAAGCAAATGGATTGATTTCATTTTCCAAATGAGCCGCTTTCATGCAGACCTGAATCAAGGGAGACCAAAATGCATCTTGAAATCCGTCATCTGAAATTGGTCGCCGCGATTGCAGAAACCGGCAGTGTCACACTGGCAGGAAACCGGCTACACCTTACGCAGTCGGCCCTGAGCCACCAGTTGCGCGACGCGGAAGAACAGTTGGGCGTGCCGCTGTTCGAACGCAGGAACCGGAAGATGGCGCTAACGGCTGCCGGGGAAAGACTCTTGCAATCCGCGCGCACGGTACTCGACGAGCTGGCACGCGCGGAAAAGGAAATTCAGGAATGCAATGGAAACGCCGGGGCAAAGGGAGTGCTTCGCCTTTCGACGGAATGCTACACGGTTTATCACTGGCTGCCGCCGCGGCTTAGACTTTTTCAGCGTAAATTTCCAGCGGTGGACTTCCAGCTGGTGATCGAGGCGACCGACGGTCCCTTTGAGGCGCTACTGGAAGGCAAGCTGGACCTGGCTATTGTTTGCGACCCGATCCGCAACCGAAAAATCCGCTATACACCGCTGTTTGAGGACGAGGTGGTGATCATTGTTCCGCCTGAACACCGGCTGGCGGGCAGGAAGTTCGCCGCACCGGCCGATTTCGCGGCGGAAAACTTGATCATTTATCCGCCCAAGGAAGACAGCACAGTATTGAATCGGTTCCTCGCACCAGCGGGGATCGCGCCGCGCAAGATTCAGGAAGTAATGCTGACCGAAGTAATCATTGAGATGGTGCGAGGCGGCTTGGGGGTGGCGGCACTGGCCAAGTGGGCCGTGCTACCGCAGCTTAATTCAGGGGCGATCGTGGGATTGTCACTTACCGAGCAGGGGTTCCGCCGAACGTGGTCCGCCGCGCAAGTGCGCGATGCGCGAACTCCGGCGTACGTGGAGGAGTTCATCCGAGTCCTGGCGGAACATCCCATTCCCGAATGCGTCCGGCCCCGCAAGGTGGCGGCGAGGAAACGCGCCGCAGCGTGAAACTGGGAAAAGCGAGAGGAAGACGCCGCACGCGAGGTACTCAGGGCCAGGGCGGGTCAAGCCGCCAAAGTAAACCGTTGCGTAGATCGGTAAGCCACAAGGAGCCATGGCCGAAGCGGATAGCATCGCCACCGGGCCCGACCCACTGATGCAACACCTCGTTTGACTCTGCGAAAACCATCGTCAAGGGAACATCGAAAATAGTGGCCCAGGCGAACCCGGCACCGTAGCAAATATCGCCGCCCGGACCGGGAATACCTGCGCCGACCGTGCCCACGGCTTCGCGACTTCTTGCGTTCACACGGGTAATCGTGCCGTCTCCCTGATTGAGGGTCCAGATGTACCCAGCACCAGAAGCGAGAAAGCGCGGCTGAGGACCGACGGGGATGGAGGGAACGACGTCGCCAGTTCGAGAATTGACGGGAGTCAGAACGCTGGTTTTGTTGCCGGTGACCCAGACGAAGCCGTCGCCGTAAAGCGGGTTGAACGAGCCGGACGGAATCAAGATCTTTTGGCGCACGGCATTGGTTTGCGGATCGATGCGAAGCAAGGTGCCATTTTCATTGGTGACCAGCCAAACGGAATCCTCGCTGGCGGTGATGCCGCCTTCACTGTCGGCAGGGCCGAAGGGTAACGTGGCGACAATTTCGTTGGTGCGCGGGTCGACGCGGGCGAGGGAAGCTGGCTTGCCACAGAGCGGCACCCAAAGTGTGTCGAACGCGAAGGCGAGGCCGGAGCAGGGTTCGGCGGGTAATTCGATCTTCGCGGCGAGAGAATTCGTCTTTGGATTTACGCGCTGCACGGCTTTGAACTTGGCGTTGGCTACCCAGACAGCGTCGTCAGAGATTGCCAGCCAATCCGGAGTGCCGCCCAAGGAAAGCGTAGCGGCTCGCGGCAACTTACTCACCGAGCGCTGCACGGCCTTGACGCCCCGGCGGACGATTGTTTTTTCCTGGGCGAGAGATGTAGAGGAGGCGGCAGTGAGCAGGACGAGAAGAGCAGCCTTGGGTCGCATCATTTCAGGGCTCAGCCATGGGCAGTGGCCGAAGTGGGAGATTTCAATAGGATGTCGAGGTCGTCGGGATGAATGGCGCAGAGGAGAGCGTCTTCGCGCTCGATGTGGCCCTGGCGGACCAGACTGACGAGAGATTCCTCGAGCGTAAAGGATCCTTTCTTTTTAGTGAGAGCGATTTCCTGGTGAAGGTGCTGGAGGGCGTTTCGCCGGATGTGGTGGCGAGCGCCGTAGCCGACCAGCAGCAGCTCGGCTGCAGGGATGCGGCCGCCACCTTTTTTGGGCAACAGGAGTTGCGTGTGAACGGCGGCGAGGGCCATGGCCAATTCCTGGCGGATCGAATTCTGGCGCTCGAGCGGAAAAGAATCGGAAATGCGCGAAACGGTGGAGGCGACGTCTGTAGTGTGCAGGGTGCTGAGAACGAGATGCCCGGTTTCCGCCGCAGCTACCGCGATGCGCATGGTTTCCGTGTCGCGCATTTCGCCGACGACGATAACGTCCGGAGCCTGGCGCAGGGCGGCGCGAAGCGCGGTGGGAAAGTCGGGAGCGTCGGTGCCAATTTCAACCTGCTCGATGATGCTGCGCACGTGTTGGTGCTCGTACTCGATGGGATCTTCGATGATGACAATATGACGAGCTTCGCGGCGGTTGATGGTGTCCACCAGGGCGGCGAGGGTGGTGGACTTGCCCGCACCGGCCGGACCCCCGATGAGAACCAGGCCGCGCGGGATTTGCGCAAGCGATTCAACCGAAGACGGAAGGTTGAGTTCGCGGAAAGCGGGAACCTTGGACGGCAAGACGCGGATGGCCGCGGCAGCGCGGCCTTGTTCACGATGCAGGTTGATGCGGAAGCGGCCTAAGCCTTGCACGCGATAGGAGGAATCCGCGATCAGGTGCTCGCGATAAAGGCGCTGTGCGTGACTGGTCAGAGCGGGAATCACGGCGGCTTCGATTTCGGAGCCATCGAGAAGGCCGGGCTCTATCTTGCGCACTTCACCGTCAACGCGCATACAGGGAGGAGCGCCTTGCACCAGGAGCAAATCGCTGGCACCGAGGGAGACGACGGTGGCGAGCCAGCGGCCGAATGGCGAAGTGGGCGAGGAAACGTCTTCCGACGGTTCGTAGGCGTCGTCGGAATCGGTGGTGAAACGATCGGGTTCGGCGAACTGGTCCATACGGTGTCCTTCTTGGACGATAACACATAGACATGCGGGAAGGCAGCGAAGGCACAGCGCTGTCGTTAGGCGCTGCGGAGCGTGATCAACGTGATTTCCGGAGGAACACCGAGACGCACGGGCGCGCCAACAGTGCCAAGCCCGCGGTTCACGTAGAGGGCGGAAAGCGGCGGCTGAGCGTGGCTGGTGGCCGGCAGCAGATTGGCCGGCGAGTTGTTCCCATCTTTGAGGGCGCGGTTATTCGCCGCGGGCATGGAGAGTGGCCGGAAATACGCGCCGGCAATATAGTCGCTGATAAAGCGCGCGGCACTCAGGCGATGGTCGAGAATTTCGACCTGGATTTGTCCGCCGTGGGTGTGCCCGGCCAGCGATAGCTCGATGCCCAATTCCGCGGCGCGATTGAAAGAGTTGGGATTGTGGGAAAGCAAGATATTGGGCATGTCCCGGCGAACCAGGGGAGCGAGATCCGGAAGCATCTGCACGCGTTGGCCGTTGGGCGCACGTTCGCGCTGGTAATCAACGCCTAGAAGATTAAAGTGCGCACCACGGAACGGCAACTGAACGCTCTCATGGCGAAGCAGCTTCATGCCGGCTTGCGCAAACAGGTGCTGAGCGGCATCTTCGGCCCGAGCGTAGATTTCGTGATTGCCGTTGCACCCGAAAACGCCCAGGGGCGCGCGAAGATTGCGGATTTCTTCGATGCAATCAGCCAGCGGGTCGGAGGCTCCGGTGATGAAATCTCCGGTGACAACCGCGAGATCGGCGCGCAGGTCGTTGGCCATGTCCACAGCGCGGCGCACGTCGGCACGGCTCATGTAGCCGCTCATGTGAATGTCGCTAATCTGGACGATGTTCATGCCGTCGAGAGCGGGGGGCAGATTGGCGGTGGGAATTTCGACGCGGATGACGCGGTAGTCCAGGCGTTCGGCGGCGAAGCCGTACATCACGCTAAGGAACGGAGCGGCGCCGGCCAGCGCCGAGGCCGTTCGGAAGAAATAGCGGCGCGAGGGGTCAGGAACGAGTTCAGCGGCGACCGCCGAGGTGCGGGCCAGAGTTACCGATGGGCTTGCCTGAGTCGCGCTAGACAAAGAGCTGGGGACCGGTTTGGAGTTGCGCCGGGCTGCGGAGCGCACCGAAGCCCAAAGACGTTCGATACCACGGACCACCTTTAAGGCCAAGTAGGCGAGGAGCGCGCTGAGCAACCACAGGCCCACAAACATCTCGATTGCGTTTTTACTCGGAACCAGGTGCGGGCGGTGACCGTTGCGGACGCCATCGACTGCGGTACCAATCGTGAGGATAAGAAGAGAAATGTAAATCAGGCGAACGGTGACCCGGAGCCAAACAGCGCGCCAGTTGCTGGTGACTCGCCAGAGGGAGCGATACCAAAAGCGCTGGGAGAGAAACAACGTGCCCAAAATGATCAGCGCCACTACGGCGCGCACCAAAAGCCAGCCCCAGTTCACAGAGTCGCCCCTTCCCAAACAATTAAGTTTACCATGCGGCGGTGCGTTGCCTAGACAGCCTGTGAATGGATGCGTCTCGAATCAGTTAAGTTGCGGTAATCGTGCAGCTTGGGAGGACGCAGCCGCAGTCGGAAGGGAGGAGAGGGGACCGGAGCCAGGGGTGCCCTGGTCCCCAGGGTAGGATAGTTGTTGAAGATCAAGCGCGATCAGTGTCGCAAGCCGGGGTAACACGGTCATCAAACTCGTGTGAATTCTCGATGACGTGGCCAGCTTCGGTCGCAGGAAGATCGTCGTTCGCGCGGCCCAGTTGGCCAGCCGGTGCGGAATTGCCGGACGCGTCGGAGCGATCTGGCAGCAAGCTCAAGCCGCGGCCATGACGGACGTCTAACCCGCGCACCCAAAAAATAATGTCTTCGGCGATGTTCGTGGCGTGATCGGCAATGCGTTCCAGGTGTCGAGTGGCCAGAATGAATTGCAAGCCGGGGCTGACAAACGTGGCTTGCTCGTTCATGCGGGCCAGTAAATTTTCAAAGATGCGGTCACGATATTGATCGACGACATCGTCGCTTTCAAGAACCTGGGTGGCCATTTCAACGTTGCGGAAAATGAGCGCGCCGAGGCTCTTGCTGACCATCGCGCGGACCGCTATGGCCATGGGCGCGAGCTCTTCCGGCAGCCGGGCATCGGGCATCTCGCGAAGGGTGACCGCGCCTTGCGCGAGGTTTACCGCGAGGTCGCCAATGCGTTCGAGGTCGTTGGTGATTTTCAGCGCCGCGACGATCAGGCGCATCTCGTCATCGGAAAAGGACCCGCGGCGCAGCAGGCGAATGGCGTGCTCGTCGATGACGATCTCCATTTCGTTGATGCGCGGCTCGAGAAGAAAGACTTCACCGGGCAGCGCGGAGGTACGCGAGGTGTCGTGGGAGACGAGCGCGTCGAGTGCGCGATTCATGGCCCCTTCGACGGTGCGGGCCATGGAAACCAGGTAGTTCACCAGCGTATCGTAAAGCACTGCTTCGGTGAGTCCGGCTGAGGTGCTGGCCATGAATCGGTCCTCCGCGCGGAAGCTTCGCTGAAAAGTCACACTTCCGCTCGTAAGCAAAAGTGTGCGACTGCGGCGATTAAACGATGATTAAGGGAATGTGAACGAAAAGTGAAACAAAATTGCGGCGGTGTTTCAGGTGAGCCCGGCCTCTAAACGGAACTTCGACCGGTAGTGCGACTGGAGGCCGCGGCGGAGGCCGGGCGGGGCAAGCGTTCGGCGTCAAAAATCGGCACGGTAAAGTGAAATTGCGAGCCGCGGCCAATTTCGCTGTCGACCCAAATGCGTCCGGCGTGAACCTCCACGATATGTTTAGCGATGGAGAGGCCCAGGCCGGTGCCGCCGAGCTCGCGCGAGCGCGCCGCATCCACACGATAAAAGCGTTCGAAAATGCGGGACTGATCGGCTTTCGGGATGCCGATACCGGTGTCTGCCACGGTGAAGACCACTTCACCGTCGCGCGGTTCGGCGCTGACCACAATTTCACCGCGAGACAGCGTGTATTGCAAGGCGTTGTCCAGAAGATTTTGCAGCACTTCGGCAAGGCGGCGGCGGTCGCCGGCAATATCGGGCACGCCGTTGACAGGTTTCACGGAAATGGAGATCTCTTTCTCGGCGGCGCGATGCTGGGTGGTTTCGATGCAGGATTCTATGAGTTGCGAGACGCTGACGCGGCGGATTTCCAACTCGAGGCGGTCGGCGTCCATCTTGGAGAGCTTGAGCAAGTCTTCCGTAAGGCGGGCGAGGCGGCGGGAATGCTCGACGATTATCTCGAGGAAACGCTCACGATTTTGGGGGTCGTCCATGGCGCCGGCGAGCAGGGTTTCCGCGAAGCCCTGGATGGCGGTTAGCGGCGTGCGAAATTCGTGAGAAACGTTGGCGACGAAGTCGCGGCGCACGCGTTCGAGGCGGCGAAGCTCGGTGATGTCGTGAAGGACAACGACGGCGCCGTAGGTTTCGCCGGCGTGGACCGCGCCGACCGTGGCGGCAAAAAAATGCTGGCGCAGCGTTCCGGTGACGATTTCGGACTCCACGCGAGCCTCGCCGGCCAGGACTTTGCGCACCGCCTCGATCATCTCGGTCTGGCGCACGATTTCGACCAGGGCGCTCCCCGGTTTGGGTGGAAGGTCCAGGCCCAAAATTTCCGCGAAGCTCTGATTTGCGAAGACTAGCCGCTCCGCGCCGCTCACCACTGCTACACCTTCTACCATGCTGCCAAGGATCGCGGAAGAAAGATTGCGCTCTTCGGTGAGCGTGCGAATCGTGCGATCGAGCCGCACGGCGGTCTGATTCAGCGAAGCGCCTAATTTTTCGAGCGCGTCGCCGGAACCGTCACCGGGCAGGGGACGAAAATCGCCTTCGGCCACGCGATGCGAGAATTCCTTCAGCCGCTCGATACGCTCAGAAAATCCCAAAGTAACGAGGAGCGATGCCGTTCCTGCGAGTAGCAGGATGATTATCGAGGCTTGCCAGAGTTTCTGGCGGAAGGCCACAAGTGTTTCGTGCACAGAAGCGAGGGGAGCAGCGAAGCGGAAGACGACAGGCGCTCCCGCCGCCGCATCGAGGCGCACAGCGTAATAAAGGAGATCGCGACCGACAGTGAGACTTCGACGCGACGAGTGGCCTTCGCCGGTGGCCAGGGCATCGCGAACTTCGGGGCGATTGGCGTGGGTTTCCATGGTGCTGGGATCGGATTCCGAATCAGCCAGGACCCGCCCGTCCGCGCCGATTACGGTAATGCGCACGTCGCTGGCGGCAATTTGGGCGACCCACTGGTCCAGGGCGGCACGATCTTCCGGATTGGACGGAGGGAACGAAGACAACCGGGGAGGCCGGGCTTTAGCAAGACGCGCGATGGACTGGAGTTGGCCCAACGCGTTACGAATGTACTCATCACGCAGGGCGCGCTCCGCAAAGAAATCGACGGCGACCAACACGCTTAGAAGCAGTGCGAGGAAGGTAAAGGCCAGTTTCCAGAAAAGGTTATGCCGCACGAGTTTCGAACAAGTACCCGGCGCCACGAACGGTTTTCAAGTGGACGGGATTCTCGGGATCGCCTTCGATTTTTTCGCGCAAGCGGCGGACGTAGACGTCCACGCTGCGCGGAGTAACGAAGCGGTCGGTGCCCCAAACGGCATCGAGAAGCTGGTCGCGCGTGAAAACACGGTTAGGCCGTGAAGCCAGGTAATAGAGCAGCCGGAATTCGAGCGTGCTGAGCGGAACGGCCTTCCCGGAATGACTGACCCGATACGACGCCGGATCGATAGCCAGCTTGCCGACCTCAATGGTGCGGGGCGAGTCCGAAGGCGGCTCCGCACGGCGGAGCAACGCTTTGACGCGCGCCAGCAACTCGCGGGGGCTGAAGGGCTTGGTCACGTAATCGTCGGCGCCCATCTCCAGGCCCACCACACGGTCGGCTTCATCGCCGCGCGCGGTGAGCATCAAAATGGGGAGCCGATTCAGCGAGTCATCCCGGCGAACTTCCCGGCAAATATCGAGGCCGGAAACCTTGGGAAGCATGAGGTCGAGAAGCAGGAGATCCGGAGGTGTTTTCTTCAGGGTGTTGAGACCGCTGGTGCCGTCGAAGGCCGCCTGCACCTGGAATCCTTCATTTGCAAGGTTGTAGCGAACCAATTCGACGATATCGCGATCATCTTCAATGATTAGAATGCGCTTCATGCAGGTGGCGCGTTCCGCCCGCCGGCTTGTTCGAAGTGTACCGTAGGGGCGCGAAATCGGAAAGGCATTGGATTGTGGGCGTTCACTTGAGCTGTGTTGTGACACGAATCTGCTCGCAGTTTGGGCACAAGTGGTGACGCCCGGATGACACCTGGATGAAAGCAATGTTAAAGGCGAAGTGTACTATTCCGCGGGCATGGTCGTAAACGCCAGGCTCAACAAAGTTTTTTGCTCAAGCTCGTGAGCTTTGGCGGAGCCGGTCGCGGGGCTTGCGCTAGGCGAACGCTTGATCGATCGCATCTTCAGACCCTTGCTCTGCGCAAGTTGCCCGATGCGGGGCATAACGAAGAAGTGCGCGCCCATGTTCTTGGGCTCTTCCTGGACCCAGACGACTTCGCGCGCGTTGGGGTGCTCGTCGATGGCGGCGGCGATTTCCGGACGGAGCAGCGGATAAAGCTGATCGAGGAAAATAATCGCGGTGCTGGTGTCTTTGCGGCGGCGGCGCTCGGCGCGCAGCTCATGGCCAAGTTTTCCGCTGACGATCAGGATGCGCCTGGCGTCCTGTACTTCGCGATCGGGTACGACGGGCAGAAAGCGCGGCTGCGTGAAATCTTCGATGCTGGAAGATGCGTCGGGATGCCGCAACATGCTCTTCGGCGTGAATACGATGAGCGGCTTGCGCCATGGTCGCCGCACTTGACGGCGCAAAAGATGAAAGTATTGCGCAGCCGTCGAAGGCTGACAGATTTGCATGTTTTCTTCGCCGGCCAGTTGCATGAACCGCTCAATGCGCGCGCTCGAATGCTCCGGTCCCTGGCCCTCGTAACCGTGCGGGAGCAACATCACCAGGCCGGAGGGAAGATCCCACTTATCTTCGCCGGCGCTGATAAATTGATCGATGATCACTTGCGCGCCGTTCGCAAAATCGCCGAACTGGGCTTCCCAGAGGACCAACGCTTCCGGGTAATCGCGGCTGAAACCATATTCAAAGCCGAGACAGCCCGCTTCCGAAAGCGACGAATTATGAATTTCACAAAACGGCTGATCGGGCCCAAGACGAGCGAGAGAGCAATATTCTTCTTCTGTTTCGGTGTCCACCAGCACGGCATGGCGTTGATTAAACGTGCCCCGCTCGGTGTCTTGGCCTGTTAAGCGAACGGGATTTCCTTCGAGCAGCAAAGATCCAAAAGCCAACGCCTCGGCAAAGCCGTAGTCGACCGCGCGCTTGCCGTGTCCCATCTCCGCCCGTTGCTCGAGCAGTTTGACGATTTTGGGATGCACGTGAAAACCGTCTGGGACTCGGACCAGTGCATCGGTGATGTTCGCCAGTTTCTCGCGGTCCAAGCCCGTTTCCGTTTCGTATTCTGGCTTGAAGCGGCCGCGATGGAAGGCCGACCAGTATCCGGGCAATTGCCGCAGGTGCGGAATCTTTTTGATTTGGCGCGCTTTGGTTTGCTCTTCTTCGTATTCTTTGCGCACGTTTTCGACGATCTGCATGGGCTGTACGCCGATTCCCTCGGAGTAAATGCGCCAGAGCGGTTGATGATTCTTGATACGTTCGTAGAGGCGCGGCTGGGTTATGGTGGGGTCATCAACTTCGCTATGACCGTGGCGGCGGTAGCCGATGATGTCGACCACCACGTCGCTGCCAAATTCGGCGCGGTAATCGGCGGCCAGCCTGCCCACGCGAACGACCGCGTCGGGATCTTCGCCGTTAACGTGAAATACCGGAACAGATTGGCGCTTGGCAATGTCCGAAGCGAACCGCGAGGATTGCTCTTGCTCCGGCCGAGTGGTAAAGCCGATCAAATTGTTGACGATGATGTGGATCGTTCCGCCAACGGTGTAGGCCTGAAGATCCGCGAGATTGAGCGTTTCCGCCCAGATGCCTTGCCCCGCGAAAGCAGCGTCGCCGTGCATCACGATGGGCACGACCTTGGCGGTGCCTCCGGACCCGTAGCGGGTTTGCTTGGCGCGCGCCCGGCCCATAGCCACAGGATCGACCGCTTCCAGGTGGCTAGGATTGGAAACAAGGTGGATGCCAATTTCCTTGCCTGTGGACGTAACGTAAGTGCCGGTCGCGCCCACGTGGTACTTCACGTCGCCCGCGCCCAGCACGCTGCGCGGATCGACATCCTCAAATCCAGCGACCACTTCATGCGGCGATTTGCACGCCGCGTGAACCATTACATTGAGGCGGCCCCGGTGGCTCATAGCCATGACCGATTCCATCGCTCCATGTTCACCGATCGTGTCGAGAATGGAGTCGAGCAGCGGAATCAGCGCCGTGACACCTTCCAGCGAAAAACGCTTGGTGCCCAGATAGCGCGATTGCAAAACCTGCTCGAAAAGGTCGGCACGGATCAAACGCTCGAGCACTTTTTGCTGATCGACTTGTCCGGCAGGGCCCTCGATGCGTTCGGCGATCCAGCGGCGGCGCTCCGGCTGCGGAAGGTGCATGAACTCGGCGCCAATCGTTCCACAGTAAATGCGGCGCGCTTCGTCGGCGACGTCGCCGGTCAATCCCTCCAAATCCGGCTGCGGGAACGGGCCAAAAAAGCCAAGCGGATCAAGGTTGGCTTCGTTGTAGCCCCAGCGGCGAAACGCGTCGAAGATGCGTTCGCGCTCCTCGTTGCGTACTGATGATTTCTTCGGAGCTTTCACGGATTTCGCGAGCCGTTCAGCTTCCAGAGTGGTTCGGTGCGCCATGACTCATTCTCGGCAAACTTCTATTTTGCCACAGATTGAAAATCGAGGCTCAAAGCCGAGGTTCAGTTACAGCGAGCGCACCATGGATTGTAGACTGCGAGCTATTTCATCTGCCGGCGTGCCGCGCTCGAACGTGACCGGTGCGCCGATGCGCACCGTAATTTCGCCAATACGCGCTAAGCGCCGGTGCTGCCGCTTCATCTGCCACACTCCGTCCAGTCGCATCGGCACGATCGGGATGCGCAGATTTTCCGCCAGGATGCCGATGCCCGATTGAAATGGCGCCATTTCGCCTGTCTCCGAGTTGTTGACTTCGCCTTCCGGAAAAACCAGTACGCTGTAGCCGCGGTCCACCGATTCTCCCGCATAGCGAAAGCTTTCGCGAAAGCCGGAGAATTGCGGCAGCGGGAAAACGTTGAAGAGCGCGATCACCGAGGCATATCCAAGTTGGTAGGCCCAGCGCCTGGCGAGAAGCCAGTCGCGTGGAGGACGCCGCATACGCTGCAGGAATTCACCGCCCATGGCGATGGCCAACTGATGGCGAAAGCGTCGCGGCAGCGCGGCGAGGATGAGACCGACGTCCGCGCGGCGCGTAATGTGATTGGAGATGACGAGTACCGGGCCGCGTACACCGTCGAGATTTTCGCGGCCGAGGATTTTGGCGTGACCGAGGAACTGCGTGGCGGGCCAAACGAGCGCGTAGTAAACCGCCAGACGGAGCCAGCGTACCGGCGCGCGTTGCGCCCATAGCGGATAAGTATATTCCGTCCGGCGGGCCCTGGGTTCGCGTAGCAGGCGTTGCACGTCTGTCACGGTCTTCGCTTCCGCAAAGGCGGTTTCATTTAGGTCGACTTGGTAGCGCTGCTCCAGAGCGCTCATTAGCTCTACGCGATCTAGGGAGCTGAGATTTAGATCGCGCTCGAGATTTTGTTGTGATTGACTTTGCACCGCCAGCCGATTGAGGACGTCCGATACGCGATCCGTTGCTTCTGACAAAAGGGGCCCGCCACCCCTCGCGGCTCGGGGCAAGCGGCCGGCCACCGCTGCATTTGCCAGGTAATCGTTTTTTGGTGAGCTGGAGAGTTCTGTAGCGTGGGCTGCGATTTCCGCCAGCTTGGGCTTGCCGGTTGTCGTGCGCGGGAAGTCAAGTTCGGGCCAGACGATCCACGCGTGTATTTTCTGAAATTCCGCGAGCGAGCGATTCGCGTCTTCAATGACGCGGCTCGCCACTTGGTCGCCCGGTTCCTGCAATAACAAAGCCGCGAGCGGTTCGGCGTTTCCGTCGCGCTGCTGCGCAACCACCACGCAATCGCGCACTCCCGGCTGCTTGCGCAGCGCCGCCTCCAGATCTTCCGGGTACACATTCAGCCCGGCAGGCGTGACGATGATGCTTTTCTTGCGGCCTCGGAATCGCAAATTGCCTTCCGCATCGAGTTCGCCCAAGTCACCGGTACGCAGCCAGCCGTCATTTTCCTCGGCCTCGTCAACGGTGTCCTGCCGAGCTCCTCGTTGCCAGTAGCCGCTGGCTACATTTTCTCCGCGCACCAGGATCTCCCCGTCTTCCGCCAGCCTGAATTCGCGACCGGGCAGCACCTTGCCGATCGAGCCCTGCGTGGTGCGAAATGGATGATTCAGGCTGATGAGCGACGCTGTCTCGGTCATACCGTAACCCTGCACCACCGCATAACCGATGCGCTTGAAGAATTCTTCGGTTTCCACGGAGAGCGCTGCTCCGCCGGAGATGAAGGCCCAGAATTTCCAGCCGAAGCGGCGATGGATGCGCCGGAACGTCCAGGCGCGGCGCAGAAACTTCTGCCTCTTGGCGGCTTCGAAAGCCTGCGCAAACCATTCCGTTTCGCCGCGCGCTTCGAGATCGCGGACCATGCCGTTGCGCAATAGATCCAGCATATGTGGGACGGTGACCAATGCGGTGGCGCGTTCCCGTTTCACCGTGCGAATGACGTCGGTGGCATTTGGAGTCGCCTCAAAGACAACGGTAGCGCCCAGCAGCGGCGGTACGAACAACGTCATAAATTGCCCGAACACATGGCTCAGCGGAACAAGCGTCACAAAGCGCAAGGGATGCAACCAGCGCTCGTACTTGTGGTACGGCGCGATTCCCCGCTCGAGCGGCTCAAGATTCGCCAAGAAATTTCCATGGGTCAGAATCACACCGCGCGGCTCAGCCGTAGTACCAGAGGTGAAAAGAATTTGCGCAACATGGTTTCGAGTGATGGGCTCGTCGGCAACGGATTGATGCATCGGCGTGGACACATGACCGCCATCGCGTGAGGTGACAACGACATACGGCTCCTTGGGGGTGTCGGCCAAATCCTCCAGATTCAGGATAGCGACGCCGCTGTCGAGGATGGGTTTGCCCGCCGACGCAATCACCAACTTGCAGGATGTTTCACGTGCAACACGAGTGGCAAAGTCAAAAGTAGCGCTGTCGTCGATGGGCACGACTACCGCGCCGCGCAAGAGGCAGCCCCAGAAAGCGGCCATCCATTCGGCGCTGTTCGGACCCCAAAGAAGTACGCGGTCGCCCGTGCGAACGTCGCGCTGTTGCAAATAGTGCGCAAGGCCCACGGCTATAGTGGCCAGCTTGGCGTAAGTCCAAGATTCGCGGCGGTATCCGCGGCGCTGCGCCACCGCAACATCACCACGATAACGGCTGAAGTCGTCGAAGAGCGAGAGCAGGTTGGATCGCGGCATGGAAGCTAAACGCAGCTCAGGGGCAGTTTACGCCGAGGACGCATCTCGGCGCAGCTGCGCGCTTTCATCCGGGGTTGCAGCATACAGCTCAAAAGCGGCAACCCCGCCGCACTCCACATGGGCACGTGACGTTCCAGTCAGGAACTTCCCTTGCAGGCGATGAAAAACGATACGCGGCGAATTGCACCCATGTCGGTTACAATAGAGCAGGCTGGGGGGGCCAGTGTGCATTCCCCTCAATTAGGAGATAAGCAGGCTCAATGCCGGTACCGATTTCACAAGCTTGGACCGTCGCCACCTATGTGCTCAAGCAAAAGCTGAAAGGGCGGAAGCGCTATCCCTTTGTTCTGATGCTGGAACCGCTGTTTCGCTGCAATTTGGCCTGCGCGGGCTGTGGCAAAATTCAATATCCGCCTCACATCCTGAAGAAGGAACTGACGCCGGAAGAATGCTTCAAGGCAGTTGAAGAGTGCGGCACGCCGATGGTTTCCATTCCGGGCGGCGAACCGCTGATGCACTCCCAGATCGACAAAATAGTCGAAGGTCTGGTGGCGCGAAAGAAATACATCTACCTGTGCACCAACGCGCTGCTGCTGAAAGAAAAACTCCATCTCTTTAAGCCCAGCAAGTACCTGACCTTTTCCGTTCACATGGACGGACAGCGCGAACACCACGATTTTTCGGTATGTCGCGAGGGCG
>Ga0307478_10001655_pt1 | contig 18764 bp, 21 predicted proteins | sample atmos_gasesECM4C_2_FD_203713 | JGI IMG/M metagenome (GOLD analysis project Ga0307478, IMG submission 203713) | Hardwood forest soil microbial communities from Morgan-Monroe State Forest, Indiana, United States - atmos_gasesECM4C_05 | ecosystem: Environmental > Terrestrial > Soil > Temperate... | reverse complement strand
CTTTCCTTATGCACATCCATGCCGATATACTTTGTGCTATCCATTGAGGGCGTTCCTTTCTTGTAGGGATTGAGCTAGCACCCAAACCCTACTCCAAAAGGGGCGCCCTTTTATATTGCGTCCTGTGGGATTACCGGAAACTGGCCTCAGCATTCGGCCCACTGCAAGTTATCGTGGCCGCACCAGGTCATCGGGTGTAGAGTCAGCGAACCATGAATTGGTATTTACATGCCCTCCGCAAATACGCGGTGTTCAGCGGACGGGCGCGTCGCCGGGAATACTGGATCTTCGAACTGATGAACTCCGCTATCGCGCTAGCGCTCTTCGTGTTGGTTGTCATGCTTGGTAAAGCGGGTTATCCTTACTTTTTGAGCCTGCCATTTCTCTATATTGCCGCGACGACGATTCCATCACTTGCAAGCTTGATCCGGCGGCTCCACGATACGGGTCGCAGCGGTTGGTGGTTCTGGATTAGCTTGATTCCACTGTTCGGTCCCATTTCATTGCTGATTTTCACTGTTGAGGACAGTCAGGCGGGCGAAAACCGATATGGCCAAAATCCCAAACGGCAGCCCACGACGGAGGCGAACGTCAGTTCTGAAATGGGCTACCTGGCACCGCCGATCGACCGGCAATAGTCGCTGAACGACTAGTTTCCACAAAGACGACTTGTTGCGATGCAATCACCTGCGGTCATAAACCTCTAAAGCTTGGCCCACCAAGCACTTGCGGCGACTGGCCAATAGGCCGGTGCCAGGAAGAGCACACATCGTAGAGGCAAGCGGATTCCAGCAGTCGAGTCTTGTATGATTCTTGCAAGTTTAGGGGATACCCACCATTTAAGGGTCTCAGTTCTTGGTTTCATTCGGCGAAGGGGGCAACCCGGTCACCTCCTCCCATTCATTCGGGTATCCATGCGAGGTGAAAAAATGCTCAACTCTCAGAACCAGCGGCAACTATGGCTTGCCGCGGTAGCCATGGGCCTTCTAACCGTTGCGGGCTGTAACCAGCGCGCGGCCGAGGAAACGAACCAGACCACGAATCCGGCCCCTGCCGCAGTCCAGAAAACGTCGGCGGCAAAATCTGTCGGTGTTGAGACATCCCCGGCGGCGAAACCTACCACCGCCTCAGCCAAACTAACGCAAGCACCTCAGGTCATCACCGTGCCGAAAAACACGGCCATCACCGCCACGGTGGGCGAAACGCTCACCAGCGAGAAAAACCACGCTGGTGATTCCTTTTCCGCGCGGCTCTCCGCGCCCGTCGAGGTAGACGGCAAGGTTGTGCTTGCCAAAGGCGCACGCGTAACGGGTCGCGTCGTGAAAGTTAAAAAGCATGAATTGAGGGTGGCCCTCACTTCGATCGTAGTCCACGGAAAATCCTACGATCTGCAGACCAATTCGGTTCGTCCACCCGACAAGAGCCAAACCAAAAATGCAGCTAAAATCAAGACTGTTGCCCAGAGCACCAAGGAGAAGAACGACACCAGCATCCTCCCTGGCCAGACGCAGTTGACGTTCAAGCTAGCCAAATCCGTCACCCTTTCGGTGAAAGGGTGAACGTAAAGGCATAGGAGGCACATCATGAGAAAGGCCATTGTTTTTGTATTCGCCATTTTTCTGGCTTGTCCCACTTTCGCAGAGAATGAAAGCAGGGAGCAAAAACGCCTCGTCGCTAGTGGCCAAGTGTTGAAGGAGATAATGGACATCCCGGATGGGATTCCAAAGGATCTTCTCAACAAAGCGGAATGCGTCATTGTGATTCCTTCGGTTCTAAAGTTCGCAATCGGCATCGGAGGCGACTTCGGCCGAGGCGCGATCACCTGCCGAACCGGTGAGCATTTTACGGGGCCTTGGAGCGCCCCGGCTTTGTTCGCGCTCGAAGGTGCCAACATCGGGTTCCAGTTAGGGGGCCAAGCCACGGACTACGTCCTCTTGGTGATGAACAACAGGGGGGCGAACTCAATCTTGAGCAGCAAAGTCAAGCTGGGTGCCGATGCGTCTGCAGCGGCCGGGCCAAAAGGGCGCACAGCAGCCGCGGATACCGACATCGTGATGAGGGCGGAAATCCTCAGCTATTCTCGGTCACGCGGCTTGTTCGCTGGCATTTCATTAGAGGGCTCGACGCTTCGGTCTGACGGCAGCGCCAACAAGAAGCTATATGGCCGAAGTCTCAGTGCCAAGGAGATTGTCCGCGAAGGTAAGGTCGGGGTGCCAGGCGCGGGCCGCGAATTAATCTCCCTGTTAGGCAAGAAGTCGCCGAAGAATCAATCCGACTCCGCATCATTAAACGAATAGCGAATTGCGCCGGATGGCGCAAAATCGCATCAGAATTGATAGCCCGTACTTCCGTCAGCGATGACGATTAACGAAAGCAGAGACGGGCACCGACTGTCTTTTCAGGTTCTTTGCGCCTTCGCCAGAGTCGCCATGCCTTGGAGTTCGAGCGGTAGGGTGATTGCATCACAACTGCTCGCAGTGGAGTTTCGGCTGGATGGGGCAATCCCAACTTCAGGGTCGACTAACCAGAATTTAGCTTGATATTTTCGAGGCAGTTCTCTTGCTGGTGATTCAAATTCCAAATAATCTGGGGACGCGAAGCGAAGGCTTCGCGACACTAAAGCAATGAAGAATAAATCTACGCGATGAATGAGTATCCTCCCAAATGTCATTCGCAGCCGGCAGTACCTCGTTAGCCGGAATTTCCAGTTTGCGTTTTTGGTTTCTACCTCTGTGCTTGATTCGCGGGGTTGGCGCGCCGGTTTTCGGCACGCCGTGACCTCGCGACAAACTTACCTCTCCGCAGCACTGGCTTTGGCAGGTTCCGCAGGAAGCGTGGCGCCGCCGGTTGCCCGCGCGGGCGCCCAGGTCCGGGTAGAAGTGCCACCGGTTACCATGGGCTGAATATTTGAGCCGTAAAAAATATAGGGTTGAATGGGTTCCAGCGCGCTGGTCTCGTCCAGTCGCCTGCGCTGCTCGGCAGGAATCTCAAAATCGAGAGCTGCCAGGTTGTCGTTGAGTTGCGCCTGCTTTGTGGCACCTATGATGGTGGAGGTAATGCCGGGTTGGGTGGCAACCCAGTTGAGCGCCACTTGAGCGGGAGGCTTGTTCATTTGCTTCGCCACCAGGAGGAGCGCGTCGAGAACTTTCCAGTTGTGTTCGGTGAACTTGTTAAAAGCGGGATTGCCAGAATTCTTTGTCACCTCATGACGGCCGTCGCCTACCCCGGTGTTGCCGAAGCGCTTGTATTTTCCGGCGAGAAATCCTCCCGCCAGCGGGCTCCACGGAAGAACCGCGATCCCCAATTCCTGCGCCACGGGAATGTGCTCGCGCTCGATGTTTCGCTCAACGAGTGAGTATTCCAGTTGCAGTGCGATCAGCCGCTCCTTCCCTTGCAGCTCGGCAAGTGTTTGGGCGCGGGCGACGTACCACGCGGGCGTATCTGAGAAACCGTAATGCCGGATTTTTCCCTGGCGCACAAGGTCGTTGAGCGTGGAGACCACTTCTTCAACCGGAGTCAACGTGTCCCAGGCGTGCAGCCAGTAAAGGTCGATGTAATCGGTCTGGAGGCGGTTCAGTGAAGCCTCCAGCGCGCGGTAAATGTTCTTGCGGCCGTTGCCGCCCGCGTTGGGATTTCCCGGCTCGGCGTTAAACGTAAATTTGGTGGCCAGCACCACGCGGTCGCGCAAGCTGCGCTCGCTGATGAATTTTCCCACCATCTTTTCGCTTGTTCCTGCCGTGTATAGGTCCGCGGTGTCGATAAAATTTCCTCCCGCGTCGATGTAGAGATTGAAAACTTCGCGGGAAATATTTTCTTCAGTCCCCCAGCCCCATTCGGTTCCAAAGGTCATGGTGCCCAAGGTCAACGGGCTCACCCGCAAACCCGAGCGCCCCAAGGTTACGTAGTCCTTAACACTCATAAGATCCCTCCTGATCAGTCCTTCGATGCGCCGCGGGGTCAAACGTTTCATGGCTCTAGCGGCGCAGGGGTTAGTGTATGCCTAACCCTTGATTAACGAGCAATTCAGAAGTGATTCCTCTGGTTGGCCCCAACTACGCAGGAGGTTGAATCGGAATTTGACCCTGCCTCGTATCATGACGCGTACAAGAGAGCTGCATCTTTCACCTCGGTCAGACATCAAACAGCCGAGGGCAGCGGTACTGGAAGAACGAGCCTGATGTTTTGCGAGGAGTGATGAAATTACCCATGAGAAAGCGACTAATGTTGTTTCTTGCGATCGGCCTGGGATTCACTGCATGCTCTGGCGAGATAGTCTCCTCGGACGCGCCGCAGAAAGGAACGGCCGAGGCTCGGACGCCGAGTAAGCAGAATTCCCTGAGCGCCGCGGGGGAACAAGAGCTGCGCACCCTCGTCGAAAGTGGGCACCTTGCGGATCTGCAGTGGCCCAACTTCTCCGAACACTGCGACGCTGTTAAAGAATTCTACGATCTGGCCGGCGACAGTCTGGCATGGAGCCAAGCTGGCAAACCGACGGCGCAGGCCATTGAGTTGATCCGCATCCTGGAAGACGCCGATCAAAAAGGGCTCGACAACAAGGACTACGATGGGGCGCGGTGGCCGGAGCGCCTGAAGACGCTGCAGAGCCCATCCACAGCGGCCGAATCATCATTGATAAAATTTGACGTGGCCCTCACCGTTTCAGCAATCCGTTATGGCCTTGACCTGCACCTGGGAAAGGTGAATCCCAAGCTTCTCCACAAAGATTTCGATCCGGACGTCCACAAACATGATCCCGGAGCATACCTCTGGGAAAAAGTGGTAGGAGCACAAAGCGTGAAGGAGGCCCTGGCGCCGATCGAGTCTTCGTACCCTCGTTACCAACGCACGCTTGTGATGCTCGATAAATATGTGAACATGGAGAAGGAAGAAGTGCCTGATCCCCTGCCGCAGGTGAAGAAACCAATCACAGCAGGCGAGCAGTACGAGGCCACCGGGAAGCTGGTGCGCAGGCTGCAATTCCTGGGTGACCTGCCTCCGTCGGTGTCGGTGCCCCAGAATTCACTGGAATATTCGGACGCGATGGCGGAAGGCGTGAAACACTTTCAGCTCCGCCATGGATTGGACGCCTCGGGCAAACTCGGACCCCAGACCATCACGGAACTGAACCGGCCGATGAGTGACCGGGTGGAACAGTTGCGGCTGATGCTTGAGCGCTTCCGCTGGATGCCGCACAGCTTTGCGCAGCCACCGATTATCGTGAATATCCCAGAATTTGTTTTGCGCGCATACGACTCGTCGTTGCACCCGACCCTGATCATGCCTGTGGTCGTGGGACGCGCGATGCGCACTCAGACGCCAGTGCTCGAAGAAGAAATGAAGTACCTGATCTTTTGGCCCTACTGGAATGTGCCGCCGAGTATTTTGCGGGCCGAGATCGTTCCGAAAATTACAAAGGATCCGGAGTATCTGCAGAAAAACAACTTTGAAGTGACCACATACTCCGGAGAAGTGGTGACCGACAGCGTCGTGAGCGAAGAAGTGCTCGCGCAATTGCGCGCGGGCCAGCTCATGGTCCGGCAGAAACCGGGACAAAAGAATGCGCTTGGCCTGATCAAGTTTGTGTTTCCAAATGCCGACAACATCTACTTGCACTCGACACCGTCCCAAGCGCTTTTCGACGAGAGCCGGCGCGATTTCAGCCATGGCTGCATTCGAGTTGAGGATCCCAGGGCTTTAGCCACCTGGGTGCTCCGAAATAACCCAGGTTGGACGCGAGAGCGGGTGGAAGCGGCGTTTCAAGCGCAGAAGCAGGAGCAGGTAAATCTGGCGCACGAGATTCCCGTGTTGATCCTCTACGGCACCGCGATTGCCAACGAAGATGGCCAGGTTTACTTTTTCGAAGACATCTACGGGTTTGACAAAGCTCTGACTAAACTGCTCGACCAAGCGTATGCGTCAAAAAACTGAGCCGCTGGACGACTCTTCAGCTACAGTCTACTTTAGTTGCTTCGCTTGCATGAATCATTCTGCGTTGGCGCGCGACGAGGAGCAACCGTAGCACCACGTACGGACGCGTCCAGTGTCCACATGAACGAATCCCGAGCGGGGGTAATAACCTACCCCTCCACGACCCAGCGCCAGCGCGGCATCGCGCAGCGTCAGCGTATCGACCCCTGGAATGCGAATATCAATGGCGTGGGCCTGCATGTGCTGGCTGTTCTTCGCCACCCCGGCAGAACGGGCGCGAAGAAATTCATTGCTCCACGGGGTCCGGTACCCGCAAATGATCTCGATCTCCGCGCCCGGATGCCCGACCGCCGCGGCCGCATCGGAAAGAATGTCAAAGACCCGTGGATCGTAGTGCTTGACGTCCCCGGTGCGATGATCGCGCAGGAAATGGTCGAGATGGTCTTCCGCTTCGGGTAGATAGACCTCGCCGCGACGGTACACAATGTCAATGTGCTCGCCAGTATGGGTGTGATAAAGGCGGAGACGATGTTCCTGCGAAGAAGTGCCTTCGGCGGCGAAGGAGGAATGGCTGGCGGAGATAACCGCCAGAATCAAAATAGCGCAACAGAACCCAATTGCGACAATTGCCTTCAACAAGTAAAACCTCCAACCCACAATCCGTGAAACGAAAAGAAAATTGCCAGCAACCAACAATTTTACCGGAAGAAGGAGTAAAGGCAAAATTAGGGGCGGTGAAATTTGGCGGGTGGCCGAAGCGGACGGTCGGCCCGCCGTGTCCACCCTTGGCCGATTACGCCCGAATCACGGGCTACCCGGGAGTAATCCCCCCTGCCTGGACCTGATAGGTCCTGAGAGGGGATTATCGGTAGCTGGCGCTCCGTTCCCACTGAGTCTAAAACTGATGCCGCCGCGAAAGCTGGCACTGCCGCCGAACTGGGCCGATTCTTAGAAGAAACGGAGTTGAAGTGTACGTAGATGGGGGCCGGCCGTAGATGAATTGATCGGGCAGGGGATTCGTGTTTGACAATCGAACCTTTTCAGTTCATTAGCTATATTGGCGGCGGGATTTGAGACAAAAGACATTGGCTCGCAAAGGAGGAGAACCATGAACAAGGTTCTAATTCCGCTGGCGTTACTCGCTCTGACAGGAGCCACTTCTCTAGCCCAGAACAAACAGGAGAAGCGCGTTGAGAATGCGGGTGAGGTAATCAAGGAAATCCTGGATGTTCCCGATAATGTTCCCCAGTCCTTACTCGACAAGGCTAAGTGCGTCATTGTTCTGCCATCGGTGGTGAAGTTCGCTATTGGATTTGGCGGAGACTATGGCCGCGGCGTGATGACTTGCCGCAAGGGTGAGGATTTCAATGGGCCATGGGGTGCCCCGACGATGATGGCGCTTGAGGGCGGAAGTTTCGGGTTTCAGTTGGGGGGTCAGGCGACGGACTTCGTCCTTCTGGTTATGAATGAGGGCGGCGCGAACGGCATTCTCGCTGGGAAAGTGAAACTAGGCGCAGATGCGGCTGCCGCGGCAGGCCCCAAAGGCCGGGACGCCGCAGCCGCCTCGGATGTCACCTTGCGTGCTGAGATCCTCAGTTACTCACGCTCACGAGGACTGTTCGCTGGGGTTTCACTGGAAGGATCGACTTTACGGCCAGACAATGGAGCGAACAAATCCCTCTACGGAAAAGAGGTCCCGGCCAAGGATATCGTATTGAAGGAGGTCGTCCCGTCTCCGGCGTCGGCCAAGCTGCTGCTCGCGACTCTCAACACAAAATCGCCCAAGAATATCTCGGGAAAGTGACTCGGTAAGACCAGCCGACTCGGATGCCATCTTGCGCGCCGAGATCCTCAATTTACTCTCCCGTTTTGAGCCGATTTTTGCTTGTTGCTCGGAAAGCTAGCTCTGACGCTCCGCACTGTGGCAGGTAAACCCGAGGTCCAGCTCCCGAGAAACGTTAGAGCTTTATCGGACGCGCGTTGCGACTGAGCTGTGATCGTTGGCAGTTTTTGCTCAAAAAGGACTTGGCCTGCTTCATCCATAACGCAGTAGAACGACCAACGATCTCCCAGATCCAAACCGATCGTCAGCTTTTGCCCTTTGAAAATCTCGCTCTGGAATGCCTGCACAGTGCTAGTCTTCTTCATAAGCCGGTCTCCTTTCCATTGCGCCTTGAGCGCCTCAATCGTTGGGAGCGTATCGCATCCCGCAGGAGACCGGTCTTCTCATCCCCTCTGATAAACGTTAATCGGGACGGAACACCAACGATTATGCCCTTGATAGCATAGTCGAACTGCAGATGAACTGCATGAGCGGCAGGATTCGCAACCCCGTGACCGCTATGATCCCCCCGTGCCCGCCGAGTCAGAGTAGCCCTGGTGGCGCCTCGCATTCCTAATTCCTTCGGTTGAGTTAATTGCGATCACGCGAAGCGCGATGGCTCAAACTCCACACATAAGCTGCGACCGCCGATGTCTGGTCTGGAGTCAGCTGAGTGCCACCCATCGGCGGCATCGGGCTGCGGTATTGTTTTGGCTCCGATACGCCATCAGCTATCGTCTTCTTGATTCCGGCATAGCTACCATCGCTCCAGAGCCACTCTTTGCCAGTGAGATTGGGTCCCACGGGCGTGCCTCGACCACTCGCACCATGACAGCCCGCACACGCGGCTCCGGCCACCTGGCCGTGGAAGATGCGGTTGCCCAGCGCAACCATTTCCCGCGTTGCGCCTTCAGGAACAGGGACCGGCAGGTTGGCGGCGGCACTGGCGTCTGGATGGATGCCTTCAGGCGGTTCGGCAGCGGCTTCGACAATCTTTCCGGCTGGAGCGGTTAGGCTCGGGCATGGCGTGATATTCGCAGCGCCTGTGTACGCGCCTCCGCGATACACAATGCGGTAGATGCGTCCGCGCACATCATCGGAGACGTAAAGCGAACCATCCGGCGCGACAGCGAGCCCCGATGGACGATGGGCGGCTTCGCCCGGCGATTTCACTGCTCCCGCGAAACCATCCGCAAAAATTTCGCACGGGCCCGACGCGTGGTTGCCAGTGAGCGGCTGGAAGACGACATTGTAGCCGCCTTGCGCGTACGGTGCCCGATTCCATGAACCGTGGAAGGCGATGAACACGCCATTGCGATAGCGTGCGGGGAACTGCTGCTTGTCATAATGCGCCATCGCGTTGGGCGCCCAATGCGCGGGAAATACCGCGACAGGAGCAAATTTCGTCGCGCAGGGCCCGATCTTGTTGCCGCCGTCTCCACCGTATTCCGGTGCGAGAACCAGCTTTTTCTTGAATGAGTCGTAGTAGCACTCGGGCCAACCATAGTCTCCGCCAGGCTTCAAAAGCAAGAGCTCTTCGGCGGGCAGTGTCGCTTCCTCGTCGGACCTATACACATCGGGCCAATTTGTGTGCAGCTCATCCCTTCCGTGCTGGGTCACAAACAATTGTCCGGCGGAGTCGATGGCAATACCTTCGGCGTTGCGGATTCCCGTAGCGAACCGGTCGGCCGGCGAAAAGGTTTGGTTTGCTATATTCGCGTCATAGCGCCAGATGCCACCACGGGTTTCGAGTTCCGTGCAGGGATCCGCTCCGGGCGACTTGAATGTCCGATTTTTCAGCTGGCAGGAATTGGTCGCTGTGGCGACATCGACGTACATGGACCCTCCGGCATCGATGATAAACGGATGCATTGGATGGTCGCCGCCCAGAGGCAACTCGGACACGACAGTGATTGCAGGGCCACTCGGTACGACGGACTCGGCGGCCAACGGATACCGTACGATACGGTCATTGATCTCAGCGTAGATAGATCCCTTGTAGATGCCGATGCCCGTCCCGCCTGCACCCCCGCTTTGGACGGTTTCGCCAAAGCGCCTAATCACATCGGCTTTTCCCGCTCCGTTCTTATCCTGAAGCGCTATTAGAAACCCGCCTGCGGGCGGCGTGTCGTTGCCGTAGTACGTGCCCGACCACGTGTTCACGTAAAGGACCCCGTTCGGCGCTACTGCCATGTGGCGTGCATGGCCAATGCCGTCGGCAAAGACCGTTACACAAAAACCAGCGGGCAACTTCAACCCGCTTTCATCGTTCGGGCACGCTTGATTCTTGGCTTCTGACGCCTGATTGGATTGATTTTGAGCCGGCACCGAGGCACTGACCGCGCAAACTGTGGCGAGAACGACCACATGAGGAAAGCTAGTTTTGAACAGTCTGGCTACTTGCATTGAGGATCTCCAAAGATCAATGGCGAAAAACAAGAGTTTAGTCATACAGCGTATGATGACGAAACGCCAGGCTCGATTCAACCTTGAGGGTGCTCCTTTCTGGAGGTGTTGAGGTGAACACTCAAAACCTATTCCAAAGGGGCGCCGGGGCGCCCTTTTATATGGCGTCGTCTTCTCGGAACGTGGGAATGGCGGGATTCCCAGTTTCCGAGAATCCCGTTTTTAACGACTTGGCCGCCTCTACGTCGGACGGCGAGGTAAGAATGAGAGAATCCACTGCTTAACGATCCCGCACTTAATTTGTGCGATCTGTGGCATCAGGCAAATCTGTAGCCGCTGCACACACAAAATTCGCAGAGTCGTTGGTGTTACCCGCACCCTTGTATTTCGCGATCTGGGGATATGGGCAGAGCGGGCGAGTCATTTGCACTCCTTTGGCGACGTCATCTTCTACGTATTTCGTCGCGATGATTTCGCCGGGTGTTGTGCCGTTTTCCACCCATTGCTCAAGATCGTCGTAAATGCCGTACTCCGTTCCCTTGGCGGTGGTATGGCCTGCTTGACCAAATGAATTCGGACCAGGACCTGGAAAACAGTGTTGCATCCCGGGAACCATGTAAAGGCGAATGAAACGTTCCGCCTGCTGCGGCCCCATGTTGGCGATCACACTCTCATAGTAGTTGATCGAGTTCTGCGGCGAGATGGCCGGGTCGTTCCAGCCGTGGTACATGATGAGTTTGCCGCCTCGGGCCTGAAAGCGACGCAGATCCGGGTCTGTGGCGTTCAGACCGCGCGCCGTTTCCTCATCAGCCAAGTAGAGGGCTTTATCGACATTTGCCGTCAGAAGGTTCCACGTGGCATCGTTGAAGACCATATAACGAAAATAATTCTCTACGTAGACAGCCCCGGAGGCCTTGCCGGGACCAGTGCCAATAATCCATTGGCTCCAGCCATTTGGGCCGTCCTCCGCTCCTGGCATATAGCCGGGGAAGATTTGCTTGCCCTGTGCGTTCGCGCCACCTGCGTAAAGCATTTTCGCAGCGGCCACCTGCGGCGCTGTCAGACAATCGCGCGAATCATGGCCTTTGCAAAGCAGTACAGCTGGGTCGAAGTGGCACCGCAGGGGGTCGCTGATAATTCCATCTTTGACCCCGTCCAAGGCGTCGCAGGCCTCCAGGGCAGCAGTCTGCAGGGCTGGAATCTTCGTGCTGGAGATATAGCCTGCTGGGTTCCGGCCGTAGACTCCTTGCATCAGGTCGATGCCGGCAGCAAGCATGTGGGTCCAGAAATTTGCTGGAGCGCCGGCCAGAATTCCATCGAAATCCTCGGGGAAGCGCTGGGCCTCCATCAGAGCTTCACGCCCACCGTCGGAGCAACTGTCAAAATAAGAGTGACGCGGCAGGCGGGTGTAAAACGCCTGAATCAGGCTCTTAGCATTCTGAGATGTGACATGGAGCGCGCGGTAGCCGAAGTCGATTACCTTTTCCGGATGATGAAAAGCCCAGCTCGCGTCTTCCGCGTCACCTTCGTGCCCTGTGTCCGTTCCTGCCGTCGCATAACCTCGCCTGAGGTTGCCGGCCATGGAGTTGTAATTGATGGAGCCTGCGAACCCGCCGTTTCCAGCGCTTAGGAATTTCCCATTCCAGTCTGAAGCAGGCAGCCAGACCTCGAAGCGTATGTATGAATCGCTGGTCGGCCGGATCACTCCCGCCACCCGGCAGAATGCAGGAAGTTTGTCGAGAGACCTACCGTAAGGAGGAACGAATTTCCCCGCTGGAGCCGAACTCGCGACGGTCAGGGTCGTATCTGGCAGCCTCGTGTTCAGTAGAGTTGCGCAGTCGGCGGCTCGTGTGGGAGTGACTCCTACCGTTGGAATCAGGCACATTGTGGCGATGATGGCCCGTGCCGCAAATGTTTGCATGGTTCTTGTCGGCTCCCTAAAATTCGAGGTGGGGTTACCCGGAATTTGCCGGATTCAATTCCGCGTCTGGGCGGAGACTATCTCGCTCGCTATCTTGCGTCAACTTCAAATGTTTCAAGTCCGAGAAGTCCTGCCGGCTCAACCGGACTTTTCGGGCGCAGCAAGCAATCGGGAGCGGGTCCTCGCGGCAGGATGAAGAGATTTGCGCATCCGAAAGACCTTCTCCCTTATGGCCGACCCCGCGTTCGATTAAAACGTCTTCGCGTCACCGGGGAAACCTAGTGAGTTTGGGCGCGGAACCTTGTGGTTCGACAGTGGGCTTTTGCCACACCTTGTTCATCACGGCCCACATCGAATACCAGCCATAAACTCCAACTATATCGACGATGCCCTGTTCGCCAAATTTGGCGAGTGTCTTGGCGTAGGTCGCATCGCTGACGCTCTGATTGCGATGTAACTCATCACAGAAGTCGTAAACGACCTCCTCGTCCTCGGGCATTCCTGTGGGTCGCCGGCCTTCGGCTATCGCCTTCAGGATTTCCGGACTGATCCCGGTTTTTATCGCCACTGCGTAATGGGAGTTCCACATGAAATCTGTGCTCGACTGTCGGCCCGTGATCATGATTACCAACTCCCTGATCCTTGGCACCAGCGCCGGCTTGTATTCTACGTACTCCCGCATGGCGTTCACAGTTAGCATGAGTTCCGGGCTGCGCAAGAGTTCCGTCCAGCCCGAGCCCACCCCCATTTGGACCGGTCTGGGGTATTTGTCGCCATAGATTCGTTGGATGTTCGCTTGGGCCGCGAGGTACGCTTCTACAGCTTTCTTCTGTTCTTCAGTCAACTTGTCGGGCGGGATTGGTGGCATCCGATCTTGAGCGATCACTGGAACTCCGAGCCCAACGAGAAGCAAAAGCAGGCAGGACGCGAACCAACGCCGTAACCGTAAATGGATCATGGATAGAGTACTCCTTCGCTAGCCACGCTTCTCCAATACACATAGCTTCGCGGACGGCATCTTACATGGGTTCGGAAACCACTTGATGTTCGAAATTTTCCTTTCAGAACATTTCTTCCCGCCGCTTCCTGAGAAACGTTAGGGGTTATCGGAATATGGGAATCACCACACTCCTCACTGCTTCGGGTAATTTTCCGATTTGGAGCCGCCCGACGAGCCGGCGTAAGCCTTCGCGGCCGATTCCGTTTTGGCGTCTAACGTTTCGCCGTTGGGAAGCACGACCAGATTGATTTGCCCGAACGGCTGGCCGTTCCTGGCCGGTACCAAAGTGACAGTAATTTCATCCCCAGGCTTGAAGGATGCCTTCCTCCAACCAGCGTTCACCATTTTTGCGGGATTTTGAGTCTCTGCAATCCAATGCACAACCTGGCCACCTTCATTCTTTACGTCAAATTGAAGCAGACAATGAGGATTGGACCAATCCCATTCCGTAACGATACCCTTCATTGTGAATGTTTTATTCGTGTCAAAAGCCGCACTTCCATGGTGCGCGGACAGTGGCATGGCCACGCTCAGGAAGCTGAACGCTACGGCGAACACCGAAACACTCTCTCTCATTGCTCTTGCCTCCACTCCGAGATTTTCTTTCCAAGACCCCCAAAACAATCACCTTGCAGTAGCGAACGAGGGAGGCTCCTCGACGCTGGCGCAAATTAGCGAAAGCTATCGACCAGGTGCATGGCCGCCTGCACCACTTGAAGGATTGCCGAATAATTTATCGTATCTCTCCATCTCAGATGGAGAGCAGTACATCTCCATCACGTCTTTGTGGGGATCCTCCAGATGCATCGGAAATTTGTCCATGGCGATCCAGGGCTTGGTATACATCTTCGGGTCGTCAATGGTCACCGTCAGTTCCATGCGGTCATGGTTCACTCGATGGAAACGCTCCTCCACGTGCAGTTGGTCACTGATCGGGCGACCGGTACTATCCAGCCAGACTCTGTCTTCCGTCATCATTCCGACCGTCTGGACAGCGAGAGTGCTGTCATCCTCCCATTTGCCAACCGAGTACCCATAAAAACGTGGTTCTCGAACTTCACTCCCCACGAGCACTCCTCCATCCACCAATTTTGGGAGCTCCCGCCCGTCAGTCCAGATCACCCGCCATGTCTTCCCATACTCATACAAGATTGCCACTTTGTACTCGTTCTGCATGATCTGAGTTTCTCTCAGATTATAAAAATCGGCTCGAGGGAATCCCAACGGCTCGCACTTATCTCTCGGATCGTTATAAAACCCAGGGAGGACCGCATCGGTTCCCTCGAGCGCTTTGTGTGACTTGTAGATTTCCAGCCCATACGGAGTGAAAGGCAACTGATGCTCCGGCCTCCCGTCGTTTGGCATGGCCTTCACGCCGCTAGCCTGGATTCCATCGCCCGGCCCGTTGGCCGGCTCCCAGGTTCCGGAAAGGTCATGGAATGGGACGGGGGCAGTCGTTGCTTTCTGATCCAGAGTCACCCCTGACTGCTGAGGCCGAGCGTTCTGAGCAAACGCCAGTGGCGAGAAGGTCGGGCCTACCACCAGAACAATCACCGAGAGTCTGAAGCGATTTAGCATTTTCGAAATGTTCCGACGACACTTCAAGCGAAATTTCCGACTCAGATTGTAGTGCGCACATCGTATGCTTCCTCTGCCCTTGACACAACAAATTTGCTACCTGAGGAAGTACGATCACAACGAATGGGCTTGGACATAAGCGGACGCTTTCCGTTGCTGCCCGCAATAGAATTGCGCAAGCTCAGAGGGCACGGTGGGCGAAGGTGAAAAGGGAGAAAGCAAGCAAAGCTTAAAAGATAGTTTAGAAGTACGAGTAGCCGAAGCGAGCCCAAACCATTCCGTTTTAAAATTCGGATCTGCCTGCGTGGAATCCGCGCGGAAGATCGATTTTTTCCAACGATGTGAGCAACTGGCACGCTCTAATCGAGCGAATTCCAACATGCGCCCCCAGACCGTCATTGGGCGGACCGGAAGCGTATCGCAACTGACATTAGTTACGACCCGGTCGGGCTGGGTGCTTCGTGTGCGGTTCCCGCTAAACTCTGAACCGCTTTTGCCAAAACCGTTAGGCCTTCTGCCTTGGGAACCACCAAATCCACAGCCGAACTCAGTTTCGACCCCCCTTTACAGCTTGAGGCTCATCAAATTTCCGGTAAACACCGGATATGCGGACGCTCTGAAACCCGTAACCATTATGACATTTATATAGTGGCCTCGATGGAAACATGAAATCTCAAGCTGAATACGAGGAGACGCTGTGACCAGCAATAGCAGGCCGGTGAGTCAATTCAACAAGCCGACCGGATGGTTGGGCCGATACATGTTGTGGCGGATGAACGCGCACCACTCCAAGCTCACGGACTGGGGTTTGGAGCACGTCGCGATAGGGAGCCATCAGTTCCAAGTCATGAGCGATAGAGTTCCTTTCTATCGCTCATATTATGGGATATTTGTGAGCGATAGCCTAAAAGGTTATCCCTCACCGACCCGTCGACCGATTGCTGCACCCAATAACGAAAGGAAGGGCGATATAGTTTCGTTACGCGAATCCTAACGAAACGATAGTTTCCCGACCGTAACTGCCGCGTGGAAGGACAACCGTGATGAGCGACTCTAGCACTCCAGATGAGAGGAGACCTTGGATGAGTAGCGGACCGTCGATGTACAGGCATTCCGCTGAAAGGTTGCCAATGTGTCCGGTAACGGCTCACACGAAAATGTATGCGGGAGATCTGAGGCAGCGGTCAGCAAATCAGCTTAGATCCATGCCAAGAACTGGTGGGCTGGAAGAAGCCACAGAGCGCCCTGTCTTTGGGCGCGGATACGCTCCCGAACGACCTGGATGGCAAATCGGGGCTTCAGACGCTCATGAAAGTAAACCAACGAACGGTCCATCGCGCCCGTAGATAGTTTCGTCTCAATGAGCGCATAGGGTTTCCTGCTCTCGGTGACGAGGAAATCCGTTTCTTTTTTTTCCTTATTCCGAACATAATGCAATTCGAAATCCCCATATCCCCAATCATTCCAGGCATCGACCAACTTTCGCAGGTGGACAGCGACCAGATTCTCGAAACGAGGACCAGGGGTTTCGATTTCCGTGAAATCATAGAAATACACCTTCCCTTCGCGTCGGAGCGCGCGAGCCATGCGGTGGGCGTAAGGGCGTATCTCAAATAGATAATAGAGCCGCTCCAGGGTCCGGAGCCAATTCTGGACCGTATCGAAAGCGACGTTGAGGTCTTCGCGTAGGCTGTTTATCGAAAGGGGGGAGCCAATGCGTTCAGGCAGAAGCGTCAAGAGGCTTTCGATAAGCCCAATCTCCCGGATGCGCGTCAGGTCCCTGAGGTCCTCTCGAATGATGAGTCGATGATGTTCCTGCTTCCAGCGGCGAAGGAGCTCTTCGGACCCTGCAAAGAGGGGTTCCGGGAAACCACTGAATCGTTCCAGGGTTAGGAGTCCGTCCGAAACTCCAGCGGGCGGGGTCTTCTCTAGAACAGATTTCCAAAACGTTTCTGGGGGGACCACGCTGGCGCGGTCGGCGCGGAGCAATTCGCCAAGCGTGAAAGGGTGCAGTCGGTAGAGGGCATAACGCCCGAAAAGGGAATCTCCTCCTTTTTGGTAAATGTCCAGCCGGCCGCTGCCAGTCACCAAGAGTTCCAGTTCTCGGCCATGGACGTCAAAAAGCCCCTTGAGGAAGCGTTTCCATCGAGGGTACTTATGGATTTCATCCAAGACTACACGGATTCTGCCGGAGGACCCCTGCCCACCCCCTGCCGTCATCCAGAAGGATTCGGGGTTCTTTAGGATCGCTCTTCTGTGCGTGTCATTATCCCAGTTGAAGTAGTTAGACGTAGCCCCTACTTTTTCAAGCAGGCTCTGCGCCAGCGTGGTCTTCCCCACCTGCCTGGGACCGGCCAGGAGGGCCATGCGCTTTTCTGCTCGAAAGAGGCGTTCAATGGCCGGAGTCACATAGCGCATACATTTATTTTACATATAGCCCTAAAAAAGTCTAGACTTTTTTAGGGGCATACCAAAAGCAGTCTCATGGAACTGCAGTCTTCTCAAGAGGCCTATATATGCCTGATTAGTTAACGTAGTGTGTCTCTTTATTTCATTAATCTACTTGACCGTAATTTGAGACCGCCACAATATGGTGGAGGGATGACCCGCGGCCGTGGCAATTGATTCACGCGTTCGGAAAGAAAGGCATTAGATCAGCGCGAAGATGTTTAGCGAATAAGATAAGAAGGGATAGTTGGGCAGGAAGTAGGGCTAAAGGGCATCCGGTAGGCGGGCGAACCCTAGCTCGCCTTTTTGTTTTGGGAGGATATTTTATGGACGAAACAGTTCAAAGCCAAGACCCCGCGGCATCTCCGAGAGACACTGCGGAAAATGGCTCGAAACAGCAGTCGGATGAGGAGCAACTGAGCTCGCCGGCAATCGTAATCGAGCGAAGCGGGCAGCCGCCCACCCACAAAGGGCCGCGAACCCCGAAGGGAAAAGAAAATAGCAAGCACAACGCGCTCCGTCATGGCATCTTCTCCAGTGTTACTGTGCTTGCGGGCGAGTCTAGCGACGAATACGAGTCGCTTCTGGAGGGATTATCGGACGCGCTGCAGCCAGATAATACACTTGAAACGCTCCTCGTGGAGAAGCTGGCGACCCTCTCGTGGCGGCATCGGCGTATGCTCCAGGCAGAGGTCGCGGAAATTCAGCAGGGTAGCGAGTTTCTGGAATGGGACCAAAAGATGCGGTACAGCCATGAGGCGGAAATGACCAAGCGACGAATCCCGCGAGTATTCAAAACACATGTTGACAGACCCTGCCTCATCCCGGAGATACAAAACCCGGAGGTCCTCGAACACTGTTTGAAATTGCTGCTCGATCTGCAAAAGGAAATTACGTCTAGGGGCTTCAGTAAAGATCGTGATGGTTCGATCCTTGCGGCAATTTACGGCTCTAGCGAGGGGCTGCACGGGACACTCCTTAGGAGCTATTCCGTGTACCGCGCCACAGCGAGCGCGCCGGAGGAGGAGCGGCAGCGCAACGGGTATGCGACACCGGAAGCATGCAAAAACAGAATATTGTCTGAAATTGCTGTTGAGATTCAGCGCCTCCGAGATTTTCGACAAGAACAGGCTGAAAAGGAGTCTGAACGTACGAAGTTAGAAATCCTGCGGAGGAAAATCCCTGAGTCTGCGAAGCTCGATCGGCTGCTGCGATACGAAACCAGCTTGGAACGATCCTTCGACCGCACTTTGACTCAACTTGAGCGTGCGCAGCGCGTCCGCAAAGGGCAACCGCTGCCACCCCAGTTGGACATCAAAATTTCCTGATCCCGCTCCGACGTGTGCCCAGTTTATTCGTAGGTTTGAAAGATTTATAGCTGATATCAATGTCCCCACCTCGAACATTAATATATGTTCTGCGCGCTTACCGTAGCGAAAGAGACTGAAGGGTGCCGTACGCCACGACGCAACTGGCCCATGTGGCGCACGATGGGGCAGACCTGCGTTCCCAGGCAGGGAGGGACGAAAGGAGTGATCGCGAGCCGAAGGCGCATTCTCCCAGCGACTGAGGGTGGGCTGGGAGCCGAGCGCTTCTCCCAGCTTCTGATCGGCGACGAGTTGTAAGGTGGGATCATGGCGCAGACGGTCGGCATCATTCGC
>Ga0307478_10001654_pt1 | contig 18766 bp, 11 predicted proteins | sample atmos_gasesECM4C_2_FD_203713 | JGI IMG/M metagenome (GOLD analysis project Ga0307478, IMG submission 203713) | Hardwood forest soil microbial communities from Morgan-Monroe State Forest, Indiana, United States - atmos_gasesECM4C_05 | ecosystem: Environmental > Terrestrial > Soil > Temperate... | reverse complement strand
GCTGCAAGCCCAGGCTCTGCTCAAAGTTGCGCAACAAACCGTGACCACTCGCGGATCAGTCGAGCATCAAATCGACGAACTGACCAAGAGCAAGCTGAAGTCAACCCTCGATCTGTCCTTTGCCGAAGTTAATCTGTCGCAAGCCAAGCTGCTCCAAATCGATGCGCAGAACAATGTTGATTCCACCCTGGCTGCCCTCACGGCGGTTCTGGGCTTCGATAAACAGGTTCAATATCAATTGAGCGATGACGATACGCAACCCCCGCCACCTCCGCCCGATGCCGACGTGCTCATCAATACAGCCTTGCAGCAACGTCCCGATCTTCAGGCCCTCACCTATGGCCAGCAGGCTGCGGAGAAGTTCCGTCGCGCCCAACATGAGCAACTCCTGCCCACCATCAGCGCTATGGGCTTAGTGGGAGCGACTCCAGTACGTCCCGACTGTCTCGGTGGCTGCTTTCCCACCTATTTTGTTTCCAGTTGGTACGGCGCCATCGGCGTGAATATGAGCATTCCAATCTTTAATGGATTTCTTTTCAGCGCGCAGGCTTCCGAAGCAAGCTACCGGGCGAAAGCCGCAGTGGAGGTCACCCGCGATCTGCGCGACCAGGTAGTGCGCGATGTTCGCACCGCCTGGCTGGCAGCGAATACGGCATTTCAGCGCGTCGGCGTAGAAGCGGAACTCGCCAAGGAAGCCGACCTGGGCTTGACTCTCGCCCAGGACCGTTACCATCTGGGCCTGGGCTCAATCGTCGAACTCAGTCAGGCACAATTGCAGCAAACCGATGCCGCGATTGGCTACGTCAATGCTCAGTACCAGTATCGGCTGTCTCTTTCAACCCTGAACTTTGAGATCGGAGCGCGACCCTAACCCGCCGGATAAGCAGGACAGAATAAAAGTAGCGTCCGATGAGGCTCGAGCAGATTTATTTCAAATACGTAGATGACCGGAATCATGAAGGGCTGGAAGAGGAAAAAGAAGAAGAAAAAGAACGAATCGTCGTTCACAACCTTTCACGGAATTGTTCTTTCTCTGGCCATAGGAACGTTTGTTGGGCTTGTGTTTCTGTTGGTGGCCCTCTATTGGCACCCACCGGGCAATTAGGTTCGAGTAATTAGGTTCGGCAGGACGCCCGTCAAACTTGTTACTGGGCTGGCCGAACCGCTGGAGAGTCGTTATGAAACGAATCTTGCTCGTCTCGTCTTTGATGGTGCCGGGCGTGCTATTCGCAGTGGAACGGAGCCTGATCTATCTCCTGTTCATCAGCGCGACGATCATTCTCTACCTCCTGTTTGTGATCACTCACCATAAGACCGTTTCTCAGAGCGCGACTCGACGTCCCGCAGTAATCGGACAATGCGATGCAGAAACCAGGAACGGAAGAACGTCCTCGATCAACCGTTAATGAGCACGCACTTGGTCTACTTACATTTGTATACTAAGAACTATCTCCGCACGGGGATGGTGACAGACTCAACTTCAAGCTGTGATTTTCGACATGCTTCCCTTTTGCCTATATTTCGTTGCCGGAGTGATCACCGGCTTCCATGTGTATACGTTGCTCGCGCTAACCGTGTATGGGGTTCCATTCAATCCCTTGGAACTCGTAGCCTTGTTGGGATCGTTGTGCCTTTTGATTGCCGCTTATCTCAGCCTCTTCAAACCGTTTGCGGGGGCAAGACTCGCGCTGCTCGCGTGCCTGGCGCTCTGGTGCTTCTACGGTCCAGCGATTGCCAAACCCATCAGGACGAAACATGACACGCCGAGGTCTGCGCTTCACGGCCAGCCACTGCTTCCCTCCCACGGATTCGGCAGCCCGCCAGCAAGTACGAAGGGGGTTATCTCGTGGCGCACATTTAGCCCGGACTAAGACCCTGTTCTGATCCAGATGAAACTGCCCTACGTAGCCATCGCTCTCTTGATATTGGCCACTGCCTATTCCGCCATGGTCAGCTTCAGGCAAGCCACCTTCAGCCAAAAAAAGCCCGGCAAGCTGAGTTGGATCTTCCCAGAATCTGCAAGCCGCGCCGTGCGCTTCTCCATCGCCGCCCTAACCCTGGCGTCGTTAGCGGCTCTTGGATTGTTGCTGGCAATGGGTACCGCGAATTCGACGCACCGTTCCTCGCGATTTCTGATTCCCGACGGATACACCGGTTGGATAAGAATCGAGTTTGAGGTGCAGGGCGCGCCGCCCTTGCCGATGGATGCCGGCCAGTATGTTCTCAGGATTCCTTCCGACGGCATCCTCCGAACCTCTTCAGCTGAGCAATACGGATTCGCCAAGGATCACTATTATTACTATTCCACGCAGGGTGCGCGCCCCCTCCCAGACTCCGGACCCGCGGTGCTTATTTGGGGCAAGATCAACGGCGAAGAATCCGGAGCCTCGGGCACGCGAAAATACGAGGAGTTCTTTGTGGGAACAGAGCAGCAGTTCAGAGACCAGGTGAAGGAAAAGAATAAGAATAAAAGCGGGCTCTAGTCGTGCGCGTCGCTAATGTTGCGAGCGCACAAATGTCTGGAGTATTGCAGCCAGTCCGGCGTCATCATCCACAACAAACAACAAATTCCGGTCCTTGACGAAGTAGATGCGGAAAGCGGTGTCAATCAGATTTGCTGGCCATGGTTGAGGAGGACCTTGGAACCGATATAAATAGCGGTCTCCGTTGTGCTGTTCGATTATCTTCAAACGGTTGAACGTTCTTGTGTGGGGAAGAAACAGCACCTGGAAACTGCCATTGACGGTTCGATACACCGCAGCACCACTTTGGCCCTGAAATGTACCTTCCATCGGCGACCTCGAAATGCACTTCACCAGAATCCCGTCCTTGCTTAACGTTGTTGCTAGCACAGCGGCATCGCGATAAACAGGAGTATTCGAACGCAAGGCTCTTAGCCCCTGAGCCGCACAGTCGGTGTTTTGACTGAAGAGTGTGGGTGGGCAGCCTAAGACTAGTAGGCCAAGCGAAAGCCCGAGCCACAATTCTCCGTGCCGCTTCATCGTCTAGAACCTCCCTGCACGGTCCGGTCCGATTGATTGTACCCGGAGTCAATTGACGAAGACATTCTTAACCACACTATTGATCCCTTCGACCTCGAATAGGGTTAAGATGATATGACGAATGGAGGCCAGCGATGAGCCGGCTCATTAGGGTGAGCGTTGCGATCCTCTTCCTGCTGGCAAACTGCAGCGCGCAGAAGCTCCATCCATGTAGGTTCAGCGGAACTTCTGAAGTTAGTCACACTCAAGGCATCGACGTCCGCCGAGTTGCGGTGATCGAACCCAACGAAGAAGTGCAAGCCACAGTCTTTATCCCCGATGGTGCCGAACCTGTGGCCGGGATCGTCTTCTCACATTCAGTAATCCACGGATCCAGCAGCGACACTGACTTGCTGCATTTCGCATGGACACTCGCTCGCGCTGGAGCGGCTTCTATCGTTCTTGACGGAACGATTGATTGGCTATCTCCTAACGACGAATCCATTCGCCCACCCGAATTTCAGTTTTGTGCCGGCCAGTGGCTGATGCAGCACGTGAACCTCGACCCAACGCGGGCGGCTGACGCTGGTAATCGCAAAATAGGCTGGCGCGACATCGACGTAACGAATTGCGGGCTGGAATTGTCCGGTAAGGCGCGGTGTTGGCCCGGCGGAATGTGGCTGGACTTCGGACAAACAGGACAGGCGGAATCGCATAACACAGACCTGATGCTGACACTTGAGGGTCAACTATGGATGGCTCGGTCTGCGCAAAAGTATCTTAGGCTGAAAGAAGTCAAGCCTGAATGGCTGACTGAAACAGCGAGTGGTTTCCAAAAGTAGCCCATTTCAGCCCCCCTGTTGATGAATCGCCATATTACTCACTTACTCAGGCGATTGTCGGCTCGGCAGGGCGCTCGCCTCGTTCGGCCGCTTCCCAATTCAACAACCGAAGCCCGGCGCCAGCGAGCTAGCCCAGCCAGGCCAAACAGATGTGCGAGAAGCGCGATTCATCCAAATCATCAGAATTTCTCGAACTGCTTTCCGGATGTCCGCTACAAATCTCGGCACAGAAATCGATTGACGATTTTGGCATCGGAGGTGGCTGCCTAAGCAATCAGAAAGTGCATCAAAGATCGTGATGCTAGTCGGGCTCAAACATGCTCTGGTCGAAACTTACGAAGACGTGCCTCGGAACCATACCTTACAGATGGCGGCGGCACTCTCCTATTATTTTGTCGTGTCATTTTTTCCAGCCCTGATTCTTCTGTCCGCGGTTGTGGCGTATCTGCCCGTGCCCGACCTTTTCAACCAGGCATTGAGCGTGATGACGCGACTGTTGCCGCCGGACAGCATGGGGATGGTCCGGAGAGTTTTGTCGGATGTAATCACTCCCAGCAGAGGAACGTTCCTTTCGCTTGGAGTCTTGGGAACGCTTTGGACGTCTTCGGGCGGATTCTCGGCAGCCATTGAAGCATTGAATATAGCGTATGGGGTAGAAGACGATCGGCCGTTCTGGAAAACCAGGCCCTTAGCGGTGGGCCTCGCTGTTGTGATCGGGATGTTGATGCTTGTGGCATTGTCCGTGATGATCGTCGGGCCCAGATTCGGAGAATGGGTTGCCAGTCGAATCCATCTTTCTCGTTTGTTTGTTCTAGTGTGGCCTTTTATCCATTGGTCGGTTGCCATCGGGTTCAGTATTCTTGCGGTCGAGATCTTATACTTCCTCGCACCGAATGTTAAGCAACGGCTCCGGGCCACATTGCCTGGTGCGATTCTTGCCGTTGGATGCTGGATTGCTCTCTCTTATCTGCTTGGCCTCTACTTCCGACATTTCGCTAGCTTCAACAAGACTTACGGAACATTGGGCGCCGCGGTTGCACTGATGACATGGCTATATTGGACGGGTTTCGCCTTATTGGTCGGAGCGGAGCTCAACTCTGAACTCGCCAAAGTCAGCGCCCAAGGCAAGATCGAGGAAAAGCATGAAGCGCCGCCCAATACCAGAATCGATTTTGCAACCTGAGGCTGGAATCGAGGGTACTCAAAATGCGGAAACGGAAGCCGCGTTGCTCCTTAGAAGCTCTTGCGATACTTGCCATCTACGGAGACTCCGCCCAGCTGATCCCGAGCCATGCTGACAGACCAGCGTTTGTTCAGCTGATACTCGCCCTGCACGATTTCACTTCCTGGTTGAGAGACATCGGTCGAGAACGTAAAGAGCAAATTCTTGGTGACACGTTGTTGGATCGCAACCCGAGCTGACGGGTTCTGGTTGTTTCCGCCAATCGTCGGATCAATCTCCAAGCTGGAGATTCCCGCCAGTTTTTGCGCTCCGCTGCTAAGCTGACTCGCCGCCTGCGACGCAATCATAGAGTCCGTACTCTGACTGGTGGCGGCGGACTCTTGAGTCGTCTTCCCACGGGCAATGAGATTGATGATGTCCGCCGTCGCCAGCGGCGGATCAGAAACATACGAGGTCGTGAGCTTGTCCAGAGGCCCACGCATACTGAGTGTGAGATTGTATTGCTCGACGGTCGTCGTCACCGATACGTTCATCACGGGGTGGGTCTCGTTTGGGTCATCGAAGGTAATTACGCCTTTTTGCAGCTCGTAGCGAAGATTCCTATAAAACAGCTCGCCGGACGTCAGGTTTGTCCGGCCGGTGACTACAGGATTGGCGGCTGTACCACCCACCTGCACGGCGACCGCCCCGGCGATACTGACCTGCGAACTCGTGGCGCTCAAACTCTCTTGGGATTGCACGCCAATCCTCAGCTTGACTGTATCGGCGAATCCCGGCTGAGAAGGGGTTGTCGTTCCTGTGCCGAACTGATCACCAAATTTTGCCAAATCGAAATCGGGTGTAAACGATAAGCTGTCGATCAGGACGCGTCCGTTGAGGAACGACGCCTCTGTGTTGCCGCTGTACACGAGGTTTGCATTGAGCAACGATCGCAAACCGTCTGGATACCGCAAGCGAACGGATTTTCCCTGCAACGCAAGGTTGAATTGCAAACTAGGTTTGTAGACGATCGACCCGCTCAGCGAGACCTGCCCTCCTCCCATTTGCCCCGCCATCCTTAACACTTGGAGACGGTCGTTGGTAATGTCGAGCGCGCCATTGAGTTTCTCGACCCCGATGGGCGCGTCCGCCGTCGTCATGGCTACATCCTTGAGCTGGACCCTACCTTGAACTGCCGGATTTGCTGCGGAACCCGATGAGCGAACATCGAGCGCGACCGTCCCAGAGCTTTGCACGTCAGGCGCGACAATCTTCAGGATTCGCAGATCGATCGATCCCTGCGCTGAAAGAGTTGGTTCGGCCGTGCCACCGATGGGTAGTCGCCCTTGAATCTTGAGCGAAGTGCCTGTGCCACGGATCTCCGCGGGCTGTAGGGTAACAACGGACTTCGAATAATCCGCGCGGATCGCGTCTGTAAGTCCAAGTTCCAGGGATTGATAACTGGCCTTGAGGACTGGAATGGTGAGATGCGCTTCAATCTGCGAGGTTTCCTTTAGAGGGCCCTTAAGAGTGGCATGAAATTCCGTCTGGCCGGTAAAGCCCGCTGGCACGCCTTTCGGATGAGTAGCCAGCAAAACATCGAGGGGAACCGTACCACTGTCGACAGTTGCTTCCGTGTAGTAGTCGCCGGTCAGGGCCAAGTGGCCATGCGCGCGAATGGAAGCCTCGGAAACTTTCGAATCGAGGTTGAAGTCGGCTGCGTGATTGGCTACGTGAACCTCCGCCTTCAGGCCCGCGATCGAGTTTTCTCGAACCCGCAGCTGCGGCAGCTGCACGATCGCAGTCAGCTGAGGATCGTCCAGCGTCCCTTCCCCGCTCACCGATGCACTGACGGTGCCTGTAACTTCGAGATTTTTCGTCTGCACCGTCTGCAGTTTCTGCAAAACCATCGACGGAGCATCGAGCAGCACTTTGTAGGCTTTCGTTTTCGGCGTGTAGAAAAGATTCGCATTCAGGGTGCCCGTGGGGGCGGACACATCCAGAGTTGAGGAGATCGATCCATTCGAAGCCTGGAATTGCAGAGCAAGATTCTGAATCGGCTCGTCATACGCGCGGGCGCCAGCCAAGTTCGCCGATCCGGAGCCGACAGGATTGAGTTGCGAACCGTCCAACGAGATCTTCGCCGACAAGTCGCCGGAGATCGGATAGTGCTGGCCCGCCAACTGCTGCACGTCTGATACTCGCAGTTTCTGCACATTAAGGCTTGCCTTGATTGCATTGGCCGGCTCATAGGTCCAGTCGTGCAGCGCTACAGCAGCGCTGAACGCCGCCTGCCCCTGATGTGCGTTGACCAGCGATCCGTTGCGTATGGAGAACTCCGACGGGCTTGCCTGAATTTGAAACTTGACGCTTCTCCATTCGCTGCCTTGGACCTGTAGAGCCTGGGCGCTGAGTTCTGCCGCAATCGCAGGCTTCTTCATCGTGCCATGCACAACAGCATCGAGCGTGGCAGAACCCGAGAGGGCAGGCAGCGCAGTGGGGTTCGAGCCAAAGGAAGCGGCCAAAGCCGCAAGTTGATGCAAGTCACTGGCGGCTAACTGGACCTGTAAATTGGAACGATTGCTAATTTCTCCCTGTGCGGTGAGCGTTGCCGAGGGAATCCGCAATGATGTTTGGTGAAATGCGATGACTTGCCGCGGGCCGTCATAGCTGACGTGGATAATACCGTCAACAGGAACCTCGCTTCCCGATGGATTTGAGCGACTACTGGCGTGCGCTTGAACGGTAAGGTCGGACTGTGCTTGCAGCTTGGCAACGCTACCTTTCCACTCCGCTTCGGCAGTGCCATTCAGTCGCCCGGAGACGGAAGCTGCATTAAGTTCCTGTCGTCGCACAGTCTGCTGCAAAGCCCGCAGCGAGACATTCTGCAGTCCTACGTGAACTCGAGAGTCCGGCGTCGCGTCCAGGTTCTTTACGTCAACAGCCGCAGTTATGAGTCCGCCCAAGGCCTCGGTGCTCACATTTTTCAGTTGCAATCTCCCCCCCGCGAACTGGTACTGTCCTTGGAGCTTGCGCAGTTCGAGCCTGCTGCCCGAAGCGGCTGCGGTGAGCACCTCGCTCGCAAGCTCTCCGCGGACCGAAACATTTCGCAGCACGGGCTCGCTTCCCATTTCCTGATAGTGCAACTTCCCGCGAAGAAGAACGTCGCCTCTAGGCGCAGTGCCCGGAGATAGCTGGGCGAAATCCTGGGTGTGAACAGAGATCACGTAGTCTCCGTCCGCAACTGGATTTGCATAGTTTGAAATGTCGGCGTGCAGGGCTACCCTGGAGGATCCGATGCTCAGGAAGGCAGACTCCAGGCCAAACCGTTCCGGAGACGCGCTGAATTTTATGTTCAGGTTGTGCGGAAGAGGGCTGTATTGGCCATAACGCACTTGACCGCTGTTGTACGAAAGCGTGCCGTCGTATCGCTTGACGGTTGGTGCAAAATGAATGTCGGTCCCAAAATCGTACAGGTTCGCTTCAAGGGGAATCTTTTTATCGTTGTAGTCGATCTCGCCGCCAGTGATCGCGGCATGTCCGACGCCCAAATCAAATACGCTGGTATGGCTGCTATTTTGGCTGGGGGGCGCCGTTGGCAGATTGTTCTTGCCGGACCGATCTACCTGCATGTGAATAATAGGACGCTCAATCAGCAGTTCGCTGAGCGAGACCTCGCGTCTGAACGCCGACAGTATCTTTATGCCCACCGTAAACTTATCGGCGTGTAAGAGGGGCGGCTGATTCGGACTTTCGGTCCCATGTAATGTGATGTCGTAGAGGTGCGCGGTGAGCGCAGACAAGTTGAAATCGAGACCGCCGATCTTTATTTCTGCTCCTGTTGCTGCAGCCGCTTCCTGTTCGATTTTGCTTATCGCCAAGCGCTGAAAACTTCCGCTCTGGAGATAAAGATATCCCCCAACGGCAGCTATGACAATCACCCCCACGATTCCTGCCAGCGTCCAGCCGAGAATCCGTTTCCAGTTCATAGACGATCCTCTAAAAGGCCTGCCCGACCGTGATGAAATACTGATTCGCGCCGATCCCGGGCACTGGGTTCAGATTGCGTCCGAAATCAATCCGTATGGGCCCAATCGGGGTCTCATAACGCAATCCGATGCCAATAGTGTTCGAATAGTTATCAGCGAAGTTGTGCAAGTTGATCGTGCTGTACACGTTGCCACCATCATAAAACACAACGCCGCCAAGGGCCTTCATAATCCCCAACGGAAAGCGCGCCTCTGAATTCAAAATGAAAAGTTGCTTTCCACCCACAGGCACGGTCACGTTCACGCACCCCGACTGCCCTTGCAGCACATTGCAGAAAGGAACCAGCCGCTGCGGGCCGGCCTCATCGATGGGAAAGCCGCGCAAAGAGGTTCCGCCACCAGAGAAGAACAACTGGCTGGTCGGCACGAAACTGCCGGCAAAGGGTGATGCGAGCCCCAATCGGATGCTGTTGGCAAAAACCACCGAATGTACAGGCTTGTAATAGGCATATTGCGCAAACAACTTGGCGAAGTTGGCGCTTGAACCGAAGGCTGTTGGTGTAATTCCCAGGTTGACTGTGGCGAACATCCCGCGATGCGCGTCGAGGGGCTTGTCACGTGTGTCGCGGATGAGCGTCCCTGATACAGTCGACAGGAGCACATGCCGATCCTGGTTGAGGACAAGCTCGGGCACGATCAGATGAGACAAATCAGTCTTATTGAAATCGTAGCGTAGCTGCAGTCGCGTGTTCGTCTTTCTACTTATCAGCCTCTCGACCTGGAATGACAGATCGCCGAGGCCCGCTGTAAACAACGGGTTTTCGCTATTGCGTTCGACGGAAAAGCTGTTGAGCGAACTCCAGTCGGAACCCATGAAGTGGGGCTGGCCGTATGTCGTTAGCAGCTTCTGGTCGAGGCGTGACAGAAGGATGGAACCGGTCGCCGTCTCTCCGAGCCCGCGCAGGTTGCGTCGTGTGTATTCGATCAGGCCGCGTGGGCTGGCAAAAGTCGATTGACTCGGAGCGATCTGTTGGCCGTTCAAGCCAATCGTTCCACCGCCGCCTGGTAGAGCAACGGTTCCCGACGGGATGTTTCCGCCCCGGTGCGAGACCTCGAATCCGACTCCGTACGCGATTTGATTGCGGTTGGCTTCATGCACTTTGACCAGCGCAGTTTCGTCCGTCTGATCGGTGATCGGCTTGCTCGGGCCGACGCTTGACCAGTCGAAAATGTTTAAGTCATACAGTCGGCTCTCGGCTTCGAGCAATTGCACCCGTCGCATCGGTGTCTCGGGCAAAATCTTGGCTGTCCTCGCGATTAGAGGCAAGCGTGTGTGTCCCTGGCCCAAGTACACCACCTCGTTGATCCGCACCAATTGATGTTCGGTGATGGCGTAAGCGACATTCACACGGTGCGGATCGGCCTGATTCTGCTGCAGCGTCGCTTTCACTTCCGCATTTAAATATCCCCGATTCAAGTAGGTTGCCGAGATCCGGTTCCGGTCCTCGGCTAATTTTCGCGGAGAATATGGTACGCCGGACCGCAGTTCGAACCCGTTGGGAGCGGTAAGCTCAACGTAAGGGACATTCTCGTTTCCGGAGACTCTGACGTCCTCAACAATTGTCTGAGGGCCCTCCGCGATTTCGAACGTAATGTCGATTTGCGGTTCACGATCCACTGCTTGGGCGGTGACTTTGACGTCTTCGTACCCCCGGTCCTGGTACGCGGCCTGTATGTTGTCGCTACTCTGCTTCAGAAGCTTCTGACTGAAACTCCCGTGCGTCCAGATATGAGATTTCCTCACGACGACATGAGCCATCAACTCTTTCTGCGATACCGCATAGTTGCCGTGGAAAAGAATGCGCTCGACCTTGTGCTTCCGGCCGCGATCGATTTGATAGACCACGACAATCTGGTCGGACTGGTTCTGAATGCTCGATGTCACTTTGACATCGGCAAATCCTTTTTTCTGAAAGTAGTCGGTAAGATTCCGCTGCCCTTCGTCGACCAGATCCTGATCAATGGCTCCCTCCGAATAGATGGGGACCAGCCTCTTCATCTCTCTCCCTCCTAAGAAGGGGATGTGCGAGAGTCGGGCTCCCACGGCTCGGACGGTGACCACAGGACCCACTTCAATTTTGAATGAAACGTCCACCCGATTAGTTTCTGGGTGGTATTCGGGAAGATTTTCGTGGATCTTGGCCTCCAGGCGATGCTGTTTCGCCAACGCCTTCTTCACCAGGGTTGTCGCTGCTCTCATTCGTTCCTGGTCGTAAACCTTTCCCGGTTTTAGAAGACCACCAGACAGTCGCGCCCGCAGCGACTGCACAGAATGATGAAGCTGGGCACGCTGCGACGCGGTGGGCCCAATGATCTCAAGGGATCCGATTCGCGCTTGTTTCCCCATCTCCACTGCGAAGCGGACGCTCACCAATCGATGTGCATCGTCAATCTTCATGTCTGTGTGCACGTTCGCGTGGAAAAAGCCATTCTTGCGCAAAAACGTTGTGAGTGTTTCCTCTGCAGTGGGGAGGCGAGAGGGATCGAACGGATCTTCATCTGGGAGGTCGACCACCTGGAGAAGGCGCGTATACGAGAAGGACTTCCCGACACCAGGAAAATCCACGACTCCGAGATAATAGGCTGGCTCCAGGAGAAAGCTGATGCGTAGGCCCGTGACGTCTGGCACTACGCTGACTTGAACCTTCGGAAATCCACCGGCTTTTTCTAGCGCCTCTACGCTCGCGCGGATCTTCTCCTCGGAGTACGGATCACCCGGCCTTAGCGTAATGCAGGCGCGCAAGGGCTCGAGGTCGCGATGCGGATTGGCAATCAGGGATACGGCACTTACGTTTTGACCTTCGTAGGAAACCTGCGCAGCCTGGGGCGCAACTTGTCCGAAGCCGGTCGCCGTGAAGAGAACGGAGCAGACAAGCACAACAAATGATAAACGCATGAGCCGACGAGTTCCCTTCCAGGAAGCGCCGAGAGTGCAACTACGAAGCGGCCCCTGCCACACTCCCGCCCGCTGACGTAACCGATGTGGGATGCGATCAAATGCATGCGAGTTGTCGATCAGAACCGACGGCAAACAAAAATGACTTTCGGGTACCCAAGATTGCCTCATCAAACTGGCAAGCCGGACATCACAATTTCGCATCTCAAATCATACGGATTAGGGAGGTCCCATGCCAGACGATCAAACACTCGCAACGATTCTTACAATTTGCGACCTCATGAAGCAGAGCGGAAACGGCGTCAAGACTGCGGTCGAGTCATACCAGCACGCTATGAAGCAAGTAATTCAGTATCGCCGATCAGTAGGACAAACTGAAATTGGTGGCTTGCCACCGGTGGAGTAGCACCGACGAATTGGCGGCGCTGCGAAAGGTCAAGAGAATGCGCCCGGCATCCGGTGCACTGCGCCATGCGATAACAAGCCCGGGTAGGCTCTCCGAAAATAAAGCTGGGCACAGGAATGTTTTGATCTGAGCGGGTACTGAGTTGCTTCCTAGCAAACATCTCACAGGGCTGGGATCAAATGGATCGATTGAAAAACAATAAGGAAGGCTAACCCAGTAAGCAAAGTGCTGCAGGGAACTCTGCGAATGCCTCCGCGACACGAATCTCAGCGCTTGAATCCAAAAGCCTCCCAGTAAACATATTGCGATACCTTGTACGGCAGTCGCCGGCCGGGAGCACAACACGCGTGTCCTTCCAGATTCGGGATCCGATTGGTGGGACGTCGGTGTTATTGAGCAAGCCAGCCACGAGACGGGGTGCAATAACCAGCAACGTGGTGGCCCCAGATTTTCTGGCAAACGCGACAATGTGATCGGCTTTCGTGCCTGCAACTGCTAATGGCAAGTACTCGCCCTCCTGAAAAAGGCTCGGTTGTTGTCGACGCAAGCACAAAGTCTTCCAGGTCAAATACAGTTTTACACGACCGTCCTCAGGAGTCTGCAGCAAGCTCGCCATTGAAGACACATCCGGGAAGTTACTCCATCCGCAGATACTCTCGAACACCTGCTGGCGGTGAATGTAGTCGACGGGACGACGGTTGTCTGGATCCACCAGACTGAAATCCCACAGTTCATTGCCCTGATAAATGTCAGGAACACCAGGGCATGTCAGTTTGAAGAGCGTCTGCGACAGGCTATTCCACATGCCGATGCGAGCCACTCGCCGTTGAAAGGGAAGAAAGTCATTGAGGAACCGGTTCTTGGGATCGGGATTCAGCAGTGCCCTCACGAACGACAAAACTGCGGTTTCGTATTCCGCATTTTTATTGATCCAACTGGTGTTCTGCTTGGCTTCACGGATGGCTTTCAACATGTAGTTTTCTATCCGCTCAGAGAAAGCTTTCCAGCCGTTCCTGTCGTTCTTATCGGTCAAGGGCAACGGCCAGGCGCCGACCAACGTCTGATAGAGCAAATATTCGTCGTTTGGAGACGGGGCGGGCTTGTGATTGATCAGACGCTTGTGGCTGCGATTGAAGCGTCTCCACTCGCGCACCCGAAGCCCCCACAATGCGGACATTTCGGAGAGCACGTTAAGACGCGCGCGAACGTCCTCCGAGCGCTTCGAGTCATGCGTGCTGGTAGCCAGCATGGTGTGAGGCCAACAGCGGAGTCGTTCCTGGTTCGCCGCGTGAAACTCAGTCGTGGTAATTCCGAAGCGGTGGAGATCGCTTCCAACGTCATTCAACGAGACCAGCCGGTTGTAACGATAAAAAGCGGTGTCTTCCAGACCTTTGGCCATGACTGGACTCGTGAACTGCTGAAACTTCATGGCGAAGGTTGTAACCGCACTTCGGTATGCAGGATCTTGTCCATCGGCGATGCGAGTCAGGAGCACATCGCTGATGAAATCGAAGATACTCGTGTCAGCAGCAGGACTTCTCCACTTGGAGGAAGCTATCGCAAGGCGGATGTACCGTGTGTCCTCTTCCGAGACGCCGGAAGGACTCACGTAGGTACGGTAGACGGGGAAACTGGCGACCACTTCCGTCAGTGCATCGCGCAGGCTATTGAGAGTGAAGTCGCATGTTCGGCGCTTTGAAAGAGCAATGCGAGTAAGGTGGTTAGCAAGTAAATTCAGTTCACTGGCCAGGGCAACCCGCATAATAAGTTTTCGGCAGCGGTATGCGAGATCGTCAAAGTAGATCTGCTCATTGGTGAAGTTTCGGTAGATGCGCTCCAACGGCACGACAGCTGCCGGTTCCACAAACAGACCATTGACGAGATTTGCGAAGTCGTAGCCGGTGGTACCGCACACGGCCCACCCGGCGGGCAGCTGTTCCGAGCCGATAAGGATTTTCTCGATGGCTACGTAATGCGTCCCGTTCTCGGATTTGGTGGCAAGTGCGATGCTGCGCTTAAGGCGTTCGAAATACTGCGCTGGATCGTACAGGCCGTCAGGATGGTCGAGGCGCAAGCCATTCACTTTACCTTCTGCCATCAGCCTGAGAACAAGACGATGGGTTGCCTCGAATACGGTCTCACTTTCCATACGAATACCGGCCAGATCGTTGGTATCGAAGAAACGCCGGTAATTGATATCATCAGCGGCCACCCGCCAATTGGCGAGGCGGTACGCCTGTGCTTTGATCAGTTCATGAAGATTTTCGAAGCTGGCAGGGTCGGCGGGATTCCCGTTGATCCATTCGACGGCGGGTAGGATGCACTCGTTAATCTCAGGACAGCGCGCACATAGTTCAGCCAGCCGGTGCTTATGAATCTCCTTGTCGCGATTGCGCTCGGCGATGAGATCACTACTCGTCTCCTGCCGTCCCGGCAAGTGGCCGAAAGCGGTGATCAGGCTCTGAAATTCCAACAAATCCGCGTTCTGTTCGTCGAGTTTTCCTGCCAGGGAGTCCGTGCAGAGCAGCAAAATGCGCGGGTACTGTCTGGGGTTGACCGGGAAACGATGTTCACGATAGTGAATGCTGAATTCGCCACGCGCAGAATCGAAAACAAGTTTCAGCTCACCACTCTCCAGAACCGCGCCATAATGATCGTGGAGCACCGGCACCAAGACTTTTCCGTGGAGTTCCTCTTTTAGGGGCTGCCAGTCGATGTCGAAAAAACTGGCGTAAATTGAAGCTTCACCGTTCTCCAGAACATCGAGCCACCAAGCATTGTCGCTGCCCATCACTCCCATGTGATTGGGAACAATATCCATGATTAATTCCATATCGTGCTGATGCAGAGCATCTACAAAGCGGTCGAACTCTTCGGCAGTGCCGATCTCAGGGTTGAAGGAGTTGTGATCCACGATGTCGTATCCGTGCATACTGCCCGGGCGCGCTTTCAAGCAAGGAGATACGTAGCAGTGACTGATGCCGAGCGCGGCGAGGTAGGGAACAATCGCCGTAGCTCGCGTGAAAGTGAAGTCGTGGTTGAGCTGCAGGCGATAGGTTGCGCGCGGGATGTGCGAATGCTCCGTCATGGTTCCTGAAACCACACCACGGACCAGGCCGGCAGTATTCCTTGCTGCAGGCCGTCAACACTGACTTGCTTGCTGGCATAGATAATCGGCTTGTCGGGAACATCGAGAACCGATGAGGATTCTGACCCAAGATTCGCCACAAGAGTGAGTTGTGAATTGTCTGGAAACTTCCAACGCGCGGTCAAGCTGCGATCTCCACGAACTTCGTAGTCCGCCTTGATACGGCATGCACTCGAAAGAAGCGGGAGTATGCGATCGCGCCGCAGTTTCAGAAGTTCGCGATAGAGGCCGAGCCATTCACGATGGCGCGATCGCGTGATGACGTTCCAGTTGAGCCGCGAGGCCTCGAAGGTTGTGGCAGCATTTGGGTCTGGGATCCGCTCACGGTCAGCTGGGTCATTGAACCTGGAAAAGCGGGCAAATTCATCTCGCCGGCCGGCGGTAACCGCCGCAGCCAGATCTCCCTTGAAATCGCAGAAGAAGAGAAATGGTGTTTCCGCACCGAACTCTTCGCCCATGAAGAGCATCGGCGGAGATGGGGCGAGCAGAAGTATCGCTGCCGCAGCGCGAACTGCAGCGGGATCCGCAATCTTCGTGATCCGCTCTCCGAACGCGCGGTTTCCGATCTGATCATGATTCTGCAGGAAGGAGATAAACGCGGTGAGCGGAAGACCATCCGTGGACTCACCACGAGGTTGGCTATCCCTATGGAGGGAAACCTCACCCTGGAAAGCGAATCCGTCGATTAGGCAACGACCCAGTTGATCGACGGGCTGTTCGGAATAATCGCAGTAATAACCGTCCCGTTCGCCGGTTAGCAGCACATGCAATGCGTGATGGATGTCGTCATTCCACTGAGCGGTGTAAGCCTGAGGCTGGCAGCGCTCACTACGTCGAAGGTAACGTGACTGGTTGCTGTCGTTCTCCAAAACGAGGTGGATATGACGATCCTGCCCCAGGGATTTCCGGACTGCATCGGCCAATTCCGTGAGGATATGCGGCTGGGAGTCGTCAGTGATCGCGTGAACGGCATCCAGACGCAATCCATCAAAGTGATACTCGTTCAGCCAATACAATGCATTGTGGATGAAAAAGTCACGGACGACCCGGCTTTCGGGCCCATCGAAGTTAATGGCTTTCCCCCAGGGCGTACGATGGCGATCGGTAAAGAATTGCGGCGCGTACGAACCCAGGTAATTTCCTTCGGGGCCAAAATGGTTGTAGACGACGTCCAGTAACACCATGATGCCGCGGCTATGGGCGTTCTGAATAAGCTCTTTGAGATCTTCGGGCCGGCCGTAGGTGCTGTCGGGCGCGAACGGGAAGACGCCGTCGTAACCCCAATTGCGCTGGCCCGGGAAATCGGCAACTGGCATCAATTCCAAAGCAGTGATTCCGAGGTCTGAAAGATAGTCGAGATGCTCGCCCATCGCAGCGAACGTGCCGCGCGGGGTGAAGGTTCCGACGTGGAGTTCATAGATAACGGCTTCTTCCCACGGGCGCCCACGCCAGGCAAGATCCTGCCAGTCGAAAACATCGGGATCGATTACTTCACTCGGTCCGTGCACGTCCTGCGGCTGAAAGCGGGAGGCGGGGTCGGGAACTTCCCGCTCGTTATCGATTCTGAACTTGTATTTAGTCCCGGGGCCGGCCGCGTCGGTTACGAGCTCAAACCAACCGTTATCGCGGTGGTCAAGAGGAATCCTCATGGGACCGTGCGCATTACTCAGGCAGACCTCTACCCCACGGGCAGCAGGAGCCCACAGGCGAAAGCGCACGCCTCCATCGCGACGACACTCTGCGCCGAACGGCATGTCATGACGGCGCTTCATGTAATTCTTCTTTCTTGCCATTGGTCCGGCGCTCCATCAGAACGACCATGGAGCGTGCCTGCAGTGGATAGCTTGCTCCGGAATCATAGCTATCGGCGGGACGCAAACCACCTTCTCGAGATGTATCCATCCATGCGGTCCAGCGGGCACCAGGACGATATGCCGGCAAAACAAATTCTACATCCTCATGATGAGCGTTCAGTAGTACGAGGAAGTTCTCATCAGAGAGTTTCCGGCCGCGTTCATCGGTCTCGTCCAGTCCCTGACCGGAGAGAAACATTCCGAGGCAACGAACCGATGAATCGCGCCATTCGTCCTCACTCATCTCATGGCCGGCAGGATTGAGCCACAACACATCTTTTATGTTTGCGCCTTTGATCGGGCGCCCCTGGAAAAAACGCCGACGCCGGAAAATGGGATGACGCTTGCGCAGATTGATCAGGCGTTGAACGAAAGCCAGCAAGTCCCGATCTTGCGGCTGCAAATCCCAGTTGACCCAGCTGAGTGAATTATCCTGGCAGTAGGCATTGTTGTTGCCCAGTTGCGTGTGTCCGATGGCATCTCCTTGATACAACATCGGTACACCCTGGGAGAGCAACAGCGTTGCCAGCAGATTCCGCTTTTGTTTGGCGCGGAGAGCCTGAATGTTGGGATCGTCGGTGGGGCCTTCTACTCCGCAATTCCAGCTGAGATTGTTGTTATTGCCGTCCTGATTGTTCTCCCCATTGGCTTCGTTGTGCTTTTCGTTATAGCTGACAAGATCCTGAAGAGTAAAACCGTCGTGGGCGGTAACAAAATTGATGCTGGCATAGGGACGGCGTCCACTGTGAGCGTAGAGATCGCTGGAGCCGGTAATGCGGTAGGCGAGGTCTCCCGCGACTCCACCGTCGCCTTTCCAATAAGCGCGAACCGTGTCGCGATAGCGATCGTTCCATTCCGCCCAGCCCACGGGGAAGTTTCCCACCTGATAGCCGCCTTCTCCGATGTCCCATGGTTCGGCAATCAGCTTTACCTGCGATAACACTGGGTCCTGATGGATGATGTCGAGAAATGCCCCCAGGCGATCGACTTCGTGCAGCTCGCGGGCGAGAGTAGCAGCCAGATCAAAGCGGAATCCGTCGACGTGCATCTCGAGAACCCAGTAGCGCAGACTATCCATGATCAACTGCAGAACCCGCGGATGCCGCATGTTCAGAGTGTTTCCGGTTCCCGTATAGTCCTTGTAATAGCGAGGATTGTTAGGTTCCAGGCGATAGTACGCGCTGTTATCGATTCCTTTCAGGGAGAGCGTGGGGCCCAGATGATTGCCCTCCGCGGTGTGGTTGTAGACGACGTCAAGAATCACTTCCAACCCCGCCGAGTGTAGGGTCTTGACCATGGTCTTGAATTCGTGGATCGAATCAGTCGTCAGGTAGCGAGACTCAGGCGCGAGAAAGCCGATGGAATTGTAACCCCAGTAGTTGCGTAGACCGCGTTCCACAAGTCGGCGGTCGTCCACGAAGCCGTGCAC